>ERZ780218.530-NODE-530-length-34365-cov-5.151035_pt1 | contig 34365 bp, 33 predicted proteins | sample MGYA00510975_ERZ780218 | MGnify/ENA primary metagenome ERZ780218 (study PRJEB29588, sample SAMEA2152063) | human gut metagenome | biome: human gut; feature: human-associated habitat; material: faeces | place: Denmark | collected 2008/2010 ... | reverse complement strand
AGGTACAGTACCAACGGCTTTTCACTGCATGGGAAGAACATTCTCAGGCAAGCACAACGCTTGATATTTATTCCGCTGCCTTTCAGAACAGAGAAGCGCAGGCACTCGGAGCGGTTGCGAATATCCTTGTAACACCAAATGGTAAAACTAAAGCAGAATAAACAAAAAATAGGAACAGGCCTTGTGGCTTGCTCCTATTTGATTTTAGCTAAATACAGATTGAATTTTTTCATCAATAACACTCAAACAACACCCAAAACAAAAATACTATCAAAAATAAAAACTCGCAAACCCTTGATTTTAAAGGATTTGCGAGCTATTTTTATTGGTGCGGCAAACGGGACTTGAACCCGTACGTCAAAGACACACGCCCCTCAAACGTGCCTGTCTGCCTATTCCAGCACTGCCGCAATCGACTTTAATATTATAGCATTGAAATTTATCATTGTCAACAGTTTTTTTGTTTTTTTATTGGGTTTTACAGTTTGTTCACTGATAATTAACTATTGCGCAAAACTATTTCCAGTATTAAGTTTATTGCTGTTAAAAGATCAAAACTAATATAAAAGCTTATTGCCGCCGTGAAGTCCGATTGAGAGTTGATATCTTAATGATTTTTTGTGTACAGTAACCTGCATAGTCAAACGGACTGATCGTAACTTTAAAGCATAATTCCCGTGCCGCAAACCAGAAGCGGAAGTGTAATGCCGGAAAGCAAAGTCGTTGCGGTAAATATTTCAGAACATTTCTGAGGGTTTTTGTCCAGCGTTACCGCAAACATGGTTCCCATTGTGGCAGCGGGACAGCCTGTAGCTACAAGTATGGTTGTTTTAACGGTATCGGGAGCCGGCAAAAGATTGATTATTAAAAATACTGCGGCCGGAATAAGTATAAGCTTCAGAAAGCAGATATAATATATCCTTATATTTTTCAGACTTTTCAGGATGTTAGACTGAGCTGCGGTCGCACCTGCAATAAGCATTGCAAGCGGCGTGTTCATATCCGCAATATATTCCATTGCCTGAGACGGTATATCAGGAAGTCTTAACTGAGTAAGATAGCATATAAGACCGAGTATAACTGCAATGACTGAAGGGGATTTCAAAGCCTTTGCAAACGAAGAAAAATCTCTTTCACCTTTCATTGTCATAAGTCCGTGAGTCCATACCAGCAGATTGAAAACCGTAAGGTAAGCTGTAAGATAAAGTACTCCTTCCGAACCGTAAAGACCGCTTATAAGCGGAATACACATAAATGCACAGTTTGAGTATATGACCGAAAAGCGTTCGATCGGGCAGTCGTCATTATTTTTTTGACGAATAAAGAACATGGCTGCAATAATTGTAAAAGCAAAAGAAATTGCCGAAAGCGCAAAAGCCCAGAGTAGCCCGCTTATAAGACGGTCGTCGTATTCAGACTGGTAAGACATAAATATCAGTACGGGATTTACGATATTGAGAGCTATCCGTGAAAGCTGCTTGGTTCCGTCTTTTGTTATTATCCCTTTCAGAAAGCACAGCGCTCCAAGAATGAGGATCAGAAACATTATAAAAATTCTTTCTCCGACTATCAGCCCGTATTCCATGTCATCAATCCTTTCATTTACGTAAGATTTATTTTACATGAAAGTTATGAATAAATTTATAAGCGGCGCGGCGGTAATGAGAATTTCAGAGATTTATACATTTTAAATGGCAGTTTCTCCAAAAGACAAGGCAGATTGCACAATTGCGCAGCTGTACAGAAGCCTGGTCTTAGTAAGATGAATATGCAGATTTCAGAGCTGATCCTTCAATAATATTATATTTGACGGATTTTGGTAAAGTGTGTTTGAAAACAGGTATAAACATTATAAAGGTATGTTTATCGGAGTTGCTCAGCTGTAATTAAAAATACAGGCGATATGTATTGCCTGATATAGTAAATTCTTTTTGAGAATTCGCTGAATATTCTATTGACAAATACAGTATGGATGTTGTACAATTACTTTAATAAAATTGTTATAATGAAAGGACTGGTCGGATCAATGGACGACGTCGGGCGATTGTGGCAGGGAATTTTTATTTGCGCTGTAATAGTATTTGTAATGGGCTTTTTTACCGCGTGTGAAAACGCTCTGATCGAAATGAACGACATGAAAGCCAAAAAGCTTTCGGAGGAGCATAAAAGAGGGAAAATACTGAAAAAGCTGCTGGATAAGCCCAATCGGCTTGTAATGCTGAATCTGGTTTCACGGACGATAATGATAATCGTTATGTCGGCTGCGGCCACCGTTTACTTCTTTTCTCCTCTGAGAAGCTCGCTGCTTGACTTGTTTTCAGTTGATGAGGATAAGTCGGCTGCGTATTATTCGGCAGGGTTGCTGTCATTCCTTATTATAATATGTCTTTTGGCGGCGGTAGTTACCGTTTTTGGAATAATGCTGCCGAAAAGACTGTGCGCCGGCGGAAAAATCACGGACAGATTTGTCATGAATACCTGTCAGCTTTACCGCCTGTTTCTTGCGCTGTTTCTTCCGTTGGAGGTTTTTGTTTCCGGAATAACTTCTGCTGTTTTAAAACTATTCGGAATAAAAGAAGCTTCCGGCGGCGAGTCGGTAACAGAGGAAGAAATACTGATGATGGTAGACGCCGTAAACGAAACTGGCGGTATCGAGGAAACTCAGGCGGAAATGATAAGCAACATTTTTGAATTTGACGATCTTGAGGTCCATGAGATCATGACGCACAGGACCGAGGTAGTGGCGGTCGAGGACAATTCGTCCGTAAAGGACGCGGTTAAGATCGTGATCGACGAAGGATTCTCTCGTATTCCCGTTTATAAGGACAATATTGACGATATATGCGGAGTTGTGTTTGCCAAGGATCTGTTGAAAGCGGTTTTCGTGGATCATGCGGACGACAGGCTTGTAAAGGAATTTATGAGAGAAATAAAGTATATTCCCGAAAGCAACAGCTGCAAGGAACTGTTTGAGTTTTTTACTTCCCGGAAAAAACAGATAGCGGTCGTTGTGGATGAATACGGCGGTACTGCCGGGATCGTTACTATGGAGGATCTGCTTGAATCCATTGTCGGAAATATTCAGGACGAGTATGACGATGAAGACGAAGAGATACAGGAAATCACTCCGAATACTTTCGATATAAGCGGAAAAGCGGACCCGGAAGAGGTTATGGACCGTCTGGGAACAAAGCTGCCTGAGGACAGCGATTACGACACAATGAGCGGCTTTGTAACGGATATCCTCGGATTTATTCCGTCAAAGGGCGAAACTCCGTCGTTTACCTGGCAGAATATTGACTTTTCGGTTATTAAGGTAAGCGATAAGCGTATAGAAAAGCTTCGCGCCGTTATAAGAAAAGACAATGCGGAGCAAAGCGCTCCCGATGCGGCTGAATAGCCTGTTTTATGTGTAACAAACAATATTTGACCGGCTTGTCCGGGCGAAGGGCAATGTGTAAAAATTTATTTTACAGGAAACGGAGAAAACTGTGCATAAATCACCATTGAAAAATAAATATTCAATAAATTGTTTTCGGGGTAGGAAGATAACTTATAAGGACCTGCTGAACAGGATATTATGTGCTGCAACGGCGCTGGCGGCCGCGGTTTCAGCATCGTCCTGCTCTGTTTTTGAAACGCCGGACAGAGTTTTGTCAAGCTCTGAATATTCCGGAAGCGCGGCTGTTTCTTCTCGGCCGGACGAGTCATCTGCCGAGCACAAAGGCCAGCCCTCTGTTGAGACCGAGATAATAACAGGAACGGTACCTGAAAGCAGCGTAGCGGACGATCCTGACGCTTATGTTGAACTGTCGGCGTCAGCAGAGTATTTTCTTAAGGACGCCGACGAAAAGGTCAGACAGTGCTACCGTGAAATATATAGCGGTCTGACCGGATATAACGAGAATATTGATATAACCGACGGGGTCATAACTTCAGAACTGCTTGACGATTTTATGTCGCTTATCATCTGTACTTCTCCTGAGATGAATCAGCTGGGCTCAAGCTACAGCATTGTAGTAGATAGCGATAATTATGTCAAGTCGCTTAACGTTTCGTATGTAAAAAGTCCGGAAGAAGGCAACAGCCAGCTTGCTCAGCTGAGGTCGGAAGCTGAAAGCATATGCCTTCAGGCGGAAGGTCTTGACGATTATGATAAGCTTAAATACTTTCACGACAGAATAATTCTTAAATGCACCTACAGCGATGAAACCGAAAACGCTTACTCGGCATACGGCTGTCTTATCGAGGGGAAGGCTGTCTGCGAGGGATATTCCAAAGCAATGCTGATACTTTGCCAGCGGGCCGGTATACTGTGCATACCCGTTCTGGGTGAGTCGTCGGACGCTGACGGCGAAAGCATTCCTCATATGTGGAATATGGTGTATTTAAACGGAAGCTGGTATAATATAGACGCAACCTGGGACGATCCCATATCCAATCTTGGCAACGATTATATAAGATACGATTATTTCAATATAAGCGATGAGATATGTTCAAGGGATCATATTGCCGAGGAATCGGAATTTATGAAGTATCCCCGGGCGGTATCCGATGAAGAGAATTATTATGTTAAATCGGGACTTGTCGTGTACGATACAGACTCCGCCTATAGCGTATTTGAAAGTGCGGCGGTAAGATCTATTGAAAACCATGACAGGTATGTCAGAGTTAAATGCTCGTCGGACGAAGTGTACGATTGGGTATATAGTGAGATATTCGGCGGAGGAACCGAAAACGGAAGCATTTTTGATATTTTAAAAACCGCGTCGGAAAAAAATGCTCTGGATATATCTTATGTTTCATATTCTCTGATACGCAATGATAGTACAAATACTTATACTGTTATTTTGAATCAGGAATAATTAAGGCGATACCATCGGACGATCACCCGGCGGTGTTGTCTTAATTTATGCCTTCACAATATTATACAGCCACTTTTGCCGGCACTGCTTGTCATCTTGACCGCAAACGTTTAACATATAATTATCACATAATATTCTTGTATATTTCAACAAGTATGCTTGACTTTTATAGGTGATTATTGTATAATAAGCACACAGGATTTTTCCCGTAAAGCAGACAGAAAGGAATGGTTTTTATGGCAAACAGAATGATATTGAATGAAACGTCATATTTCGGAGCAGGAGCTATTGCTGAAATTGTCAGTGAGGCAAAAAAGAGAGACTTTAAAAAGGCCCTTGTTATAACTGATAAGGATCTTATAAAGTTCAATGTAGCAAAGAAAGTAACAGATCTTCTTGACGATTCCGGCTTGCCGTATGAAATTTTCTCTGACGTTAAAGCTAATCCGACGGTTGCTGTGGTTAAGAAAGGCGTGGAGGTTTTTCGTCAGTCCGGGGCCGACTATATTGTAGCGATCGGCGGAGGTTCTTCTATCGATACAGCTAAGGCTGTAGGTATTATTATAGCTAACCCTGAATATTCGGATGTTACATCGCTTGAGGGCGCTGTTGACACAAAAAATCCGTGCGTTCCTATCATAGCAGTGCCTACTACTGCAGGAACAGCAGCGGAGGTTACTATAAATTACGTTATTACAGACGAGGAGAATAAGCGTAAATTTGTATGCGTAGACCCTCACGATATTCCCATTGTTGCGGTTATCGACAGCGGTATGATGTCATCGATGCCCAAGGGACTTACGGCGTCGACCGGAATGGACGCTCTTACTCATGCAATAGAGGGCTATACTACCAAGGGCGCATGGGAGCTTACGGATATGATGCATCTCAAGGCTATAGAGATTATCAGCCGTTCGCTGCGCGCAGCCTGTGATAATGATCCTATAGGCAGAGAGGATATGGCTCTTGGCCAATATATAGCCGGAATGGGATTTTCAAATGTGGGACTGGGAGTAGTTCATGGAATGGCTCATCCCCTCGGCGCTTTTTACGATACGCCGCACGGAATCGCAAACGCTGTTCTGCTGCCTTATGTAATGGAGTATAACGCTCCGTGCACCGGCGATAAGTTCAAGGATATCGCAGAGGCTATGGATGTCGATACCTCGGGAATGAGTGAAAGCGAGTACAGAAAGGCAGCGGTAGATGCTGTAAGACGGCTTTCCAAGGACGTAGGAATTCCTGAGAAGCTCCGTGAGATAGGCGTAAAGGAAGAGGATCTTCCGGCGCTTGCTCAGTCGGCTTTTGAAGATGTGTGCACCGGAGGAAATCCCAGAGAATGTACTGTGGAATCTATCTTGGAGATTTATAAAACCGCTTTTTAAAAATAATACATATACGGCGCCGGAACATAAGCATACCGTTCCGGCGTTTTTTATTTTCCGCGCGCAAATAATTGGTATGATTATGTGTAAAAAACTTGAATTTTGTTTTATAATATAGTATAATTATACAATAAGGCGGTGAAAAAATGGTAAAAAATTATCTGGACATCAATGTTTACGAAGCTTTTCAAAACCGGATGGAGTATATCTTTCAGGAATTTGATAATGTATATGTTTCGTTCAGCGGGGGAAAGGACAGCGGACTGCTTTTAAATATGGTTCTTGATTATGTTGATAAGCACGGAATCAGTAAAAAGGTCGGACTTTTTCATCAGGACTTTGAGGCTCAGTATACCTATACTACTGAATATATTGACAAAACCTTTGAGGAGAATCTTGAACGCGTGGAGCCGTATTGGGTGTGTCTTCCCATGGCGACCAGAACCGCCCTGAGCAGTTATGAAATGTACTGGTATCCGTGGGACGACAATAAAAAGGATATCTGGGTGAGAAAAATGCCGGATAAGCCTTATGTTATTAATCTTGAGAATAATCCTATCAGTTATTATAGGTATAAAATGCATCAGGAGGATCTTGCAAAGCAGTTCGGAAGATGGTACAGGGATATTCACGGAGGAGGAAAGACGATTTGTCTTCTTGGGATAAGGGCATCGGAATCGCTTCAGAGATACAGCGCAATTGTAAATAAAAAGTACGGTTATAACGGCGTAAGCTGGATAACTAAGACGTTCAAGGACGTATGGTGTGGATCGCCTATGTATGACTGGGCGGTAAGCGACGTGTGGGCGGCATATTATAAATTCGGCTACGACTATAATCGGCTTTACGATCTATACTACAAGGCAGGACTTACACCGGAGCAGATGCGGGTTGCATCTCCCTTCAACGATTACGCCAAGGACAGTCTGAATCTTTACAGGGTACTGGAGCCTGAGGTGTGGGTGAAGCTTTTAGGACGTGTGAGAGGCGTTAATTTCACTGCATTATACGGAAGGTCTTCGGCGCTGGGATACAGACGAATAAAGCTTCCGGAGGGTCATACCTGGAAGTCCTATACCGAATTTCTCCTCAGCACTCTTCCTAAACGGCTAAGTAAAAATTATGCAGATAAATTCAGGACGTCGATAAGATTCTGGCATGAAACGGGAGGAGGACTGTCTGATGAAACGATACAGGAGTTGTTCAGCAGAGGATATAATATCAGGCTTAACGGAGTTTCAAATTATACAATGAACAAGAAATCGAGAGTCATATTTGTGGGAACGATTCCTGACGATACCGACGATATACTCAGCGCCAGGGATGTGCCGAGCTGGAAAAGAATGTGTACCTGCATTTTGAAAAACGACCATATGTGCCGCTCCATGGGCTTTGGAGAAACCCGTAAGCAAAAGAACCAGATCGAAAGGATAAAGAAAAAATATGAGGGACTGGAGGAGATATAATGAATTATGTAAGCCCTGTATACGGTGTGAAAGCAGTGCCGATAGAAAAAATCGTTCCGAATACATATAATCCGAACGCAGTTGCGCCTCCAGAACTTAAGCTACTGTACGACAGTATAAGGGAGGATGGCTATACAATGCCGATAGTCTGCTATTATTCCAAAAATGACGATAAATATATAATAGTCGACGGCTTTCACCGCTATCGTGTTATGCTGGAGCATGACGATATATATAGGCGTGAAAACGGAATGCTTCCGGTATCAGTCATAAATAAGTCTTTGGATCATAGAATGGCGAGTACGATACGTCATAACAGGGCCAGGGGCTCTCACGATGTGGACCTTATGAGCAATATTGTAAAGGAGCTGCATGAGATAGGAAGATCAGATGCGTGGATATCAAAGCATCTCGGTATGGATAAGGACGAGATACTGAGGCTGAAACAGATCACCGGTCTTGCGGCTTTGTTCAAGGATGTAAACTTCGGAAAGGCATGGGTCCCGGAGGAAGAAGGCGAATTTAATGAAAATGACGACCTTGTCAGAAAAACTGACGAAAGCAAAGTCTGAAAAATCAGAAGATCGTCATAACTTTTTATGCCTAAAAGTGAGTTCTTATCTAAATCTACGGCCTTTCTTAATGCATCCGGAATATCAGAGTGAACCTGCATCTGTATATGAACAGGCTCCGCCTTATTATGACCGAAGCGTGCGCACATTAAAATAATAAAACATACGATTGGCGTCTGCTGCGTTAAAAATTCTGCTCAAAAATCCGCACGTCCATTTTATATAAACACGCCCTAAAACACTGTTTTGCTCATTATTATCCTAAGCGGAGCGGAAATAGTAATTTTATGCCTTTTGATGCTTTATGCGCGCTGCGTTCGTTTTCGTATGAAACCTGAAAAGAGAATTTACAGAAAATTAATAAAATTGCTTGACAAGCGTATATTAATATGATATAATAATTGTACCTCTTTATGAGGTTTATTTTTTTGCGCGTTTTCGGCGGTCTGACGTCAGAAACGCGGCTTAAAACATAAGTTACCTCATAGCAGCGCAGGCTTAGGTTCAGCTTCGGTTCCGGGCTTTTGCGTGTGAGGGAGGCAGACGCATTCTGCCCGTTCCAGCAGAATGCAAATTTCGTCAGGAGGTGCCGAAAAATGAGAGTTAAGATTACGCTCGCTTGTACTGAATGCAAGCAGAGGAACTACAACACGAAGAAGAACAAGAAGAATGACCCTGACAGACTTGAGATGAATAAGTACTGCAAGTTCTGTAAGAAGCACACTCTTCACAAAGAGACTAAGTAAGTCAGGAGGGCTTTGTTATGGCTAAGAAAGAAGCTGACTCCAAAGCTGCGAAGTCAAAGGCGTCCGGCAAGTCTGAAAAGACTAAAAAAGGCGGCGTGAGAAAGTATTTCAGAGATCTGAAATCCGAACTGAAAAAGGTCGTATGGCCAAGCAGAAAGCAGGTTATAAACAATACGGGAATAGTTTTGTCCGTAATGGCGGTTATGGCGCTGTTTCTTTTTGGCATCGATACCGGACTGGGAGCTTTGATAAAGCTTCTGCTTAATTTGAGCGCTTAGTTGCCGGACGGTTCGGAAAAACGGTTTTTACATCCTGCAATATTTACGGAGGTTTATATCATGTCTGAAGAAGCAAAGTGGTATGTTGTTCACACATATTCCGGTTATGAGAACAAGGTTAAACAGAATATTGAGAAGGTTGTTGAAAACCGAAAGCTTCAGGAACTTATTCCGGAGGTCAAGATACCGATGGAGCTTGTTACCGAGGTCAAGGATAACAAGGAGGTTGAAGCTGAAAGAAAGCTTTTCCCCAGCTATGTTCTTGTAAAAATGATCATGAACGATGATTCATGGTACATTGTAAGAAATACAAGGGGAGTTACAGGATTTGTAGGTCCTGCGTCCAAGCCTGTTCCTCTTACTGAAAAAGAGGTTGCGGCGCTGGGAGTTGAGACTGAAAGGAAGAAGACCGTCGAGGTCAACTATAAGGTCGGAGATCTTGTAGTCGTTACGGGCGGCTCATTTGAGGGCTTCACCGGAACTGTTCAGAATATTGATATAGAGTCGCAGACAGTTGACGTAGTAGTATCGATGTTCGGAAGAGAAACTCCTGTAAGTCTGCCTATCTCACAGATCAAGGCTGAGGATTAATGCAAACGGCGGACTGAGCTTGTCCGCAGAATTCATACGTTTATAAGAAGCGAAAGTTGATATACAAGACATTCCGCTGGAATCAATGCGGTTTGTCTGTTGACATCTTGCTTCAAAAAGTGGGAGAGCGTTTCGGCGCTCGCCTTACCACAAATTATGGAGGTGCGAAAGATGGCACAAAAAGTAGTAGGCTATATTAAGCTGCAGATCCCGGCAGGAAAGGCGACTCCTGCACCACCGGTAGGTCCTGCGCTGGGACAGCACGGTGTTAACATCATGGCATTCACAAAGGATTTCAACGAGAGAACAAAGAACGACATCGGTCTTATCATTCCTGTTGTGATCACGGTTTATGCCGACAGATCGTTTACGTTTATCACTAAGACTCCTCCGGCTGCTGTTCTTATCAAGAAGGCATGCAAGATCGAGTCCGGTTCAGGCACACCTAACAAGACTAAGGTTGCTACAATCACAAAGGAGCAGGTACAGAAGATTGCCGAGCAGAAAATGCCCGACCTGAACGCTTCCAGCATCGAATCAGCAATGAGCATGATCGCAGGAACCTGCCGTTCAATGGGCGTTACTGTAGTTGACTAATCGTTTGTAACCTAATCGCGAACCGTATAAAAACAAATTATACGGCAGATGGTGGGAGGAATTTTCCGCTAGCCGATATGCTATATGGGTATCGGTATTACCACTAATAAGGAGGAAATAATAATGAAACACGGCAAAAAGTATGTTGACAGCGCAAAGGCTGTTGACAAGACTAAGCTTTATGACGCTCCTGAGGCTCTTGATTTGGCGGCTAAGGGTGCTAAGGCAAAATTTGACGAAACAATTGAAGCGCATATCCGTCTGGGAGTTGACTCGCGTCATGCTGACCAGCAGGTAAGAGGCGCTGTAGTTCTTCCTAACGGAACAGGTAAGTCCGTAAAGGTCTGCGTATTCTGCAAGGAAGATAAATACGAGGCTGCTAAGGCTGCCGGCGCCGAATATGTAGGCGGCATGGATCTCGTTGAGAAGATCACAAAGGAAAACTGGATGGATTTTGACGTTGTAGTTGCTTCTCCCGATATGATGGGCGTTGTAGGACGTCTCGGTAAGATCCTCGGTCCCCGCGGTCTTATGCCTAACCCCAAGGCAGGTACGGTTACTCCGGACGTTGCCAAGGCTGTTACAGACGCTAAGGCAGGTAAGATCGAGTATCGTCTTGACAAGACAAATATTATTCACTGCCCCATCGGAAAGGCTTCCTTCGGAGCAGAAAAGCTTGAGGAAAACTTTAATACCCTTATGGACGCTGTAGTTAAGGCAAAGCCTGCTGCCGCTAAGGGTCAGTATCTCAAGAGCGTTGTAGTTGCTTCTACAATGGGTGTTGGCATTAAAGTAAATACAGCTAAGTACGGAAATTGATTCAGTATTTGATCAAAACAGAGCCGAAATTATGCGGCTCTGTTTTTTGTGTTATTCTTTGGCTTATCCTCCGGCGTTGCGGAAGGATGAGCTTTTATTTTAACGCAGAAGATTAATTTCCTTGTTTTTTGACCTCCGCCTATTGACAATTTTTATTGCAGGATATATAATTATAATATATATGAAATGCGTTGACGGAATTAACCGAAAAGAAGGATCCAAGAGAAAAGGCGGTCGGTGCGAGCCTTGATCCGGCTTTCGGCGGCTGCCCTGAGCATCGCTGTGAAAACAGCGGCGTATCTCCTGCGTTAAAGGATTCGAGTGGCTCGGCTGCAGATTGGACAGCCGCGGCAATTTGGGTGGTAACACGGAGTATACGGCTTCGTCCCATATTTATGGGACGGGGCTTTTTAAATAGCTAGTGAAAGGATTTGAAATTAATGGAATGGACCAGTCTTAACGATCTGAGGGAAGCTTATCTGAAATTTTTTGAAAGCAAGGGGTGTTTAAGGCATAAAAGTTATCCCCTTATTCCGCAGAATGATAACAGTCTGCTGCTTATAGTTGCGGGAATGGCTCCTTTAAAGCCGTATTTTACCGGCCAGGAGGTTCCTCCAAAAACGAGAATGACGACCTGTCAGAAATGTATCCGTACAGGAGATATTGAAAATGTAGGAAAGACTGCAAGACATGGTACGTATTTTGAAATGCTGGGTAACTTTTCTTTCGGAGATTATTTCAAGGAAGAGGCTATTTCATGGGCTTGGGAATTCTGTACCGAGGTTCTGAAACTCCCGAAAGACAGACTCTATGTTTCAGTTTATGAAGAAGACGACGAGGCGGAGAAGATCTGGCATGAAAAGGTAGGCCTGCCTATGGACAGGATATTCCGTATGGGCAAGGAGGATAATTTCTGGGAAGCTGGCGTTGACGGACCGTGCGGTCCCTGCTCGGAGATATATTTTGACAGAGGAGAAGAATACGGCTGCGGAAAGCCCGGCTGTACGGTCGGCTGCGACTGCGACAGGTATATGGAATTCTGGAATCTTGTGTTCACTCAGTTTGAACGTCACGAGGACGGAACCTATACGCCGCTTGCTCAGAAGAATATAGATACCGGAATGGGTCTTGAAAGGCTTGCCGCAATGATGCAGGGGGTAGATTCGATCTTCGACGTTGATACGGTAAAGGCTATCAGAGATCATATCTGTGAGATAGCAGGCTGCAAATACGGCGAGGAATATAAAAAGGACGTTTCTATCCGTGTTATAACCGACCATATAAGAGCGGTAACATTTTTAGCGTCTGACGGAGTTCTGCCGTCAAACGAGGGCAGAGGATATGTTATGCGGCGTCTGCTGAGAAGAGCCGTGCGTCACGGAAAGCTGCTGGGCATAAACGGTCTTTTCCTGAAGGATCTTGTAAAGACGGTGGTTGACTGCAATAAGTGTGAATATAACGAGCTTGAAGAAAAGTATGATTATATAGTAAAGGTCCTTACCACTGAGGAACAGAATTTCAATAAGACCATTGACAGAGGAATGAAGATACTCGAGGAGTATATTGAAAATATGACTTCCGATGGCAGGAACATGCTGGACGGCGAGTCATGCTTTAAGCTTTCGGATACCTATGGATTCCCGATTGACCTTACCCGTGAGATACTGGAGGAAAAGAGCCTTGAGGCTGACGAGGACGGATATGCCGCATGTATGGAAAAACAGAGGGTAACCGCCAGAGAGGCCAGAGGCGGTTCAAAATATATGGGTTCGGACGAAACGGTATTCCATAAGATAGATAAAGAGTTCCATACAGAATTTACAGGATACGACAAGCTTACGGATACTTCTGAGATAGCGTTTATTGCGACCGACGACGAGCTTATTGAAAACGCAGGCACAGGCGACGAGGTCTATATAGTTTCGGCGCAGACCCCGTTTTATGCAGAGAGCGGCGGACAGGCAGCCGATAAGGGTACGATAACAACCTCCAGCGGAAAGTGCCGTGTTCTTGACGTTCAGAAAGTAGTTGCCGGCAAATTTGCTCATAAGGTAAAGGTAGTAGAGGGCGGCATTTCAGTTGGTCAGACAGCTGAGTTTGCGGTAGATAAAAAGACTCGTCTTGCAACGATGAGAAATCACAGCTGCGCTCATCTGCTTCAGTCGGCTTTAAGAGAGGTGTTAGGAGATCACGTTCATCAGGCGGGACAGCTTGTGGACGAAAACAGGCTCAGATTCGATTTTTCTCATTTTAATGCGATGACGCTTGAGGAAAGGCTCAGGGTAGAAATGCTTGTTAATAAGTATATCCTTTCCGCACTCGATATTACAGTTAAGGAAATGCCTATAGCCGAAGCTCAGAAGCTTGGCGCAATGGCCCTGTTCGGCGAAAAATACGGAGATGTCGTAAGAGTGGTTACAATGGGCGATGAAGAAGAAACGGCGTCTATCGAATTCTGCGGCGGAACGCACCTTGACAATACTTCAAAAATAGGATTGTTCAAGATCATATCGGAAAGCTCTGTGGCTTCCGGAGTAAGACGTATCGAGGCGGTAACAGGTACCGGAGTGCTTGATCTGTTTAATGAAAACGAAAGGCTTATTCATCATGCGTCGGAAATCCTGAAATTGGCAAATCCTATGGAGCTACTCAAAAGATGTACGTCAGTTATGCATGATATAAGGGAGCTTGAAAGGGAAAGAGACGCTTTGCAGTCCGAAATATCATCGCTCAGAACAAAATCTTTATTTGAAAATGCCGCCGACGTTGGCGGGGTAAAGGTTATAACTGCAATGTTTACAGGGATCAAGCCTGATATGCTGAGAAAAATGGGCGACGAGATCAAGTCGCACAGAAGCGATATAGTTGCAGTTATTGCCGGTGTTGACGGAGAGAAAGCGAACTTTCTTGCAGTTGCCGGAAAGGATGCAATCGCCAAGGGAGTTCATGCAGGAAAAATAGTTGGTAAGGTCGCAGCTATTACAGGCGGAAAGGGAGGCGGACGTCCTGATTCTGCAATGGCGGGAATAGGCGACAGGTTCAAGATCGACGAAGCTCTGGATAAAACGGTTGAAATAGTAGGTGAATTTGTACAATAGGCTTTGACATAAACGGGGGTTGTTATGAGCAATAGCGGAAAATCGGTTGGTTTTGGTTCAATAGCCGCTCTGATAATTTTAGTTGTTATTGCCTTGAACGTTTTCGGAGATAAGAATATTGAAATAGGAAAGTCCACTGTTAAACGTGAGAAGCTGGAAAACCAGGCGTCGGCTCAAACCGATTACTATACCGACGGGTTGGGCTGGGTCAAAGCTCCCTCAGATCTTGAGGAGGGGATGAAGGCTTTTTATAATAAAACAGGAGTTCAGCCTTATCTGTATTTAACTGACGAGGTGAACGGAAGCCATTATCCGGAACGGTCCGAGCTTGAAGCTTTCAGCAGGCAGAAATACAGCGAGCTTTTTGACGATGAGAAGCATCTGCTGGTGGTGCTTGTGGAATATGACAACCAACATAAGGTGTTCTGCTTCAGCGGAAAGGAAGCTGAAAGCGTCATGGACAAGGAAGCGCAGAGCATTCTTAATGATTATATTGAAAAGTATTATTCCCGTTTCAGGAATCGTGCTAAAAGGCTTTCTCTTGCTTTTGAGAAAACTTCAGAGCGTATCATGAAGATAACAAGACCGGCAATATTCTATTTGCTTATTATGGCGGCGGGGATCGCGGCACTTGCCGTTACTCAGCATTTGGGTAAAAAGGCGGTAAGAAAAAAACGTATTGAAAGAGAGAATATGGAGAAGCTGATGAATACTCCGATAGAAACTTTCGGGGAGGACGAGGCGGAAAGACTTGCAGACAAGTACGATTGACCGGGAAAGGAGCATGGCTCGTTATGGGGATTTTTTCAAGAATGGGCGATATTATAAAATCAAATATCACCGATTGGAGAAACGGCGGAAAAAGTGCGGAAGAAATTCTCTATAAAATGCGGCTGAAGCTTGACGAACTGAATAAGCAGGCGTGCGAACTTTCAGAGAACGTGGAGAGAGCCGGGGCGGCTGTCAAGGAAAACCGCTCCGATTACGAAAGATTCCGCATATGCCGAAGCAAGGCGGAAGCCGCAGGCAATACCGGCGACGTACAGGTGTTTGATGAAAAGCTTAAAAGGCTGGAGCAAGAGAGAATGCGTCTTGAAGCCGGATACAGGACCGCTTATGAAAACTGCGAAAAGCTCAAGGACGCTCACGACAGACTTGCCCTGGAAATAATAGAAGCTGAGAGCAGACTGAAAAATATCGATGCGCTCAATTCGGCGGCTGAGGCAAACGAGCTGCTCAATGAAAGCACTTTCGGATACGGCGACGCCGGAAAGCTGTCGCATATGCTTGATTGTATGGAAACCGAGGCAGATATAAGAAACGAAACGGCAGAATATCTTAACGGTAAAAAGGAGGATAAAAATGACTGATTGTTTATTCTGTAAAATTGTAAAAGGAGAGGTTCCGTCAAAGAAGATCTATGAGGACGAAACGGTATATGTTTTTGAGGACATAGAGCCTACCGCTCCTGTTCATTATCTCGTTATACCTAAGGAACATATCTCAAAGCTTGACGAGATCACGGCGGAAAACAGCGGAGTTATATCTCACATTTACGAGGTTATTGCAAAGCTTGCAAAGGATATGGAACTGAAGGACGGCTTCAGAGTCGTTTCCAACTGCGGGGAGCGCGCCGGACAGAGCGTTTTCCATATTCATTTTCATATGCTGGCAGGCAGAGATTTCGGCTGGCCGGCGGGCTGATCGGAGATTGTGAGGAACGCCTGTGACACGGAAATTTGCCTGGTGGGGATTGTCTTTTCTTTTCGGACTTATACTTTTTGCCGCCGACTGGGGCGAAAGCTTTCTGTCTTTTGCTATAGCTGCGGCGGCTTCGGGCGTTCTTTTGTTTGTATCTGTAAAAAAGTACCGCGTATATGTTTTATCGGTAACAGTCTGTGTTTTGCTGGGTCTTTTGTTTGGCAAAATATATACTTTGCGTTTTTATGATCCTATTATGTCATATGACGGAAAGACTGTTGTCTTAGACGGATATATAACCGATTTTTCATATTCCGGAAGCGATGTGTGCAGAATCACCGTCAAAGGTAGGATAAACGGGGGCAGTAAAACCAGCGTTACATACTTTGCTGAAAACGATGATTTTGAGTATTATCAGTATGTCAGGGTTACCGGAAAAGTCAGTGCGATCAGCGATACCATTAAGTTTGATTCTCAGAGTTATAACCGTCCCAGAGGAGTTTTTCTTCAGGGAGATTCGACTCCGGAGGTTGAAATAAAGGATGGATGCCGCAGTCGTCTTATGCGTTCGGTAATGAAATTCCGGGATTATGCTTCTCAGATCATACGTGACAATACCGGAGAGCGCGAAGGAGCTTTTCTGACGGCTATGCTGTGCGGCGACAAGACTGATCTGGACGACGTAACCAAAACCATGCTTTACAGAAGCGGTATAGGTCATCTTTTTGCGGTTTCGGGAACGCATCTCGCAGTGATCGCCATGTTTTTCGGTTTTATAATAAACAGGCTGTTTTCTTCAAAACGGATAAGGTTCATTCTTATCGAGGCGGTAATAGTCGTTTTTATTGCGTTTGCCGGGTTTTCTCCGTCGGTAATGAGAGCGGGCATCATGATGTCTGCCGTGCAATGCTCCGGTATTTTCAGGAGAAGAGCAGATACGCTGAATTCTCTCGGTATCTGTTCGGCGGCAATGTGTGCGTTCAATCCTTATCTTGTCAGGAACGTGTCTTTTTCAATGTCGCTTGCGGCAGCGTTTGCAGCAGGCGTAGTAGGACCGGCTCTTGACCGGTCGCTTACGGACAAGCGCTTTGTCAGGTTATCGCGCAGCTTTATTTCGGTTACGGTGGTTTTGTTTGTAACGCTGCCGCTGGCGGCGGGGTATTTTACTGAGGTATCCGTTATTTCTCCTGTGACAAATCTGTTTGCCATACCTCTATGCACGTTTTCGCTGATGCTTGTAACGGCGGCTGTTCTGACCGGCGGCGGAGCGGTTTCGGTATTTATTCTCAAAGCCGCCGGTGTTATTGCCGGATTTGTTATAAGACTTGCCGAAAGGCTTTCCGGACTTAGCTTTGCGGCGGTTCCGTCCCGTTGGTTTGTGATAATCATTATATTTTCCGCAGCTGCGGCGGCAGGTATTATTTATACGATAAAATATAAAAGATTCCGTGTGTATGTCGTAATGACGGTGCTTGTATACTGCGGAATATACGCTTCGGTAACCTTTGCGTCGTTTGCGGATAAAAATATCGTATATGCAGCGGTCTTTCCCGGAAAGCGAAGCTGTACGGCGGTCGTTTATCAGGGATCGGAAGCGTTTGTGATAGATCTGAAGTCCAAAGGCGATTATGCGCAGACTGTTCAGAGATTTGCTTCCTATTACGGCATTAAAAGAATAGCCGGAGTTTTCATATACAGCGGCGTAGATTACAGTAAAAGCATTTATGACGCCTCGCTTGTTCCTCAGGCGGAAGCTTATTATTCCGAATCGGAAATTTCCGGGAGTACAGAGTTTTCCGAAGGCACAAGTGCGAGATTGCTGGATTTCACCGTGACCGCAGTAGGCGAAGGATACGCTGTTTCGGTATACGGCAACAGGCTCGAACTGTTTTGCGACCGGATAAGCGTCAACGGTAAGGATTATGACCTGTCTGAACAGGATACTCAAATTATGTTCAGCTTTGGCAGAAAATAAAGGAAAGGCCCGCGGATTTTTTGTGCGGCAATTTTATAAAGGAGATTTATTATGGCTTTTATAGCGGCAAACGATCTGGTGAAGAAAATAAAAGCCGGAGATTTTGACAGGCTTTATTATTTTTACGGACACGATTCCGGAGCGCTGGAGGCTTATGTGAAAAAGCTGATAAAAAAGCTGTGTCCGGACGGCGATCAGACTATGAATCTTCACAGATTTGACGGAAAAAAGCCGGATATAGCTGAAATTGCCGGAGCCTGTGAAATGCTGCCGCTGTTTGCTCCGAGAGTGGTCGTGGCGATAAACGACCTTAACATGGATTCGGTCGTTAAATCTGACAGCGACGATTTAAGAAAAATCCTTTCTGATCTTCCCGAAACTACCGCCGTAGTAATATATTCTACCGGGGTGGATCTTTACAAAAACAAGCGCAGTCTTACGGACAAAAACAAGCGTTTTGCGGACTTCTGCGCCAAACACGGTTCAGTATGCGAGTTTGCGTACAAGCGTGTGTCCGATATGGGGAAAAGTATTGCCGCTTCCGTTAAAAAAGCGGGCTGCGATATTTCAAAGCAGGACGCTGAATATCTGGCAGACTGCTGCCTGTGCGATACTTCTCTTATCGGGCATGAAATCGAAAAGCTTACGGCTTATGCCGTGAACCGAACGATAACCCGTGAGGATATCGACGCTTTGTGCGTAAAAAGGGTAGAGTCCGACGGCTTTGCACTGGCTATCAATATTCTCAGAAGCAATGCTGCTATGGTTTTCAACCGGGTCAAAGAGCTGTCTGATCAGAATTACGAAGCGTTTGAAATTCTGGGAGTTATAAGCTTTTCGATGACCGATCTTTACAGGGCAAAGCTTGCCAGGTCGTCGGGGAGATCGGTATCGGATTGCGCTTCGGATTTCAAGTACGGCAGAAACAGAGAGTTTGCTGTGAAAAACGCCTATTCGGAATGTTCAAATATGACCTGCGAGCGCATAAGGCAGTCACTTAAAATATTCTCCGATACGGATCTGCTGCTTAAGACCCGTTCAAGCGGCAAAAGCGGAGATATGCTTGTTCTGGAGCAGGCTATTGCAAAGGCTATGGCGCTCAGATGCTGATATATATCAGGCTGGTGAGCAGCCGTCTTAAATATTCGGAGGGAGAAGGATACCTGTTAAAATGGAAAAGATACGGCTGAAACAGGCAGTAGTGGTAGAGGGTAAATACGATAAAATAAAGCTTTCCTCTTTTATAGACGGAGTAATTATCTGCACTAACGGCTTCCGCGTATTCAAGGACAGGAAAACGGCGGATCTTATAAGGTATTATGCTAAAAACAGCGGAATTATTATTCTGACCGATTCCGATTCGGCAGGATTCAGAATAAGAGGCCACATAAAGGGAATTTGTCCCGAGGGCAGGATCATAAACCTTTATATTCCGGATATATACGGCAAGGAAAAGCGAAAGACCAATCCATCAAAGGAGGGAAAGCTGGGAGTCGAGGGTATAGACGCCGGACTTTTAAGAGATACTTTTGAAAAAGCGGGGATAGAAAGCTTTAAGCAAAATAAAGCTCCTGTGACAAAGCTTGATTTTTATGAAGCAGGGTTGTCGGGAAAGCCAGACAGTGCGGCGCTCAGGAGGAAAACGGCGAAAAGGCTGGGTCTTCCGGAGCTTATTACGGCTAACGCTTTGCTTGAAGCGGTGAATACGATGTATGATAAAAGCGAGTTTATGAAGCTTGCCGATGAACTGAAGCAGAATGAAAAAACAGGGGAGAGCTGAGAATGGTATTTTCAAGTATTTTGTTTCTGTATTTTTTTCTTCCCGTATTTATGGGGGTATACGGATTAACAAAGCCTAAGCACAGAGCAAAGGTACTGGCTTTTGGAACTTGCTTTTTTGTGGCATGGGAGAATCCCCTGGGGCTTATAAACCTTGCCGTTTCCAGCATTTTGGCATACATAGGCGGAATACTTATTTATAATTTCAGGGAGGACAGGAGAAAAAGCAGAGCGGTTATGATCATATGCACCGCAGTTAATGCGGTGATGCTTGCGCTTTTTTCCTACAGCGGATATGACCGCTCCAATCTTATAGGCGCTGTTCTGGGGAAGGGTACAGTAGTGCCGTTTGCGGCTTTCGGGGTAAGCGTTTATACCTTGCACAGCATCTCATATTGCGCTGATATTTACCGAGGCAGGTTTGAACCGGAAATAAAGTTTTCCTGCGTTTTTTCATATATAGGATTTATCCCGTCTATGGTATGCGGTCCTATAGTGAGCTTTAAAGAGATGTCCGACAAGCTTAAATCCCCGAAGATTACAAGCGGAAAGCTTTCAGACGGTATCCTGCTTTTTATGTTCGGAATATTTGAAAAGGTGATCGTTTCAGACCGGCTTGGATTTCTGTGGAAGGATATGACCTCGGCAGGAGCAGAGACTATGTCGCTTGAGACTGCCTGGCTTGGCCTTTTAATTTTCGGCTTTTGGTTTTACTTTGAATTTCTTGGTTTTTCACATATGGCAAGAGGGTTTGCTCTTATGCTGGGCTTTGATTTAAAGCCGAATTTTAATCTGCCTTTTACTCAAAAGACGCTTATCGGATTTGCTTCCTCGTTTAATATTTCGTTGAACAGGTGGGCAAAGGATTATATCTACGGTTCCCTTCCGAAAAATAAAAGCTCTCGGGTCATAAACTCGGCTAAGGTTCTGCTGTGTGCCGCAGCCGTAGGATTATGGTACGGAACCGGAATCAATTTTATTATGTGGTCGGTTTTTATGGCGCTGCTTATTCTGGCGGAGAATAGGCTGAAAAACGTAATGTCCCGTATTCCGTCTGTTGTAAGATTTATAATGACTCAGTTTGCGGTTCTTTTCAGCTGGTCGATTTTATCGGGGACAGATCTTCATTCCACATTCGGATATATCAGAGCTATGTTCCGCTGGGGAGTATTTTCGGGCAGCAATACGGTGTGGTACTGGATCAAATCATCGTTTGTGCTTATTGTTTTGTGTGTAATTCTGGCTTCGCCTGTCTTAAGAATTATAGATTCAAAGCTTCGTGATTTAAAATTCAATGTTATCAATGTTTCAAAGCCGATGATGATACTTGCGCTTCTGATACTGTGTACAGCCTTTATGGTGTCAGGAAACGGCAAAGCTGTGTTTGCGTTCTGAATGGAGGTATAAGATGAAAAAGATACTTGATTATATATCTGTTTTTTTGTTTTTTGCCTTCACGGTCATGTTTGCAGTCAGCACTGTTTTCTTTCAAAGCGCGGAATCTGAAAAAAACAATTCTTCGGATAAAACCGTTAAGGATCAGATTCAAGGTTATGTTTACAGCAGATTTCCATTGAAAAGCAACTTCAAATCCCTTTACAGTGCAGTGCTTATCAGCACCGGACAGAACCGTCTGGGAAAGGTTTATGTAGATAATGACAGACTGATAGAGGTTTTTGACAAGGTGGACGATAAAAAAATTCAGGCGTCTATAGATGCCATAAACGGCTTTCGGGAAAGTCATAAAAATTCTGCGGTTTATGCAATGCTGGTTCCTACCGCTTCGGGCGTATACAAATCCCAGCTTCCGTCCTTTGCTTCGGCAGTGGATCAGCAGAAACTTATCGACGATATTTATTACCGGCTTGACAACAGCATAGTAACGCTGGATGCATTTAACCCGCTGTTTTCCGCAAGAGACGACTATATTTACTTCAGAACCGACAGCAGATGGACTTCCTTCGGCGCTTATGCGGTTTACAAAAGTATAATTTCAAAGCTTGGATTTCAGCCGGTGGATCTGTCTAATTACGATATGGAGTATGCGGACAGAAACTTTTACGGTAATTTATATAGAAAGACTTTTTACGGTGGGGTATCGGCAGATACTATCAATATATTCAGAAATAAAAACGGAAGCTATGTAACCGGCACTGAAGGTTATAAGGATGAACAGAGAGTTACTTCAAAATCAGTTTATTATGATTCCGCGCTTCAGTCCGATGATAAATACGGAATTTTTCTCAATGGAGATATTTATAAAAAATATACAGTTTCGACCTCGGTAAGCTCCGGTCCCGATCTGCTGATAATAAAGGGAAGCTACGCAAACTGCATGGTACCGCTGCTTACTCCTCATTACAGCAGCATAACTCTTGTGGATCTGGAAAAGCTGGAGGATGAAACTCTTGGCGACGTTGTTGATATTGACAGTTACGATCAGATCCTGTTTTTATATGATATCAGACAGTTCTGTACATATGATAAATTTGATTTGCTTAATGATCAGAGCTGAATCTGACTTTTTTCAGGGCAATACCGTACGATCGTTGTACGGTATTGCCTTAACTCATGAAAAAGCCGTTAAATAAGTGCATACTATATTGAAAATTTGTGTAAAGTGTGGTATAATGTCAAAAGCGGAGCTTTGCGCTTTCAGCATAATGAAAGGTTGGTTTTAATGAGCAGCTATAATGAATTTATACATCTGATTGACCTTAACGACTATCCGGTTTCCTGGTGGAAGCAGCTTTTGGAGCTGGGGCATGATATAAAAGAGCATCCCGGGAATTACAGCGAGGCCTGCAAAGGAAAAATTATGGGCACGCTGTTTTATGAACCGTCTACAAGAACGCAGATGTCGTTTCAGACTGCTATGCTAAGACTTGGCGGAACGATAATAGGCTTTGACAATCCGGCGACCTCATCCGTCGCTAAGGGCGAAAATATTAAGGATACCACAAAAATAGTATCGGGCTATGCAGATATTCTGGTTATGCGTCATCCTTCGGCAGGTTCAGTAAAAGCGGCGGCGCTTACTGCGGAATGTCCCGTAATTAACGCCGGAGACGGAGGGCATCTTCATCCGACACAGACGCTTACGGATCTGCTTACTCTCAGAGAGGAAAAGGGGACGCTTGAAAATCTGACTATCGGTTTGTGCGGCGATCTTAAAAACGGAAGAACGGTTCATTCTCTGATAAAAGCTATGTCCTGCTTCAAGGGTACGAAATTTATACTTATTTCCACAAAGGAGCTTGCTCTGCCGATATACGTTAAGGACATACTTTCCGCAGGAGGGCATGAGTATAAGGAAGTTTCAAGCCTTGATGAAGCTATGCCCGAGCTTGACGTTCTTTATATGACAAGGATACAGCAGGAAAGGTTCAGTTCAAAAGAGGAGTACGAGTCCCAGAAGGGCTGCTATATTCTTGACAAACATAAAATGCTTAAAGCAAAGTCAGATCTTATCGTACTTCACCCGCTTCCGAGAGTAGATGAAATAGCTATCGAGGTTGATGATGACAGAAGAGCTATGTATTTCAAACAGGCAAAATACGGAATGTATATAAGAATGGCGCTTATTCTGACCATTTTAAACAGAAACGGAACTCCTGCCAGACTTGTGTACGGTAAGGTACTGCCGTCGGTCAGATGTTCAAATCCTAAGTGTATAACAAATCATGAGGAGTATCTTCCTAAATATTTTATAGGTAACGGCGATACCGTTATCTGCGAATACTGTGACGAAAGAACATTGATATAACCAGTGGCTGTTTACGGACAGTCTGTGTTGGATAATCCGCTGATGTTTATTGCTGTGGTAATACAATAAGTATAATTTTAAGGAGATTTTGCGTATATGAAGATAATGGCGGTTGATTACGGCGACGCCAGAACCGGTCTTGCCGTCTGCGACAGAACCGAGTTTCTGGCTTCGCCTATCGGCACGATAGAAGAACGTAACGCTAAGCTGCTGGCAATGAAGGTAGCTCATATGGCAAAGCAGTACGAGGTCGGAGAGATTGTCGTGGGACTTCCCGTGAATATGAACGGTTCTTACGGTCCGAGAGCGGAGAAATGCCGCAGTTTTGCGGATATGCTTAACGAGCTTGCGGATGTTCCGGTCAATATGTGGGACGAGCGATCTACTACAGTTATAGCTCACCGGATATTAAACGAGACAAATGTAAGGGGAAAGGACAGAAAGGCGGTTATTGATACGGTTGCCGCCACTGTTATTCTGGAGGGCTACCTTGAGTACAGAAGAAAAAATAAAAAAGACGGAGAAAAAGCGCCTGAGCAGACGTAAGAAAATTTTTCTTATCATTGCCGGCATTATTGTATTTATGACGGCGGCGGAGCTTGTCCGGTCAAATTATTATATTCAAACGGAGAATATAGTTTATAAAAGTGAAAACGTGCCCAAGGGCTTTGACGGAGCAAAGATAGTGCAGGTTTCCGATTACCATAATCACGGAGGCAGCTATGACGGCCGTCTTATTGAAAGGATAAGGGAACAGCAGCCTGACTATATTTTTCTTACAGGAGATATTGCGGATGCTTTAAGAACAGACATTGACAGCGCTGAATCGTTTCTTGAAAAAGTGTCCAAAATTACGGACTGCTATCTCGTCTGGGGGAACCATGACTATAATATAACGGACGGACAGCGGGAAGAAATGGCGCAGTGCTGCGAAGAAAACGGGATAACCGTGCTGGAGAATGAATTTACTGTTATAGAGCGCGGAGGAGATAAAATGCTGCTGGTCGGAACGGTAAGCGGAATGGACAGCGGCTTTGTCGGCGATATGCTTGAAGATTATCCCGAAGAAAAGCTGTTTACCGTCTGGCTTCATCACTATCCCGAGGATTTTTATGATATTGCCGAAACCTCTGAGGCGGCGGGAAGCCGGGCGGATCTTCTTTTTACCGGACACGCACACGGCGGTCTGATACGGCTTCCGTATATCCTCAACGGACTTTATGCTCCGGGGCAGGGATTTTTTCCGGAATATACTTCAGGGGTCTACGAACACGGCTCGACCCGGATGATAGTAAGCAGGGGAGTAGGGAACAGCGGTTATACCAAGCGTTTTCTGGATCCGTTTCATCTGGTAGTCTGTACGCTGGAATCGGAGTCTGAGGCTTGACTGCCGGATTCGGTTCTTTTGCACAGCAGCTCCTTTACGCCCGCAAGGCTCACAAAAGCGCCGAATATCCGTTTCAGCAGAGTGCTGTCCATAGAGTTTGCCATAAGGCTGAATATTGTAACAAAAATCGTTCCCGAAATGATAACGGGAACGATTTTTTTCCATTCCACCAGTTTGTTTTTAGTGTGAAAATAAAGTGAAACAGCGGCTATAGGCAGAAAAAACACAAGATTGATCCCCTGGGCCTGGATCTGGGAAACTCCGGCAAACAGGGTAAGATAAATTATAAGTATCATGCCGCCTCCAAGGCCGAGAGAAGCGAAAACCCCGGTTGCAAAGGATACCAGCGCTATTGTGAACCAATTCATAATTTACCCTTTCATAAGACGTATTCCAAAAACTATCATTACCGCTCCGAATATGCGTTTCAGCGTTATTCCCGAAAGTTTTACCAGCAGCTTTGAACCGACAAAAACCCCTATAAGTCCGCACGGTATGAATTTCCATGCCTGAGCAAGGTCTATAGCGCCTTTTGAAAAATAGATCACGCCGCTTATTATGCTCAGCGGCAGCGTTACGGCAATCGAGGTTGCGTGGGCTTTTTTTGTCCTTATTCCGTCATGCTCCAGCATTGGAACGGTAATTATTCCTCCGCCTGAACCGAACAGACCGTTTGCTGCGCCGGAAAGTGCGCCGACCGCATAAAGATAAAAGCTTTGCAGATATTTTTTCATAAAAAATCACCTTTTACTATTATCGGTAAAAGGTGATTATTTATTCATTACCAGGTATTGCATCCTAACGCTTAGTCTATCTCGACCATTATCTTCTGATTGATACGGGAACAGCCTGCTCTCATTACAGTTCTTATCGCTTTTGCGATACGTCCCTGCTTTCCGATAACCCTGCCCATATCCTCCGGAGCAACGTGGAGATGATAAACCACAATGCCTTCCTCGTTAGGCTCATCGACCTGAATGTCTACCGCGTCCTTGTTTTCAACAAGCTCGCACACGATAGTTCTTAAAAGCTTATCCATTTTTATTCCTCATTTCTCCCACGGAAAATACCGGATATCCCACCGGTAAACCGGTAAGGCGTGTGGTGGGATAAGTACCTTACCGATTGGGACTGCACCGTATGCTGGTCTAAAAGCTGTACAAATTTACGTACTTTTATCCGAGACCGGCATTAGATAGTGCCGTTTTTCTTGAGAAGCGACTTAACTGTGTCTGTAGGCTGAGCGCCCTTTGCGATCCAGGATTTAGCCTTCTCATCATCTACCTTAAGAACAGTTGGTTCCTTAGTAGGATCATAGTATCCGATCTCCTCGATGAAACGTCCGTCTCTCGGATATCTGGAATCAGCTACTACGATACGGTAGAAAGGAGCCTTCTTAGCGCCCATTCTTCTCAGTCTGATCTTAACTGCCATTGTATATTCACCTCCGATTGATTCAATAAATTTATATCAAGCAATTACTGCATGATTGCGTTTTTAACTGTTACATCGGCAGACCCGTTCCGTTTCCGCCCAGTCCCTTGAGCAAAGCGGCTCTGTTTCTTCGGGACTTCTTTCCGTGAAGAGAGCCTCCTCCGATACCGAACTGTTTCATCATTTTCTGCATCTGATCAAACTGTTTCAGCAGCTGATTGACGTCGGAAACCTGGGTTCCGCTTCCGGCGGCTATTCTCCGTTTTCTTTTCGGATCTATTATTGCGGGCTTTTCCCGTTCCGCCTTCGTCATGGAGTTTATCATTGCCTCGGTCTTTTTGAGCTGAGTTTCACCCTGCTCAAGCTGCTCGTCCTTTATATTTCCTGCGCCGGGAATAAGCTTCAAAAGCGATCTGATAGAACCCATTTTCTGGATCTGCTTCATCTGATCCAGCAGGTCGTTAAGGTCAAACCCTTTTTCCTTGACTTTTCTGGCAAGCTTTTCAGCGTCCTTTTCATCGACCGTCTGTGTGGCCTTTTCTATCAGAGTGAGCATATCGCCCATGCCAAGGATCCTTGAAGCCATTCTTTCCGGGTGGAAAGGCTCGAATTCGTCAAGCTTTTCGCCCATTCCCACAAACTTGATAGGCTTTCCCGTTACCGAAAGAACCGAAAGAGCCGCTCCTCCTCTTGTATCGGAATCAAGCTTTGTGAGTATTACCGAGTCAATTCCCAGAGCCTCGTCAAAGCTGGAGGCTACTTTTACAGCGTCCTGACCGATCATAGCGTCTACTACAAGCATGATCTCATTTGGTTCGGCTATCTTCTTTATATCTTTGAGCTCGTTCATAAGCTCTTCGTCTATATGCAGACGTCCTGCGGTATCAAGAATGACAAGGTCGTTTCCGTAATCCTTGGCGTGTTTGATACCCTCTTTGGCAATTTTTCTCGGGTCGATCTGTCCCATCTCAAAGACCGGAACCTCGGCACGCTCGCCCACGACCTTGAGCTGTTCTATAGCCGCAGGTCTGTAGATGTCGCAGGCGACCAGCAGCGGACGCTTGCCCTGAGCCTTGAAATGCTTAGCAAGCTTTGCGGCGTGAGTTGTTTTACCCGATCCCTGAAGTCCGCACATCATGACGATACAGGGAGGCTTATTCGGGAAATTTATTTTGGAATTCGCCTCGCCCATAAGTTTTATAAGCTCTTCGTTTACTATCTTTATTACCTGCTGACCGGGAGTAAGGCTTTTAAGTACGTCCTCTCCAACGCTTCTTTCGGTAACGTTTGCGATAAATTCTTTAACGACCTTATAGCTGACGTCAGCTTCAAGCAGGGCCATTTTAACTTCGCGCATAGCTTCCTTAACGTCGGCCTCGGAAAGTCTGCCTCTGGATTTAAGCCGCTTGAAAACGCTTCCCAACTTTTCGGATAGTCCTTCAAATGCCATGCAAACACCTCTTTTTCAGCATTTATTGCTCCGCTGCAAATCTTTTCTTAAACATCCGACAAGATATTATCTGTGGAGCAAAGCGATATCAATCTTCCAGATATTTTGAATTGTCGTATTCTGCAAGTCTGGAATCAAGCTCTTCAAGCAGAACTATCGTCTTATCCGCAATATTTCTGGCAAAAGAAACCTTTTTGCATTCTTCAAAAATATCAAGGGCCATCTGTTTGAACTCGTCCAGCTGCTTTTTATTCTGTTCTTCCTGACGGGAAAGTCCCAGTATCTCTTCAAATTTCATCAGCGCTTCTTCCCCACGCTTAATCGAATCGTGAACGCCCTGTCTTGAAATTTCATACTGCTGGGCTATTTCTGCAAGAGACAAATCGTCGTTGTAATAAAGCTCAAGAACGTCCCGCTGCTTTTCTGTAAGCAGTTCTCCGTATAAATCAAGAAGTATGCTCATGCTAAGATTTTTATTCACAGTCGTTCCTCCGTTCATAAGCTATATTTCCCGCCGCGGATTTGTTGTAAAGCAAAACCGCTTTACATATTATATATCAAGTTCAACCGCTTGTCAAGGGCTTTCTTAAAAATAATATTTTTTTTACAATTATCGCTTGAAATAGCCTTTTGCAATGTGATATTATTATTAAAATTGAATAAATCTATAACATAATAGATTGTTAATTTTCGGGGAGAGGTTTGAAGCAATGTTTCAGACTTCCGTTTTTGAAGTTTTACTGGTTAAAAATTCAGACAGGAAGGTGTTTGCGTGTTTACTTTTGAAATAAAAAACAGCCGTTTTTCTTTGAAGCTTCCGGCGCTTACGCTGGGAACGGCTAATTTTGACAGACATGATAACGACGAGGCTTATTTCAAGCTTCTTGACAGATATGTGGAGCTTGGCGGTTCATGTATAGATACCGCAAGAGTTTACTGCTCCTGGATTGAGGGCGGGGAAGATTCAAGTGAATTGGTAATAGGAAGGTGGCTCAAATCCAGAGGCTGCCGTGAAAATATAATAATATCCACAAAGGGCGGACATCCGGAAGCCGGAGATATGTCCGTTTCGCGGCTTGATCCCGAATCGCTGCGTTATGATCTTGAAAGAAGTCTGGAGTGTCTTGGCACCGATTATATTGACATATATTTTCTGCACAGAGACGATGAGAAGATTCCGGTTTCTGAGATCATGCCGGTTCTCAATGAATTTGTGGAAAGCGGAAAGGTCAGATTTATAGGCGCTTCCAACTGGACAACAAGCCGTATCGAAATAGCAAACCGCTATGCCGAAGCGCACGACATGGAGCCTTTCAGGGTTAGTCAGATCAATTACAGTCTAGCTCATTCCAGTACTGACACTTTCGGTGATCCGACGCTTGTCTGCATGAATATGTGGGAATACAACTGGTACAGAAAACACAATTTTCCGGTAATGGCTTTTACCCCGCAGGCAAAAGGCTTTTTTGCAAAATTTGCAAAGGGTGATTTGTCGGCGGCAAAGCTGCCTGAGGGACAGTTCACAAGTACGGCTAATCTGGCAAGGCTTGCAAGAGTAAAAGAGCTTAGTCTGAAGACGGGAGATTCGCCGGCGGTCGTTCCGCTTGGCTATCTGAACAGTCAGCCGTTTTTCGTTTCGTCTGTATTTGCAGTATCCAAACTTTGGCAGCTTGAAGAGGATATGACTGCGCAGGATTTGAAATATGACGCGAGAACGGTGGCGTTCCTTGAAAATATACTTTAAGACGGTTGATGCGTTATATCATGGGCGTTGTACAGTTATTCAACAACAGAAAAAACGCATATAAAAATAAAAATCCGAGGGATAAAATCTCTCGGATAATTTTTTGAATGTAGACCGCCTTGCCGTCGTGCAGCGAATAAAACCCGCCTCAAGCAGGTGGGTACCAGCCCTAGGTTTCACGCTCCCTTCGTCCGTAGCCCGAATCAGCCTGAGCGGTCCGGGTCGGGAGGTCTGCAATCCGCTTTCGGAGCAAAGTTCCCTTATAAAATGTGTTGGATTTATAAAACCGCACTTGATCGTACAAGGCAGTGAGTCTGTATTTATTTTTTCTGTATATAGTATAGCACACCGATGCAAAAATATCAATAGGTAATTATGTGCAAAATACGCTATAAAAAATTGTACAGCATACCGATTGACAAGTCAAATAAGCTATACGTCAGGAATACGTTGAATGTCCGTCGTTATCTTCTTCATCGTCAAACTCAAACATTTCTTCGATTCTTTTCATGAAGATGTTTCCGATACGTTCGTATTCCTCGTCGTCGTCAATAGAGACCATAATCTCTTCGTCACCGTCAAAATCGGATTTGAGTATAACGACCTCGCCGTCGTCGCCAAGAGTTTCCTCGGGATTTTCATAGTAGGGAGTCAGGGCGTAATATTTTTCGCCTTCATATTCCATGGCGTCAAGCATTTCAAATACCTGCTCGTGCCCGTCCTCGTCCTCAAGCGTATAAAGGTCAGGGGTATATTCTTCAGACATAGCGTACCTCCGCACGGTTCAATACATAGAAACCGATTTTAATGTTGTTCTAACAGCCTGTATTTATACGATGCTCTACTAAAGATGTTTTCAATTTAAGCACCGCAACATATTTATTATACTACTATTGGCAATGAAAGTCAAGCACATAATGTAAAGGCAATATTAAATAATTCATTTTGCGTTTTTTTGAAAAAAACTATTGACAATGCACAAAAAGTGTGGTATAGTATAGACAAGGAAAAGGAAATACCAAAAAAGCAAATCTTCAGAGAAATTTATCTCGGAAAGTAGACGATATGTCGAAAGGGATGCCGATTGAATATCACAGGTTTATTTTCAGATAGGTTTCTTGAAAAGAAAGGCAAAAGCTGAAGCTGAATTAGTCCGACGAGAGGAATCTGACAGAGATTAAGGCAGAGGTTCAGCACAGAGTCTCAGTGCAGAGGAGCTTTTGAGGAAAATCCGAGTACCTTTGATTAAATCGAAGCGGCGGCGGAGAATTATCGGGCAGTTCATACAGTGCAGAAATTTTCAGCAGGAACGGCAGGGTACCGTTGCTAAGCTTAATAATGATTTGGAAGGAGCGAGTCCCATGGACGCAGTAGAGATTGGCCAGAGTATCCCGAGACTCGGCAGAATCTGAAAAAATCGAGTGACAACTCAGGTGTAAAGACTGATAAACTCAAACCGGATATATGGTTTTAAAAATATAGATTCGAGGGTTTCGCGGTAGATCGACAAATAAGTTTATACAAGTTTGGATACTCTGAAATTACAATTTAATAGTTCAGATAATACGAAAGGAGAAATTGTTATGATTTTCTTCAAGAGGTTTCTGAATAAATTTTAGTTAGGAGTGTTTCCAATGCACAGTTCAAGTTTTTCGAGGGATTTTTTAAAATAACTTGAAAGAGTGAGTCCAATGTAAACTTAAAGCTTTAGCAGTTTTAAAACTGCAGGTTTGCGATTGAGGTACTTTAAAATACGATTTAATATTTGAAAGACGGGAGTGAGTCCGCCTAAGAATTTAAATTGAAGCGAAGCTGTGAAGCTGATCGCAAGGTTAAAGAATAAAGTTTCTACAGGAGTGGTGCATTATGATTAGAATGTGCACAAGGCGCTTGAATATTTAAAAGATTGGAGTGAGTCCGCCAGAAACTTTAGCTTGATTTTGATATTTGTTCCTTTTGGAATTTAATTTATACGAAAGGTATGAGTCCAATGGTATGATACCTCTATGGTAGATAAAATTACTTGAAGGGTTGAGTCCGATGGTTTAAGTAATTAAGAGTCAAATCAAAATTACTGAAAGGTGTAATTCCAATGGTTTAGGTTTTGAGCCGTAAGGCTTTTGGCAGATGACCAAATGAAGTAGATTTGGTGAGTGCAGCAGCAAAGGTGAATAGTATAGCGGGTATTGAATTCCCGGGTTTATACAGGTGCTGTTGACAAGTAACTTAATTCAGTGTGGAGTGAATCCGATGTACTAAGTAGTATGACAGTATTTAAATATGCAGTTTAATTAAATATTGTATATAATGAGAGAACAGGTATTTTGCTGTTCTCTCTTTATTTATGTACAATTATGATTGTTTAAAGCTTATTAAAGATATACAATAAAACTACAGAGCAGAACAAGTCCGTTTTATTAGACTTGTTCTGCTCTGCATGCGATGTTGGTTCAAGTTTTCTTGTTTTGAGAAAACAGGGTTTTATGAAGCGGTATCAGTCGTTTTTGCCGTACCATTTTTTCAGCACCTGCTCGGCCTTCTTACCGTATATGGTAAAGTCACGGTTATACTTTGCCTTTTCGATCGGAGGGAGAACCGCCTTCCAGTCCCACCAGAAGTAACCGCAAAACCAGTCCTTGTTCCATGTGGAAGTCATTGCTGCTTCGTAGAAATCAGCCTGTTCCTGCTCATCGGAGGGCTTTTCGGGTCTGTTATGAAAATCCCAGGGATACTGGGAACAGCCCTGTTCGTTTCGCATACCTATTTCAGCGAACATGATAGGCTTTCCGTAATGCTTGTGAGCCTTTTCCAAAACAACAGTACGCTTCTCAAATTCCTTTATCATTCGTTCCAGGCTGCGGTCGCTTTCATCCGTAACGGGATAATAAGCGGAAATACCTATAACGTCCACAGCTTCCAGCCAATCAAAGCGAAGCTCGTCGCCGTGATTGATATTATGCATAATAATGCCGCCGTAGACCTTTCGTACCTCTGCGATCATTTTTCTGCACCTGTCAGATTGCTTGTCCATTCCTGCCATTTCACACCCGGTGCAGAGCATTTCACACCCGGTTTTTTCTGCAATTGCGGCGTAATGCAGCATAAAAGCTGTATACGATCTGAACCATTTGTCCCAGTATTCCGGATTTTCGGAAGGAAAGTCGATCCTTGCTCTCCATGCCCTGTCAAAGCAGTTTACCATAGGCTTCAGGCAAACCTTCAAACCCAGCGATTTTGCCTTTTTTATAGCAAAGATTACATCGTCGTCGGTCTGAGTTCTTTCGTAATCGCAGAAAACCTTAGTGCTTGCAAATGTTTCCTGCCATGCGTTTACGGGAATGCATATCCAGTTTAAGCCGTTGGAAGCCAGTCTTTCCATTGATCTTTCTGCAGCTTTGGTCTGCATGGTTCCACTTGGAGCGAAAAACCCCCACGTATATCCTTTACAGAATAAATCCTTGTTCATGTCCGCTCCATACCGCATATAACGGTATGGATAACACCTTCTTTCTTTTTGTTTTTTGCTTATTTTTTACGGTAGGTTTCAATAAGAAAGCTGCATTCGGTTTCAAGTGTTTCAAGCGCTTCAAGCCGGATCTTTGATTCCTCCGGTGTTTTATAAAAGTATGGAGTCATAGCAAAAAGATTCTGTATATCCTCCTTTGAAGAGAGAGTTACCGTATAGGTTATCTCCTCCTCACCGGTTTTTGCAAACTTTCTGAGACCGTAAACATTCGGTCTGTTTTCATACGGCTCGTCGTAAAGCACGCTTTTCAGTCCGTATAAATGTCTTGCGGCGGGAGAAATTATAACCAGAAAACCGCCTTTTTTCAGTACTCTGGTATATTCGTCGTTTGAAACTGGAGCAAATGCGGAAACCACAAGATCTGCCGAAAGCGCGCGAAAGGGAAGCTCGAAGGATGATGCGACGGCAAAGCTCACATTGGTAAGTTCCTTCTGTCTGCATCTTGTCATGCAGTGCGACACTGCGCTTTTTGATATGTCTATGCCGTAAATCTCGGCATTTTTGATCTCCCGGGCATAAAATGCCGTATAGTAGCCCTCCCCGCAGCCGCTGTCTATTATCACAGGCCTTGCGTTTTTGCACAGCAGCGCTTTGATGATCTCAGCGGTTTTTAAGGCCAGGGGTCTGTAATAATCCTTGTCCAGAAAAGCGCTTCTCGCCTTTACCATAAGCGGATTATCGCCTGCTTTTTTCGGATTTCTTCCCTTGGTTGTCAGCAGATTTACATATCCGCTTCTTGCTATATCGAAGCAGTGGCCGTTCCTGCAGCGGCAGACAGTTCTGGAAAGCTTCAGATTTTTTCCGCATACGGGACATATATACATTTAATATCATGCACTCCCTTTGATTCCGGCTTGGTCATATTCTTTAAATTCCTATGTATTATAGCACACATGGATTTAACATACAAGAGTAAAACTTGAAAAAAATAAGGATAAAAAATAAATTTCCGGTATCTTTACACGCACGTTTTCAGAAAGATTATCGGCGTTTGTTTTTGAACCGTCGGATTGTTGAAAAACATTTATATTTCGGCTCTGATATGGATTTTTGATTATTTTTGTCCATTTGTCAATGATGTGAGACTAAAAAGTAGGAAAAAAAGCTTCTGTCAGAAAGAGGAGCGAAGCGACGAATGAGGACAGAAGCTTTTTCACTGCCGTCAGCCGCCAAGCTCGGTATGTAA
>ERZ780218.521-NODE-521-length-34722-cov-7.045317_pt1 | contig 34722 bp, 31 predicted proteins | sample MGYA00510975_ERZ780218 | MGnify/ENA primary metagenome ERZ780218 (study PRJEB29588, sample SAMEA2152063) | human gut metagenome | biome: human gut; feature: human-associated habitat; material: faeces | place: Denmark | collected 2008/2010 ... | reverse complement strand
GGAGGAGCTGGGCTGCCGCATGGCGGAGTACGCCAAGGCGGTGGTGGACGGCCGGCCCCAGTTCCACATCAGCCTGGTCATCGACGTGTCCCCCTACTGCGACTGCCACGGGGAGAACGACGTGCCCATCCTGCCCGATGTGGGCATGTTCGCCTCCGCAGACCCGGTGGCCCTGGATCAGGCCTGCGCCGACGCCTGCCTGCGCCAGCCCGTCATGCCCGGCAGCCGCCTGGACGAGTACCTCCACACCGAGGGCTGCGAGGACCACCACGACCACTTCTGCAACAACTTCCCCGAGACCAACTGGCGCTCCTGCCTGGAGCACGCCGAGAAGATCGGGCTGGGCACCCGCTCCTACGAGCTCATCGAAGTGAAATAAGCCATCAAATCGAGAAAGGATGTTATCTATGGACGTGAAGGAGATCCTGAGGCACTGTGACCACACCCTCCTGAAGCAGGAGTCCACCTGGGCGCAGATCAAGGAGATCTGTGACGACGGGCGCAAGTACCAGTGCGCCTCCGTGTGCATCCCCGCCTCCTATGTACGCCAGGCCGCCGAGTATGTGGGCAACGACCTGAAGATCTGCACCGTCATCGGCTTCCCCAACGGCTACTCCACTACCGAGGTGAAGGTGTTTGAGACCGAGGACGCCATCCGCAACGGCGCCGACGAGATCGACATGGTCATCAACATCGGCTGGGTGAAGGACAAGCGCTGGGACGACGTGCTGGAGGAGATCAAGACCATCAAGGCCTCCTGCAAGGGGCGCATTCTCAAGGTGATTGTGGAGGCCTGCCTGCTCACCCAGGAGGAGAAGATCAAGATGTGCCAGCTGGTCAGCGAGTCCGGCGCGGACTACATCAAGACCTCCACCGGCTTCTCCACCGGCGGCGCCACCAAGGAGGACGTGGCCCTCTTTGCAAAGCACGTGGGTCCCGATGTGAAGATCAAGGCCGCCGGCGGCATCGCCAATCTGCAGGACGCCGAGGACTTCCTCAAGCTCGGCGCGGACCGCCTCGGCACCTCCCGCATCGTTAAGGCCGCAAAGGCCATGGAGAAAGGAGAATAATATGTCAACACCCCACAACAACGCAAAGCCCGGCGATTTCGCCAAAACCGTCCTCATGCCCGGCGACCCCCTGCGCGCAAAGTTCATCGCAGAGACCTTTTTGGAAAACCCGCAGCTCGTCAACAATGTCCGCGGCGTGCAGGGCTACACCGGCACCTACAAGGGCGTGCGCGTAAGCGTGATGGCGAGCGGCATGGGCATCCCGTCCATCGCCATCTACTCCAACGAGCTCTACACCCACTACGGCGTGGAGAACATCATCCGCGTCGGCTCCGCGGGCGCGATGCGCGCGGACATGGAGCTCGGCAGCGTGTGCGCCGGCATGGGCGCCTGCACCAACTCCAGCTTTGCCGACCAGTATGAGCTGGGCGCCACCTACGCTCCCATCTGCAATTATGACCTGCTCGCCGCCGCAGTCGAGAGCGCGAACGAGCTGGGCGTGAAGATGCCGGTCGGCAATCTCTATTCCTCCGACACGTTTTATGACGCGGCGGGCCGCAACGCCCGCTTCGGCAAAATGGGCGTGATGGCGGTCGAGATGGAGGCGGCGGGCCTCTACTGCACCGCCGCCTATACCGGCAAGCGCGCGCTTGCCATCTGCTCCATCTCCGATAACCTCGTCACCGGCGAGGAGCTTTCCGCCGATGACCGTCAGACGACCTTCACCAACATGATGAAGATCGCGCTGGAGGTCGCGGTCAAGATGGAGAACAAAGAATAAGGAGCGTTTTCCCCATGCGAGTCATCGATATTGAAAACATCACCGAGGCCATGCGCGACGACACGCGCTTTGTCCTGCGCTGCGAGGAGGTCTTTCACGACAAGATCAGCGCCGCCGCGGCGAGCATCCTGATGAACAAGAGCAAAAAGCCGCTCGTCTGCCTGACCGGCCCGAGCGGCAGCGGCAAGACCACCACCGCCATGCGCCTGAAGGCGTACCTGGAAAACCTCGGCGTGAAGGTGTGCCTGCTGAGCATGGATAACTTCTTCCTACCGCTCGACGAGCGCCCGCCGGAGGCGTCGGACTGGGAATCCCCCCTATGCGTGAACCGCGACCTGCTCATCGACTGCATCCACCGCCTGTCCGACGGCGAGGAGGTCGAGCTGCCCGTCTATGATTTCAAGAGCGGCACCACCGGCAGCTGGTTCAGGATGCAGGGCGACCGCGACGCCGTTATCATCGCCGAGGGCATCCACATGCTCAACCCGCTGATCTTCGACCGCGTGCGCGACATGGCGACCGGCGTTTACATCGCGCCCCGCACGCGCATCATCACCACGCACGACAAGATCGTCCGTCCCGAGCAGCTGCGCGTGGCGCGCCGCATGATCCGCGACTATCAGGGCCGCGGGCACTCCCTGCGCCAGACGGTCGAGCGCGCCGAGAGCGTGGACCGCGGCGAGCGGAACTATATCATGCCCAATAAGCCCAACGCGGGCATCCACATCGACACCTTCCACGACTACGAGCCGTGCATCCTCGCGCGCTATCTCAAGGAGATCCCCGAGTTCTACACCCAGCTTGACGACGCCTTCATCGACGAGCACGGGCTGACCGACCTCTTCGAGGTCGTCAACTCCGTCCCGCCGCTCAAAACCGATTACGTCCCGCGCGACTCCATCGTGCGCGAGTTCGTCGGCGGCAGCATTTTCCAATACTGAGCAAAGAGAGACTGCGTCTGCGGTCTCTCTTTGTGCGCTTTCACCATGAAGCTTTTGCCAAAAATTCACACTTTTCAGCAAATATGACTTGCCCTTTTGAAAAAATCTTGCTATAATACGCTCAATGTCATGTCCATGATATGATTTCAAAAAATTGTAAGGAAGGTTTGCACTATGAAGAAGTTATTTGCTCTTCTTCTCTCCCTGGCTATGGTCCTCGCGCTCGTAGCCTGCGGTCAGAAGGACCCCACCCCCGACACGCCCGATACGCCCGACGATCCCCAGACTAAGGTCGAGTACAAGGTCGCTATGATCACCGACTACGGCGACATCACCGACCAGTCCTTCAACCAGACCACCTATGAGGCCTGCAAGGCGTTTGCCGAGGACAACAGCATCGAGTTCAGCTACTTCAAGCCCGCCGGCGATAACACCGCCGACCGTGTCGCCATGATCGAAAAGGCCGTTAACGATGGCTTCAATGTCATCGTTATGCCCGGCTACGCTTTCGGCGGCGCCATCGTTGAGGCCGCTCCCGAGTTCCCTGATGTGAAGTTCATCGCGCTCGACGTCGCCGCCGGCGACCTGCTCGAGACCGCCGTTGCCAAGGCGGGCGAAGCCTACGACTACACCCCCGAGAATTGGGACCTCAACAAGTACGTTGACATGAGCAACGTCTACTGCGCGGTTTATCAGGAAGAGCTGTGCGGCTACATGGCCGGTTACGCGGCTGTGAAGCTCGGCTATAAGAACCTCGGCTTCCTCGGCGGCATGTCCGTTCCCGCGGTCGTCCGTTACGGCTACGGCTTCGTGCAGGGCGTTGACGCCGCTGCGGCCGACATGGGTCTCACCGATGTCAAGGTCAACTACATCTACGGCGGCCAGTTCTTCGGCGACGCCGACATCACCGCTGTGATGGATACCTGGTATCAGGGCGGCACCGAGGTCGTCTTCGCCTGCGGCGGCGGCATCTACACCTCCGCGGTCGACGCAGCCAAGAAGGTGGGCGCCAAGGTCATCGGCGTTGACGTCGATCAGGCGGGTGTCATCGCCAAGTATGCCGGCGTGGACGGCATGACCGTCACCTCCGCCATGAAGGGCCTTTATCCCGCGACCTACGACACCCTCACCGACGTTATCGTCAACGGCAACTGGGACAAGTATGTCGGCAAGATCGCGACGCTCGGCCTCGTTTCTGGCACCGATCCCGAGGCGAACTACGTCCAGATCCCCATGGGCGACGGCACCCAGTGGTCCGACAGCTTCACGCAGGACGACTATAAGGCCATGGTGAAGGATATGTTCGACGGCAAGATCACCGTCAGCAACAACACCAGCAGCGATGTTAGTGCTGCCGACTTCGCCACCGTCATCACGGTCGACGATCAGGGCTCCATCAAGGGCTAAGCGCTTTATCGCAAGTACATACGGAGAGACGGGCACCTGCCCGTCTCTCTTTTTTTGCCGAAAAACGAAAAAATCATACGATTTTGCCAAATTGACTTTGCTTTATCGGCACAGGTATAGTATACTGTAAGATATTCATGGTTTCCGTCCCCGCACATCCCCAACGCGGCGGGCCATCAAAACGGAAGGAGGGCGAAACATCTTGGGATCACCGTATGCCATTGAGATGCTCAACATCACCAAACGATTCCCCGGTATTATCGCCAACGACAACATTACGCTTCAGCTCAAAAAGGGCGAGATCCATGCCCTGCTGGGCGAAAACGGCGCAGGCAAATCCACGCTCATGAGCGTGCTCTTCGGTCTGTACCAGCCCGAGGAGGGCGTCATCAAAAAGGATGGACAGGTCGTGTCCATCAAGGACCCGAACGATGCCAACGCGCTCGGCATCGGCATGGTCCACCAGCACTTCAAGCTGGTGGAATGCTTCACCGTGCTCGACAACATCATCATGGGCGTGGAGCCCACGAAGCACGGCTTTCTGCAAAAGGCCGAGGCCCGCGAAAAGGTCCTCGCCCTGAGCGAGAAGTACGGCCTGCACGTTGACCCCGACGCGCTCATTGAGGACATCACCGTCGGTATGCAGCAGCGCACCGAGATCCTCAAGATGCTCTACCGCGAAAACGAGATTCTGATCTTCGATGAGCCGACCGCCGTCCTCACCCCGCAGGAGATCGACGAGCTCATGCAGATCATGCGCAACCTCGCCGCCGAGGGCAAGAGCATCCTCTTCATCTCCCACAAGCTCGCCGAGATCATGGCGGTCGCGGACCGCTGCTCGGTGCTGCGCAAGGGCAAGTACATCGGCACGGTCGAAACGGCCAACACCACGATGGAGGAGCTGTCGGCGATGATGGTCGGCCGCAATGTCAGCTTCCATGTGAACAAAAAGCCCGCCGAGCCGGGCGAGGTCGTCCTCGAGGTCGAGGGCATGACCATGGCCTCCAAGCTCCACAAGAACAATGCCGTCAAGAACGTTTCGCTCAAGGTCCGCCGCGGCGAGATCGTCTGCCTTGCCGGCATCGACGGCAACGGCCAGACGGAGTTCGTCTACGGCCTGACCGGCCTGGAGCCGCTCGTTTCCGGCTCCGTCAAGCTCTGCGGTAAGGACATCACCCATGCGCCCATCCGCCAGCGCAGCGTGATGGGCATGAGCCACATCCCCGAGGACCGGCACAAGCACGGCCTTGTGCTCGACTATTCGCTCGAGGACAACATGGTGCTCCAGCGCTACTTTGAGCCGGAGTTCACCGACAAGGCGGGCTTCCTGCGCCGCAGGAACATCCGCACCTACGCCGAAAAGCTCATCGACCAGTACGATGTCCGTTCCGGTCAGGGCCCCATCACCATTGCCCGCAGCATGTCCGGCGGCAACCAGCAGAAGGCCATCGTCGCCCGCGAGATCGACAAGGATCCCGAGCTGCTCGTCGCCGTGCAGCCGACCCGCGGTCTGGACGTCGGCGCCATCGAATACATCCACCGCCAGCTCGTCGCGCAGCGCGACGAGGGCAAGGCGGTCCTGCTCGTGAGTCTGGAGCTGGACGAGGTCATGGACGTGCCCGACCGCATCCTCGTGATGTATGAGGGCGAGATCGTCGGTGAGCTCGACCCGAAAAAGACCACGCAGGAGGAGTTGGGCCTCTACATGGCAGGCGCGAAGAGAGATGAGGTGAAGGCATGAAAAAGAATATTTTCAAAAGCGGCGGCTTCCAGTCGCTGCTGGCCTCCCTCCTGTGCATCGTGCTGGGACTGTTCCTCGGCTACCTCGTGCTGCTGCTCATCAATCCCGCGGGTGCGGGCGAGGCCATTCTTACGGTCATCAAGAACTTTATGACCTACAACCGCCCCGCCTCACAGCTGAAATATTTCGGCAACACGCTCGTCAAGACCGCGCCGCTGCTGATGTGCGCGCTGGCGATCCTGTTTGCCTACAAGGTGGGCCTCTTTAACATCGGTGCAGCCGGACAGTACTGCGCCGGCGTGGCGCTGAGCCTGTACGCGGCGCTCGGCCTCGGCTGGAGCTGGCTTCCGTGTATGCTGCTCGCCATTTGCGGCGGCGCGATCCTCGGCAGCATTTCCGGCCTGCTCAAGTCCTACTGCAACGTCAACGAGGTCATTTCCGGCATCATGCTCAACTGGATCGTGCTGTATCTGACCAATATGCTCCTCACCACGGTGAAGGAGGACGCCAGCCCCTACACCAAGGTGCTCGCACACATCAACGAATCCGCCGTGCTGCCCTCGCTGGGGCTCGGCGCGCTGTTCAACAACAACCAGTACGTCGGTCTCGCAATCCCGCTGTCCGTGCTGATGGCGATCCTCGTGTGGGTCGTGCTGGAAAAGACGAAGTTCGGCTATGAGCTCAAGGCCACCGGCTACAACAAGAATGCCGCCAAATACTGCGGCATGGCGGAAAAGCGCAACATTATCCTCAGCCTCATGATCTCCGGCGCGCTCGCCGGCATGGGCGCGGCGATGCTCTACCTCACCGGATATGAGCAGTGGCAGTGCTCCACCTCCTCCGTCCCTGCGATGGGCTTCAACGGCATCGCCGCGGCCTTCCTCGGCGGATTGAACCCCATCGGCACCGTGCTCGCCTCGTTCTTTATCCAGCACATCACGGCGGGCGGCGCGTATGTGGATAAGTCCATGTACTGCGCGCAGATCTCCGATCTGATCTCGGCGCTCATCATCTATCTCTGCGGCTTCGTGCTGTTCATGAAGCACGCGATGAATTCCTACGCGGCCAAGCGTGAGGAGAAGGCGGCATTGAAGGCCAGGGCAGCCGAAGCGCAGGCCCGGGCCGAGGCCGGGAAAGGAGGCGATCAGTAATGGTACTGCTGCTGCAATACACCCTGATCTTTGCTTCCGTGCTGATCCTGGTCGCCCTCGGCGGCTGCTTCGCGGAGCACTCCGGCGTCATCAACCTCGGCCTTGAGGGCATTATGATCATGGGCGCCCTCGGCGGCGCGCTGGCGATGCGCTACATTTCGCCCAATGTGCCCGCCATCGTGATGATCCTCGGCGTTCTGGCTATTTCGGCGCTGGTCGGCATGATCTATTCCTGCCTGCTGGCCGTGGCCTGCATCAACTTCAAGGCGGACCAGACGCTTGTCGGCACCGCGCTGAACCTGCTCGGTACTGCGGGTGCGACGGTCATCGTCAAGGCCATCAACACCGCGGCGAATCCCGATGACGTTTCCTCCATCGTGCAGTATGCCGGTGCGAAGAAGGCGTTCACCGTCAATCTCGGCTCGTTCGAGTTCAGCTGGTTCATGCTCGTGACCGCGCTGCTGCTCGCCGCGTCCTACGTCCTGCTCTATAAGACCCGCTTCGGCCTGCGCCTGATGGCGTGCGGCGAGCATCCGCAGGCGGCGGACAGCGTGGGCATCAACGTCTACAAAATGCGCTGGGCCGGTGTGCTGATCTCCGGTTTCTTGGGCGGCTTGGGCGGCATCGTGTTCATCACCGCCGGTGTTTCCGAGTGGCGCTTTGAGTACGGCGTGGCAGGCTTCGGCTTCCTGTCCCTCGCGGTCATGATCTTCGGTCAATGGAAGCCCCAGCGCATTGCGCTCGCGGCGCTCCTCTTCGGCCTGTTCCGCGCGCTCTCGAATGTCTACATGGGCTTTGGCTTCCTCACGGCGATGAACATTCCCAGTCCGGTGTACAACATGATGCCCTACATCATCTCTCTCATCGTGCTGGCGTTCACCTCCAAGCGTTCCCGCGCTCCCAAGGCGGAGGGCATCCCCTACGACAAGGGCCAGCGCTGAGAACCCATCAACACAGCAAAAAAGCAGCGGCTGCGATGCAGCCGCTGCTTTTTATCCGTCGCTTCCGTTTACCATGCATGCTTGGTACGGGATTGCGCCTCGGTCATGCCGAAGAAGCTCATGTCCACGCGCGTGCCCTGATCGCCCCAGGTCGTGTCGATGTGATAGGTCTTGCCGTCGAGCTTCGCGACGGTCCAGATGTGGTCGGCGTTCATAAGCGCGGTACACTCGATGCCCTCGAGCCGCAGCAGAAGGTCGTATGCTCCCGTGTAGCCGTCGCAGACGGCTACGCCGTCCACCAGTGCGCTATAGGCCAGATGGCTCAGAGAACTGCTGGAGACGATCCCCTCGTCGTAGACACAGTTGTTGCAAAGCCAGACGTAGTAGGCCCGCGCCAGCTCATACTGCGTCATGTCGCCCGTCAGATAGCCGCTCTCCCACAGCGCGTCGTGGACGAGAATTGCGCGGGCGAGCGTCTCCTCACGGTATTTTTTGAGCTGCGCGCCGTCACAGGCTGTCGAGGAGAAGGTCAGCAGCACCTTGCCGGAGGAATAGCTGCGGCAGGAGGTGGAGTTGTACATCTGCTCGCAATGGCGCTTGACGCCGACCGTAAAGGCGCGGGTGAGCTTTGCGACCCCCTCGTTGGTCAGCGCACGGTCGTATTGCAGAGTGATGCTGTCGGCGCCGTCGTGGAGCATCTTTCGGATCAGCGCGTCGATGGCGTTGGCGTCGTCGGCTGCCGGCGCGGCGGAGACCTCGGCAGGCGCCGCGATCAGGTCGCCCCAGGTCGTACCGGCGGCGGAGCGATAGGAAAGACTTTGCCACGAGAGCGTCAGGCGCGCGGACGGCTCGACCATGCGCACGACCAGCGCCGCGAGCTCGCTACGCTTGAGCGTATCATTCGGATGGAAGGAGCCGTCTTCGTCCACGCCGCCCACGATGCCCCATTTGTAGAGCCGGAGAATATCGCTCTGATAGGGCGTGTAATCGTCCACATCGGTGATGCGGCGGTGCGAGGCATAGCCGACGGTCACGGCCTCGGCGTTGCGCTCGTCGTAGCACTCCGCGCTGAGCGCGGAGGCCAGCACGCCTGCCATCTGCGCGCGTGTCGCGGCCTCCGGATAGTGGCCGTCAAGCTCGTCGCCGAGGCATTTCTCAGCCTTGAGATAGCGCACATAGGGCTGGTACCAAGCCTCGCCGGCTGCTGCCGCGGGGATCGCCGCACCGCGCTCAAGCGCGTGCAGCCGCGCGGCAAAGGTCACCAGCTCGGCAATGGTGACGCTCCCCTCCGGCGCGTAAGCGCTGCTGCTCACGCCCTCGGTCAGACCGTATTCGTACAGCGCAGCGACGGCGTCGTGATACCACGCCGAGGCGTCCACATCCGTGAAGCGCCCGTCGTAGCTTCGCGTGCGCGCAAAGGGGGAGAGCGTGTCCGCCTTCTCCGCCGAAGGAGCGGGCGCGGGGACGTCCGCTGTCACGTCCTCCGCCTGCGCGGCGGTGGAGAGCAGCAGGGTAAAGATGCAGAGGAAAAGCAAAAGCCGTTTTTTCATGGTGCTTACTCCTTATCTCGTCAGGGGACGAGGATATCCATATCCTCCAGCGTGAGCGCCTCATTGTAGGGATTGAGGGCCTCGTTGACCAGGTCGCAGGTCGCCTGCGCGTCGAGCACATAGACCGACTGCTTGTTGTAATAACCGGAGCCGTCGCCGGGGAGCGTGGCAAAGTGGATGTTTTCGGTGCCGATGTTCAGCGCCTCGTTGCCGAGCCAGACGAGGTTGCCGGTCGTGAGGTCGGTCTTGACGTAGGTGTAGAAAATATCCACCAGCGCGGGGATGTTCTTGACGTTGCCGATCTGCAGCAGCTGCTTGGCGACCGCCTTGAGGAAGGCCTGCTGGGTGCCGATGCGGCCGATGTCCTCCGTGCCGTAGCCGGTGCCGTCGTTGTTGTGGCGGAAGCGGACGACCTCCATCGCCTCTTGCCCGTTGAGATGGCGCGGGCCTTTGGTGAAGTGAATGTGCAGGTCCTGATAGGGGTCGTCGTAATCCATGTTGATAGGAATGTCAAAATCCACGCCGTCGATCTGATCGACCAGCGCGATGAAGCCCTTGAGATTGACCGTGACATAGAAATCAACCGGTATGCCGAGCAGGTTTTCGATCTGCTCCATCAGCAGCTCCGTGCCGCCCTTGGCGTAGGCGAAGTTGAGCTTGTTGTTGCGGTATTCATTGTGCAGCAGCGTATCGCGAGGGAGACTCACAAGGTCGATGCGCTTGTTCGGCACGTCGAAGCGGACGAGGATGTTCGTGTCGCTGCCGCCGTTGTCGTCGTCAAGCCCGGAGACGAGAATGTTGTAGCAGTATTCGCGGCGTGTGCGGCCCGGAGCGTCGGGCTCGTCCATGTCGGTCCGATCGACGTCCGTGCTTGCCGTGCCGTCCGGCGTTACAACAGGCTTGTCCGTGTCAAGCTCGGGCGCGCGAAAGACATATTTGACCGTCGCAAACACGGCGGTCGATAAAAAGAGCAGGGATAACAGCGTGACCGCAAGGCGCTCGGGGCGGCGCTTCGCGGGATTTTTTTTCTGCATGGCGGGATACGGTCCTTTCCGTTATTGTCGAAAACAGGGGAATACTGCCATTATACTCATTATGTCAACAAACTACAAGAGGGAAAAAGAGCTTGCGCGGCCGGCGGAGGAAAAAGGCCGGCCGGCCGTGCGGTGTTTGATCGGTTTCTGCTTTTATTTGACGAAATTCAGAGGAAAAAGTTTCAAGCTCCCTTATATTTTTTTCTGGTGGCGATGCCGCCGCGAATGTGCCGCTGGGCTTTGTTGATCTCAAGGATCTCCTTGACCTGAAGGTAGAGGCTGTGGTTGATCTGCGGAAGCCGGTCCTGAATGTCCTTGTGGACGGTCGACTTACTGACACCGAACTTCTTGGCTGCGGCGCGCACCGTGGTGCGGTTTTCTATGATGTAAACTGCCAGATCGCAGGCCCGCTCTTCAATATTACCCTTCATGAATGAAACACTCCCTATTCGAGTTGCTTCAATCTATGCAACGCGGGGAGCGAATATGTGCAAAGACGCGCACGGCGCTTGAAAAGCGGCGTACGGTTTGCTACAATGGGCAAAAATGATCGCGGGAGGGCGTGTATGGACGAAAAAAAGAGGACGCTGCGCGGCTTTTTGTGCGCGGCGCTCGGCGGCGTGTGCTGGGGCGCGTCCGGCACGGTGGGACAATACCTCTTCACCCGCCAGGGCGTGGACAGCGGCTGGCTGACCGTGGTGCGGATGTTTCTGGCCGGCGTGGTGCTGCTCGGCGGCGCGCTCGTAAGGCACCGCCCGCAGCTTCGAGCCATCTGGTCGGACCGGCGCGACGCGCTGCGGCTCGTGCTCTTCTCCGTCGGCGGACTGATGACCTGCCAATATACCTACCTCGCCGCCATCCGCTACTCCAACAGCGCGACCGCCACGGTGCTGCAGTATATGGGACAGGCGCTCATTTTGCTTTGGGTGTGCCTGCGTGCGCGCCGCCTGCCGACGCGGCGCGAGGGCGCTGCGCTCGTGCTCGCGCTCTTTGGCGCTTTTTTGCTTGCGACCCACGGCAGCCTGACCGCGCTCGCGCTCTCGCCGCAGGCGCTCTTCTGGGGCCTGTGCGCGGCGGTGTCGCTGATGCTCTATACGCTCCTGCCGGGCGATCTGCTTCGGCGCTATCCCGTGAGCGTCTGCACGGGCTGCGGGATGTTCATCGGCGGTGTGGTGCTGCTCGTGCTCACGCAGGCGTGGCGGATCCCGGTCGCGCTCAACGCCGCGGTGGCGCTCGGCACGCTGGAGATCTCCGTTGTCGGCACGGCGCTTGCATTCACGCTTTATCTGCAGGGCGTGAGCGACGTCGGCGGCGTGCGCGCAAGCCTGCTCGCCTGCACCGAGCCGGTCAGCGCAGCGCTGTGCGCGGCGCTTTGGCTGCACACGAGCTTCGCGTGGCAGGATATTCTCGGCTTTGCTGCCATTCTGGTGATGGCGGTGCTCATCGCGCTGCCCGAGCGCGCGTCGGAAAAATCGACGGAGAAGGCGGAGAATTGAAAAAAAGAGGGAGCCGAAAACCGCGAAGCTGCGGTTTCCGGCTCTCGTTTTCTCACTATGTGCAGGACTCAAAGCAGCAGCATCAGCACCGGCGTCACCACGAAGCAGGCAAGGGTGGAGATCGCCGCGCCTTGCGCGGCCAGCTGCTCGTCCGCGCCGTATTCCGCCGCGGCGACGACCGTCTGCGTCACGACCGGCATGGCCAACTCTACGACATATACGCTGCGCACCAGACCGCCGATGCCGAGCAGCGCGCAGAGGGCAGCGCCCAGCGCCGGTGAGATGACAAAGCGGAAGACCATCATCACGCCGAGCGTGGGTGTCAGGCGCAGGCTGCGCAGCCCGATCTCGTGGATGATGCAGCCCGTCAGCAGCAGCGCCAGCGGTGTGACGGTGTTGTTGATGTATTTCGCGTAGCTCATCACAAGGCTCGGGAGATGGATGTCCAGTCCGACCAGCAGGAGACTGAGAAAGACGGAAATGACCGTCGGCGCGCGCAGGAATTTCCACACCATCTGCATGGAGAAGCCGCCGGCTTCGCCCGACCAGCGTACCAGCGGGATGCCGATGAGCTGCGTGAAGCAGCTGCTGACAAGATAGAAGAGCATGACATACGGCGTCGCCACGTCGCCGAACAGCTCCAGGCACATGGCGAGACCGATGAAAATGGTGTTGCCCATGGCAGCCATCATCACAAAAACGCCGAGCTGGCGGTGCGGCAGCCTCATCAGGCGGCCCGCCAGCAGGCTCATCACAACGCAGCTCGGGATGACGAGCAGCGGGATGAGCAGCAGACGCGGCGCGGCGAGCACGTCCGCGCGCGTGAGATTGTTCTGCATCCCGTAGATCAGCATGACGGGAATGCCGACGGTCATCAGATAGCGGCTGATGAAGGTCTTGACCTGCGCGGTCATCCAGCCCTTGACCGCACAGAAGTAGCCGGTCGCCGTCAGCAGCAGGATAATGGTGACGGATGCAACGGCGTGAAGAAAGGTTTCCATCGCTCTGTACCTCAAAAAATTTTATTTACGCAGACAGTATAGCAGTTCGCCGCCAAAAAACAAGGCTTCGACGGAAAAGAAGTTGAAAACCGAGGACAAATGGGCTATGATAAAGAAAATCTCAACGCACGAGGAGGAACGGCGATGAAGGCGGCATTGGTCATTATGGCGGCGGGCATGGGCTCGCGCTACGGCGGCAGCAAGCAGGTGGACGGCATCGGTCCCGACGGTGAAATTTTGATGGAATACTCCATCTACGACGCGATCCGCGCGGGCTTTACCAAGGTGGTGTTCATCATCAAGCCCGAGATGCGCGAGCTGGTGGAGACGCTCTGCGGCAGGCGCGTCGCCGGCATGATGGCGGTGGACGGCTCTCCGGTCGAGGTCTGCTATGCCTATCAGGACTTTTCCAGCGTGCCGGCATTCTATTCCATTCCGGCGGAGCGCACCAAGCCCTTCGGCACGGGGCACGCCGTGCTCTGTGCGCGGAGCTGCGTCAGCGAGCCGTTTATCGTCATCAACGCCGACGATTACTACGGTGTGGACGCCTTCCGCGTAATCTATGAAGAGCTTGGGAGGCTCGAGGCCGAGGGCGAGGCGACCATGGTCGGCTACCGCCTGGATAAGACCGTCAGCGAACACGGCAGCGTGACGCGCGGCGTATGCCATGTGACGGACGGAACACTCGACCGGGTTGTGGAGACCTTCAAGCTCACGGTATTTCCAGACGGCACCATCCGCGACGTGGACAAAAACCCGGAGGGCGACGTCTACGCGCCCGATACGCCGGTGTCCATGAATTTCTGGGGCTTCACGCCGTGGATCTTCACGAAGTTGGAGGAGTATTTCAACGCCTTTCTCCACGCGCTCCCGGCGGGCGAACTCAAAAAGGAATGCCTGCTGCCGAGCATGGTCGGCGAGCTGATCGAAAAGGGCGAGCTGCGCGTCAGCGTGCTGCACTCCGACGCGAAATGGTTCGGCATGACCTATCACGAGGATAAGGACGCGGTCGCCGCGGCGCTCAAGGCGCTGCATGACGCGGGCGTGTACCCGCCGACGCTGCACGGATAAAACATAAAAGGGATCACCTGCGGGCAAGATAGCCCGGAGGTGATCTTTTTTATGAGCAAGGAAAAGAAGGAGCGCACGCACTATCCCTTTCCCGACGCGCCGTTTGCCGACCCGGTGTTCGGTCAGCCGGAGAGCTGCGCCGACATGGTGAACAAGTACGGCACCTACAACATCCAGCCGACGGCGGACACGGAGAATGTCTTTCCGCTCATCTCCCACGCCCTGCCCGAGCAGTGGAAGGACATGGCAATCGGAAAGGACGAGCTGGAGCAGGAATAAAGGAAGCGCGCGGTACGGCCGCGCGCTTCCTTTATTCTTCGGGGACCTGCTTCATGGAGAGGGAAATGCGGTGCTTCTTTTCGTCCACGTCAAGCACCACGACCTTCACCACGTCACCGACGGCGACGGCCTCGCTCGGGTGCTTGATGAACTTGTTGCACACCTGCGAAATGTGGACCAGACCGTCCTGATGCACGCCGATATCCACGAACACGCCGAAGTCGATGACGTTGCGCACCGTGCCGGTGAGCACCATGCCGGGCTTTAAGTCCTTGATGTCCAGCACATCCGTGCGCAGGATGGGCGCGGGCAGTTCGTCGCGCGGGTCGCGCCCGGGCTTTGAAAGCTCTTTTGCAATATCGCGCAGCGTCGGCACGCCGACGCCGAGCGCCTCGGCGGCCTTTTCCGCGCCGTAGGCATTGAGCCTTGCGGGGAGGTCGCGCGCGTCCTTCGGCATCGCACCCAGCAGCTCGAGCAGTCCCTTGGCGGCATCGTAGCTTTCGGGGTGAACTCCGGTGTTGTCGAGCACGTTTTTGCTCTCCGGCACGCGCAGAAAGCCCGCGCACTGCTCAAAGGCCTTGGGGCCGAGCTTGGCGACCTTCAGAAGCTGGCGGCGCGTGGTGAATACGCCGTTCTCCTCGCGGAAGGCGACGATGTTCTTGGCGATGGTCCCGTTGAGACCTGCCACGCGCGTGAGCAGCGAGGGGGAGGCGGTGTTGAGGTCCACGCCGACGGCATTGACGCAGTCCTCGACCACGGCGTTCAGGCTCGCATCCAGCTCCTTTTGCGGCATATCGTGCTGATACTGCCCCACGCCGATGGCCTTGGGGTCGATCTTCACCAGCTCCGCCAGCGGATCCTGCAATCTTCTGGCGATGGACACGGCGGAGCGGAGGTTGACGTCGAACTGCGGAAATTCCTCCGCGGCGAGCTTGCTTGCGGAGTAGACCGACGCGCCCGCCTCGCTCACGATCATGTAGCTGAGGCCTCCGCCGACCTTGTGAATGAGCTCGACGGTCATCTGCTCGGTCTCGCGGCTCGCCGTGCCGTTGCCGATGGCGATGTGCTCCACGCCGTGCTTTTTGACGAGCTGCGCGAGCTTCGTGATGGCTTCGTTCTTCTGCCGTTCGCCGTAGGTGGGGTAGACCACCGTGGTGTCGAGCACCTTGCCGGTCGCGTCAATGACCGCGACCTTGCAGCCGTGGGCATAGCCGGGGTCGAGGCCCATCGTCACATGGCCCTTGACCGGCGGCTGCATCAAAAGCGGCTTGAGGTTGAGGGCGAACATTTTGATCGCGCCCTCGCTGGCCTTGCCCGTCAGCGCCGCGCGCATCTCGCGCTCAAGCGAGGGGTAGATCAGGCGGTCGTAAGCGTCCTCGGCGGCGGCCTTAACGAACTCCATCGCGGCGGAGCCGGGCTTCACGACCGCGCGGCGCAGCAGCGGCAGCGCCAGCTCGCGGTCAAGCAGGACGGCCGCGCTGAGCATTTTCTCCTTCTCGCCGCGGTTGATGGCGAGGATTTGGTGCCCCTGGAGACGGCTGAGCGGCTGCTCGAAATCGTAGTACAGGCGGTAGACGCTGTCCTCCTCCGTTGCGGCGAGGGAGCGGAGCGTGCCGCGCTTTTCCAGCAGCTCGCGCAGCGACCGGCGGATGGCGGCGTCGTCGCTGATCCACTCGGCCACAATGTCGTTTGCGCCCTGTAGGGCGTCCGCAACGGTCTCCACGCCCTTTTCCGCGCTGAGATAGTCCGCGGCGGCTTCCTCCGGTCGGGGGCAGTCGCGTTCCTGCGCAAAGAGCAGCGCCGCGAGCGGCTCAAGCCCCTTTTCCTTGGCGACGGTCGCGCGCGTGCGGCGCTTGGGTTTGTAGGGACGGTAAAGGTCCTCGACCTCGGCGAGCGTCTGCGCCGCGTCGATGGCGGCGGCAAGCTCGTCGGTCAGCTTCTCCTGCTCGGCGATGCTCGCCTTAACGCTCTCCTTGCGTTCGGTGAGATTGCGCAGATAGGCAAGACGCTCCTCAAGCGTGCGCAGGGCGGTGTCGTCCATCGAGCCGTGCAGCTCCTTGCGGTAGCGGGCGATGAACGGGATGGTGTTGCCCTCGTCGAGCAGTCTGACGACATTTTCAATGTGCTCAGCGGGACGGTTCAGCTCGCGTGCGAGCTGTTCAATGATGGTCATGGATATTGGCTCCTTGTCGATTCGGTTTTGGGGTGACGAAAAGAGGGATATGCTCCCCCTTTTCGCAGCGTTACTTATGGTACAGCTTTTTGACCTCGTACCTCGGCTCGCAGGTCACATGGATGCCGAGCCGCTTGTAGAGCTTGATGTCCTCCTCCGAGATGATGACGGAGAAGTGCGCGTCGCAGCCGCGCAGACTGCCAAGCTGCTCCTGCGCGAGCTGGGCGATGGGGTTCGTCAGCGCCGAGATGCACAGCGCGATAAGCACCTCGTCCGAGTGCAGGCGCGGGTTGTGGTGCCCGAGGCTTTCAATCTTGAGCTTTGAGATCGGCTCGATGACCTGCGCGGAAATGAGGTCGAGCTTGTCGCTCACACCTCCCTGCGCCTTGAGCGCGTTGAGCAGCAGGGAGGCGGAGGCTCCCAGCAGCGAGCTCGTCTTGCCGGTGACCACTCGGCCGTCGGGCAGGACCATCGCGCCGGCGGGCTTACCGGTCTCCTCGGCCTTTTGCAGCGAGGCGGCGACGGCGGGGCAGATATCCGGCGTGACGCCGGCCTGCTGCATCACAAGCTCCAGCTTGCGCAGCTGACATTCGTCGGCCTCACCGCGCACGAAGGAGACCTGCGCGGTGTAGTAGCGGCGCAGGATCTCCAGACGGGACGCCTCGCGGCAGACCTCGTCGTTGATGATGCAGTTGCCCGCCATGTTTACGCCCATGTCGGTGGGAGACTGATAGGGGCACTTGCCCTGAATCTTCTCAAACATCGCGCGCAGCACGGGGAAGATCTCCACGTCGCGGTTGTAGTTGACGGTCGTTTTGCCGTAGGCCTCGAGGTGGAACGGGTCGATCATGTTCACATCGTTGAGGTCGGCGGTCGCCGCCTCGTAGGCGAGGTTGACGGGGTGCTTGAGCGGCAGGTTCCAGATGGGGAAGGTCTCAAACTTGGCGTAGCCTGCGGCGACGCCGTGCTTGTGCTCGTGATAGAGCTGGCTCAGACAGGTCGCCATTTTGCCGCTGCCCGGGCCGGGCGCGGTCACGACGACAAGGGAGTGGGTGGTCTCGATGTAGTCGTTTTTGCCGAAGCCCTCGTCGCTGACGATGTGCGCCACGTCGGAGGGATAGCCGGCGATGGGATAGTGGCAGTAGTGCTTCACGCCCAGCGTGTCAAGCCGCTTCAGGAAAGCGTCGGCGGCGCTCTGACCGGCGTACTGCGTCACCACGATGCTGCCGACGTACAGCCCGAGCGCGCGGAAGGCGTCCATCAGGCGCAGGCAGTCGTCGTCGTAGCTGATGCCGAGGTCGCCGCGCAGCTTGTTCTTTTCGATGTCGTTCGCGCAGACCGCAATCACGATCTCCACATCGTCGCGCAGCTGCTGGAGCATACGGATCTTGCTGTCAGGCTGAAAGCCGGGCAGCACGCGCGAGGCGTGGTAGTCGTCGAAGAGCTTGCCGCCGAACTCCAGATACAGCTTGCCGCCGAAGAGCGAGATGCGCTCGCGGATGTGTTCGGACTGCATGGATAGATATTTGTCGTTGTCAAAACCGAGCTTCCCCATCGAAAGTATACCTCTTTACACAAAATTCAACTTATTATACCCGAGCCCGCACGGCTTGACAAGGAAAGCGCAAAAAGAAAAATAGCAGAAAATGCGGCGCAAATTTCTGCTATTTTCCCATCTTTACAATTCACCCTTGCCGTCGTATGCTATGAATAGTCTCCCCTGCGGAGGAAGGAACAGCGCCGGAGATAAAAAATTGTCTGCTCCGCGAAAAAAGTGTTGACAAATGAACAGCAGTGCGGTAATATAGTCACGTTCGGTTCGCGCGGTTAGCTCAGCTGGTAGAGCACATGCTTGACGTGCATGGGGTCACAGGTTCGAGTCCTGTACCGCGCACCACGAAAAAAGCCTTGAAACTTAGCAGTTTCAAGGCTTTTTTGCTACCCTGAAACGCTGTTTAGCCTTATTTTTAGCCTTATTGTCCCTCAAGCACCTGAAACACTCTTGATAAACTGTTCTATACGGGCAGCACTGTCCTGCTTCATCTGCTTCGTAACGTGTCCGTAAATGTCTAATGTAAACGCTGCGGTGGCGTGACCGAGATTTTCCTGCACGGTCTTAATGTCGTCGCCGCTTTTAATAGAGGCAACGGCGAAAGTATGACGCAGATCATGGAAGCGTGTAGCCGGTGCGCCGATGTTTCGGACGATACGCTTGAAGCAGTCGTACACAGTTCGATAAGACAGATAGCCGCCGGTTTGGTTGGTGAATATGAGGCCGTGCTCTTCCCATGCATCGCCGGCCTCCATTCTCATACTGTTTTGCTCCAGCTTTTGAAGTCGGAACAACTGAATCACCGAGGGGGCCAGCGTCAGACAACGGCTCTTGTTATTCTTTGGCGGAGAGAAGTAATACTCTCCGCCCTTTTTCTGCTCCCTGCGAAGCTGTCGTTTTACCGTGAGAGTACCCGTCTGAAAGTCGATGTGTTCCCAGCTGAGGCCGAGTACTTCACCTTCGCGTAATCCGGTGAACAGAGCAATCTTATAGAGGTATTCGTGCGGATGCCCCTGCACCTCGCGCAGAAACACAGCGACCTGATCTTCCTCCAAGGGGTGCATCTCTTTTCTGATGATGCGTGGGAGAATGCACGCTTCGGTCGGGTTTGTACGAAGATAGCCAATCAGAACAGCTTGCTTCAACGCCTTGTGCAGCACGCCGTGAATGTTCTTGATGGACTTTGCGGAGAGAGGAGCAGCATCAGGTTTTGACGGCTTGGCAAGCTCGTTGTAGAAATGCTGCACCGTGTGAGCATTCAGTGCGTCGAGACGGATGTGACCGAGATGCGGGTCGATATATAACTCAATGGTGCGCCTGTAAAGGTATGCGGTAGAAGCCTTGACCCCGACAAGGTAATCCTGTGCCCATATGGACATCCATTCGGATATGCTGAGCTTACAGGGAGCAACATAGGTCTTTGCATCAATTTCGGCTGTGATCTGCCGAAGCTTCTGCGCGACCTCCTTCTGCGTTTTCCCCGTGATGCTGCGCTGGATCTGCTTGCCGGTACAAGCGTCGTACCCCTCGGTATAGCGCCCCTGCCAGTAAGTGTATTCTTTTCCGTTGCGAGTGGTTGTAATCTTTCGGATAGAACCGGCGCCGTTAGCGCCTTTTTTATTTTCATTCTTGCGCGACATATATCCTCCTTTCCGCCGCGCAGGACATACCTAAATAATATGATACGCCCTGCGCAGCAGAAATGCAAAGCTTTATTTGAGAGACTTAGGTCTCTATTTCTCGGTATCCTCCAAGAACTCGATCAGCGCGTTCTTGGGGATGCGCACCTGCCGACCGACGCGGATGCTGCGGAGCCTGCCGCTGCGCACCAGCTCATAGGCTGTGTTGCGCCCGATGCCGAGGATCGGCATCAGCTCCTCCACACGCAGCGTCACGGGGAGGTCATCAAGGGAGCGGTACTTATTCTCCATACAAAAACGCAAAAAGAGACGCGGCAGACCGGATGGCTGCTTCGTCTCTTTGCTTCGGCGGCACAGCGCGAGCGCCCGCCGCGAAATTACTTCTTATCGTTTTAAGTGTTATACCGCCGAAAACGGTTAAGGTTTCTGCGGAATCGTTTCTCTTTCCAATCTTCTTTTTTCAGACGAATGGGCGCACTTGTCCCACTACAGTCGCCGTTCCTCCCTAACTTACTCCGCCCTAACTTACTTCGCCCAAAGGAAGCGTCGCGGCAAGCAGATATTTCCTGCCCAGTGCACCGCGAGACTCCTAATACAAGGCTATTGTAGTAGAGCCATCGAGCGCTGTATAGTTGGAGTTTTTCCATAGTCTGCGCATACAAAAAGAGACGAACGGACATAAAAGTCCATTCGTCTCTTTCCAATGTGCCAAGCAGCCATAAAAGCCATTCAGCAAAAATCCATACAAACACAGAGCAATGCTGCTCTAAAAAGGGCATAGTAATCCCATCTAAGTGTGTTACATAACGTACAAACCTAACTACGTACACAGGCGGATCTCTCCGCACTTAGGCCAGACGGCCTATGCCTCCGAGGAGGAAAGCGTGCAAAACTCAATGACAATTCTTATATACCACAATATAATGTACATGTCAAGACGAAGCGTTTACAATATATTGTATCGCGTTAGCGGGAGGTGGTTTTCACAATGCGTATTATGTATGTATTTCATGCGTATTATCGGTTCATGATTTCGATAATACGTATTGCTGCCGTATAAATGACATATTAGCCGAATTTTTCCCGCCAAGTGGATACTAATTGTTTCCCGGTCGGATTTCTGTAGTTTCAATTTGTTGCCAAATAAATCTTTCTGTTCGTGAAAAAGATATTTACAAGGAGTAACTGTTTTTCAGTTTTGCCCGTCCAGTCCCGCCACGGCTTAACAAATGAGCAGAATACAGCACTTGAATTGAGCATAAGTTTTGGCACATAACCAAGAGTGCAATTTGCCCAAAAATATTCAGAAAACTTGTTAAAATTTTAGAAAATGCTTTTTTACAAAAAAATCCATTGACAGTTGGAACGTTCCAATCAATAATGAACAAGAGGTGAACGAATAGTGGTTACGATATGGGATGTGGCGGAAAGAGCCGGTGTATCAAAAAGTACGGTTTCTCTTGTTCTTAATAACAGCCCTCGTGTAAGGGCAGAAACGAGAGAAAAAGTGCTCCATGCGATCGATATACTTAAGTATGCCCCAAACAGTAATGCACGTAACCTCCAAAGGAGAAACAACAATAGCATCGGAATTATCCATGTTTTGAGAACGAATCGAGATAAAAGCGAGAAATATGGTTGGGACCACGGATTAGAACTTTTTTCCCGCGACGTGGAAGACGGCATTTTTGAAGCCATTATGGAATGCGACACGGACATGAGTGTCATTATCGAGCATTTCAACATTCAGGAGAAGCCACATGAAATGCCGCGTATTTTACGCGAATGCAGAGTAGATGGAGCGATCCTTATTGGTGGATTCGATAAGCTCAGTGAGCTGAAATACATCGAGGATATCAAGGTGCCATCGGTTCTTGTAACTTCGTCTCTGGAGATCAACGGCATTGACACAGTAATGCACGATCCCGTGCTCGGCAGCAAGATCGCATATAAAAAACTGTTCGAGACCGGTCATCGTAAGATATGTCTTCTGAATATCCCTAAAAGCTATCGTGTGTGGTCTATGCGTGTGGAAGGTGCCCGCGCTGCCGCAAACGAAGCGGGCTGCACTCTGAATGAGGAACTTCTCGTCTCCGTTGAGCATAATACAGCGCATAGCGCCTACCAAGCAATGAATGAGCTTCTGGAAAAGGGCACCGAATTTGACGCGGTTTTGGCCGCGGATAATGAACTGGCGATGGGCGCACTTCGCTGCTTCCATGAACACGGACTTAGAGTGCCAGAGGATGTCTCTATGATCTGCTATGAAGATTCTGCGCTCTGCGGTAATTTTTCTCCTGCAATCACAGCGGTGAATATTCAGAAAAATATTATCGGTCGAAAGGCATTGAACTATTTGCTCGAAAGACTTCAGAATCCTAAGTTGCCGACAAGGTCTACGGCGGTCGAACCATATCTCGTTATGCGCGACAGTGTACAGGATCGGTAAAAGTAAAAAGATGTGAATTTTCCATACGCATTGCTTTGCCAGGACGCAATGCGTGCGGTTTCAAGAATTGGAACGTTCCAAAAGCGACTTTCACCGTTGCACATAAAAAAAGAAAAGCCATATTCTCAGAAGTTGGAACGTTCCAAAAACATTTTGCGAAAATTGAATGCAACGCGGAAGATGCGGTTTGACCTGTTCCGCATATAAGGAGTATATATCTCATGACGAATATGAATTTCCCTACCGTAGAGACGGACCTTGTTGTTGTAGGAGGCGGCCCTGCGGGATTTTGTGCGGCGGTTGCGGCGGCGCGGCAGGGTGTCCGCGTTACACTGGTTGAAAAAAACGGATTTGCCGGCGGCATGGCTACCGCAGGTCTGGTGGGACCTTTCATGACCTGCTATGACAAGTCGGGAGAGACGATGATCATTCGCGGTCTGTTTGAGGAAGTTGTTGAGCGGCTTGTCGAACGCGGGGGCGCAATTCATCCGGCCCAGGTGAGAAGCGGCAGCGCCTACACATCGTGGATTACGGTTGGACACGACCATTGTACGCCGTTCGATGCAGAGATACTCAAAAAACTGATCGACGATATGCTGACCGAAGCCGGTGTAAATGTCCTCTATCATGTTGAATTTCTTGAAACACGGATGGAAGACAATACGGCAAAGGGCATTACAGTACATACAAAGAGCGGATACCTTACGATTCACGCAAAGGTTGTGATCGACTGTACCGGCGACGGAGACGCAGCGGTCTCCGCAGGAGTGCCGTTTGAAATGGGAAACAGCAAGCTGGGCATTATGCAGCCCGCGACCATGTTTTTTCGCATCTGCAATGTTGACAGCAAGGCGGTGGAGGCGGATATTGCGGCAAACAAGCATCTCTTTCATCGGGAAAACGGTGTGAACTACCGCAGCTTTCATTGGCACGTTGCCGAAGCAAGAGCGGCGGGAGACTGGACACTGGACCGCGTTTCGATCGGACTTTATAAGTGTGTGCAGGATGATGAATGGTGCGTCAACACCTCGCGCATCATGGGCATTGATTCAACGGATTCGACAAGCCTGACAAGAGGCGAGATCGAGGGACGCAGGCAGGTGGAACAGATCCTGCATTTTCTGCGGAAATATGTTCCGGGCTGTGAGCGGGCAAAGCTGCTCTCCAGCGCGTCCACGCTGGGCATTCGCGAGAGCCGGCACATGGAGGGTGAGTACAGGCTGACCCTGGAGGACGTTCTGAACGGCGCGGTGCCGGAGGATTCCATCGTGCTCTGCTCAAACTCCGTGGACGTCCACGGGCGTTTTGGCTCCAAAAGCAATGAGTACATCACCGTACAGAATGGCGAATATTACGGGATACCCTATCGCTGCTTAGTCCCCAGAAAGATCGACGGCCTTTTGTTTGCCGGCCGATGTGTTTCCGCCGAGTCGGAAGCCGCGGGCGCGGTGCGCGTTATGCCGCCCTGCATGGCAATGGGACAGGCGGTCGGCACGGCGGCGGCGATCGCAGTGAAGAAGGGCGTACAGCCAAGGGACATCGCTGCCGCAGAGCTGATAAAAGAGCTCATTCAGAATGGCGCATACCTGAAAGCATAGTGCGCCCCAATACATCGTATTAGTTGCTCAAGAGAGCTGCTGATAAAATACAAAACGGAGGATTTCAACATGAAAAAAGCTTTGGCACTTGTCCTTGCGCTGGTCATGACGCTTTCGCTCTGCGCCTGCGGACAGAAAGAGACTACGCCAGACAACACCCCCAGCACGACGGGCGATGGCACGACGACCGTCGCGGACGCAAACAAGGATGCGGACATTTATAGCTGGATCGTCAACGACGACACCTCTATTTCGGGAACCGTCCGCTTCTACATCCCCTTTAAGGGCACCCAGGGCATGGATGCGATGATCGCTGACTTCAACGCGATCTATCCCAACATTACTGTCGAACTGAACACCTATTCCAACAACGCAGAAGGCAATGTCGGTCTGAACACCGCGATCATGGCGGGTGAGTGCGATGTTGTTTCTTCTTTCGAGATCCACAATGTCATGAACCGTGTCAACAACGGCATGTACCTCGACATTACAGACCGCGTTGCCAGCGAGGGCATCAGCCTGATCGACAACTGGGGTACCGAAGCGTACAACAAGGACGGTCGGACCTATGTTCTGCCCAACGGCGGCTTCAGCTATTTCGTTGCGATCAACAAGGACGCCTGGGATGCGGCCGGTCTCGGTGAGCTTCCCGATGAGTGGACGTGGGACGAGTACATTGCTGCCAGCCGCGCCATGACCGAGTACAACGCCGACGGCAGCGTGAGCGTTTACGGCGGCTCCAACTACAGTGTTATCGCGGACCTGACCAACATCATCTATCAGGTCAATGGCTGCAACCGCTTCTATAATGCCGATGGCACCTGCGCGTTCGACACCGATTATCTCAAGGCAAACATTCAGAAGTTCATTGACGCGGAGAACGAGGGCATCTGGTATCCGCTGGAGTCCTACCGCACCGACAACTACAAGGAGTGGTTCGCCTATGCCGAGGGCAAGATCAACTCCGGCGTTTCCGGCAATGTCAACCGCTTCCTGGCCGATACGGAAAACTATCCGCAGGATCATATCACGGCCTATGCTCCCTATCCCGTTGTTGAAAAAGGTCAGACCAACTATATGTCCGGCGTGAACTACTTCTCCTTCACCGGCATGACGATGGGCTGCAAGGATGAGGAAGCTGCCTGGGCGTTTGTGAAGTTCTTCTCCACCTACGGCTCCAAATATCTGACGGCTGCCGGCCACCAGTCCACCTGGGCGGGCACCGATCCTGCTGAGATCGTGTCCGTGATCTTCGGTTCTGAGGAAAACGCGGCCAAGATCATCGACATTGACTCCTTCAAGAAGTGGGTCGGCAACGCGAGCAACCCCTCCAGCTATGACAATATCAACACGGCCTATTCCGAGCTCAACAGCATTTTCAGCGAGTATGTTATGTACGCCTATACCGGCGATATGACGCTTGATGAAGCGATGGCCGAAGCGACCGAGCTTGGTAATCAGGCGATCAAGGACGCCTGATGCCGCATGGCGATCAAGGACAGGATCTGATCGCTCACCCGAAGAAACAATAAGATCGTATGGGGGCGGAACGCCCCCATATGATCTGACATAATACCAATCGAAAAGGAAGGCGATCTTGATGAATAAGCGGCGCGAAAATCTGGCGGGATACGCGTTTATATCTCCCGCATTGATCACATTCATTATTCTCATTGCATTTCCGTTCTTCTTTTCCATTTTCTTGTCGCTTACCGAATGGAATTTTTTGTCCGGCATTGAGAACATCAAGTTTGTCGGCTTGAAGAACTTCTTGAAGCTTGCATCTGACAAGCGCTTTTTATTTGGCGTTTCCAACACCTTTATTTACGCGATCACCATTGTGCCGACCTCGGTCATTCTGGCGCTGGTGCTTGCCTATCTGCTCAATGATAAGGTGTACGGCAAGACCGGCCTGCGTCTGTGCTTCTTTATTCCGTACATTTCCAATCAGGTCGCATTGGCGGCCGTCTTTAAGCTGATGTTTAGAGACGATGGCGTTATCAATAATATTATTCAGAAAATAACCGGATCGACGGAAACGATACATTGGTTCACGAACTCACAACTGAATAAGATCCCAATCATAATCTTTGTTATCTGGGTGCAGCTCGGCTTTGAGCTGGTCATCTATATGGCGGCGCTTCAGAATGTTCCGCGTGACTTGTATGAGGCTGCAGAGCTGGATGGTGTGACGCCTTGGAAAAAGTTCTGGAAGATTACGTTCCCGCTCATTTCTCCGACGACCTTTTATCTGATCGTCGTGCAGTTTATTACGATCTTCAAGATATTCTCGTCCATTGACGTGATGACATACGGAAACATCTCCACATCGAACACGTCGCTCGTCGTCGAGATATTCCAGAATGCGTTCAGCAATTACAAGTTCGGCTACGCAAGCGCAGAGGCGATCGTGCTGATGATCTTTATTGTCATTATTACTGCGATCAATTTCATCGCACAGAAAAAGTGGGTCCATTATTAAGGGGGGAAGCAGCATGAAAAAACAAAAGTCGACCTCCAAGCTGATATGCACCATTGTAGTTGGCCTGCTGGCGGTGATGTTCGCTCTGCCTCTTGTCTGGATGACACTCGCCTCTTTCAAAAAGGTGAGTGAGGTATTCAGCGAAAACTGGCTGCCGACGGTCTGGCAGTGGAAAAACTATGTCACAGTCTGGACCGATGAGCAGGTATATCTGCCGAGAGTATTTTTCAACACGCTCTTCATCGTGGTGCTGGGCACCGGCGGGCAGTTGATCGTGTCGTCGCTCGCGGCATACGGCTTTGCCAAAATTGACTTCAAAGGGCGCGCGGCAATCTTTACGCTGTTTCTTGCGGCAATGATGATCCCGTCACAGGCGACGATCATTCCCCGCTATATGCTTTTCTATAAGATTGGACTTTACAACAGCCTGTGGGCGCTGATCCTGCCGAGCTGGTTCAGCGTGACCTCGATTTTCCTGCTTCGCCAGTTCTATATGGGACTGCCGAACGATCTTATGGATGCAGCAAAGGTGGACGGCGCCGGACATCTGCGGATCTTTGCGCAGATCCTGATGCCGCTTACAAAGCCCGCGATGATCTCAACGCTGATCCTTTCGTTCATTACGCTGTGGAACGATTACCTTTCGGCATTGGTATTCCTCTCGAACAAGAAGCTTTATACGGTTTCACAGGCAGTCCGCTACTGGCTGTTTGACAATAACAATCAGAACTATAACCTGACTATGACAACGGCAACGATCTTTATCATTCCGGTCATCATTCTGTTTGTTTTCTGCCAGAAATACTTTGTGGAAGGTATTGCAACCTCCGGCGTTAAAGGCTGAGAAAAGGCGTGGTAAAAAATGCGCATCAACTTTGACAACAAATTTTTGCAGGCAATGTCAGACGCCTTCGACGCAGTGTGGCTTGCGTTTCTGTGGATGCTTTGCTCCCTGCCCATCGTAACGATGGGCGCGGCAGCAACGGCCGTGTTCTCCGTTCATTTGGGGGTCGACCGTCAGACGGGCAGCGTTACGCTTCGCTTTTTCCGCGCGTTTCGTGCGAATATCCGGCAAACGCTGTGCATCCAGCTGACCCTGCTCGCCGCGGCGGGCGTACTCGCGGCCGATGTCTATATCTGCTGGAGCGGCGAAATGCCGGAGGCAGTCCAGACAGTCACACGCATGACGACACTACTGCTTGCCATTGTGACGCTTGGCGTTATGAGCTGTATTTACGGTGTTGCGGCAAAGCTTGTTGTCAGTATAAAACAGGCATTTTACGATGTTTTGTATATTGCGGTAAAAAAACCACTGTGCGTTTTCGGACTGATGACATTGACAGTCTTAGCGGCCCTGTCAGCTGCGAGCCTGCTCGCGTTTTCGGTTTTGCCGCTTGGGCTCATCTTCTATTTGCAAGCAAAGCTGTTCGAGAGAATATTCCGCGCGGTCATGCCGCAGGCGGAAGAAGATAAGATGGAGATCATGAATGGATAAGCAAGGAGACATTCAGGCGATGCCGCTTGAACTGAGTGCGGAGCAAGCCAGGCTCTATATGTGCTGCGATAAGGTGTTGCCTTCGGCACAGGGAATGAGCATTTACGGCGATTGGGCCTTTATGCTCTATCACACAGGACGATGCGCAGTTTACGACCTGAAGACAAGATTAAGCAAGCCTGCGGCGGATTTTTGGCTTGCCTCGGCGAACCAGGGAACGCCCACAAAGGACTATATCAATCATTCCAACCAGTGTATGTTCAGCGGTACTTTCGCGGAGGGGAACGACCTGCCTCTCTTGTATGTCACAACGGGAAACGGCATCGGCGGGGATGAAAACGGCTTTTTCTATCGCTGTGCTGTGGAGAATATCCATCTTGTGCGGGACGGCACAGGGGCTGTTGTCGCCGGCAGGAGCGAGCTCGTGCAGACATACAGTTATGTACCGGGTGAAGAAGAGACGTATGGATGGAAAGCGCCATGTTGGGGATGCCCCGCATGGTTTGTGGACAGCGCGGAGGGCGTTCTCTATGTGTTCTCGTCGAAGTACAGAACGACACAGGAATATGCGCACCTCATGGAGCAGAACGAGTACATCATTACGAAATTCCCGCTGAGACCGGAGCAAAGCGGTCTCGTCAGGCTGGGGGCAAAGGATATTTTGGACCAGTTCACAGCTCCGTTCGATATTCTCTTTACGCAGGGCGGAATGTTTAAGGATGGCAAGATCTTCTACACCTTTGGCTTTGGTAATGAGACCTATCCGGATGGTCTGCGGATCTACGACTTGAAGCAGCGCCGCCTTGCGGCAAGGATGGATCTGAGCAGATCCGTTCTGAAGGACGAAGAAATTGAGTGCTGCTCCTTTTATAAGGGCGAATTGCTGTGCAATACCAACGCGCAGCCAAGCAAGCTCTATTCGCTCGGCAGCGTTCTCTGAGCAGACCGAACGGGACGGCGATGTGCCCGCTGGAACAATATGGGAGGGACCATGAGAGCTTTTTCAAAAAATTACGAAGTGATCGTCGCCGGAGGCGGCCCGTCGGGCATCGCCGCGGCAGTCTCCTCTGCAAGGCAGGGGGCAAAGACGGCTTTGATCGAGCGGTACGGGATCGTTGGAGGTATGCTGACCTCCGGCTTCGTGAACCCAGTTCTGGGTTCAGTCGCACCGGGAAGCCTGTATGACGAGATCATGCGGGTGCTCGAGGCAACGAGTATGCAGACGCGCAATGGACATGAAATGAGCGTTGACGCAGAGCAGGCCAAATACCGCCTTCTACAGTTCGTTTCCGACGCCGGCGTGGATGTGTTCCTGCAGACTCCGGTCGTTGAGGTCATTAAGGACGGGGCGCGTGTATGCGGCGTTGTGATCAGCACGCAGGAAGGACTCAAAGAGCTTGACGCGGATGTGGTGATCGACGCAACAGGCGATGGATTTGTTGCCGCCCGGGCCGGCGCGGAATATAAGATCGGTCGGGACAGCGATGGCTGTTGCCAGCCGACCTCGCTGGAATTTGTGGTGGACGGCGTCGATGAGAGCACGGCGATCACCTGCTGGGGCGGGACAGACCCAGTGCAGATGCCGGACGGACAGAAGTATTCCGCCTTTTGTAAAGAGGCTAACGCAAGAGGCGAGCTCCCCGCGAATGTATCCATCGTGCGACTGCACCGGACAAATGTCCCCGGCGAGCGAAGCGTCAACGCAACACAGGCCAACGGCTTTGATACGCTCACACCCGAGGGCGTGTTTGGCGCAGAGATTGATCTGCGCGCGCAGATCGGCGCGGTGGTCGCGTTCCTGAGAAAAAATGTGCCCGGTTACGCAGCGTGCAGACTCAAGGCGAGCGGCAGCTCGCTCGGTGTGCGCGAAACGCGCCGCATCATGGGTGACCGTATGATCCAGGACAGCGATGTGGAAAATGGCACAAAACAGGATGATGTAGTCGTTCATAACGCATGGTTCCTGATCGATATTCACAACCCTACCGGCGGCGGCCAGGCGGAAGGACATTCCCACCCCGCGATACCGTTTGATATCCCTTATGGGGCGCTGCTTCCGCGGAAGCTGGACGATCTTCTCACCTGCGGCAGATGCATTTCCGGAACGCATCGCGCCCACGCGGCCTATCGCGTCATGGCGATCTGCATGGCGACCGGACAAGCGGCGGGTGTCGCGGCGGCGCTCAGTGCGAAAGCGCATACGACCCCGCGTTCGCTGGATATCCGCGAGCTGCAATCAGCATTGGAAGGGACTGGCGCAGTCCTATTTGACAAATGAAAGCGGGAGAAAATGTGAAACAAGTAATTATGATCGGCGCGGGTAATATTGGCCGCGGCTTTATTGGACTGCTCCTTGAGCAGGCAGGCTGTCATGTGCTTTTTGCCGATGTGAACGATGCGGCGGTCCGCGAGCTGAACGAGAAAAAAGAATACACCGTCCATCTTGTTGATGAGATGTGTGTGGATACCGTCGTCAGAAATATCTCAGCGGTCAATTCAACGACGCCGGAATTTATTGAGGAGATCGCAAAGAGCGATCTGATCTGTACCGCGGTGGGGCTTTCGGTCCTGCCGAAGGTGGCTCCAGCGATCGCGAAGGGGATCGCTCTGCGAAAGCAGAACGGAAGAAGGGAATATCTGAATATTATTGCCTGTGAGAACGCGGTTAGGGCGTCTTCGCAGCTCAGAGAGCTGGTGAAAGAAAAGCTGAGCCGGGATGAACAGGCTTATATGGAGCAATACATCGGCTTCCCCGACTGCGCAGTCGACCGCATCGTGCCGCGCGGCAATAGTGCGTCGGTTTCCGAGGTGACAGTCGAGCGTTACCACGAGTGGGATGTTGAAAAGAGCGGGATTCGCGGCACGCTGCCGCCGATTGAAGGAATGACGCTCGTTGACCGGTTGGACGCCTATCTGGAAAGAAAGCTCTTTCTTCTCAATGGCACGCACGCGGTCACCGCGTTTTATGGACACTACAAGGGCTATGAAATGATCGGTGAAGCCCTGTGTGATGAGGAGATCAGCACACTCGCCCGGCATCTGATGCAGGAGTGCAGCGCGGTACTGACGCTGCGCCATGGATTTTCTCCGCGAGAGCTGGCGGAGTATGCGGCGACGGTGCTCAGGCGCTTCCGCAACCCGCACATCCATGATGATGTGAAGCGCATTGCCCGTGAGCCGCTGCGGAAGCTCGCGCCCGACGACAGGCTGGCGGCGCCCGTACAATACGCACACGCATTTGCCCTTGCAATGCCAAGCTATTATACCGGCATTGCGCTGGCGCTGCTGTACAATGAGCCGACCGATGCGCAGAGCCAGTCGCTTCAGACGATGCTCGCGGAGAACGGCGTGGAAAAGACGCTTACGGATGTGTGCGGCGTGGCGCTGAATGAGACGGATATCGCACAGATCAAGAAAGAGTATGAGTGCTTGAAAAAGTAAGCGAAAGGCGGGATGAAGATATGCCTATTTACGAAAAGACAGGAGGCGTCGCACCGGTGTATGACACGGTGGTTTGCGGCGGCGGACCGTCCGGCTGGATCGCTGCGATCTCGGCGGCGCGAGAGGGCGAGAAGGTCGCTCTGATCGAGCGGTTTGGTTTTTTCGGCGGCGCGGCGACAGCAAATTTCGTTGTTCCCATCAGTGGATTTTACAAAAATGGACAGCGTGTTATCGGCGGGATCGCATGGGAATTCATTGAAAAGCTACTGGAAGAGAAAGCGGCGCTGATCGAACTGCCAAAGGGACACATCTCCGTCAATACGGAGTATTACAAGCTGATCGCGCAGCGGATGGTGCTGGCGTCCGGCGTTCATGTCTACTGCAACTCTTATTTATCCGGCGCGATTTGTGAGGACGGAACGATACAGGCGGTCACGGTCTGCAACAAGGGCGGCACGCAGACAATTTACGGACGCTGCTTTATCGACGCAACGGGGGATGGGGATCTGTGCAAGCTGGCAAATGCGCCGGTCATTGTGCATGATGTGATGCAGCCTCTATCCCTCTGCTTTACCCTGAGCGGTGTCGACATTACAACGCCCCTGCTCAAGGACTGCATCCATCACAAGGGGATCAACGGCGCACCCTCGTGCAATGGCGTGATCCGGGCGTATCTGGAGACGCTTTACGCAAAGGGAGAGGCCCCCATGTTTGGCGGACCGTGGTTCAATACCATGGTGAACGGGGATGATATTGCCGTGAACATCACGCGCAGCGTAGCATCCGTGTTGGATAATGACGCTTATTCGACAGCGGAATTTCAGATGCGGGAGGATATGTTCAAGCTTGTGGAGTTGCTGAAGCAAGGCTTTGCTGAATTCCGCAGCTGCGCGATATCCGCCTCCGCCAATAACGCGGGCGTGCGAGAAGGACGTCATCTGGTCGGCATACATACGCTGACAGGAGATGAATTGCAGAGCCCAGAAATGATACCGGATCCAATCGCGCTTGCCGCTCACCCAATTGACATTCATAAGACGGACGGCTCCGGACAGATACTGAAGCAAACAAAGGAAGCGGGCCGCATTCCCTACCGTGCAATGGTAACGCACGAGGTCAGGAATCTTATTGCTGCCGGCAGGATTATCTCTGCAGACTCGGAAGCATTTGCGTCGATCCGGGTACAGGGGACCTGCATGGCGACCGGTGAAGCCGCTGGTGTAGCTGCAGCCTTATGCAGCGGGCAGAATTGTGCGGCGCACGAGGTTCGATACGATGAACTGCGTGATATCCTGCTGAGTCGAGGCGCTGTTCTTTAACGGCGAAGCAAACTATCATTAAATGCGGCGTCACCCACTCCACTATTGATGGATGATGCGGTATAAGAAAAGGAGAGAATTCCCGCCCTGACCGGCGGTGCGGCAGTGTGGAGACCTGCCGTAAAGCGCCAGAGCGGCGCGAGGCCCTGCGCGCGGAGGCGGCAGAGCCGCGGTCAGAGAATATGGCAGAGGTCATTCTGAAAAACATCAAGAAGGTCTATCCCAACAGCGAGCCGAAAAAGAAGAGCAAGGACAGCGGCGAGAAGAAGCACAACCTGCAGATCACCGACGAGGGCGTGGTCGCCGTGCAGGAATTCAACCTTGACATTGCCGACCGCGAGTTCATCGTCCTCGTCGGCCCGTCGGGCTGCGGCAAATCCACCACGCTGCGCATGGTGGCGGGTCTGGAGGAGATCAGCGCGGGCGAGCTGTACATCGACGGCAAGCTGATGAACGACGTGGCCCCCAAGGACCGCGACATTGCGATGGTCTTCCAGAACTACGCGCTCTACCCGCACATGACGGTGTATGAGAACATGGCGTTCTCGCTCAAGCTCAAGAAGGTATCCAAGGATGAGATCGACCGCAAGGTGCGCGAGGCCGCGGAGATCCTGGACATCACCCAGTACCTCGACCGCAAGCCCAAGGCGCTCTCCGGCGGTCAGCGCCAGCGCGTCGCCATCGGCCGCGCCATCGTGCGCGACCCGAAGGTGTTCCTGATGGACGAGCCGCTGTCGAACCTTGACGCAAAGCTGCGCAACCAGATGCGCGCGGAGATCATCAAGCTGCGCGAGAAGATCGACACGACCTTTATCTACGTCACGCACGATCAGGTCGAGGCCATGACGCTCGGCGACCGCATCGTCATCATGCGCGACGGCTTCATTCAGCAGATCGGCACCCCGCAGGAGGTGTTCAACCATCCCGCGAACCTGTTCGTCGCCGGCTTCATCGGCACGCCGCAGATGAACTTCTTCGAGAACTGCCAGCTCACAAAGAGTGGCGACGCTTACTCCGTCACCGTCATGGGCCACACGCTGCCGCTGACGGCGGAGCAGAACGCGAAGCTCGCCGCGGCGGGCGCGGAGAGCCGTACCGTGACCGTCGGCGTGCGTCCGGTCCACGTCACCGTCGGCGACAAGGGCATCGACGCGCAGATCGACGTGAGCGAGCTGATGGGCAGCGAGCTGCATCTGCACATGACCGCCGGCGGCAAGGACGTGGTGGCCGTGGTGCAGACCGCGAACCTCGACCCCAACGCCTACGCCCGCCACACGGCGGTGAAGTTCAGCTTCGAGCCGCGGCTCATCCATCTCTTCGACCCCGAGACGGAGAAAAACCTCATCTGATTTTCCGATGATATTCATCGGTGTGCCCGTTCCTTTTGGAATGGGCACATTTTTTGTCACCGCTTGTCGCCGGGCCGGAAGAGCAGCGCCATCACGACCGCGAAGCAGACCGCCGCGGCAATGCCGCCCGCTGTGGCAGAGAGCCCGCCGGTCATCACGCCGAGCCAACCCTGCTCCGCGACGGCCTTCTTCACGCCGCTCGCAAGCGAGTAGCCAAAGCCCGTGAGCGGCACGGTCGCGCCCGCGCCGCCCCATTCGACGATGGGCTCGTAGATGCCGACGGCCGTGAGCAGCACGCCCGCGACGACGTAGCCCGTCAGGATACGGGCCGGCGTGAGCGGCGTTTTGTCAATGAGGATCTGTCCCACGGCGCAGAGGATGCCGCCGCAGAGAAAGGCGTTGAGATAGTCCATCAGCTTTCCTCCCCGATGTTTTCCAGAATGACGGCGTGGCACACGCCCGGGATGCTCTCGCCCTGTAAAAACGTAGTTTGGCTCATCAGCGCGCCGGTGGAGAGGAACAGCACGCGCTTCATGCGGCCCTCGCGCAGCGCGGGCAGCACGTGGCAGCACAGAACCGTGGCGCTGCAGCCCGCGCCGGACCCGCCCGCCTGAACGTTCTGCGCGTCCCGGTCGTATACCAGCAGGCCGCAGTCCTGATGGTTTTCCAGCGGCAGACCTTCCTCCTTGAGCAACTGCAGCAGCAGCGTGCGGCCCACAAAGCCCAGGTCCCCGGTGAAAATGGCGTCAAAGTGCTCCGGTTTTTCGCCCGTATCGGCGAAGTAGCGCAGAATCGTTTCACAGGCGGCCGGGGCCATGGCC
>ERZ780218.517-NODE-517-length-34913-cov-7.852430_pt1 | contig 34913 bp, 32 predicted proteins | sample MGYA00510975_ERZ780218 | MGnify/ENA primary metagenome ERZ780218 (study PRJEB29588, sample SAMEA2152063) | human gut metagenome | biome: human gut; feature: human-associated habitat; material: faeces | place: Denmark | collected 2008/2010 ... | reverse complement strand
CAGAGCCGCCGTTTCTTTGCGTTTACACAAACCAATGACGACTTGCAGGGACACGGCAACCGATGGGAGGTTATTTTGCCGTGTCTACTTTACTATTCTATTTCTCCTGTGATCTGCACCAGTCAAAAAAAGCTCGTACCCGCCATCGGAGTATTCCGGGCATTGGTATGAACACAGGAATCATGTAAATAGATTGTATACTTCTTCTACGCCTGTCTGCGTTTTGCAGACAGGCGCTTTTTGTCGTTTTCTTGGGTTCTCTGTCGGCTGTCGATCACCTCCTGCGTCTATCCCTCGCAGAGTAACGATGAAACAGGAGGTGCAGCGCATGGATTCTTCCTAAAGATTTTTTCAAAAATTTTTCTGCGCGTTTGCCAAAACGCATGATGCAGACCGTTTTAGTGGCGAAAGGGGAAGAAAACCGTATCACCCGCCTTTGCGGACGCGAAGGGAGGTGAATACATGAAACCTCATTCGCACGATGTAGGAGTTGCCCGTGCCTTTGATTGCTTCTGCAAAAAGGTACTGCGGAATGAAGCGCGGGACTATCAGGACGCGCTGGCAAGGAAAAGAAACCGAGAGGTCTATTTTTCTGAACTGCCTATCGAAGCGCTGGAACAGTTCTCTGTCCGCGATGCCTATTTCGCGGATAGCCGTACATTTGAAGTCATCGGCCATTCGGTCTGTATCGATGATGAAATGCTGGCAGACGCAATCTCCGCTCTGCCTGTTGACCGCAGAGATATTATCCTGCTGTCCTATTTCCTTGATATGTCCGACGCTGAAATTGCAAATGTGCTGAACATGGTGCGCCGTTCCGTTGCCTATCGCAGGACAAGCACTCTAAAGCTGCTGAAAAACCTGATGGGAGGAGAAAACAGATGACAAGTCAATCGAAGAATAACCGTCTGTTGCCGCTGACCGTCATTGAAGCGGCTGCTGGCGGTGACGTGGAAGCGATCAATGCCGTTCTGAAACACTATGCAGGGTACATAGCCCGTCTGTCGATGCGTGAGCTTTACGACGAGTACGGCAAGCCCCATCTCTGCGTGGATGAAGAACTGCGGCGCAAGCTGGAAACGAAGCTCATTACCAAGCTGCTCACATTCCGCGTGAGATAACCGACGCCTGACAGAAACGTGTTTTTCCCCCTTTCCTCGTTTCTGTCCGATGCACCTTGACAAATATGCCCGCAAGAGAACGGCGGCGCATCATAGGCAAAACGGGTACGTTCCTTTTGCGCCGAGCTGGGCGGCTGGTACGCCATGACGTATATCCGAGAGGATATGCCGAGCGACAAATACCGAGCCGTAACGCAAGTGTGGCAACTTGCAGGCGATGACGCGCAAAACACATAATGATACGACCTTACAGCCACAGTCCGAGCGTTCAAAGCGTCGCAGGCGATGGGTAGGGCTGCACGAGAACCGTGCGGGGGTGAAACTCCCTTGGAGCTGCGCCAGCAGCCGTCCGTTTTGTTATTTTCCCTTTTGTAGTTATTTCGTTTCCCATGAAAGGGGGATTTGTTTCTATGGAAACAACCATGAAGAAAACAACGTCCCCGATTGTACGCGAGTACAAGATCGGGGATATAACGTATATCGTCAAGGCCGTCGTTAAAGACGGCGCGAAAGAGGACGCCGTGACAAAGGTGCGCCGCCTGATTCAGAATGATTTGCGGGGTAAAAAAGTTACAAATAATTTTGAACCCGCCTAATGACGGCGAGTGAGATCCCTGGTATAATATAAATAACCTGTTTGTCCGGCTGCCGGAATAGGAGGCAACATGAAAAAGCAGCCCGACAAAATCACCGCATATTACTACCGTGCGGCGAACAAACAAACAGACCTGAACCTTGACAATCAAATGCACCGACTTTTGAGCCATGCGCAGGAAAACAGATCGGATACCTATATGTTCTTCGTGGACAATGGGTACAGCGGTCTGACCGCCGAGCGTCCGGCGTTTCAAAATCTGCTTGCAGCAATCCATGAGAACCGCGTGCAGAAAATCGTTGTCGTATCGCTTGATCGACTTTACCGCAGCTATCTTGCAGCGGTGCAGTTCCTTGATGATATGGAGCAGAGAGGTATTTCGATTTGCTCCATTACAGACGGCGATCTGCCCCTTTGCCGAGAACTGTATCGCGGCATTGTCAATGCCTACCGCAGTTCTTCCGAGAAAGGCGGTGAGTTCAGATGACGGGATTTACCTTTCAGAGCTTGAAGCCGCAGGACAGTTTAAGCAATGAGCTTCGCAGCGTGATCCGCGATAATGTCTTGCAGTTCTATGCCAAGGGGCTATCTACGGAAGCAGAGGAAGAAGGTCTGACCGCTCTGTATGAGCGACTTTCGCAGGAAGATAAGCTGGATGGTGAAAGCAACTCCATAGCGAACCAGAAGAAGATTCTGGAACGCTACTGCAAGGATCACGGGATTACCGCCTACCGCCATTATGACGAGGACGACGGTTATTCCGGCACAAACTTCAACCGTCCGGGCTTCCAGCGTATGCTTGCCGACATCAAGGCAGGACGGATCAAGCGCGTCATCGTAAAGGATTGTTGTGCGATAATGGGACTAAATCAGAAAGACCTTGAAAATCAAGGGATTCTGGCTTAGTCCCTTCTTTTTTGACCTGAAAGAGGAACAATCGCACTACAATCGGCGCACCGGATCAAAACCGGCTGGCGGTGGCTATGGAGGTACACTGCATAAGCCCTTCCCGTTGCGCTGCCCACAACGAAAGGAGTCCATCATGAAACAGGGAACTTTGGTTTATGACCACGCAACGGATCGGTACGACATTCGCTTTGACCTTGACTGCTACTACGGCGGTCTGCACTGCGGGGAATGCTTCGATGTCATGGTCGGGGGCAAGTGGAAACCCACCCGGATCGAGATGGCTGCGGACTGGTATCTCGTCGGCATCCGCACGGACGATTTGCAGGGATTGAGGGTGAGGATGTGAAGACTTTTCTCAAGGAAGTGCTGCTTCCTCTGCTGATTGCCCTTTGTCTTGCCGCATTCTTCAAGCCGGTCTATATGGCGGACGGCGTATGTGACTACTTCCTGATGTGGCTCTGTGTCGGATTCCCATTCGGCATCCGCAGGATGTGTCTCTGGCTCGTCCCCTTCGGTTACGGCATATCCGGCACAGTAGGAATCTTCGCACTCAACATCATCATCGGCGGTCTTATCGGAGGACTCGCCCTGATTGTCGGGCTGCTGCTCGGCATCATCCATACCATCCGAGAAATCATCTGAATATCTGAAAAGCTAAGAGGGTTTGTTTCATTCTCCAATTCGGAGCATGAAGCAAACCCTCTTTTTTTGTTGCCCGAAAGCTGGAACAATCTGCCTCTTGCAGATGACGGCGGTGCGGCGAGGAAAGGAGAGAAAACAAAATGAGCTACATGACAGCCGGTAAGCTGCAAGCCTTTGAAGCCCTCATGAAGGAGATACCCGGCCACAACCACTATGACAGCGGATGCGACGGGATCTGCCCGGAATGTCGGTCGTGCTGCTTCCATCGTCCATACTGGAAATATCAAACCTGTGTCTTCGAGGAATGTCCCTATTCCCCGGTGAAGCTGTCAACGCTGCGCTGTCAGCCGGTGATGGCAAGGGAGGGATAACCGCATGGCAGTCTATCGCGTCAACAAAAACCGTGGCTACACGGTCATGGCAAATTACCATCTCCGCGATAAAACCCTGTCCCTCAAGGCCGTGGGGCTGCTCTCCAAAATGCTGTCCTTCAACGACGGCTGGCAGTTCTCAACGAAAGGTCTTTCGGCGATCTGCAAGGAAGGTCCCGATGCTGTTCTGGCAGCTCTCAGAGAGCTTGAAGATCACGGCTACCTTATCCGATACAGGCAGCGAGACGCCAAGGGCAGGATGAGCAACACGGTCTTTGAGATTTACGAACAGCCACAACCGGTTTCTCCACACAGGGAAAATCCAGATGTGGATAATCCAGATATGGAGAATCCACATCTGGAAAACCCACACAGGGAAAATCCCGCACAATTAAATACTAATCAAGTAATTACCAACGAAAGAAATAACTCTCTGAATAACTATCAATCTATCAATCTTGATGGGATGGACAGGATGGATGAACGGGAGCAATACAGGGAATTGATCCGGGATAACCTTGAGATCGACATCCGCTCTCAGGACAGGCACTATGACCTTGACCGTGTAAACGAAATTGTCGAGATTATGCTGGATGCTGTCTGCTCCACAAGCCCCACCATCCGTATCAACGGCGAGGATATGCCGCAGCCGGTGGTTAAGTCACGCTTCCTCAAGCTGGACAGCGGCCACATCGACTATGTGCTCCAAGCGATGAACGATTGCCCTTCCGACATTCGGAACATCCGGGCATATCTGCTTACGGCGTTGTATAACGCTTCACTGACCATAGACAACTACTATTCAGCCCGCGTGAACTACGATTTTCACGGAAAAGGCTGATGCGTAAGCATTCTCAATCAACTTAAAGGGGGTGAGATGAAAACATGATCCACATTTTACACGGTGTCCCGCCTTAGTGACGGGATTGCCCCGCAAATCTCAGAAAGGAGGTCCCCATGCAGGATGAAGTAAATACCAAAGTCGTTGCGATTGCCATTAAGGGCGGCAGGATCACTGCGGAAGTGCTGAAAAAGGCGCTCGCCAAATTCATTGAGGAAATTGAAAAGGCCGAAAAGCAAGCCTCTCAGCCCAAGACCTACCGGGGCAAGCAGTCCATCAAGCACCTTGTCGAGCAGAACGCCGCAATCAGCAACATCGAAGTGACCGACGGAAACATCAAGTCTTTCGAGCGTACAGCGAACAAGTACGGGATCGACTACGCGCTCAAGAAAGACACCTCTGAGCAGCCGCCGCGCTATCTCGTCTTCTTCAAAGGCCGGGATGTGGATGTGATGACTCAGGCTTTCAAGGAGTTTTCCGCCAAGACGGTCAAGCAGAAAGAAAAGCAATCCCTCAAGCAGAAGCTCTCCCGCAGCAGGGAGCAGTCCAAAGCCCAGCACAAGGAGAAGGTCAAGGTCAAGACGAAGGATCGGGGCGTTGAGCTATGAGAAAGAAACTCGACATCAAAAAGCTCGTCCTTCTCAATCTTCCGTATGTGTTCGCCTTCTACTTTGTGGGTAAGCTGGCGGCAGTCTTCCGTCTGGCTCCCGGCACAGAGTTCATCGACAAACTCACCGGAGGCTTTGCCAACTTCGGAGCAGCGTTTGCCAACCCACTTCCGAGCTTCCACCCGGTAGATCTTCTCATCGGTGTGGCCGGAGGCGCGTTGCTCAAGCTGGCCGTCTACATCAAAGGAAAAAACCGCAAGAAATTCCGCCAAGGAGAAGAATACGGGTCAGCGCGTTGGGGACGACCGGAAGACATCCGACCTTACATGGATGATGACTTCTCCAACAATGTCATCCTCACCCAGACCGAGGGGCTGACCATGAACAGCCGACCGAAGCAGCCGAAGTACGCGAGGAATAAGAACATCCTTGTCATCGGTGGTTCCGGCTCGGGTAAGACCCGCTTCTTCGTGAAGCCCAACCTGATGCAGATGCACAGCTCCTATGTGGTCACTGATCCCAAGGGTACAGTGCTGGTCGAATGCGGAAAGATGCTTGAGAAAAACGGCTATATCATCAAGTCGCTGAATACGATCAACTTCCGAAAATCCATGCACTACAACCCGTTCGCCTACATCCGCAGCGAAAAGGACATCCTCAAACTGGTCAATACGATCATCGTCAACACGAAGGGAGATGGCGATAAGTCCGGGGAGGATTTCTGGGTCAAGGCAGAAAAGCTCTACTATACCGCACTCATCGGCTATATCTGGTACGAAGCGCCGGAACACGAGAAAAACTTCACTACCTTGCTCGAATTGATCAACGCTTCGGAGGCCAGAGAGGATGACGAGACTTTCAAAAATCCCGTTGACCTCATGTTCGATGAACTGGAAGAGCGCGACCCTGACCACTTCGCGGTCAAGCAATACCGTAAATATAAGTTAGCCGCTGGCAAAACAGCCAAGTCGATCCTGATTAGCTGCGGCGCACGGCTTGCCCCGTTTGACATCGCGGAGCTGCGGGAGCTGATGAGTTACGACGAGATGGAGCTGGATTGCATCGGCGACCGCAAGACGGCGCTGTTCGTCATTATCTCTGATACCGACGATACCTTCAACTTTGTCGTGGCGATTATGTACTCCCAGCTTTTTAACTTGCTCTGCGACAAGGCGGATGATGTCTACAATGGGCGGCTTCCCGTCCATGTCCGCTGCTTGCTCGACGAGTTTGCGAACATCGGTCAAATTCCAAAGTTCGACAAACTGATTGCTACGATCCGAAGCCGGGAAATCTCAGCATCCATCATCTTGCAGTCCCAGAGCCAGCTCAAGACCATCTACAAGGACGCGGCGGACACGATTGTCGGCAACTGCGACTGTACCCTCTTCCTTGGCGGCAAGGAAAAATCCACTTTGAAGGAACTCAGTGAAATCCTCGGCAAGGAGACAATCGACCTATATAACACATCAGAAACCCGTTCAACCAACAACTCATACGGCCTGAACTATCAGAAGACCGGCAAGCAGCTCATGTCGGAGGACGAAATCGCTGTCATGGACGGCGGCAAATGTATTTTGCAGCTTAGAGGCGTGAGACCTTTTCTCAGTGACAAGTACGACATTACGAAGCATCCAAAATACAAAATGCTGTCCGACTACGATAAGCGCAACGCCTTTGACATCGAGAAATACCGTTCTCACAAGCTGGTAGTCAAGCCCACCCAAACCTTCGACCTCTATGACATGGGAGAGGTTGAAGCCGATTGAAGCCCCGTCATGCACTGCGCATGGGCAATGCCCAAAGCAGAACAATGACGGGGCTTCTATTTTTTTGCCCATTTCCAATAATTCACACTCAAAAATCAAGGAGGTCACTCTATGGAATTTATCAATCAGGCAGTTACCGTTTTGCAGACCCTCGTTGTCGCCCTTGGCGCTGGCCTTGCCGTGTGGGGCGTGGTCAACCTCATGGAGGGGTACGGCAATGACAATCCCGGTGCCAAGAGCCAAGGAATCAAGCAGTTGATGGCCGGTGGTGGTGTGGTACTCATCGGCACGACCCTTATCCCGCTCCTGTCTGGCCTGTTCTGATCCGGCAACCCCAGCATAACCGAAAGGTGGTGAAATATTGGGATTTATCCTTGAAAAAATCGAAGAAGCCATAAAAGAGCTTCTGATCGGCTGGATTGAAAGCAACATGACCAATATGTTCACCGATGTCAACGACAAGGTAGGGACGATAGCTGCTGAGGTAGGCAAAACGCCCTCTTCATGGGATAGCAGCATATACCAGATGATCCGGGGACTATCCGAAAATGTGATAGTCCCCATCGCTGGTATCATCATCACCTTTGTCCTGTGTTACGAGCTGATCTCCATGATCACCGAGAAAAACAACTTGCATGACATGGACACATGGATGTTCTTCAAGTGGTTCTTCAAGGCGGCTGTGGCGATCTACCTCGTTACCAATACCTTTGACATTGTGATGGCGGTCTTCGACATCGGTCAGAATGTCGTAACCGGTGCAGCCGGTGTCATAAGCGGCGACACAAATATCGACATCGAATCCACTCTTGAACAAATGCGCGCCAGCATGGAAACGATGGGCATTGGCGAACTGCTTGGCCTGTCCATAGAGACGCTGCTGATCAGCCTGTGCCTCAAGATCATGTCCATTCTCATCACGGTCATTCTCTATGGCCGTATGATTGAGATTTATTGCACCGTGAGCATCGCGCCCATTCCCATTGCGACGATGAGCAACCGCGAATGGGGCAGCATCGGCACGAACTACCTCAAAGGGCTGTTCGCGCTGGCATTCCAAGGCTTCCTCATCATGGTGTGCGTTGCGATCTATGCCGTGCTCATCAACAACATGATCATCGCAGCCAATATCCACTCGGCGCTATTCTCGGTGGCAGCTTATACGGTCATTCTTTGCTTCTCCCTGTTCAAGACAGGTTCGCTTGCAAAGTCACTATTCAATGCCCACTGAGAAAGGAGGGTCAACTTGAAGAAATACTCCGTGATCTACGCCGACCCTCCGTGGCGGTACAAGGTCTACTCAAAGAAGGGGCTTGGCCGCTCAGCGGAAAGCCATTACCCGACCATGAGCCTTGAAGACATCAAGGCTCTGCCTATTGGAGAGCTTGCAGCAAAAGACTGTGCGCTCTTCATGTGGATTACCTTCCCCTGTATGCAGGAGGCGTTCCAAGTCCTTGAAGCATGGGGATTTGAATACAAAACGACGGCTTTTGTCTGGATCAAGCAGAACCGGGTGTCCGACAGTCTCTTTTGGGGCATGGGGTACTGGACACGGGCAAACGCTGAACTCTGCATCCTTGCAACGAAAGGCCATCCCAAACGGGCAAGCCCCGGTGTGCATCAGGTCATCATGAGCCACATTGAAGAGCACTCCAAGAAACCGGAGGAAGCCCGAAACCGCATCGTCCAGCTCATGGGCGATGTCCCGCGCATCGAACTTTTCGCCCGCCAGTCCCCCGAAGGCTGGGATGTATGGGGCAATGAGGTCGAATGCAGCATCACGCTTGGAAAGGAGGTTCCCAATGGCGTTTGTACCGGTCCCGAAGGATCTGAACCGCGTCAAGACGAAGGTCATGTTCAACCTGACGAAGCGCCAGCTCATCTGCTTTGCGCTGGCTGCGGCAGCGGGTGTCCCGATCTTCTTCCTGACTAAGCCCAGCCTCGGCATCTCCACTTCGGCAATGCTGATGGTGGTCATCATGCTCCCGTTTATCTTCTTCGCTCTCTATGAGAAGGACGGGCAACCGGCTGAAAAAATCCTCGGTCATGTGATCAAGTCCATGTTTCTGAGGGATAAAGTGCGGCCATACCGCACGAACAACCTATACGCTGCGATCCAGCAGGAAATCAAAGAGAAGGAGGAATTGCAGATTGCACAGCAGCACGAAAAAGGCCGCAGAGCCTAAGCGGCTTACCAAAAACGGCAAGGTGTACGGCGATCTTCTCTCCGCTGAGGAAAAGAAGAAGCTGGTCCTGCAGAAGAAAAAGGCCAAGAAGACAAAGAAAGTCCGTCAGTCGGCGCAGCAGACTATCCCCTATGTGGAGATGTGCCGCGACGGCATCTGCAAGGTCAACAGCCGCCTCTACACAAAGACTATCCGTTTCAACGACATCAACTACCAGCTCGCCCAGAACGAGGACAAAACGGCTATCTTTGAGAACTGGTGCGACTTTTTGAACTACTTTGACAGCTCGATTTTTGTCCAGTTCTCCTTTATCAACCAGAGGACGAGCATCAGCGAGTTCAAGAAGCAGATCAACATCCCGGAGCAGGATGACGAGTTCAACGACATCCGCAGCGAGTATTCCGAGATGCTGCAAAACCAGCTCACGAAGGGCAACAACGGCCTCATCAAGCGCAAGTACATTACCTTCGGCATTGAGGCCGACTCCCTGCGCATGGCGAAGGCCAAGCTGGATCGGATTGAGACGGACATCCTCAACAATTTCAAAACCCTCGGTGTGAAGACCGAGCCGCTGTCCGGCTACGAACGGCTGAAAGTGCTCCATGATGTGTTCAACATGGACTCGAACGAGCCGTTCCGCTTCTCCTTTGACATGGTAGCCCGGACGGGACTCAGCAGCAAGGACTTCATCGCGCCCACTTCCTTCGATTTCCGCGAAGGCAAGTGCTTCAAGATGGGCAAGGCCATCGGCGCAGTGAGCTTCCTTCAAATCCTCGCGCCGGAACTCAATGACCGGATGCTGGCTGACTTCCTCGACATGGACAGCAACATCACGGTCAATCTTCATATCCGCACGATTGATCAGGCGAAAGCTATCAAGAGCATCAAGATGAAGATTACCGACCTCGACAAGATGAAAATTGAAGAGCAGAAAAAGGCCGTGAGAAGCGGATATGACATGGAAATTATCCCGTCCGACCTTGCCACCTACGGCGGTGAGGCCAAGCGCCTGTTGCAGGACCTTCAGACGCGCAACGAGAGAATGTTCCTTGTGACCATCCTCATCATGAATACCGCTGCCTCCCGCCAGAAGCTCGAAAACGCCATCTTCCAGACGGCTTCCATTGCCCAGAAATACAACTGTGCGCTCAAGCGACTGGACTTCCAGCAGGAAGAAGGGCTGATGTCCTCTCTTCCGATTGGCCTGAATCAGATCGAGATTGAGCGCGGGCTGACCACCTCTTCGACGGCGGTGTTCGTCCCGTTCACGACGCAGGAGCTTTTTCAGAACGGCGAGGCGCTGTATTACGGGCTGAATGCGCTCTCCAACAACATGATCATGGTTGACCGCAAACAGCTCAAAAACCCGAACGGTCTGATCCTCGGCACCCCCGGCTCCGGCAAGAGCTTTTCGGCGAAGCGGGAAATGACCAACGCCTTCCTCATCACAGAAGATGACATCATCGTCTGCGATCCCGAGGCAGAGTATTATCCCCTTGTGCAGAAGCTCGGCGGTCAGGTCATCCGCATCTCGCCGGTAAGCAGCGACTACATCAATCCGCTGGACATCAATGTGAACTACTCGGAAGAGGAAAACCCGCTGACCTTGAAGTCCGACTTCATCCTCTCCATGTGTGAGCTGATTGTGGGCGGCAAGGACGGGCTGCAACCGGTGGAAAAGACCATCATCGACCGCAGTGTCCGCAAGGTGTATCAGGACTACCTTGCCGATCCGGTTCCTGAGAAAATGCCCATCCTCGAAGACCTCTACAACATCCTGCGCAGTCAGAGTGAGCCGGAGGCACAGCGGATTGCCACTGCCCTTGAAATCTATGTGCATGGCTCGCTGAATGTCTTCAATCACCGGACGAATGTGGATGTGAATAATCGCTTCGTCTGCTATGACATCAAGCAGCTCGGAAAGCAGCTCAAAAAGCTGGGGATGCTCATTGTGCAGGATCAGGTCTGGAACCGTGTGACCATCAACCGCGCCCAGCACAAGGCGACGCGCTACTACATGGACGAGTTCCACCTTCTGCTCAAGGAAGAGCAGACAGCCGCCTATTCCGTCGAAATCTGGAAGCGGTTCAGAAAATGGGGCGGGATTCCGACCGGGATCACCCAGAATGTCAAGGATTTGCTGGCTTCCCGTGAGATTGAGAACATCTTTGAGAACTCCGACTTCGTTTACCTTCTGAACCAGGCATCCGGCGACCGGCAGATCCTCTCGAAAGCGCTGAACATCTCGCCCAGTCAGCAGAACTACATCACCAATTCCAACGCCGGTGAAGGCTTGATCTTCTACGGCTCGACCATCGTCCCCTTCAAGGATGACTTCCCGAAGGACACGATGCTCTATCGTTACATGACCACCAAACCCGAAGAAACCTTGCAGAATTAAGGAGGACTACCTTTATGAAAAAGAATATGAATGAGAACTTTGAGATCACCGTTGACGAGATGACCGAGATTTTCGGCGATACGCCGGTTGAGATGAGCTTCCGCGAGGTCAAGGAAGGCATGGACAGCTTCTTCGGCCTGATGGGGCTGACCGTGGAGTTGGTCAACCTGATCCGCAAGGAGGACGAGCTGAAAAAGCACCACCGCGCTTACCTCCATGTCCGCGAGGAAATCGCCGAGTGCGCCAATGAGGCGACGGAGGTCATCGGCGGTATTCTCGACTCCATTCAGGAGAAAGAACACATCTACCGTGTGTCCGGCACTCCTTCCGCTTTTGATATGGATGAGGAAGACGAGGATGAGGATGATTTCGTCACCATCCCCAAGGAGAAGTATGACAGCATGATTGAGGATCTGCTGACGATGGCCGAGCTGATCGACATGGTATCGGATATGCGCACCAAGGATGTCCGCGCCATTCAGGAGTTTGGCAAGTTCATCCCGGCCTATGCCGCCTATGAGCGCAATCGTCTTTCCCTGTACCGCGAAGCGGCGAAGGAGGCCGAGTCCATCATCGACCGCTGGGAGGATGAGCTGGACGATGACGAGGACTACGAGCCGGACGAGTATTTCTCCGACTGATTGCGCATCAAGTCTCGCAGAAAGGAGGGAGTCCCCATACAGCTTGATCACATTTACACCGGCGATTGTCTCGAAGTCCTCAAAACGCTGCCCGATGAAAGCGTCCATTGCTGCATCACCTCCCCGCCGTATTACGCGCTGCGTGATTACGGTGTGGACGGGCAGATCGGCAGAGAGGCAACGCCAAAGGAATACATCTCGCGCCTGACGGAAGTGTTCACCGAAGTCAGGCGCGTTCTGCGTTCGGATGGGACGCTCTGGCTCAACATCTCCGACACCTATGCCGGGAAAGGCAATCAGGGCAGCTATGTGGACGCAAAGAATCCCAAGGGCAGAAACGGTCAGGCTGTGGCTCTCAACTACAAGGTTGAGGGCTGCAAGCCCAAGGATATGATCGGCATCCCGTGGATGCTGGCCTTTTCGCTCCGCGACTCCGGCTGGTATTTGCGCAATGACATTATCTGGATGAAAGAAAACCCGATGCCGGAAAGCGTCAAAGACCGCTGCGCCCGCTGCTATGAGCATATCTTTCTGTTCTCGAAGTCACGGAAGTATTTCTTTGACTACAAGGCCATTTCCGAGCCGATTGCTCCCGGAACGGTAAGCAGGCTCAAGCGCGGGGTCAAGGGAAGCAACAAATACGGGGAGCCGATCCCCGGACAGGCAAAGCAGCAGACCATCAACCTGTGCCGTGAACACGGTGCTATCTCCGATGAGATGATCAATCCGCTGCGTAACAAGCGGGATGTCTGGATTATCAACACCGTCCCCTTCAAAGGCGGTCACTATGCCGCATACCCGCCGAAGCTGGTTGAAACCTGTCTGCTTGCCGGATGCCCGAAAGACGGCGTTGTCCTTGATCCCTTCATAGGCAGCGGCACAACCGGTATGGTCGCAAAGCAGCTTGACCGTCACTATGTCGGAATTGAGTTAAACCCTGAATACAAGGAACTTGCCGAGGCGCGGATTGGAGGTGAAATCTGATGCCTCATGATGAATTGAAGCCCAAAGACCGGGTTGTCCTGCGGATGACCAGAGACGGCGCAGTGGAAGAAAACCTCACCGAAGGCACCTCAGAAAAAGTGTCAAAACGGCTTGAGGACGCCCAGCTTGTTGCACCCCACGACACGGAAACCGGCGATATTGCCGAAGAGGTCAAGAAGCGGCGGCAGCTTCGTCCTGATGAGCTGGAAGACGCAGAGAGTCAGGCTCAGGCCGAAACACAGTCCGCAGATGCGGCGCAAGAGTACAAGCCGGGTGATCTGCCCGTCATCGATGATCCCACATCTCACACTCTGCACGCTGAGACATACCGCACCCATTCCGTTGACTACGGAAAAGCATTTGCCGATACCGCTGTTACCGGTAAGGTCAGCAGACCTCGCGCTGAAAGGCAGATTGATGGAGAGTCCGTTCTGGAAAGAGCGGCGGAAACCTCCGCAGAGATGCCGGACCTTGACGGCGATGCCCCAGCTTCCAGACGGATTGAACGGTTGGAGCGAAAATCTCAGAAGGCGCATGAGCGTCTGGATGCCGCCCGTGAAAAGCTGCCCACCAAGAAGGTGCTGAAAAAAGAGCGCGTCTTTGACGAGGAAACCGGTAAAGGCAAAACCCGCCTCTACTTTGAAGACGAGCTGAAAGTCCCCAAGGGACAGAGCAAATTGCAGTTTGAGACAGATAAGACCGTCCGCAAGGTCGGCGATACTCTTGCCTCTGGCATTCACGGCAAAATCCATGAGGTTGAGCAGGAAAACTCCGGTGTGGAAGCCGCCCATAAGACGGAGATTGCCGCCGAGTCCGTTGTCCGCCACTACCAGCATCATACAGAGCGCAGTGCAAACAAGCCTTTCGAGAAGGTGTCCAAGTTGGAACAGAAGGCCGAGGCCGCTGACCGGAAGCTCCATTTTGAGAAGACGGTTGCCGAAAATCCTGAGATGAAGGCTTCCCGCCCCAACATGAACAAGCACTACCAGAAGCAGCACATCAAGAAGGAATACGCCGCGGCTCGCAAGGCAGGGGCGCAAACGGCCTCCACCGCCACCAAGTCCACCGGTAAAACCGTCCGGGAGAAAGCGTCGGATAAGGTCAAGGACTTTATCTCCAAGAACAAGAAGGTTTTTGCGTGGCTGGGCGTAGGACTAATGATCCTGATTCTGTTGTCCGCCGGGATTAGCTCCTGCACAGCAATGTTCACCTCTACTACCTCGTCTGTCATCGCCACTTCCTACCTCAGTGAGGACGATGCCATGACCGGCGCGGAGGCGCAGTATTGTCAGATGGAGGCGGAGCTGCAATCGTATCTGGATAACTACGAGAGCACACACAACTACGACGAGTACCACTTTGACCTTGACGCGATTGAGCACGATCCCTATGTGCTCATTTCCATTCTCTCAGCTTTCAATGAGGGAGAATTCACGCTGGACGAAGTACAGGGGCTTCTTCAAACGCTCTTTGACCGGCAATACATCCTCACTGAGGATGTGGAGGTTGAGGTGCGTTACCGGACCGAGACCCGGACAGGGACAACGACTGTCACCGATCCCGAAACCGGTGAAACCAGCACGGAAACTTACACTTATGAGGTCGAAGTCCCGTACAACTACTACATCTGTACCGTTACGCTGGAAAACTTTGACCTTTCCCATTTGCCTGTGTACATCATGAATGAAGACCAGCTCTCTATGTACTCAGCCTATATGTCAACGCTGGGCAACCGCGAGGATTTGTTCCCCGGCTCCGGCTATGTGGACAAGTACATTGAAAACCCACCCGATGACTACACGGTCAATGCGGAGTATCTGACGGACGAGAAGTTCGCAACTCTCATCGCAGAGGCAGAAAAATATCTCGGCTACCCGTATGTTTGGGGCGGCTCAAATCCGTCCACTTCCTTTGACTGTTCGGGATTCGTCAGCTATGTCCTCACCAACAGCGGTCTTGTCAACACCGGGCGGCTGGGTGCGCAGGGGCTTTACAATGTCTGTTCGCCTGTTTCCAGCGCCGATGTGAAGCCGGGGGATCTTGTCTTCTTTGTCGGCACATACGACACACCGGGCGTTTCCCATGTGGGAATCTATGTGGGCGACAATGTGATGTTGCACTGCGGCGATCCCATCCAGTACACATCCATCAACACTTCCTATTGGCAGTCTCACTTTTATGCCTTTGGAAGACCCAACTACTAAGCGAAAGGAGCGTTTTTATGAACCCGAAATATCAGAAGGTTTGCGCGGAAATCGCCAAAACCGAGAAGAAGGTCGAGGACCTGCAGGGGCAACTCAAGGAACTGTACGACAAGAAAACCGAGCTGGAAAACCTTGAAATCGTCAACACCGTCCGTGCAATGGTCATGGACAAGGATCAGATCATGGCATTCCTTGCCGCGATGAAGGACAGCAAGGCGGAAAAGCCTACCACTACCCAGCAGGAGGTGACGGACAATGACTAAGAGAAAAGGAATCCGCCTTTTGGCGGCACTTGCACTGTGCTTCACGCTTTGTATCTCGTTCACTGTACCCGCATTCGCCTATGCGGATGATACCGAGCAGGAGCTTCCGGTCACGGAGGCGACCCAGCCCGAGGCAACACCGGAAACCGCAGCACCCGAAGAGCCTGAACCGTATGAGGGCGAGCCGATTGAAGGTGAAGGCAACGCTTATACCCGCGATCTGCTCTATGACAAGGCGACGAATAAGCAGTTCATCACAGTACAGACCAAGACCGGCAACACCTTCTATGTCGTGATCGATTACGATGCGCCCATCAACGAGGAAGAGGAACAGTATCAGACCTATTTCCTCAACATGGTGGACGAGGCCGATCTGCTTGCCCTGTTGGATGAGGAAACGGCATCTTCGCTTACTACCTGTAACTGCGATACCCGCTGCGAAGCCGGAGCTGTCAATACGGAATGCCCTGTCTGCAAAACAAACATGAGCGAGTGTACCGGCGCTGTGCCTGAGCCGGAAGAGCCGGTCGAGGACGCGGAGGTCGAAACGCCCGAAGAGCCGGAAAGCTCTTCCCCGAACATTGCCCTGATCATCGGTATCATCGCGCTGGTCGGCATCGGCGGTGGTGCATATTACTACATCAAGTTCGTTCGCGGTAAGAAGCAGAAGGACGAGGATCTGGATTTCTTCGATGACGAGGGCTATGAGGAAGAGCCGTATATCAACGAGGATGAAGAGCCTGTCATTGCAGACGATGAGGATGACGAGGCTGAAACCAAAGAAACGGAGGAATCGATTTGATCTTAGTGATTGCGGAAAAACCGAGTGTTGGAGCCGCCATCGGGAAGGTTCTGGGCGCAACCTCCCGTAAGGACGGCTATCTCGAAGGAAACAACTACATCGTCTCGTGGTGCGTTGGTCATCTGGTGGGGCTTGCAGACGCAAGCTCCTATGATGAGCGCTTTGCCAAGTGGCGGTACAGCGATCTTCCCATCGTCCCGGAGGAATGGCTGTTTGAAATCCCGAAGGACAAGCAGAAGCAGTTCAAGGTGCTGCGTGACCTTATGCGCGATAAGCGTGTGACCGAGCTTGTCTGCGCCACCGATGCGGGGCGCGAGGGCGAGTTGATTTTTCGGTTGGTCTACAAGAAAGCCGGTTGCACGAAGCCTTTCAAACGCCTGTGGATCAGCTCGTTGGAAGACAGCGCAATCCGAGAGGGCTTTGACCATCTGCGGGACAGCAGCGAGTATGACCGGCTCTACGAAGCCGCCCTTGCCCGTTCCAAGGCGGACTGGATTGTTGGGATCAACGGTACAAGGCTGTTCTCGACGCTCTATCATAAGAAGCTGGTGGTCGGGCGCGTCCAAACGCCTACGCTGGCAATGCTGGTGGAGCGAGAAGGCAAAATCTCCACTTTCCACAAGGAGAAATACTTCAATGTCCATATCAGCAAAGACAACCTGACGGCGGACCTGGAAAAGGTCAAAACCGAAGAGGAAGCGAAGGCGATTGCGGCGGCTTGCGATAAAAAGCAAGCCGTCGTTTCTTCTCTCAAGAAGGAGACGAAGACGGTCAACCCGCCGAAGCTCTATGATCTGACCACCTTGCAGCGGGAAGCCAACCGCTACTATGGCTTTACCGCCCAGCAGACGCTCGATCTGGTGCAGTCCCTCTATGAGAAAAAGCTGCTTACCTATCCCCGAACGGACAGTCAGTTCATCACTGAGGATATGGAGAGCACCGCCCGTCAGGTGATCGGCATTGTCTCCCGCAAGCTGCCTCTCTTCCAGCGCATTACCCATGAGCCGGACATCGGGCGAATTACCAACAACGCCAAGGTCACTGACCATCATGCCATTATCCCCACCGTCCAACTTGAAAATCAGGACCTCGCCGAGCTGCCGGAGTCGGAGCAGAAAATTATCCGGCTTGTCGCCATGCGCCTTCTGAGCGCTACCGGTGAGAAGCACATCTATGATGAGACTTCGGTCACGCTCACCTGTGAGGGTTACGAGTTCAAGGCAAAGGGCAAAACGGTCGTGCAGGATGGATGGAAAGCCATTGAGCGCTGCTTCAAGGAAACACTCAAGAGCAAGGAAAAGGACGAGCCGGAGCGCTCGCTGCCATCTCTGAATGAGAAGGATATTCTCTCTTCTGTCGATTCCAGCGTCACCGAACATTACACATCCCCACCGAAGCCCTACACCGAAGACTCCCTTCTGTCGGCTATGGAGACTGCGGGGAATGCTGAGTTCGACGATGATACCGAAAAGAAAGGGCTTGGCACTCCCGCCACCCGCGCCGGTATCATCGAAAAGCTGGTCAAAGGCGGCTTCGTTGAGCGCAAAGGCAAATCTCTCGTGCCTACAAAGGACGGCAACAACCTTGTATGCGTCCTGCCGGAGCAGATCACTTCTCCTTCCATGACGGCGGAATGGGAAAATACTCTGATGCAGATCGAGCGTGGCAATGCGGATGCGGACAAGTTCCTTTCCGGCATTGTGGGGATGACCTCCGAGCTGGTCAAAGCCTATCCCTTCCTCTCTGACGCCGAGGCAAACCGCTTCGATACCGGCAGAGAGTCCATCGGCAAATGTCCGCGCTGCGGATCGCCGGTCTATGTAGGCAAGGACAACTACTACTGCTCGAACAAGGAATGCTCTTTCTGTATGTGGGAGGACAATAAGTTCTTTACGAGCAAGAAAAAGAAGCTGACCAAGAAAATCGCCGCCGAACTGCTGGACAAGGGTTGGTGCAGAGTGACCGGGCTTTATACGCCAAAGCGCCCGCAGCTCTATGATGCGGTGATCCGTCTGGATGACACAGGCGGCAAGTATGTCAGCTTCAAGATGGAGTTCGACCGATGACGCGCCCGCGATACATTGCCTCATGCAGCGGAGGCAAGGACAGCGTGGCAACAATTCTTCTTGCTGCGGAGAAAAACGAGCCGTTGGATGAGGTCATTTACAGTGAGGTGATGTTCGATCAGGAGATCAGTGGAGAAGTCCCGGAGCATCGGGACTTTATCCACCAAAAGCTCAAACCGTTTGTGGAAAACGAGCTTGGCTGCAAATTCACGGTTCTGCGAAGTGACAAAACTTACGATGATGTGTTCCATCACATTATCACAAGAGGACCTTATGAAGGGCTGCTCCGAGGTTTTGTCTGGCCGGGAAAGTGCGCGGTAAATCGGGACTGTAAAATGCCTCCGCTCCGCAAGTACCATAAGGCTCAACCTGATGACACCCGCAGCTATGTAGGTATTGCATTGGACGAGCCAAAGCGTCTTGCCAGACTGAATAAGGAGAAGGACATCAGCCTTCTTGCAAAGTATGGCATGACGGAAGCGGATGCTTGGCGGCTGTGCGAGAAATACGATATGCTCTCTCCCTGTTACCAACATTCCAAACGCAACGGTTGTTGGTTCTGCCCGAACGCATCGACTTCTGAGCTTTCCCACATGGTCAACCGTCACCCTGACTTATTTGAGAAGTTGATTGAATGGGAACATACAGATAATTTGTATCATCGCAGATTGACCAGAACGGAAACTCCGTCTGAGGTAAAAGCCCGTCTTCGGGGCAAATCTCAGCCGGAGTTTTCTATTTCAAATCAGTAAGATTGGAGGTTGGAAATGGCTGAAAACAGAAACGCCCAGCAAGTCCGGGAAATCACCGACAAGCTGGAACAGGGACTCAAGGAGCTGTTTGAATCCGAACGCTTCAAAGAGTACCTGAAAACGATGTCCAAGTTCTACAACTACTCGTTTAACAATACGCTTCTCATCGCCATGCAGAAGCCGGATGCGACGCTGATCGCCGGTTACACGGCATGGCAGCGCAACTTCGACCGCCATGTGATGAAGGGCGAAAAGGGCATCAAAATCCTTGCCCCCGCGCCTTACAAGGTGCAGGAAGAGCGGGAAAAACTCGACCCGGCAACGCAGAAGCCCGTTCTCGACAAGGACGGCAAGCCGGTCACTGAGACGGTTGAAGTGACCCGCCCCGCCTTCAAGGTGGTGAGCGTCTTCGATGTGTCCCAGACGGACGGCAAAGAGCTTCCCGATATTGCCGTGGACGAGCTGACAGGCAGCGTGGAAAACTACGCCGCCTTTTTTGATGCTCTCAAAGAGCTGTCTCCGGTCCCCATTGCCTTTGAAAACATCACCGATGGCGCAAAAGGCTACTTCTCTCATGTAGAAAACCGCATTGCCATTCAGGAGGGTATGAGTGAAATCCAGACCATCAAGACGGCGATCCACGAGATTGCCCATGCCAAGCTTCACGCCGTCACTCCGGGCGAAAAGGTTGCTCCCGAGGACAAGAAAGACCGGCGCACTAAGGAGGTCGAGGCAGAAAGCGTCGCCTATACCGTCTGCCAGCGGTACGGCATTGAAACCTCTGATTATTCCTTCGGCTATATCGCCGGTTGGTCCTCCGACAAGGAGACCAAGGAGCTGAAAGGCTCGCTGGAAACCATCCGCAAAACGGCGGCTGAGATGATCACCGGTATTGATGAAAAGCTCAAAGAGCGGCTTGCCGTGAAGGAACAGGAAGCCCCTACGCCGCTGCGGGATGCGGCGATTCCGGTTTATCGGGAAGCTGCGATGTATGCCTTTGAAGCTGGTGAGCTGAACGCTTACCGCGCCTCGATGCAAGCGAACATGGACTGTAAAGAGGCGATTGAGCAGACCATCAACGACTACTACGGCAACAACCGCCTTGCAGCGGAGTCCGCCGTCAAGAGCATCCTTGAGAAATTCTCGCCTGAGCGCGTCGCCTATGTCCTCGCGCAAACCATCCAGCAGAAAGACCATGACGGGCGCATTTCCCCAGACTGCAAGGAATGGGCAAAGGGCATGGATGGCAGCCCGGATCATGCAACTCAACTCATTATTGACAGTGTAAATCCGGGGCTGGTCAGCCTTTTCACCGAAGAGTTTGTCCGGCAGACTGCCATCAGCAGAACTCAGGAACAGGCACCGGCTGAGCAGAGCAAACCGGCTGTGCCGGAGAAGGCTCCCGAAGCTCCGGCTCCCAAAGAGCCGGAACAGGCGGTACCGGTGAAGCATCGCCTCACACCGGAGGAAAAGAAAATCAAGGAAGCTGTCATGGACACGCTCAAAGCGCAGATCGCCGGTCGCAACGACGGGATGCTGTCTACCTACCGTTCGTCCAATCAGTCCTTCAAGGTGATGATGGAGTACAAGGTCAGGATTGAGGGCAACACCGTTACCCGGGATGGCGAGCCGATGTTCGCTATCCACCGCCGCCATTCTGCGAAGAAGGTACAGGGCTGCTACCGCGAGCTGACACCGATGCTTGAATACATCGGCAAAGAGAAGACTCAGGAAGCAGCGCGGGAAAAACCTTCTATCCGGGAACAGCTCCGTGCTGCGGCAAAGAGCCAGCCTGAGCGGAAAACGCCGGTTAAGCAGAAGTCCCACGATGTCGGTTTGGAGTGATGCCTATGAAGTTTGAAAACATCGATCTTGTGGATGCCCTTCGCCGGATTATGGACATACACACCCAAAACTACAAAGAGGACTTTGAGCTGGACGCCGGGTTGCTTCACAGCCTTGCCGGTTCCCAATCTCCCGAGGACAAGCACCTTCTCTGGATGTCCCGTCCGAACGGCACTTACCTTCTCTCGGAGCGCGAAGTTTATGTGGAGGACTCCTACGAAAACAAAGTGTGGGAATTTTATCATGAGCAAACCCGCGATCCCATCCTTGCCTACGCGGTTGAGATCAAAGGCGTAGAGGGCGATACCGTCAGAGGCAACCTCATTGAGCTGGACTATGCCGCCCATGTGGAGCGGATGAAAAAGCTCACCGTTCCGGTTGAGACAGTGGCAGTCACCTTTAAGGACGATGCCACCTTTTATCTGCCTTTCCGCAGCTACCGGCGCGAAGCGATCCCGCTGGAAGAAAAGCACGGCGAGGTCGTGTCGGTGAGCTATCTGCCTGAGAATGCGGTTGAGCTTGACATGATTCTCCGCCGTGAGCGCTTCAAAACGAGCTACCATGCGAAAACCGGCAGTATTGAGGATCACATTCACAAGCTTGCCGTCCAGCATGGCGTGATAGAAAAGCTGGGCATATTGCCCCTTGAAGCGCAGACCGCCTACAACGCCGTCAAGGAAGCCCATCCCGAAGCGATTGCCTGCTTTGCCCAGAACGGCTACTTCGAGATTTACGGCGAAGATGCGAAGAAGGCAGCGCCCGCGCTCGGCACAAAGCTCCTGATGAAAGAGCTGGAAGGCGGCGGACAGGTCGCCGTGACCGGCTTTCGGGAAGATCAGTGGGTTGCCAAGGCAAAGGCTCTGTGGGGACAAGGCAACGATGTCCTTGTCACGCAATCCGGTGAAGACGGTAGACAGGAAACCGTCAAGCACCTTCTCGCTGAGGACTATATCCCTGTTGGCATGGTGATGGATATGGACGGCAAAACCGTCCGCGTTGACAAAGTGGATTTTCCAAATGAAGAAGTCAGCCTGACGGACATCACGGACAGGAAGCATCCCGTTCCATTCCATGAGCGTATGTCTATTGTGCGTTCCTATGTGGAGGATGCTCCGGCAGAAAGCCTCTGGAAAGCAATGGATCGCAGAGAGCATCCCTCTCAGAAGAAGACTTCTGTCCTCGCAAAGCTCAAAGAACACGCCCAGACTGCGCCAGATAAAGGCGCTAAGAAACCTGAGCACACGAAGAAACCAAAATCAAAAGAAATGGAGATGTGATTATGTTTTTTACCGTGGAAGAAACTAACCTGATGTGCTGTTTCGACACTTCCAGCCGCAAGAGGCTGATTGCTGAAATGAAGTCGCTGCCCATCAACGAGCTGGACGATGAGATGGCGGAGCTGCTTTTCCATACCGTTCGGAAGCTTGAGGGCATCACCGACGAGGCGTTTGCCCAGCTCTACATCGCGCCGGACAGTATGATGGACGATTGAAAGGAGAATGCCTATGCCCGTATTGGATGGCAGTTTTGAAGCCTTCGTGACCAATCTCGGCAAGTACAACGAAGGCGAGCTTGTCGGTGAGTGGGTTCATTTCCCGACCACCGAAGAGGAAATGAAGAAGGTCTTCGAGCGTATCGGCATCGGCTCAAAGGACGAGTTCGGACAGGTCTATGAGGAATGGTTTATCACGGATTACGACTGCTCCATTCATGGAGTCAGCAATCTCCTTGGCGAATACGAAAACCTCGATAAGCTCAACTACCTCGCCGCCCGGTTGGATGAGATGTCCCGCTCTGAGCTTGAGCATTTCGTGGCAATCATGGATAGTGGCTGCGATGAAGTGAATGACCTCGACGATCTGATCAACCTGACCTACAATCTCGACAACTATGATTTTATTCCCGACATCAAGGACTATGACGATCTCGGTCGTTACTACTTCTTTGAGGGTGGGTACAACATCGACAACAAGTTCGGCAGCTTTGTGGACTACATCGACTTTGAGCGGTACGGTGAAGACTGCGCAATCAATGAAGGCGGCACACTGACCAATGCCGGGTACATCCGTCCTACCGGCGATAGCTGGAACCGCTACTTTGACGGGACGCTTGAGGATATTCCCGATGAGTACCGCGTCACCGGAAGCGGCGAGGAATTGGAGCCGCCAAGCACGATCGCTGTGCTGGTGGTTGAGCCGGACAAGAAGCCCTATGTGAAAGAAATCCCTTCCAGCCTCGAGTCCTTACAAAATGAGGTTGGCGGGGACATTGAGGCGGTCTATCCCTTTGAAGAGCCGGTTGCCATTGTCTGCAATGAAGAAGGCAAGATGAACGGTTTGCCTCTCAACCGCGCTCTGCGGGATGACAGCGGTGAAATCTATGACATTGTTGCCGGTACCTTCCTTGTTACGGGTCTGACGGATGACAGCTTCGGCTCGCTTTCGCCGGATCTGTTGCGGCAGTTTATGACGGAGTTCAAAATGCCGGAGCAGTTTGCAAAAATCGGCGACAGGATCGTTGCTATCCCGATGATCTCCGAAGAGCAGCAGAAGCAGACTGTCCTTGAAGAGAAAAGCTCCATTGTCAACGAAAACACCTCCGGCATGGCGGTGGATGGTCATATCGGCACATGGCACACGATTGACCATAAGGAGATCGACGGTCACACCTTTTGGCTGATGGAGCACGACACCTTTGGGGATGATGCCTCCTGCATCATTGTCGATGAGCGCGGCGAGCTGGTTCTGTCCCATATCTATGACGGCTTCGATGAGACCGCTGTCAATCTTCTCCGTCAGGAGGTCATGCCGGTCGAGAAGATGCCAGATGACAGCATCAGCATCGAGGAAATGAAGCATTACGGCTACAAATGGGGCGGGATGCTGCCCATGCGGGAGGATGCTGCGGCTGAGGTTATGAAGTCGTGCCAGATTTACCGGCTGTACGGCGACGATACCGAGGGGCTGGTTCTGGACGCCAAGGAGATCAAGGAACACGCCGCAAAAGGCGGTATCTTCGGTGTGGAAAAAACGGATTGGGTAGCAGAGCTGGAAAAGCAGAATCCGCTCAAAGCCGCTGAAATGTCGCTTGAGGATGACTACGGCATGATTGACGGGATCATCAACAACGGTCCGAAGGAAGACAAAGCGAACGAGAAAGGCAGGAAAACCTCTATCATGGATCGGCTGAAATCCGCCAAAACCGCCCAGCATACGGATAAGCCTTCTCCCCACAAGGAGAAGAAGAACGAGCGTGAGTTATGAGCCGGAGTAAGAAATGGAAGCTCGAATGGAGCTTCTTTTTAGGCAGCGACGGACGGCGCAAATACAATGACCTGTGCCGCCGCTGCGTTCATCCCTGTAAGCAGAGCTTCCGCGCCGTTATCCTTGCCTGTCCGCATTACTTCTCCAAGCGCTCAGGACAAAGCCAAAATCTGTCGGATTAAAGGTTGAAAATCGCTGATTTCCTGCCCTCTGAGCAGAGATGACGCATTGCCCCGTATGTTTTCCTGTCTAAGCGCCAAACGCCTGAAATGTCAGAATAAAGGTCGTATTTCTATCAAAAGCGAAGAGCCTCGGTCGATGCCCTTGCGGGTGTCGGCTGAGGCTCTTTTTTGTTTACAGCAGATCGTTCAGAAGGTTCATGCACTTTACCTTCTGTTGGAGATTGGCGCTCCCATAGACATTCAGCGTGAATGAAACATTCTTGTGTCCAAGGATTTCAGAGAGCGATTTGATGTCAAACTCCGGTATCTCGATTGCCCTTACTGCGAAGGTGTGCCGGATCTCATGGAACTTTACCTTTTGCAGCCCATTACGCTTGAGAAAGCGGGTGAAAAACTGCCGGTATGTACGAGGCTCGGTGGGTTTCGTTTTGCCTGTCAGGAAGTAGTGATTCGGGTTTTCCGTGTAGAACTTCTTGATGATGTTCATGAGCAACGACGGAACTGGGATAACTCGGGCAGATGTCTTCGTCTTCGGCGGTCCTATATGGAGATAGGACGATCCCTTTCGCTTGTCGTAGATGCGCTGGACAGTCTTGTTGATATTGATGGTCTTGTCCGTAAGGGAAATGTCCTTCATCTGGAGTCCGCAAAGCTCGCCGATCCGAATGCCGGTAAACAGCGCAATCAGAATACCCGCCGTTTTTCTGTTCAAGTCCATGTAGATGCACTGAATAAGGGCTTGTTCCTGATCTTTGGAGAGCGAGTTGACTTTCTTGATACCCAGCTCTTTTGGGTACTCAATCAAGTCCCAATTCAGCAATGGAATAGCCCGCTCTTTATAGGCAAACTCCATTGCAAGCCTGAAAACGAGGATGACATCCCGTATGGTCTTTACGGTAAGGCCTCCCGTGTTGTCCAGCCGACCGGCATTGTAGAGATACGAAATGTAGCTCTGAATGTCCGTTTCGGTGATGCTGCCAATCTTACGCTTGCCGAAGTACGGGATCAGATGATTTTCGGCAATCAGCGTGAAGCTGGCGTGGGTTGACGGTGTGATCATTGGCTTCTTCTGACTTAGCCAAGTGTTCAGCAGCGTCTTGAATTGTGTATTGTTAGTCATATTGACCACCTCCACGAACATTATCAGGTGGAGGAGCAAACAGGGCATTATCGTCCTCAAGTAACGGTCTCGAAAAGCGCCCGAAACTGCGCTTCCCGGGCTTTGATGGGCCTATAAAATCTGCACATCTTTCTCAATATCTTGTTGAAAACAAAGAAAGAAATAAAAATCTCATTTATACGAAGTCTGATGTGCTTTCTGTTTCAGGTGAATACGGTATTATCAATCAAATCGAATTTCAAGGGCGTTCATTTGCCGGGGAGAGTGTCGCAGAATATCATGTTGTAGAGACAAATGATATTGTTTATACCAAAAGCCCACTCAAAGCCAATCCTTACGGGATAATTAAGGTAAACAATGGTGCTCCGGGTATTGTTTCAACGCTTTATGCCGTGTATCATCCATGCGAAGGAACAGTAGCAGAGTATATTGACTATTATTTTGGGAACGATTTAAGGCTTAATAAATATCTCAAACCTCTCGTCAACATAGGTGCTAAACATGACATGAAGGTAAATAATGAAACTGTATTGACAGGCGAAGTCTATTTTCCTGGTTATTCTGAGCAAAAAAAGATAGTCGGTTTTCTTACCATTCTTGATGAACGAATCCGCCAACAACGCAATTTGGTTGAAGCTCTCAAGAAGTATAAAAGAGGATTACAAAACCGCTTTTTCTTTAAGCGTTCACATTTGTCCTCAAAACCCTCTGAAATTGATTCGCATGATGTGAAACCGTTGGGGAGCGTAGTTCATATCAATCCCAAAACCGGAGCGCTTCCAGAGGCGTTCATATATATTGACTTGGAGTGTGTAGAGTCAGGTGTTTTGAATAGTAAAAAACTTTTATCTCGCAACTCTGCGCCAAGTCGAGCACAAAGGCTTTTGGAGGAAGGTGATTTACTCTATCAAATGGTTCGACCGTATCAAAAAAACAATTACTATTTCCAAAAGAATTTTGAATATCCAACAGTTGCGTCTACCGGATATGCGCAAATCCGATGCTCAGAGGTGGACACTCAATTTATATACGAGCAACTTTCGTCAGACTATTTTGCCCGTGAAGCAATGCTTCGCAGTACAGGTACAGGGTATCCAGCTATCAATGCAGATGATCTTGCGGAAATTCCTATTTGGATTCCTCCACTTGATCAGCAGGAGAAAATCGGTGCGGCTTTATCCTTTCTCGGGGCAAAGATAGAAGTGCATCAAAAGCTACTTTCCGCCTTATGCAGTGTTAAATCCTCCTTGATGCAACAGCTCTTTATATGAAGAGCTGTTGCATCAGCGATGCTTTTAATCTGTTCAAGCTAAAGAGTGCTGAGTCCGCAAAAGTAATCTTTTGATCCAGCCCCTCAAGAAGAGAGACTACTTTACGCTGAACAAAAGGATCAGGGATAAAGAACTCAGTTTTTTCAATATTAGACCATTCTGCTCTCGGCATCTTTGTACCTGAGCTGATGTTGGCAACTCGAAGAAATTGCTCAGTTTGAACGAGGTAGAATAAGAATTTCGGTAAAACGGCATCTGACGGAATAAGCGCCCAAATCTCCGATGAGCAAGCCATCGTCTTTTGAGCAAAAGCATATTTACGAAGATAAGGGCGCAGTTTGCCAAAAAGTGTGTCACCAGACTTCGCTATATTTTTTATACTGCTTTGTGCTGTTGATGGAACTGTGGAAAGGATTTTTCCTGTTTCCTGTTCGATGTTCTCCAACTCCACACAGGGATATTCAATACCAGAAGTGGGATCATATTTCTCGCTTCTCCTTTGGGCAATCTCCGAGAAATAGTAACTCTTTGTTGTACATCCCTGAGTTATCTTTTCACCGAACAGATTTGAAAGCAACCCTCTTTTATACTTCTGTTCAAGTACGAAGATAAAGCTCCATGAACGCCGAAATCCCTTGCAATAGCGGATTTGCCTCTGCTACTGCAAGGGATTTTGCTATGGAGTGGTATTGATTTTGTCAGTCCAAATAGCCCTCAAGTAACGGTCTCGAAAAGCGCCCAGCATTATCGTTTAGAGATGATTGCGGAAGAGAATTTCCAAGCTGGCATCGCACTACCCTTGGTACAATTATTGAGCCATATTCAGAGAAAGTTCATGGAGAACATGACTTTGAAGTCCTTACATCTTCTCGTGAAGGACTTCAAAGACAAATAGATCATTTTGGCTCTCAACAAAGGCACGATACAGACGGCTATAACATTATACCTCTTGGCTTTTGCACATATAGAAATAGAAGCGATGACGGAAGGTTTACCTTCAACATTAACAAAATCAGCGACAAGGCTATTGTAAGTAAATTCTATCCGGTCTTTCGATTCAAAAATGCGAACAGCACTTTTATGACAGAATATCTCAACTCGTCAGCCCGAGCACGAAAAAAACTGTCAGTGCTTGCGGTCGGAACAAGTCAAGTTGTTCTTTCGTTCGAAGCGTTAAAATCTGCAAAGTTTGATCTTCCTTGTAAAGAGGAACAGGATAAAATCGCTTCTCTGTTAGAATGCTTGAACGAACGAGTTGAGCTTCAGCGTTCCTTTGTCGATGCCCTCAAGAAGTATAAAAGAGGATTGCACAAGCTCGTTTTTATCAAAAACCGAAAGCACTCTTGGGAAAAGTCAGCCCTTCATGATATTGCTTCGTTTTGCGGAGGGGGTACGCCCTCAAAGGATATTTCTTCTTATTGGGAGGGTGAGATTGGCTGGATTTCATCATCCGACATACAAGAAGAGTGGATTGATGATATTTCCGTGACTCGAAGAATAACAAAAACGGCGATTGATAATTCAGCTACAAAACTTTGTCCCGAAGGCACAATCGCAATCGTCTCACGAGTAGGGGTAGGAAAAGTCGCAATAATGCCTGAAAGCCTCTGTACAAGTCAGGATTTTACCAACATAACTTCTATCACAGGGAACACACACTACATGGCGTATCAAATTGCATTCAGGATGAAACTTGAAGCCATGAAAACACAAGGAACATCTATCAAAGGAGTTACAGCCGATACAATAAAGGCAATGGTGTTAGACATTCCCCCTTTAGAAGAGCAGAAAAAGATTGCAGATATGCTTACCGCTTTTGACGCTTATATCAAGAGAGCTGTTTGCGAGTTGGATCTTTTTCTTGCTATGAAGAAGGCGTTGTTGCAGCAGCTCTTTATATGAAGAGCTGCTGCATATAACCACATTTTTCCTTAATCAGCAGATCATACACCTTCTGGGCAGCTTGCAGCCGAGCATCTATCTTATCAAGTATATCTGCATACTCTTGCTGCTTTGCTTGATCCGGAAAGATTACTGGAATACCCATAAGTAAATCGTCTGTCATAGATACTCGGTCATGACGAACTCCTTGCGATCCATTATCATAAATGTATCTATGCCAAGCATCGCTCTTAAAGTACCAAGCAAGGTAGGAGGGGTAAATATCTGCTTTTAGCACAAGGCAAGTGTATAGTGGTGAGATGATCCCTTTTTCATCGAGGGTATATCTATTAAACGGTCCATACGGCGCAGTGTTCGACTTTCGCGGATTGTAAACAAAATCTCCTTTTTCGATTACATAGTAATTTGCGGTATTTCCATCGACTGCAATGTCTTTGTCAAAGAAGTCACGCTGAGGAATAAGCCCATATTCAGCAGAGTTAGTTATCACATTTTTCACTAAGCCGTCTGTATTTCGGCGCGACACTTTTTTGAAAATATCACCTAATCGAACACAAGTCCATGCTTTAACTGACTGAGTTGTAGTCCGGCGAAAAATGTGTTGCATGACACCTCTTTTATACTTCTTGAGGTTGTCTACTAACGACTGCTGTGCATCGATCCGGTGCTCTAAAGCAATCATAAAATCGGCAATCTTTCGCTGCTCATTGAGGTTCTGCGGCAGATAGTGTTTAGTCTCGAAAAACGCGTCTGTTGGAACATTGAGTAAGCCGTGATTTCGAGCGCCTTCCGCTGAAATCTTATAGATTTCCCTGTACCATTTGAGAGAATCAAAGTAAGCTTTAATAAAATCACTATCATGCTTTTTAAGGGCAAAGCAAATATAAAGTGTTGATAAAGCGCCCATCGTGTAGCGATCCAAGCGCTTGATAGAGCCAAAGTCATATCCCACGGAGTAACTTTTGTTGTATGCGTACTCCCCATTAAGAAGCAGATAGTACCCGCTCATATCTTTGCTGGCAACTGTCTTATTAAAATAGCTCACCTGATCCACTAAGCCGTCTTTTGACGAGATTGTAAGCGGCAGGTCAGTTTGATTCTGGCTATTCTTTCGTGTTACACGGTCTGCGAAGTCAGATAACCTTTCAGCTTTCCACGGCTCATCAGAGCCCGGGAAGCGCAGCTTCGGGCGCTTTTCGAGACCGTTACTTGAGGATACATTTGCCATGATTATTTGCCCTCCACATCAAACGGGAAATCCAGCCCTAGCTCATCAAAATACGGCTTCAATTCCGCGTCGATGTCTTTGATTTCACTTTGGAGCTTGCGGATTTCCGCAGCCACTTCGTTCAGATCAATTTCCTCTTCCGGCTCAAAGGTATCGACATAGCGGGGAATGTTGAGGTTGAAGCCGTTCTCTTCAATCTCCTGCATCGTCGCCACATGAGCATACTTATCAATGTCCTCACGGCGCTGGTATGCGTCTACGATCTTGTCGATGTCGCTTTGCCGGAGGATGTTCTGATTCTTTCCGGCTTCAAAGTCCTTGGAAGCGTCGATGAATAGGATGTTATCCGCATTGCCGTTGCGCTCCCTCTTGAGTACGAGGACACAGACAGGAATACCGGTGCCGAAGAAGAGGTTTGCCGGAAGACCAATGACGGCATCCAGCACATTCAGCTTTTGGATGAGGTGCTTGCGGATCACCTCTTCGGCAGCGCCACGGAAGAGAACACCATGAGGGAGAAGAACAACAGCTCGTCCATCTTCATCCATGTGGTAGACCATGTGCTGCACAAAGGCAAAGTCCGCCTTGCTCTTCGGAGCAAGCTTGCCATACTCGTTGAATCGAGCATCTTCCATGAACTTCATATCGGCAGACCAATTCGCGGAGTACGGCGGATTGGCAACCTGAACACGGAACTTCTTGTCGCCAAAATAATCATGCTCCAAGGTGTCTCCGTTGTAGATATTGAAGTTGCGGTACGGAATGCCACGCAGGATCATGTTCATTCGGGCGAGATTGTATGTAGTCGAGGTCAGCTCTTGCCCATAGTAGTTTCTGACATTCGCATAGTTTTTCAGGCGAAGCAGCAGCGAGCCGGAACCGCAAGTCGGGTCGGCTGCATCCTTCACATCCGTCAATCCGAGGCAAGCGAGGCGGCAAAGCAACTCGGCAGGACCCGAAGGGGTATAGAACTCACCGGCTTTCTTTCCGGCAGTCGCGGCAAACTGACCGATCAGGTACTCGTAGGCATTGCCCAGCACATCAATTTTGGTGTCTTCCACGCCGAAGTTGATTTCGTCAAGGGAAGAGATAATCTTCGCCATTACGGAGCTGCGATCCTTTACAGTATGCCCGAGCTTTGTGGAATCAAGCTGCATATCGGAAAACAAGCCATCGAAGTCTTCCTGAGAGTCGTTACCTATGGTGGACTCCATCAGGGAGTTGATAGCCTTCTGCAAAAACTCGATGTCAAAGGAACGGTTCTCGACCATCTTGACCATCTTGCGGAAGAGGAATTGCGGCTCAATCACATAGCCGAGATCACGCAGAGCTTCCTCTACGACAGCTTCTTTGTACTCAGGGTCAGCCCATGCCTCTTCATAGCTAATCCCGTCATCTTTCAAAAGGTTGACCATGTACTTCTCGGTTTTGTCCGAAAGGTAGTAGTAGAAGATCATGCCCAAGATGTAATTCTTGAACTCATAGGCTTCCATATTGCCGCGAAGGGCGTTTGCCATTGCCCAGAGCTTGTTGCAAAGCTCTTTCTGATGAGCCTGAATAGAGTTGTCCATTTCTTATTCTCCTTATTGGTATTTCTCGGCGTGTTTTCTGATAAAGTCCACGATACGGTTGACCAAAGAACGCTTCTTCAAAAGCGGCATCGGCTTTGTGAGCCGGTCACGGATGTTTCCGGCATCCATCGTACCGGAGAACTCGTATTCCGAGATGAAGTCGGTGAGCACCTTAGAGTCGATGTCCTCCTGATGGGCAAAGGCTTCAATCTCTTTTTGTTTTTCTGCGTTCTCGAAGTCGTTGTAGGCAGCGTCAATTTCATCAGCGCTGTTAAGCCCCGCAACAACCGTGTCCAAGAACGATTGCAGGATCTCAACCTTTTTGAGCAGCTGCGGGTTGTCCGTCCTGCCAAGTTCATCTTTGATGTGCTTGATGTCATAGTCCTTCTGCTTCGCGTCATCAAAGTGGATGTTGCGGATGAGATTCATGATGTAGGCGACATTGATTCGGTCGCTCTCCATAAGCTCAATGCAGAAGTCCACATCGTTCAGAACAGAGACAACCTCACGATCTGTTTTCTGTTTGGAGTAGAGCATCAGATATTTGCTCTTATAATCCTGATACTCCTGCTCAGACATCGTGAGTGCATCCTGGTCAAAGCTGAACTCGATAAATGTATGCAGCGATTGCAGATACTTGGTCAGCTCGCGGAAGGTGACAACAAAGAGCTTCTGATCATCTTCACTCTGCATGGTGTCTACGGCTGCGGGAGTGGCGGCGATCTCTTTGAGCTTTATGACCATCTCATTGAACTTCTCGACAAAGAAGTCATAGTCCGGGACAATAATGCCGGAAGTATCTTGCGCTTTTGAAAACAAAGTAAGCGCGTCATCCGTCTGCTTTTTGAGGTTGCGGTAGCAGATGACAATGCCGAAGGGTTTTGTCTCTTTCTCCACGCGGTTCGTGCGGGAATAGGCTTGCAACAGGTCGTGATACTTCAAGTCCTTGTCCACATAGAGGACGGAAAGCGTTTTGCTGTCAAAACCGGTGAGGAACATATTGACCACAAGCAGGATGTCCAACGGCTTTGTCTTCTTGCCCTTCACACGGTCAGAAATGTCCTTGTGATAGGCTGCGAAGGTATCGGTCGAGAAGTTGGTGCTATACATCTCGTTATAATCTTTGATGATCCTCTCCAAAGAATCGCGGCTGTGCTCATCCTTGCCTTCTGCATCCTCGTTCTGCCCATAAGAGAAGATACCGGAGATGTTCAAGTCGTGCTTTATGCTCTTGAAGATGTCATAATACTTGACCAGCGCCTCAATCGACGAAACGGCGAAGATTGCGGTGTATTGCCTGTTCCGTGTCTTTGCTTTATGATTTTGGACTATATGATTGGCGATGAGCGACATACGCTCTTCGGACAGATAAAGCTCATTGACATCAATGGCATCTGCCAGCGTGGGATCGTCCCAGTCAAAATCACCCTCCATCGTCTTTATGTATTCCACATGGAAGCCAAGGACATTGTTGTCAAAGATAGCGTCTTTGATCAGGTAGTTATGGACGCACTCCCCGAACAGCATCTCTGTGGTTTGCGTGATTTTTCCTTCTACTTTTCCGTTGACTTCAAAGCGTGGCGTTCCTGTAAAGCCAAAGAATTGAGCTTTCTGGAAGTGTCGCACAATGTCCTTATGCATATCGCCAAACTGACTTCTGTGGCACTCGTCGATGATAAAAACAACTTTCTCATCCTTGTACGCATCCATGATCTTTGCATATTGAGGGCGCTTGACAGCATTCGCCATTTTCTGCATGGTGGTTACAATAAGCTGCCGGTTTTTGTCCTGCATCTGCTTCACAAGGACATCGGTGCGGTCAGTGGCATCTACCGAGCCATTTTCAAACTTATTAAACTCTTCCGTGGTCTGAGAGTCCAAATCCTTGCGGTCAACGAGGAAGATTACCTTTTTAATGTTTGGATTGGCTGCGAGAATCTGCGCCGTCTTGAAGGAAGTCAGCGTTTTTCCCGCGCCGGTTGTATGCCAGACATAGGCATTGCGGTTGGTCAATGTCGCTTGCCTGACAAGAGCTTCGACCGCATATACCTGATAGGGGCGCATGACCATAAGCATTTTATCCGTATCATTTAGGATCATATACCGCGTCAGCATCTTGATAATATGGTCACGGGCGAGGAAAGCAATCGAGAAATCCTTCAAATTGGTAAGCCGCACATTGTCGAAGTCTGTCCAGAAGAATGCAAGGCTGTGCAGCATCTCCCGATCCGAGTTTGCAAAATACTTCGTGTCTACACCGTTGGAAACAACGAAGATTTGGATGAAATGATACAGCCCGTTGTAAGAATGCTTTTTGTAGCGCATCACCTGATTGACCGCTTCTCGGATGTCGATGCCTCTGCGTTTTAATTCTACCTGAATCAAGGGAAGTCCGTTGACAAGGATCGTCACATCGTAGCGATTGACATACTTTCCGACAACTGTCGTCTGGTGCGTTACCTGAAAAATATTCTTGGTGTGCTCGCTGTCAAAAAACGAAAGATACACCTTCGTCCCGTCTTCTCGCTCTAAGACAAATTTGTCTCTGAGGATTTTTGCACTTTGGAAAACAGATTTGCCAAGCATCAGATTGAGAATGCGTTCCCATTCTTTATCTGTGAGCGGCTTATCAAGTTTATCCGCATTGAAAGCCTCGAATTGCACCTTGAAGTTCTCGACCAACGCATCATAGTCGGGAACAGAAACGGTGCTATATCCCTGCTTATTCAGTTGATCTATGAATTGCAGTTCAAGCTCTGCTTCGCTTTGATATGCCATATCTTCATCTCCATTACTTGAGGATCATTTGGATGCCCAACGACCCCCGGATTTTATCTAACTGTTTTTACCGTAGGGAACAACTTATTCGTCGCGCAGCACTTCGCAAATATCTCCGATGTCGCAATCAAGGTAGTCGCATAGACGCATTAAAACTGTCAGCGCGACTTCCTCTCCCTTGTTGAGTTTGCTCATAGTGCCTGTGGATAGCCCTACATCCTTGCGCAGCGTCGCTTTTGATATATCTTTTTGGATGAGTAGCACCCATAATTTCTTGTAGCTTATTCTCATACAAACGCTCCTTATATTGCGGTTTGTGACGGGTACAAAAACACAGTTTACATTATAGCAGAAACGCTTGGTGCCTACAACGCATTTCTTCGAGTATTTACAAAAAAGTTGCAAGCTCTCGAAGCATTAGGGGGCAAATGAAACCTGAGCGCCTTTCAGCGGCTCAGGTCAGACCATTGGGGCTGAATAAGCCGTTCCCTTTTGAATACAGCCTTTGTGTAAAAGTCAAGGGACATGGCCATATCAAAACCTTTAATGTGGTCAAAGAAGGAGATGTCATCCGACATCTCAATAATTCTTCTAAGGA
>ERZ780218.511-NODE-511-length-35123-cov-5.453918_pt1 | contig 35123 bp, 29 predicted proteins | sample MGYA00510975_ERZ780218 | MGnify/ENA primary metagenome ERZ780218 (study PRJEB29588, sample SAMEA2152063) | human gut metagenome | biome: human gut; feature: human-associated habitat; material: faeces | place: Denmark | collected 2008/2010 ... | reverse complement strand
CCGCCGTCGGCCCCGACACGGCGGGCTTGATGCTCACGAACCCGAACACGGTCGGCATCTTCGATAAGAACATTCTGGAGATCACAAAGATCGTCCACGACGCGGGCGGATTGTGCTACTACGACGGCGCGAACCTCAACGCCGTCATGGGCGTCGTCCGCCCGGGCGACATGGGCTTCGACTGCATCCACTCGAACCTGCACAAGACCTTCGCCACGCCGCATGGCGGCGGTGGCCCCGGTGCGGGCGCGGTCGGCTGCAAGGACTTTCTGCGCAAGTATATGCCCGGCCCGCTGGTGGTGGAGAAGGACGGCAGGTTTGCCTTCGACTATCCCGAGAAGTCCATCGGCCGCGTGAAGCTGTTCTACGGCAACTTCGACGTCTGCATCAAGGCACTGACCTATGTGCTCACGCTCGGAAGGGCCGGTATTCCCGAGGCGGCGATGAACGCCGTGCTCAACGCCAACTATATGCGCGTAAAGCTCGCGGAGAAGTTCACCATGGCCTACGACGAAATTTGTATGCACGAGTTCGTCATGTCGCTGGTCGATCTGCACAAGGAGACGGGCGTTTCCGCGCTCGACCTTGCCAAGGGCATGCTCGACTACGGCCTGCATCCGCCCACGATGTACTTCCCGCTCATCGTCCACGAGGCGCTCATGGTCGAGCCCTGCGAGACCGAGAGCAAGGAGACGATGGACGAGGTCTGCGACATCTACGGCAGGCTCTTTGACCTTGCCTATTCCGACCCCGACGCGCTCCATACCGCGCCGCATGATACGCCCGTCCGCCGTCTCGACGAGGTCGGCGCGGCGCGCAACATGATCCTGCGCTATTCGTTCGCGCAATAAAAAAACACGCAATGCCGCCGCGAAAACGGCGGCATTGCTCTCAAAAGGAAAGAAACACTATGGCTGATTATCAACTCATCGTCATCGGCGCCGGTCCCGGCGGCTACGAGGCTGCGCTCCGCGCGGCGAAGCTGGGCAAAAGGGTCGCCGTGGTCGAGCGGCGCGAGGCGGGCGGCACCTGCCTGAACCGCGGCTGCATCCCGACCAAAACGCTGCTCCACGCCTCTGCTATCTACCGCGACGCGAAGAACGGCGCGCACTGCGGCATCCACACCGAGGATATCCATGCCGACATGGCTGAAATTTTTGCTTACAAGCGCGCCGTTTCACAGAAGCTCTCCGCCGGCATCGAGTCGCTTTTCAAGACCGCGAAGATCGACCTGCTGCGCGGCACGGCGCTCATCACCGGCTCCGGCTGTGTCCGCGTGGCGGACGCGGACGGCAGCGCCAACGACTACACCTGCGACGACATTCTCATTGCCACCGGCTCCGTGCCGTCCCGCCCGCCGATCCCGGGGCTGGAGCTTGCCATGACCTCCGACGAGCTGCTGGAGGGCTGCGATCATCTCTACCGCTCCATCGTCATCATCGGCGGCGGCGTCATCGGCATCGAATTTGCCACGTTTTACGCCGACCTCGGCTGTGCCGTCACGGTCATCGAGGGCATGGACCGCCTGCTGCCGAACATGGATAAGGAGCTGGGGCAGAACCTCGCGCTCATTCTGAAAAAGCAGGGCGTGAAGGTCTTCACGAACGCGATGGTACAGCGCGTGGAGCAGGCGGGCGAGGACCTTGCCGTACACTTCACCTGCAAGGAAACGGAGGAGACCGTCTCCGGCGAAGCGGTGCTCTGCGCCATCGGCCGCCGTGCTTACTGCGACGGCCTGTTCGCCGACGGCGTCGGTGTCAAAATGAATGGCCGCAGCATCGCGGTGGACGGGAATTTTGAAACGAGCCTGCCGCACGTCTACGCCATCGGCGATGTGTCCTCAAAAATCCAGCTCGCCCACGTCGCCACCGCGCAGGGCATTGCCTGTGTCGAGCGTCTGTGCGGTGTGCAGGATCACACCGATCTCTCGGTCGTGCCGAGCTGCATCTACTGTCGTCCCGAGATCGCGGTCGTCGGCCTCACGGAGGCGGAAGCCAAGGAGAAGGGGATCCCCGTCAAGGTCGGCAAGCACGTCATGTTCGGCAACGCCAAGACGGTCATCGCCGACCCGGGCCGCTGCTTCATGAAGCTTGTCGCCCACGCCGAAACGCGCGAGCTGATCGGTGCGCAGCTCATGTGCGAGCACGCGAGCGACATGATCGGCGGCGTGGCGCAGGCGCTCGCCAACCACCTGACCGCCGAGCAGTTCTGCCGCGCGATGCGCCCGCACCCCTCCTTTGAGGAGGCCATGACCGCCGCGCTCGAGGACCTGTGCGAAAGGCTCGGCTGACGCCCTGCCCGCCACGGTCCGGCACGGACCGCGGCGAAGGATGCAAACAGAAAACCCCGCAGGGCCGTTGGCCCTGCGGGGTCGATCTTTTTTTGCCGTTTGCGGTCAGTCCAGATAGCTGAACGTGACGGAACGGGTCGATGGGGTGAGAGCGGCGAAGGAATAGCCCGCCTCAAGATAGCCCTCGATGATGGCAGGCAGGGCCTCGACGGTGGTGGTCTTGGCGCTGCTGTCGTGCATGAGGATGATGGCGCGCCGCGCGGTGCCGACACCCTTGAGCGCATTGGCCGTCAGCGTCGACGAGGGCTGAATTTTGGAGAACACGGCGTCGCCGTTGGCGACGTTCCAGTCGAAGTAGACGAAGCCGCGCCGCGTCATTTCGGCGATGAGCTGCTGATGGATGCCGACATTATAGCTGTTGACGCTGCCGCCGGGGAAGCGGAAGATCTGCGGCTTGACGCCGGTGGCCTCGTAGATCTGGCAGAACATCTGGTTGAAGTCCTCCAGATACGCTTCGACCGAGGCGTATATTTTCTTGTAGTCGTGCGAATAGCTGTGGATAGCAAGCGTGTGGCCCGCCGCGACGATCTTCTGCATCCGCTCGAGATCGCCCTCCTCATTTGCGCCGACCACGAAGAAGGTAGCCTTGACGCCGTACTTGTCAAGGATCTCCAGAATTTCATCCGTCCGCGCCGAGGGACCGTCGTCAAAGGTCAGGTAGACGGCGTTGTCCACGTCCACGGTGCCGCGCAGCGAATCGTCGGCGTACAGCTCGGGGTAAAGCTCTGTGTAGGCGGGGACCTCGGCCGCCGGAGGCTCGGACTCGGCCGGCGTAGGCTCGCCGCCCTCGGGCGCGGCCGACGGAAGCTGCTCCTGCATGGCTGCCAGTTGGCTGCCTGCCGCGTCGAGCTGCCGGTTCAGGCTGCGAACCTGTGCGAAGAGGTAGATGGACAGCGTTGTGGGAATGAGGATCAGCAGCAGCGTCACGGTGAAGATAATGTGCTTGAAAAACAGGACACTGCCGACGTAGGGCTCCTTGTCCTCCTGCGGCTTGCTCAGATCGTAGGAGACGGGCAGTTCCTTTGCCGCGGCGTTCAAGACTTCGCCTCCATTGTGCCCTTCATCTCAACGCTGCCGTTCAGGACCGCGCCCGCCGCCACGGAGATCGTGCCGGTGACAACACTGCCGCTCACGCGCGCGTTAGCGTCCATCTGGGTGTTGCCGCTGATGCGGATATCGCCGTTGATCTCGCCGGCGCACAGCAGAGACTGCGCCGTGATGTTGCCCGTGACCTTGGAATCCTCGCTGACGGTGACGGGACCGTTCGCGGTGATATCGCCGATGAGGGTGCAGCCGGTGAGCTTCACGCTGCCCGCCGTGATATTGCTCTGCAGGTTGGAGCGCAGCAGCACGCTGCCCTCGGAGGTCACGTCGCCCTTGAGCTCGCCGGCGATCTCAATGTCGCCCTTGGCGCGGAAGGAGCCCTCAAAGACCGTGCCGGGGGCAAGAAAGCTGGCGGCGGGTCTGGCCTCGGGTGTCTTGACCGGAGCGTGATCCACGCTCTTTTTCTCCGCACCAGGGGCGCTCTTGACCTCGACGGACGCGCTCTTGACCTGCGCCGGAGCAGTACTTGCCGCCTCGGAGCCGTCTCCGCCGACGCCGAACACTTCGTACATAGCCTTCTTCATGTTGCTCTTCTTGTCCATGATTTTCTCTGTCCTCCCTAAAAGTCTGCGGTTGATCTGCCATGCTGAACGGGAAACCCGGTCAGGAAATAAAAACGTGATGCGTCCTTATTCCAAAATTCGAGGGGAAACGACCTGTTTCCCGACAATTTTACAAAATAGAGCATACCACAATATTTGAGCGGGTGCGAACAATCTGCCTGAAATGTATGTTTTTGCGGCACGAAATGCATACCGCGCCTGCCGGACTCTTGGCAGAGCCGGGAAAATATGGTATGATGAGACGAAAAATCGCTCGACGCGGCGGCGCTCGTGCGTGCGCTGCGCGTATGGCGCAAGAAATAGAAAACGCAGCACCGTGCGGTGCTGCGTGCGCTGCGGGACGCGTGAGGGCGGGGGCCCTCCGCGCAGAATTTCTGAAAAACAAAGGAGAGCGAGAGAATGGAGCTTTGCTTCAATGAAATGACCGTGATGAAAAACGGCACACTGCCGGAGGACATCGCGCTCTGCGCACAGGCGGGCTTTTCCGCCGTCGAGCTGCGCAAGGGTACGCTCCTGCGTTATCTGCGCGGCGGCGGGACGCTGGAGGCGCTGCGGCAGACGCTGGAGGAGCAGCACGTCCGCGCGGCGAGTCTGAACGCGCTTGAGAGCGTTTCCTTTCAGACCAAGGCTGGTGGGCGGATGCTGCGCGAGCTGAGCGACTGGTGCTTTGCGGCCTGCCGCGTGCTCGGCTGCGACTGCATGGAGGTCATCGCGTCCTTCAACGTGCCGGAGGGGATCTCCGCGGCGGCGATCTGCCGCGAGACCGCCGATTCGCTGCTGCGGCTCTCGGACGCCGCGGCGGACTACGGCGTGCGGCTGGCGCTGGAATTTATGGCCGTGCCGGGCAGCTCCGTGCGGACCTTCGCGCAGTGCGCAGAGATCCTTGACACGGTGGACCGCGCCAATGTGGGAATGCTGCTCGACACCTGGCATTTCTGCGCCGGCGGCTCGCAGCCGGAGGAGCTGTCGGCTCTGCGCGGCGACCGGCTCTTTATGGTCCATGTCAGCGACTGCCCGGCGCGCGCCCCGTTCACGGCGCAGCGCGCGGAGAGCTACTGGCCCGGCGAGGGCGACGCTCCCTTGGAGGAGCTGCTGCGGAGCGTCCGGGCGACCGGCTACGACGGCCCCTGCTCCGTCGAGGTCATGGACCCGAATGTGCTCGCCTTGCCGGCGGGGGATGCTATCCGCCGCGCGGCGGAGACGATGAAGCCGCTGCTTGCGCGGGTGGAGCGGTAAACGCTCAGCCCTCCGCGCGGAGGACCACCGGCTCGCCCGTGCAGGAGAGAATACCGTTTTTCACGGTGACGGCACTGCGGTCGATGAGGTTTTCATACACGCCGTCGGCGGCGTCCACGCGCACATCGGCGGCTTTCGCCTTGAGGGAGAATACGCCCACAAAGCGCTTACCTGCGCTTCCGCGCTGAAGGAGCGCGAGGTCGTTCGCATCGTCCGCGTCGGCGAAGAACCAGTCGGCGCTGCCAAGCTGGTGCTTGACCGCGTACAGGCGGCGCAGCAGACCGCTCAGATCATGACCGGTGCGGCGGTCGATGGGGTCGAGGTCAAAAAGGCTGGGCAGGTGGTCGTTTTCAAATTCCTGCCCCGCGTAGAGCAGCGTCGTGCCCTTGAGAAAATAGAGCATTGCCGTGTCGTTCACGAGCGCGCGCTCGTCGCGCACAAGGGAGGCGATGCGCGGCTGGTCGTGGTTTTCCAGAAAGCGGAGCTTGTTGTAGTTCGCGGGGTAGCAGGTCTCCTGAAAATTCAGCGCGTCCAGATAGCGGCTCAGGGGGACCTCGCCGCGCAAATACCGGTCGAATACCTCGCGCACATCGTACTCGTACTCCAGATCGAAGGCACGAAACACCTCGCCGTCCGACGCGGAATAGACGCCGTGCCGCCGCGCGAGACAGCCATAGCTGCGGTGGACCGTTTCGGCGAGCCATACGCAGTCCGGGTTTACATCAGCGACCGCCGCGCGGGCCTGCAGCCAGAATTCCACAGGAACAAAGGACGCCACATCGCAGCGGAAGCCGTCCACCAGTTTAGCCCACATTACAAGCGTATCCGTCAGATATTGCCAAAGCCCGCGGTTGGAGTAGTCCAGGTCGATGACGTCTGCCCAATCACCGAGCTTGTTGCCCGGCTTGCCGTCGGGCCCGCGGTAGAAGTATTCCGGATGTTCGCGGTAGAGCACGGAGTCGGGCGAGGTGTGGTTGTAGACCACGTCGATCATGCATTTCATGCCGCGTGCGTGGATCTCGCGCACCAGCGCTTCAAAGTCCTCCATTGTGCCGTAGGCGGGGTTGACGGCGCGGTAGTCGCGGTTGGCGTAGGGGCAGCCCAGCGTGCCCTTCTTGCTCTCGACGCCGATGGGGTGGATGGGCATCAGCCAGATGATATCCGTCCCCAGCGCGCGGATGCGGTCGAGGTCGGGAATGACGGCGCGGAAGGTGCCCTCCGACGTGTGGTTGCGGACGTAAATGGAATAGATCACCTGATTTTGCAGGCGCGGATCGGTGTTTGCAGCCATGCGGCGTTACCTCCTCAATGCTTTATGCCGCGATTGTAACACAATCTTTCCCTTTTGCAAGAGGAATATTTTCAAAAGGGAAGGACTCCTTTTCGACTGGCGTCTGACGATCCGTTGGACATAGCTTCATAAAGGACACGGCGGGGCGGCCCATCGGGCCGTCCCGCTGTGATTGGCGCCGGAAGGCGCCAAGAAAAGGCCGGCGTTTCCACGGGGAAAACGCCGGCCTTTCTGTCGTATGAGCCATCCGCCCTTGCGGTCACCGAAGATTCTTGCGGAAGAACGCCTGTGCGTTCTTGTAGAAGACGCCGTCCGCGTCCTCCTGCGAGACGCCGCGGGAGAGCAGGTATTCATAGAACGAGGCGACCTTGGCGGGCGTATTCAGACATTCGGGCAGCACGGAGCCGTCGAAGTCCGAGCCGAGGGCGAGATTCTTCCGCGCGCCCAGCTCGAAGAAGTGCATGGCGTGGCGGTAGAGATCGTCAAGGCTCTTTACGTCGCCGTCGTCGCGCAGGAACTTCACAAAGTAGTTCAGACCGATCAGGCAGTCGCGGCGCACCATCTCGCGAATCATGTCGTCCGTCAGGTTGCGCTTGTGGCTGCACAGCGCGCGGGCGTTGGAGTGCGTGGCGACGAAGGGCTTCGTCGCGACCTCCAGCAGATCCGCGAAGCCGGGGTCGTTGAGGTGGGACACATCCACCAGAATGTTTTCCTTTTCCATCTCGCGCACGGCGGCCTTGCCGAATTCGCTCATGCCGTGGTCCGTGGTGTGGCCCGAGCCGAGCTCGTTCTCGCCGTTCCAGGTCAGCGTGATGGCGCGCACGCCCTGCTCGGCGAGCGTGTGGACGCGGGAAAGGTCGCCGGCGAGCGCGCTGCCGTTCTCAATGGTCAGGAACGCGGCGGTCTTGCCCGCCGCCCAGGCCTTCTCCATATCGTCGGCGTTGCGGCAGGGGGCGACGCGGTCACCGAACTTCTCCATCTGGCGGTAGAAATTCGCGCGGTTCTTTTCAAAGTAGTCGATGGCGGCCTGCCCGTGCTCCTCATCGGGGATGAACACGGCGTAGAACTGCGCCCAGTGGACATCCTTCGGCATATTGGACAGCGACAGCACGCGGCCGGGGTCGTCCAGCGTATCGGGATTGCCGGTGTGCGCGTATTTCCAGTATTCTGCCAGCGTGTCGCAATGCAGGTCGATCAATCCATAGCTGTTCATGGGGTCATACTCCTTTTTTCATTTTCTGCCATAAGAGGGCTCACGCATCCAGCCGCTTGAGCGTTCCGAGCAGCAGCCGCCACGTCCGTTCGGTGGAGGCAATGTGCAGGCGCTCGCGCGGGGTGTGGATGTCGGTCAGGTCAGGGCCGAGGGAGATGCAGTCCAGCTCCGGCAGCTTGCCGGAGAGGATGCCGCACTCCAGCCCGGCGTGAAGCGCGGCGATGCGCGGCTTTTCGCCGTACTGCTCGTAAAAGACCTCCGCGACGCGGTCGCGCAGGGGCGATTCGGGGCGGTACGGCCAGGCGCTGTAGTCGGAGTCCAGCTCTGTCTGCCCGCCCAGCGTCTCCGCCAGCCGCGCGAGACGCGAGGCCACGGCATTCTTCTGGGAATTGATGCTTGAGCGGATCATGAAGCTGGCGCGGAGGCTCGCTTCATCGGAGGTGAGCCGACCGAGGTTGAGCGAGGTCTGCACAAGACCCGGCACGTCCATGCTCATCTCCACCACGCCGTTCGGCGCGCAGAGCAGCAGCGTGATGGCGCGCTCCGTGCTGGCGGCGTCCATGGGCGTAAGCCCGTCGTCGGTCTCGGTGACCGTTACGGTGATATGACCGTCGGCGGCGTGATATTCCGCGCGCAGCGCGGCGGCGAGCGCTTCCGCCGCACGGCGAAGGGCGGCGGCGTCGCCGGTGCGGACGACGGCCTCGGCCTCGCGCGGGATGGCGTTGTCCTTGGCGCCGCCCGAGACGCGGATGAGACGCAGCGCGCCCGCACGGCTCATTTCATCGAGCGCGCGGCCGAGCAGAAGGTTGGCGTTGGCGCGGCCCTTGTGGATCTCCTCGCCGGAGTGCCCGCCGGCAAGGCCGCTGATCCTGACGCGGAGCGTCTGTCCGTCAAAGGGCACGCGCGTGACCGGCAGCGTGCACGCCATGTGGCAGGCGCCGGCGCAGCTGACCGTGAGGACACCCTCCTCCTCCGAGTCGATGTTGATGAGGTACTTTGCCTTCAGGTCGCTCGCGTCGAGCGCGCGGGCGCCGATCATGCCGACCTCCTCGTCCGCCGTGAAGACGCACTCCAGCGGGCCGTGGGGGATATCGTCGGCGTCCAGGACGGCGAGCGCCATCGCGACGGCGATGCCGTTGTCGCCGCCGAGCGTCGTGCCCCGCGCGCCGATCACGTCGCCGTCCACGAAGAGGTCGAGCCCCTCCGTTTCCATATCCTTGCCGCAGTCCGCGTCCTTTTCGCAGACCATGTCGATATGGCCCTGCAGCATGACGACCGGCGCGTTTTCGTATCCGGCGGAGGCTGCCTTGCGGATGACGACATTGTTGGCAGCGTCCTGCCGGCAGGCAAGACCGCGTTCGCGGGCGAACGCGACCAGATAGTCGCTGATCGCTTTTGCGTGGTGCGAGCCGTGAGGGATGGCGCACAGGCGTTCAAACCAGACGAATACCTCGCGCGGCTCAAGATCGGATAAAACAGGCATAGCATTGCTCCTTCAAATGGGTTCTTAGGGCAACTGTGCAGGTGAAACGGCGTTCACCTACACAGTCGAAGCAGTCATGGCGCGGCGCGGAAACGCCGCAGCGTCAGGGTTCTCAGGCCAGAGACTCCATGATGTACGCGCAGACGACCGCCAGCGGCGTGCCGACCACATAGCCCATGAGGGCCATCAGGATGCCGAGGACAATGAAGCCGGTGGCGATCCAGGCGGGAGCCTCACCGAGCTCGAGCAGGCTCGCGCGGGAGGCCAGCAGGCCGATGACGGCGTAGAGCAGGAGGTTGGAGACCTCGCCGGAGCCGGCGACCTTGCCGAGCGGGGGGACGGCGGCGATCAGGGCGACGACGGTGACGAACAGAACGGTTCAGGTCGCTTTATCGGAGAAGTTGGTCAGCGCATAGAGCTTGTTGCCGACGTTGGTGGCGATGGCGCTGACAAGGAACACGGAGCCGAGCAGGAGGATCAGACTCTGGAAGGTGATGAGCTTGGTGTTGAGCTTCGCCTCTTCCTCCAGACGGGAGGAGACCTCGTCGAGCTTGCTGGTGTCAGCCTTGGTCCACTTGTTGAACTTGGGGGCGAGCTGAATGACCCACAGCAGGAACATGACCCAGAGGGAATAGTCGATCGAGTCAATGACCAGCGCGTAGCCCATGTCGGCCTCGCTGATATCGAGCGCAGCCTGAACGGCGACCATGTTGCCGCTGCCGCCGATCCAGCTGCCGCAGAGAGCGCCAAGGCCCATCCAGGCGTCGGAGCCGATCGTTCCCTTCATCAGCACGAACGCGCAGACAAAGCCGATCATGATGGTGAGGGTGGCGCTGAAGAAGCCGATGAGCATCTTCGGGCCGAGCTTGAGGACCTTACGGATGTCGCAGCGGAGCAGCATCGCGAAGATCATCGCGTAGGTGAGGTTGTTTTTCAAAGCGGAGTATGCGGGCTTGGTCTCGGCCATATCCCACACGCCCAGCGTGCACAGGAACATGGCGATGAGGTAGCAGAGAACGACCGCAGGAACGTACTTGAAGAATTTCTGCATGCCGCCCTTGGCACTTTTCTCCAGCGTGACGAGAACGGCTGCCATAAAGAGCAGCACCGCCACATGTAGTTTGCGCTGCTTTTTAACCAGTCGGCATCATATTCAAAGGAGTAGCTCTCCCGGCCACGGACATTCTCCACGAAGAGCTTCCCCGGGAAGTTTGGCGTTGTAGATCTGAAGCTCTCATAGACATAGATTACTTTTTGGTTTGATGCCACGGTCAATCACCTCCGTTTCGTGGTGCTCTCTTGCGCGTGGTAAGCTCAAGGTCTTGGAGTTTACGCCCCAGCTCATCATCCTTTGCAACGAGCAGAAGGTCTTTATCCATATTGTTCAGTGTGTGCAGAACTGCGGCATAGATCCCAATCGCGACAGAGGGGTTTCCCTTTTCAACATTCCACACTGTGGCTCGGCTTACGCCGGCTCTTTCCGCGACCAATTCGGCAGACAGATGCCGCCGTAATCTGGCAAGTTTGATCTGTTCTCCCAGCTGTTCTAAAATCGCCTGCGTCTGCGGCAGCACAGCAACACTCTTTCGTCCCATTCTGCACACCACCTCTACATCATCTTTGTGCTCGTTATTATAGACGATACATCTATAATTGTCAATAAATAAAGACATTAAGGGGGCGTGTCTGCGATTATCCCATACTTCATTGTGCGCTGACCATCTTACCGATATGCATCCGGCCTTATGAGGTCTTTGTTGATTGCACCGCAAAGGGGACAGATTACAGCTTCTGTGTTCATTGGATGCTCATCTCCGCCCTAAGGATTTGATAAACTGAAAAGAGGTTGGTATCAAAATGTGATACCAGCCTCTTCAATAAAAAGTTTCAAATTATTTAGGAAAGACGAGCAATAAAAAGTAACCGAGAGCGTAAAGCCCGCCATAAAGCAGGCCAAATCAGCCGAGAATTTAGTTCAAGTCCTGCCTAACGCTCTGAAATGCCCTTGTGTATCTATAAAACGCGCTTTGAAAAAACAGAGCATAAAAACGCTGAAACCCCTGATTTCTCAGAGGTTTCAGGTGAGTGTATCTATTTTGGTCACTCAAGATGGTTGCGGGAGGAGGACTTGAACCTCCGACCTCCGGGTTATGAGCCCGACGAGCTACCAGCTGCTCTATCCCGCGATATGGAATTGTGGAAATACTGGTGCCGGTGACCGGACTCGAACCGGTACAGTATCGCTACCGGGGGATTTTAAGTCCCCTGTGTCTACCTATTCCACCACACCGGCGGATATCGGCAACAATTAATATACCATATTTCAGACACCGTGTCAACACCTGAAACGAAAAAATATAGCGAATGTTCCGTCGAACGGCGGCGAGGGGAGAAGTTTCGATGGACAAGCCCCGGTGCGTTTGCTATACTGAGAGCAGAATTTCCGCTCTTGCCGGCTTGTTCCGGCGAGGGGAGAGGAGCCGAGACTATGCCGCACATCATCGAAGTGACCGACCCGACCGCGCCGGAGCTGGACGTCTACGCCCGCCTGACCGAGGCGCAGCTGCGAAACCGTCTGGAGCCGGACAAGGGCGTTTTCATCGCCGAGAGTCCCAAGGTCATCGCCACCGCGCTCGACGCAGGCTATGAGCCGCTCTCGCTTTTGATGGAGCGGCGGCACATCGAGGGCGACGCGCAGCCCATCCTTGCGCGCTGCGGAGAGATCCCGGTCTACACCGCCGAACGCGAAACGCTCGCACGTCTGACGGGCTTTGAACTCACGCGTGGGGTGCTGTGCGCCATGCGCCGGCCAAGGCTCCCGAGCGTGGAGGAGGTCTGCGCGAGGGCGCGGCGCGTGGCGGTGCTCGAGGGCATCGTGGACCACACGAATGTGGGGGCGATCTTCCGCTCGGCAGCTGCGCTCGGCATCGACGCGGTGCTGGTGACGCCGACCTGCTGCGACCCCTTTTACCGCCGCGCGGTGCGCGTGAGCATGGGCACGGTCTTTCAGGTGCCGTGGGCACGCATCGGCGAGGACGCCGCCGACTGGCCGCAAAAGGGCGTCGAGCGTCTGCACGCGCTCGGCTTCCGGACCGCGGCGATGGCGCTGACGGACAACTCCGTGCGCATTGACGACGCGCAGCTCGCTGCCGAGCCGCGGCTGGCGATCGTGCTCGGCACGGAGGGCGACGGCCTTTCGCCGCGCACCATTGCCGCGTGCGACTACACGGTGAAGATCCCCATGGCGCACGGCGTGGATTCGCTCAACGTGGCGGCGGCAAGCGCCGTGGCGTTCTGGCAGCTTCGGACAAAATGAGGATTGAAGCCTATAAGAAAACGCTCCGACCGAAAATCGGTCGGAGCGTTTTTATCGGCGGAAGCAGTGCGCGGAGCCTTACGCTCAGGCGGTCTTCCTGCTCTGCACGGAGCGGATGACCAGCAGCGTGCCGATGACCATGACCACGCCGATGGCGAGGCTGATGACCACGTTGCGGATGAACGCTGCGAGGATGTAGTTCACAAAGCAGATGGCAGCCACGGTGACGGCGTAGGGGATCTGCGTGGAGACATGGTCAATGTGGTTGCAGTTTGCGCCGGCGGACGCCATGATGGTGGTGTCGGAGATGGGGGAGCAGTGGTCGCCGCAGACCGCACCGGCGAGACAGGCGGAAATGCCCATGATCTGCAGGTCGGGAGCCGCGTTGAAGATAGGAAGCACGATGGGGATGAGGATGCCGAAGGTGCCCCAGCTCGTGCCGGTGGCGAAGGCCAGCAGGCAGGCGACCACGAAGATGATAGCGGGCAGCAGCATGAAGAGACCTTCGGACGCCTGCTTCATCAGACCCTCCACATAATCGGCGGCGCCGAGGAGACCCGTCATGCTCTTGAGGGAGACGGCGAAGGTGAGGATCAGAATGGCGGGGACCATGGCGTTGAAGCCCTTGGTCATGCAGCCCATAGCGCCCTTGAAGGTGATGACACGGCGCGCGCAGAGGTAGATGATGGACAGGACCAGCGCGATCAACGCACCCCAGGGCAGACCCACAAAGGCATCGGTATCACCGAAGGCTGCGATGAAGTCGCCCGCGTTGGTCTCGGGATCCCAGAAGCCGCCGACATAGATGAGGCCGATGACGCAGAAGATGATGAGCAGGAAGATGGGAATGAGCATATCCCACATATTCGCGCGGGAGGAGCCCTCCTCCTGCTCCTCGCTCAGCGAGCCGAGGTCGCCGGTCTGGGCAGCCTTGAGCTCGGCCGCGGCCATGGGACCGTAGTCCACACCGAGAACGACCATGGTGATGACGAACACGATGGTGAGCAGAGAGTAGAAGTTATAGGGAATGGCCTCAATGAAAAGCTGAATGCCGGACACGCCGGTGTCGAGCTTCGCGGCGACGCCGGAGACGGCGGCTGCCCACGAGGAGATCGGCGCGATCATGCAGATCGGCGCGGCGGTGGCGTCAATGAGGTAGGCGAGCTTCACGCGGGAGATGCGCTGGCTGTCGGTCACGGGGGTCATGACGGAGCCGACGGTGAGGCAGTTGAAGTAGTCGTCGATGAAGATGAGCACGCCGAGGGCGAAGGTCGCGAGCAGCGCGCCGGCCTTGGAATGGATGTGGCTCGCGGCCCAGCGGCCGAACGCGGCGGAGCCGCCGGTGGCGTTGACGAGCGCGACCATCACGCCGAGGATCACAAGGAAGAGGAAGATGCCGGCGTTGTCGGCGATGGCGGCGGTCAGACCGTCGTTGATGATGGTGTCGAGCGCGCCGATGGGGCTGAAGTCCGTGGCGAGCAGGGCGCCGACGACGATGCCGATGAAGAGGGAGGAGTAGGTCTCCTTCGTCAGCAGGGCAAGGCCGATGGCGACGATCGGGGGAACGAGGGACCAGAAGGTGTTGACAAACATGAGGGATTCTCCTTTCGTGCGTCTGCACAAAAAATTTAAGCCATGATGCTTCCATCATGACTTAAACACAACACCCTTTGCAAATACGCTTTCGGTCGTATTCCGATCATGACAGCTCTCCGCCTTTCGGCGACAGTCCGACGGATGTTATCCCCCGGCCCGGTGAACGCACGCACAGGAATCCGTGTGTCCCCTCGGCGGCCGCCCCTTTCGCTCTCCGGTTCCTGCCGGTCATGCAGAGCTACTGATGTTGGCCGCGCCTCTATCAAGACTTATTAAAAACAAGGACAGTATACACCCTCACAGCGTTTTGTCAAGAGAAAATGTAAAATTTTTGTGTCTTTTTTTGGTCATTCCGCGAATTCTGCCGCTTTCGGTGGGGTTCAGCTCTGCGGTCCCATGCAGAAGCCACGCGCAAGACAGCGTCCCAGCATCTGCACGAAGGTCACATGGCCCACGTCCTCGCCCGCGAGGATGGGCAGCTCGGCGACCGTGTTCCCCGCCGCGTCGCGCACCGTGAGCTGCCCGAGCGTGTCGCCTGCGTATACCGGCGCGGCGACGCTTTCCGCCAGCGTGACCTCCTTCGTCAGGCCGTTTGCCAGCGTCTTTTCCACCAGCAGGGTGTTCTCGCTCGTGAGCACCGGCTGCACCGTGCCGCGCACACCGAGCGTCACCGGTACGGGCGGCAGCACCTCGTCGGGCGTGACGGTCACGAGCGACCAGGTCGAAAAGCCGTAGTTGAGCAGGCTCTTGGCGTCGGAGAAGCGCTCGTCGCTTGTCTTGCCCTTGAGCACGACCGCGATGAGCTCCATGCCGTTTTTCTCCGCCGTCGCGCTCAGACAATAGCCCGCCGAGCCGGTCGAACCGGTCTTGAGGCCGGTTGCGCCGTCGTAGAAGCGGATGAGCTTGTTTGTATTTACGAGCATGGACTCTCCGCCGCGCAGGGAGTCCATCCAAACGGTCGTGAACTGACGGATGTCGGGGTGCCTGAGGATCAGCTCGCGCGACATGAGCGCGATGTCGCAGGCGCTCGTGAGATGTCCCGCCGCGGGCAGGCCCGTGCAGTTGACGAAGTGCGTGTCATTCATGCCGAGCTCCTGCGCCCGCGCGTTCATGCGCTCCACAAAGGCGTCCTCGCTGCCGGCAAGATGCTCGGCGAGCGCCACCGCCGCGTCGTTGCCCGAGACGATGCACACAGCCTTGAGCAGGTCGCGCACCGTCATCTGTTCGTTCTCCTTGAGCCAGATTTGGCTGCCGCCCATGCCAGCCGCGTGCGCCGAGCCCGTCACCACGTCGTCGTAGGAGAGCGCGCCGGAGTCGATGGCCTCCATCACCAGCAGCAGCGTCATGATCTTCGTCACGCTCGCCGGCTCGCGCGGCGTGTGTTCATCTTGCGCGAAGAGCACCGTGCCGGTCTGCTTTTCCATCAGCAGCGCGCTCGGACAGCTCACCGCCGGCCCCACCGCCGCGGCGCTGACGCACAGGGCGAAGGCTGCCAGCAGAGAAAATACCGTTCGTTTCATGGGATGCACTCCTTTTTATGTCCTTTGCCCCATCCTATGCCGCCCGCCGGGGGCATATACGGAAAACTGTGCCGGCAGGCAAATTTCGCCTTGCATTGCGCGGGGAAGTCTGCTATAATAGCCTCACTTTGCAGGGTTAGTACATCGGTAGTGCATCGGCTTCCCAAGCCGAGAAGGCGGGTTCGATTCCCGTACCCTGCTCCAAAACAGAAGCGGCTTGCATTGCAGGCCGCTTCTGTTTTGGAATCCCGGATCGGGAATTGAAATGCTTGGGCGAAGTGAATTCGCCCTCCGTCAAGGTTTTGCCGCGCAAAACGCTTGCGGCGGCGCACTCGCGCCGGCAGACGAAAACGCGCGAAGCGGCTTGCGATGCAAGCCGCTTCTGTTTCACTTGAAGTACGCTACCAGCAGGTCGACGCAGGCGCCGTAGCTCTTGACGCCGATGGTGCCGTAGCTTTTGAGAAAGCCGTCGTAGACGGCGTTGGAGACCGTGTCCACCGGCCCCTCAAACTGCACCCAGTAGGCGCTGGAAGCACGCAGATCGGCGACTACACGCTCGTCAAGCGTTCCGCGCACGGCGCGCCAGCGCTCCGCGTCGGCGGAGTAGAGCGCGTTGGCAAGATAGAGGTAGCCCGACAGCGCGCCCGCGTAGCGGTAGGCGGCGTCGCCGCAGCGCAGGCAGGCGAGCACGGCGAGAAAATTGCACTCCTGCTCGCTTGCGATGCCGCGGCGGTGAGAAAGCTCATGCGCGACGGTGGTGGGCAGCGTCGCGGCGGGGAAATCGAAGTTTACGTTGCACTCGCCCGTGAACGGGAAGTAGAAGCCGGTGAAGCCCATCGCGCTCATCACGCGGGAAAAGCGCATGGCCTTGGGCGGCACGTCGGTCATTTCGAGGAACGGAAATTCCTCATACAGATTTTCGTAGATCTTCGGCGCGTAGGCGAGAATCTCCGCGCGGTCGCCGGCAAAGGCGCCGTCGGCGGCGCGGGGGACGTCTCCGGCGTATTCGTTCACCAGTGCGGCGAATTGCCGCGTCACGCGCTCGAGGTCGTCGACGGCGACCGGTTCGGCGGCGAGGCCGCTTTTGTCGGTGAAGCTGTCGGCATAGTAATTCGCGCCCCAGAGCAGGCAGAAAAGGACATAAACTGTCATAATGACGTTGACCAGGCCCAGCATGAGCGCATAGACCGTGCCGCCCCTGCGGCGGCTGCGCGCGACGTCGCGCACGCCCAGCACGAGAAAGACGAGAAAGCCAAGCGCCGCGAGGACGTACAAACTTTCCGCGACGGAGAAGGGCACGCGCTCGCAGAGCTGTCCGATCGCGCGCCGCAGCGGATTCGTGAAGCCCTCCGTCAGGGCGTTCATGGCTGCGCGGCTGCGCCGCGCAAGCAGAAAGGCCGATAGAAGCGCGAGGTTCGCAAGCAGCCAGAGATACAGTTTTTTATGGCGAAGAAGCAGCACTTTCATCTTTTCAGTCGGCGGCAGAGAGCAGCTCGCGCGTGTAGGCCTCGCGCGGGTGCTCAAAAAGCTCCTGCACCGTGTTTTCCTCCACGATGCGGCCGTCCTTCATCACCATCACGCGGTCGCAGAGCTGATAGACCACGTTGAGGTCGTGTGAGATGAAGAGAAACGAGATGCCCAGCTCGTCGCACACCAAGCGCATGAGCTCCAGGATCTGCCGCTGGATGGTCACGTCGAGCGCGCTGACCGGTTCATCGGCAATGATGAGCCGCGGCTTTTGGATGAGCGCTACCCCGATGGAAACACGCTGGCGCTGCCCGCCGGAAAGCTCGTTCGGCCTGCGCGTCAGGCACTCGGTGGGCAGGCCGACCTTCTCGGCGATCTCGGCGACGCGGCGGTGCCGCTCAGCGGCGTCGTACTTGCCATAGATGCGCAGCGGCTCCTCTAAACTCCAGCCGACGGTGTAGGCGGGGTTGAGCGAGGAGTAGGGGTCCTGAAAGATCATCTGCGGGCGCTTGGTGTAGTGGATGATCTCGCCCGTGTGGGTCTTGACCAGACCGAGGATATTTTTCACCAGCGTCGTTTTGCCGGTGCCGCTCTCGCCCACGAGCCCCAAAATTTCACCGCGGCGGAGCGTGAAGCTCACGTCGTGCAGCACGGTATGGTCGTGCCGCCGCCCATGCTCATCGGTGTCGCGGTACCAGCTTGTAAGGCTTTTGACTTCTAAAACAAGGTCGTCCATGGCGTTAACCTCTGCGCACGCGGCGCGGGATGGCGTTGATGAGCTCGGCGGTGTAGGGGTGCTGCGGCGCGGTGAAAAGCTGCTCGGGCGCGCCCTCCTCAACGATGTGACCGCGCTGCATCACGGCGACGCGCGAGCAGATGCGCCGCACGACCTGCAAATTGTGCGAGATGAGCAGCATCGAGATGCCGCGCTCCCGGTTGAGACGGCGGAGCAGCGCGAGGATCTGCGCCTGCACGGTCACGTCGAGCGCGGTGGTCGGCTCGTCGAGCAGCAACAAATGCGGATCGGTGACGATGGCTGCGGCGATCATCACGCGCTGGAGCTGACCGCCGGAGCACTCGTGCGGATACTTGCGGTAAATTTCCTCCGGCGCGGGGAGGTCCACATCACGCAGCGCCTCGAGCGCACGCGTGCGGCGCTGCTCCTTCGTCAGCTGCGTGTGGACGGCCAGCGCCTCCTCGACCTGCGGGCCGATGCGCATGAGCGGGTCCATCGCGGTCATCGGCTCCTGAAAGACCACGCCGAGCTCGCGGCCCTGAATGGCGCGCAGCTCCGCGCGGGGCAGGCGCAGAATATCGCGCCCGTCGAAGCGCACCTCGCCGGAGAGCGTGACCTTTTTGCGCTCGATGAGGCCCGAGAGCGTCATGGCGGTCACGGTCTTGCCGCTGCCGCTCTCGCCCACGAGCCCGACGACCTCGCCGTCGCGGATGGTCAGGTCGATGCCCGCCACAGCCTCGCGCGAGGCGCCGTGAAAGCGGACGTGCAGATCATGGATCTCGACCATGGGGGCATCTCCTTTCTGAAAATCAGTTCTCGCCGCGCTGCAGGCCCTCGCCGATCAGGCTCACGCCGAGAATCAGCAGCACAATGACCGCGCCCGTGCCGAGCGCGTACCACGGCGCGGAGTCGAGCATACTCTGCGACTCCGAGAGCATATAGCCGAGGCTCGCCTCGTCGGGCGAAACGCCGATGGAGAGGTAGCTCATCGCCGCCTCGGCGAGCACGGCGTTGTTGAAGCCGATGGTGATGGCGGAGACGAGCGTGTGCCAGATGTTCGGCAGAATGTGAACAAAGAGGATGCGCGCGGTGGACGCGCCCATCAGCTCCGCCGAATGGACGTAGTTCTGCGTGCGCGCGCGGGCGAACTCGCTGCGCACGATACGCGCATAGCTGGGGATGAAGACAATGCCGAGCGCAAGCGTCATGTGCTCTCGCCCGCCGCCGAGCAGGCTCACGAGCACGAGCAGAATGAGAATGCTCGGAAAGGAGGCGAGCGCGTCGTTCAGACGCATGAGCACCTCGTCCACCCAGCCGCCGTACCAGCCGGTCAGCGCGCCGACGAGCGTGCCGACCACGGTGCCGATGGCGACGGTGCCGAGCGCAATGAGCAGCGTATCGCCCGCGCCGACCATGACGCGGCTCAAAATGTCGCGGCCGAACTTGTCCGTGCCCATCGGGTGTGCGGCGGACGGCGGCAGCAGGCGCGAAAAGTCCATGGCGTTGGGGGAGTAGGGCGTCCAGAAAAGGCCAAGGACAATGAAGCCGACGACCAGCGCCGTGAGCACGAGGCCCACGCGCAGGAAGGTGTTTTTCTTTTTCATGCCGCACCTCCCGCTCCGCTGCCGAGCCGCGGGTCGATGCGCCGCGCGAGCAGATCGGCAAGGAGATTGCAGAGAATGACCGCGAAGGCCAGCAGCACGACAATGGCGCGCGCGACCGGCTCGTCGCGCCCCTCGATGGAGGTCAGCAGCAGCCGCCCGAGACCGGGGACGGCGAACACCTGCTCGATGACGACGCTGCCCGCGAGCAGGTCGGCGACCGTCATGGCGAGGAAGGTCAGGACCGGCACGAGCGTGTTTTTCAGCACATGGCGGTAGAGGATGCCGCTGCGCGAGCGTCCGCGGCTCATGGAGGTGCGGACGTAGTCGCGCTGCGCCTCGTCTAAGATCGACGTGCGCAGGAGCTTGACCGTCATGGCGATGCGCGGCAGCGCGACCGCGAGCGCGGGAAAGAAGAGATAACCGATGTAATGCCCCACGCCGCCCGCCGGGAACGCGCCCGCGATGAACAGATGCAGCACAAGGCCGAAGAGATAGGTAAAGAGGATGCCGGTGAAAAACGGCGGCACCGCCATCACGACCTGATTGATCACGGTCAGCGCGCGGTCGAGCCGGCCACCGGCATATTTGGCCGACAGCACGCCGAGCGGAATGGAGACCGCCACGATGAGCACGAACGCGAGCGCCGTGAGCGTCAGCGTGGGACCCAGCCGCTGCGCGATGAGCGAGCTCACGCTCTGTCCGTAGCGGTACGAGGTGCCGAGGTCGCCGCGCAGCGCATCCCACAGCCAGCGGCCGTAGCGCACGAGAAGCGGGTCGTTCAGCCCCAGCTCGATGCGCAGGGCCTCAAGCCGCTCGGGAGTCGCCTCCGTACCGAGCAGGCGCGTCGCCGCGTCGCCGGAGAGAAGGGAGAAGGCAACGAAGGTCAAAAACGAGACGATCACCATCGTCAGCAGCATCGTTGCGATTTTTTTCGCTGTATAACGCATGGTGTTCGCCTCGCTTTGTCGGTCAGGGCGTCTGCCCTCGGATTTTCGTCAGGTGTAGGTCACGGTGCTCAGGTCGATGGCGTAGAGCGGGTAGAAGCGGTAGCCGCTGAGACCCTTGCGCACGGCGACGAGGTCCGCGAGGTCCTGAATGTAAACGTTCGCGGCGGTCTCGGCCAAAATTTCCTCGCAGCGGAGGTATTGGGCGGTCGCTTCCTCGTCGGTCGCGGCGCGGATGGCGGCGGCAAAGGCTTCATCGTATTCTGCGTTGGAATAATTTGTGAAATTATTACTCGCCGTAGAGGTGAAGCGTTCGAGCATGGCGCGGGCGGTCAGGGTGCTGGCGTCCACGCCGACAACGGTAGCCTGATAGCGGCGGCCGGAATAGACATTCTCGAGCCAGCTCGCCCACTCGACGGGGTCGATGGTCACGTTCACGCCGATGGCGCGGAGCTGCTCGGCAACGACCTGCGCGGTGTCCATGTGCGGCTGGTAGTTGCTGGGGACGGTGATGGTGAGGTCAAAGCCGTCGGGATAGCCCGCCTCGGCGAGCAGCGCCTTGGCCTTTTCCGTGTCATGCGGATAGAGGTCGGCAAGCTCGGGCAGGAAATACTTGCGGAAGTTGGGATATATGCTGCTACCGACCGCCGTGCCGTGACCGTCGGCGACCACGTCAAAGACCTGCTCGCGGTCGAGCGCATAGCACAGCGCCTTGCGCACCGTTTCGTTCGCAAGCGGCTCGTAGGCAAGATTAAGATACACGGCCTGCACGAGGTTCATGGTGCCCTCGAGAATGTCAAAGCTCTCGGTGAGCTGGTTTGCCTGCGTGGCGGTCAGGTGGGCGCAGATGTCCACCGCGCCGCTCTTGAGCGCCATGACGAGCGCCTCGGCATTCTCATAAATCTGATAGGTGACCTTGTCCACCTTCGCGCCCTCGCCCCAGTAGTCGGCGAAGCGCTCCAGCACAAGATTCTGCTGCGCGGCGCGGGAGACGTACTTAAACGGACCGGTACCGACCGGATCCGCGCTGTCGGCGTGGTCCTCCGGTGTAATGGCCAGCGTCATGTAGGAGAGGAAATCGCTGTCGGCAGCCTTGAGCACAACGGAGACATAGTCGCTGCCGATGTCGATGGCGTCAATGTTATCCAGCGCCTTCCAGCTGCCGGACTGCATGGCCTTGTCGATCGACCATGCGACATCCCTCGCCGTGACCTCGCTGCCGTCGTGGAACTTCACACCGGGGCGGAGATGGAACGTATAAGTGAGCTGATCGTCGGAGCTCTCCCAGCGTTCGGCGACGGCGGGGATCAGGTTGCCGTCCGCGTCGGGCTTGACGAGCCCCTCAAACACGTTGAACAGCACCTCGCGGTTTGCGGCGGTGACGGAGGCGTAGGGGTCAAGGCTGTTTTCCAGGTCCTGCGCGATGCCGACGACGATCTCGTTCGTGTCGCGCCGCGCGTCGGTCGTGTCGGCGTTCCCGCCGCAGGCGGCGAGGGAGAGGAGCAGAGTCAGGGAAAGAAACAGGGTGAGGATGTGCTTATTCATGGGATTCTCCTTTTGGTGTTGTGGTCGTGCCCGTCAAAACCCGACGGGGCTCAAATATCGCGTCGTCCGTCACGCCCTTTTTGCGCAGGGACGATTCACACAGGAAGCTCACGGCGGAATGGATGCAGGCGAACACCGGCACGCCGAGGAACATACCCAGCACACCGCCGAAGCCGCCGCCGACAAGGATGGCGACGACGATCCAGAAGCTCGAAATGCCGACGGTCTCGCCCAAAATTTTGGGGCCGAGGATGTTGCCGTCGAACTGCTGGAGGGCAATGATGAAAATGATAAAGTAGAGGCACTGGCGGGGGCTCACGAGCAGGATCAAAAACGCGCTGGGGATCGCGCCAAGGAAGGGACCGAAGATGGGGATGACGTTCGTCACGCCCACAAAGACCGCGATGATGGGCGTGTAGGGGAACTTCAAAATCGAGCAGACGATGAAGCACAGAATGCCGATGATGAGCGAGTCGAGCAGCTTGCCGCGCACAAAGCCGGAGAAGATGCGGTCGGCCTCGCGGGTGGCGCGCAGCGCGCGCTCATAGTGCGGCGCGGAGACGAGCGAGTAGAGCAGCTTGCGCGTGTGGAGGCCGAAGGTCTCCTTGCGGGCGAGGATGTAAACGGAAACGACGATGCCCACGAGCAGGTCCTTGGCAAAGACCAGCACGCTCAGCACGCCGCCGGTCACGGCGACGATAGCGACCTGCGCGCCGGGAATGACGGTGTTCTTCACCCAGTCGACCAGCTCGTTGTAGTAATCACGGACCAGTGTGAGCACGCGCTCGGAGATGTAGGGATTGTCCTCCACAAGCTGCGTGACCCAGGTGTAGATGGTGCGGTAATAGCTCTCGAGATTGGAAAAGAGCAGCGATACGCTCGCGACCAGCTCGGGGATCAGGATGCTGAAGAGCAGATACACGAGTCCCAGCGCAAGGAGCCAGGTCACAAGGATGCTCAGGCAGCGCATCAGTCCGGCACGCTTGACGCCGAGCCTGTCGCGGAGGAGACGGTCGAAAAAGTCCACGATGGGCGTGAGCAGGTAGGCCATCGCAAGACCGTAAAGCACGGGCTTGAGGATGCCGAAGAGCTTTTCTATAAAAATAAACAGCACGCCGTCCTGAAAGAAGGTGTCGTAAAACACGAGAATGGCGCAGGCCGCGGCGGTAATGGTCACGCCCCAGTGAAGATAGGTTTTCTGCTTCATGTTTCCTCCCTTGCCCTCGGCCGGCACAGTGCCTGCCCGTATTCAGAACAAATCAAGCTTAGCATACTATGATTATTGCGGAATTGCAATAGCACAATTTCTGTGCTATACTAAAATTAACCGAATCTTCAAACTTTTTCCGTTCGCAGAAAGGATGAATGCTGTGGAAAAGAAGCTGCTGTTCATCGTCAATCCCCGCGCGGGCAAGACGAAATCGCGCGCACCGCTGTTCGACGCCGTTTCGATCTTCTCCAAGGCGGGCTATCTGGTCCGCGTGGCGGAGACGCGGCGGCACGGCGATGCGACCGAGCTGGCCGAGCGCTTCGGCGGAGATTTCGATCTCGTCGTCTGCCACGGCGGAGACGGCACGCTCAACGAGACGGTCAACGGCATTATGCGCCTGCCGCGGGAGAAGCGTCCGCCGCTGAGCTACCTGCCCGGCGGCAGCACGAACGACTTCGCGGCAAGCCTGTCCATTTCCTCCGATCCCGCGCTCGCGGCGCAGAGCGCCATGCGCCTTCAGCCGCGCGACCTGGACGTGGGCGTGTTCAATGAAAAGAACTTCGTTTACGTCGCGTCCTTCGGCGCGTTCACGCGCACGGCCTACACCGTGCCGCAGGACATCAAGAATATGTTCGGCCACTTTGCCTATCTTCTCGAGGGCGTGAAGGACCTTGAAACGCTCTGCCCCTATCCCATGAAGATTACCGCCGACGGCGAGGTGTTCGAGGGCGAGTACCTCTTCGGCGCGGTATGCAACTCGACCTCCATCGCGGGACTGATGAAGCTCTCACCCGACGCGGTGGACCTGTGCGACGGGCAGTTTGAGCTGATGCTCGTGCCCGTGCCGAAAACACCGCTGCAGCTCCAGCGCACCATCCGCGCCATCGTTTACGAGGAATACGAAACGAGCAACGCGCTCATCTTCCGCCATGTCCGCCATGTCACGGCGGAGAGCGACGGCAGCATTCCCTGGACGCTCGACGGCGAATACGCCCCCGGTGTGCCGAAGATCGAGATCGGCATTGAGGACAACGGGATACAGATGATGATCTGAGCCTGTGCAGAGGCTAAGAAACGCGCGGCGACGCCGCGCGTTTCTCTTTTACTCGCTCGTGAGCTGGTAAACGCCCTCTGTATTGCCGAGCAGATACTGCGCAAATTCCACAGCCTGCGTGTCGGCCCCACCGTAGCGCACACCGTCTCCATCGTAGAGCTGCAGCACCGTCTGTGCCGTCTCGTCCGCACTGAGTTTTTCCAGCGCGGCAAGCAGCGCCGCAGCAAACTCGTCGCCGCCGACGATGGCGTCAGCGGTACTGACGGACACCGTCTCGCCGCCGACCGTGCAGCCGTAGATCTCCATCCAAAGCACCTCATCCGGAGCCTCGCCGTGCAGCACCACAAGATCCGCAGTGGAGAACACCTCATCCGCGCTGACGTACTCTGTCAGGCGCGGAATGCTGTCCGCCATCATGCCATTGGCGTTCACGTCCATCATGCTGTCGAGAAACCGCCGGGCCACATCGTCATCCACAGGCACGGCGAACACGGGGTCGCTCCCATTATCCATCCAGAAGCTGCCGAGCAGCGTCTCCCACGCATGCAGCGCGCCGCCGTCCGCCGCGTCCTTTTCAAACGCCGCGCGCAGCGTGCGGTTCTGGTCGGAGACCGGGAAATACAGCCCGACACGCTCCGTGTCGCCGGCGGGTTCCTCCGGCACAGAGACCAGCCGCAGCGTGTCCTCGTGCGCCAGATACGTCTCCATCGGCATGAAGCCGACCTGCACCGAGCCGCGCGCGAGCGCATCGGCGGTGGCCTCGTCGCTTGCGCCGAAGGTCACATTGACCCTGCCGACCGTCACGCCCTCGTCGGCGAGCGCGCCGATGAGCAGCGGCGGCAGCTCCTTCTTTAATTGCATCAGCGCGTCCGTGTCACGGTCGCCCGCAACAAATTCCACATTCAGCTCCGCGAGCGTGATGCCCTCCTCCGGCGGTGGCGTCGGCTCGTCGGGCCTGCTCGGGGTGGGCTCCCGCTTTCCGCAGCCGCTGAGCACGGCGAGCAGCGCGAGGGCAAGGAAGAAAGAAAACATACGCTTCATGGTCAGCGCCTCCTCACAGAATAAGCTGGAATGAAATCCTCTGGTGTGGCTATTATAGCATAGGGCGCGGCGGGAAAGTGTGACGATTTCATTACAAATCACTTGATAATCCGCAAAAGCATGGTATGATTGGAAAAACAGTCTTTTCGGGGAGGTGAGCGCGCCGTGACGGCGAGGAAAAACAGGATACGGCTCGTCGGCGCGCTGCTCGCGCTCGTGCTTTCGCTTTCGCTCGGCGGCTGCGCCGTGCGGGAGGGATCGGCGGACGACGGGCGGCTGCGCGTCGTGACGACGCTCTTCCCCTACTACGATTTTGCCCGCGCCGTCGCGGGGGACCGCGCGGACGTGACGCTGCTGCTCGCACCGGGCCGCGAGGCGCACAGCTTTGAGCCGACCCCGCTCGACGCCGTGACCATCTCGCGCGCCGACGTCTTCATCTACAACGGCGGCGAGGGCGAGGTCTGGGCGGACGATATGCTCGACGCCGTGGGCGAGGACATCGGCACGGTGCTGCGCATGATGGACTTTGTCGATGCCCGCGAGGAGGAATTCTCCGAGGGGATGCAGGGCGCGGACAGCCACGACCACGCGCATGACCATGACCATGACCACGACGAGCCTGACGCGCACGACCACGAGCTCCACGACCATGCGGAGCATGACCATGACGACAGCGATGAGATCGAGTACGACGAACACATCTGGACGTCGCCGAAAAACGCCATCAGGCTCTGCCGCGCCGTCGCCGACGCGCTCTGCGCGGCGGACGCGGAAAACACGGATCTCTACCGCGCGAACTGCGAGGACTACTGCGCGCAGCTTGAAGCTCTCGACGCGGACCTCCGCGCCCTGCGCGCGAACGCCGTGCGCGATCTGCTGGTCTTTGCCGACCGCTTCCCGTTTTTATATTTCTGTGAGGAATACGACCTCCATTACCGCGCGGCGTTCCACGGCTGCTCGGGCGATACCGAGCCGAGCCTCGCCACGCTCAAGTACCTCATCGACAAGGTGAACGACGAGCACATTCCGGTCGTCTACACCATCGACCTGAGCAGCCAGAAGGTCGCGGAGGCGGTGAGCGAATGCACCGGCGCGCGCATCGAACGGCTGTGGTCGATGCAGACCGTCTCGCGCACGGACTTCGACGCGGGCGAGACCTATTTGACGCTGATGCAGCGAAATTACGAGGCTTTGAAAGGAGGCTTGCTGTGATGGACCGGGATATTCTGCTTGCGTGCCGTGACGCAAGCCTCGGCTACGAGCACCGCGCGCTGCTCGAGCATCTGACGTTTACCGTCCGCGCGGGGGATTACCTCTGCGTGGTGGGCGAGAACGGCAGCGGCAAGTCGACGCTGATGAAAAGCCTGCTCGGGCTGCTTCCTCCGCTCGCCGGTACGATCGACTGCCCCGCGCAGCGCGCGGGCGCCATCGGCTACCTTCCGCAGCAGACGAGCGCGCAGCGCGATTTTCCCGCTACGGTGAGCGAGGTCGTGCTCTCGGGCTTTGCCAACAAGCGCGGGCTGCACTTTTTCTACTCCGCCGCGGAGAAGAGCGCGGCGCTGATGAACATGGGCAAGCTCGGCGTGCTGGAGCTGCAGAACCGCTGCTACCGCGAGCTTTCCGGCGGACAGCAGCAGCGCGTGCTGCTCGCGCGCGCCCTGTGTGCGGCGGACCGCCTGCTCATTTTGGACGAGCCGGTCACGGGTCTCGACCCCGCCGCCACGCAGGATCTCTATAAGACCCTGCGCTATCTCAACGAAAAAGAGAAGATGGCGGTCATCATGGTCACGCACGATATGCGCGGCGCTCTGCGCGAGGCGCACACGATCCTGCACATCGGGCGCGACGGCTGGTTTTTCGGCACGGTGGCGGAGTATCTTGCCTCCCCCGCCGGCAAGCGGTTTGGAGGTGCATTGTGAGTCTGCTGCTGGAAATGTTCACCTATCCCTTTATCCTGCGGGCCTTCGCCGTGGGCATCCTCGTCTCGCTCTGCGCGGCGCTGCTCGGCGTGCCGCTCGTTTTGAAGCGCTATTCCATGATCGGCGACGGCCTTTCCCACGTCAGCTTCGGCGCGCTGGCCGTCGCGGTCGCCTGCGGCTTCGCGCCGCTGGCGTTCTCTGTGCCGGTCGTGGTGGCCTCGGCCTTCCTGCTGCTGCGCATCGCGGAGCACAGCCGCATCGGGGCAGACGCCGCCATCGCGGTGCTTTCGGCCTCGGCGCTCGCCATCGGCATCGTGGTCACGAGCCTCACCACGGGCATGACCACGGATGTGGACAGCTATATGTTCGGCAGCATCCTCGCCATGTCGCGCGGCGACGTGGCGCTCTCGGTGACGCTGGCAGCTGCCGTGCTGGCGCTCTTTATCCTCTTCTACCATCGGCTTTTTGCCGTCACGTTTGACGAGAGCTTTTCCCGCGCGACGGGCGTGAAGGTGGGCGCCTACCATTCGCTCCTCGCGCTGCTCACGGCGCTGACGGTCGTGCTCGGAATGCGCATGATGGGCGCGATGCTCATTTCAAGCCTCGTCATCTTCCCCGCGCTCTCCGCCATGCGCATCTTCAAGAGCTTCCGCGCGGTGGTCGTGTGCGCGGGCGCGCTGAGCGTGGTGTGCTTCTGCACGGGGCTGATCGCCTCGTACCTTCTCTCCACGCCGGTCGGCGCGAGCGTGGTGCTCTGCAACCTGCTCGTGTTCCTGCTCTGCTGCCTTGCGGGACGGAGATAAGGAAAGAAAACAGCGAGACGCGAAGCCCTGCTTGAGGCTCCGCGTCTCGCTTTCATTATGAGAAGCTCGCGTGGAAACGATGTCAGATGACGTGGTACTCCTTGAGGAGCTTTTCGATGTCGGTGCCCTCGATCTTGCCGAGCACCTTCTTGAGCGCCATTTTTTCCACGAGGTTCAGCTCCATGTCGATGGGCTTCTTGCCGTCGCGCAGCTTCACAGTCGCGTCGAGCAGGTCGCGCACGTCATACACGCTGCCCCAGACCTCGGGCACGCCGCGGTCGACGTTCAGCAGGGTGTAGACGGCCTCCATGCCGGTGCGCATGGAATACTCGGTGGTGAAGATGGTGTCGCGCGGCGTCTCGGCGAACTGACCGAGGAAGGCGAAGTTCACGGCTCCGTCGGGCACGACCTTCGGACGGTCGCCGTAGGCGCGCGGCATGAAGAAGGCGTCGATATACGGCATCATGACCGGCACGGTGTTGGCGCTGTTCTCCGCCATATCCTCGATCTGCTCGACAGGCACACCGAGGTGGTAGAGCCACTCCATGCAGATCTCCTTGCCGGTGCACTCACGCATGGGCTTCTTGACGAAGTCGCCGGGCTTGTCGGTGAAGAGGGAGTAGACCCACACGAGGCAGTGGTCCTTGGGCTGAGAGCGGAACTGCGGCTGGCGGTTGATGGTCCAGCTCATGAGCCAACTGGAATCCTTCACGGTCACGATGCCGCCGGTGACGACCTTGCCGGAGAACGGGTCGCGCTTGCAGATCTTGGTGATATAGGGGATGATACGCTGGTCGAGTGTTTCGACGGTGGCGCTCATCCAGTTGGTCTGCTCGGGATCATAGCAGAACTTGTCGGGGTGGCCGAAGGCGGGGTCCTGTGCGGCGATCTTGCGCCACATATCCCAGCCGCCGCCCTCCTTGATCTCGGTGTTGTAGGGCGCGGGGGTGTTCTGGCTGCCCATCGAGGAGTTTTCCACACAGCCGCCGTTGGTGATGAACACGAGGTCGTTCTCGGTGAGGTCGATGGCGCTCGCCGCGCCGTTCTCAAGGATGTCGATGCGCTTGGCGACCTTGCGGCCGCTCTTGCAGTCAAACTCCACGTTCGTCACCTGCACGCCGAAGTGGAACTGCACGCCGAAGCCCTCGAGGTACTTGACCATCGGCAGGATCATGGACTCATACTGGTTGTACTTCGTGAAGCGCAGCGCCGTGAAGTCGGGCAGTCCGCCGATGTGGTGGATATAGCGCTGGATATAGAGCTTCATCTCCAGCGCGCTGTGCCAGTTCTCAAAGGCGAACATCGTGCGCCAGTAGAGCCAGAAGTTGGAATTGAACACCTCGTCGTCGAAGAAGTCGGTGATACGCTTGTCCTGCAGGTCCTCGTTGGGGGTGAAGAAGAGCTTCATGATCTCCATCGCGCCCTTGTCGGAGATGTCGAACTTACCGTCGGTGTGCGCGTCCTGCCCGCGCTTCTCGGTCGCGCGGCAGAGGGAGTAGTTGGGGTCGGCCTTGTTGAGCCAGTAGTATTCATCGAGCACGCTCACGCCCTCGGTCTCGATGGAGGGGATGGAGTGGAACAGGTCCCACATGACCTCGAAATGGTTGTCCATCTCGCGGCCGCCGCGCATGACGTAGCCGATATTCTCAAATTTCCAGCCGTCGCAGGCGCCGCCTGCGGTGGGGCCTTTCTCAAGGATATGCACGCGCTCGCCCTTCATCTGTCCGTCGCGGACGAGATAGCACGCGGCGGTCAGGGCCGCCAGGCCGCTGCCGACGATGTAGGCGGATTTGTTGTCCACGCCCTCGGGCTTTTTGGGGCGGGCAAAGGCTTCATAGTTGCCGCTGGAATAATACATGGATCATTTCTCCTTTCGATCTTTCTGCTTTGGCCGCCGGCTCACGAAACACGTTCGACCTTGGGAGCCGAGCGACGGTAGGTTTTCCTTTTGATGGGGAAAGCATACCGCGGTTTCGAAAAAAGAACAATCAGCAGAAAACGCCCCGTGATAAAAAACTTATCACGGGGCGCGGAGCTGTATAAAATTTTATCATTCCGCCGGGTTTGATAAAATTGGCTTGTCCGTCCGCAGCCGCCCGAGCGCGGCGGAAACGCTGCCGTGGATGACCTGCTCGAGCCGCTCCACGATGAGCGCGGGGTCGCCCTTCATGTCGCTTTTGATCCAGTCGAGCATGAGACCGACGAACATATATTTGTAGAGCGTGGCAATAAAGGCCTTGTCCTCCTGCCGCACGCTCATGCCCTGCGCCTGCTCCTCGACCACGCCCTCGAGCAGGTCGTAGGTGATGCGGTAGAGGTAGTTTTCCACCTGCTCGCGGCTGACGGAGCGGTAGACATTAAGAATAAAGGGCTTGTTGTCCTGCACGGCCTCGAAGATCTGCAGCAGTCCCTGCTGCCACGTTTCGTAGGTCTTTTTGCCCGCGAGGGCGCGGCTCGCGTCCTCCTCGCAGCACCACTCAACAAGGTCGTAAATGTCCTTGAAGTGGTAATAAAAGGTCATGCGGTTGATGCCGCAGTCCTCGGCAATGTCGTTGATGGTGATCTTGTTGAGCGGCTTTTGCAGCAGCAGATGCTTGAGCGACGCCTCCAGCGCCCGCTTCGTGACCTGCGACATGGCGTGACCTCCTTTTCCGTAGCTGCGTTTATTGTACCCGAGCGGCGGGGAAAATGCAAGGACGCGCCGCGCGATTTTTTCGCGGGGGCTTTTCAAACCGTCCGCGCCGTGCTATACTGCCCGTAAGGAACGCTGCGAAACGGAGGAGAACGGTATGGAGGCAAAGGAGCTGCTGCGCGTGCTGCACACGGCGGAGCGCCTGAAGGACGAGACAAGGCATTGCTACACCTCCGGCGGACGGCGCGAGAGCGTGGCCGAGCACAGCTGGCGGCTGGCGCTGACGGCGCTTTTCCTGCGCGACGAGTTTCCCGCGCTGGACATGGACAGGGTGATCCGGATGTGCCTGATCCACGACCTCGGCGAGTGCTTTACCGGCGATATTCCGAGCTTTCTCAAGTCCGGCGGCGACGAGGAGCGCGAGCGCTCGGCGCTGGAGACCTGGGTCGCGTCGCTTCCCGCGCCGTACAGCGTGGAGCTGAAGACGCTCTACGCCGAGATGGACGCGCTGGAGACGGACGAGGCCAGGCTCTACAAGGCGCTCGACAAGCTCGAGGCGGTCATCCAGCACAACGAGTCCGATATTGCAACGTGGCTGCCGCGCGAGTATGAACTGAATCTGACCTACGCCGACGAAAACGTGGCGTTTTCCGATTATCTCAAGCGGCTGCGCGAGGAGGTCCGTCGGGAGACGAGGGACAAGATCGCGGCGGCAGAACACAACAGACAATGAAAGAGGTGCTTTTATATGGCAGGAACGGTACATGAAGTGGAAAACCACGCGCTGCTCGCCGAGGTCGAGCGCGAGGCGGCAAATGCCGCGCAGGAGCTGGTCGAGGCGGCGCGCCTGCACCGCGGGCAGATCGTGGTGATCGGCTGCTCGACGAGCGAGGTCGTCGGTCATCAGGTCGGCAGCTGGTCTACGCCGGAGGCGGCGCAGGCCATCTTCCGCGGGCTGCAGAGCGTATTCGCGCCGAGGGGGATCTATCTCGCGGCACAGTGCTGCGAGCATTTGAACCGCGCGCTGATCGTGGAGCACGAGGCGGTGCCGAACGCGGAGATCGTCAACGTTCTGCCGCAGCCGAAGGCGGGCAGCTCGTTTGCGACCGCTGCCTATGAGAGCTTCCGTCACCCCGTCGCGCTCGAGGAGATCCGCGCCGACGCGGGACTGGACATCGGCGGCACGCTCATCGGGATGCACCTCAAGAAGGTCGCCGTTCCCGTGCGGCTCAAGCAGGATCATATCGGACAGGCCATCGTGCTGGCGGCGCGTGTGCGCCCCAAATTCATCGGCGGCGAGCGCGCCATCTACAACGAGGAGCTCAAGAACGGCTATCCCGATTTCGACGCAGAGTAACAGAAAAGCACCGCTTTCGCGGTGCTTTTTTGCTGCTCTTTTTACTTCTTGCGGCAGGTCAGCTCGCCGTTTTCCGCGTCGAGCACGAGCGTGCTGCCGGCGGGCAGGTCGCCGCGCAGGATCTCTTTCGCGATCAGCGTCTCCGCCGCGCTCTGGAGGTAGCGCTTGAGCGGGCGTGCGCCGTAGATCGGATCGAAGCCGCGCTCAATGATGAGGCTCTTCGCCGCGTCGGTGACGTCGAGCTTGAGCGTCTTGTCCGCCATGCGCTTGCGCAGACCCTGCATCAGAATTTCAATGATGCCGTTCAGATTTTCCTTCGTCAGCGGCTTGAACAGGATGATCTCATCCAGCCGGTTGAGGAACTCCGGACGGAACGCGCGGCGCAGCTCGCCCATGACGGCATTGCGTGCGCTCTCGGCGATGCTGCCGTCCGGTTGGATGCCGTCAAGCAGCTCGGCCGAGCCGAGGTTCGAGGTCAGGATGATGATGGTGTTCTTGAAGTCCACCGTGCGGCCCTGCGAATCGGTGATGCGGCCGTCATCGAGGATCTGCAGCAGGATGTTGAAGACATCCGGGTGCGCCTTCTCGACCTCGTCAAACAGCACGACGCTGTACGGCTTGCGGCGCACGGCCTCGGTCAGCTGACCACCCTCGTCGTAGCCGACGTATCCCGGGGGCGCGCCGATGAGACGCGAGACGGAGAACTTCTCCATATACTCGGTCATGTCGATGCGTACCATGTTGTGCTCATCGTCGAACAGGCAGTCCGCGAGGGACTTCGCCAGCTCCGTCTTGCCGACGCCCGTGGGGCCGAGGAAGAGGAAGCTGCCGATGGGGCGGTTCGGGTCGGCGATGCCCGCGCGCGAGCGCTGGATGGCCTCGGTCACGAGGCGAACGGCCTCATCCTGTCCGACCACGCGCTTATGGATGATCTCGTCGAGGCGCAGCAGCTTTTCGCGCTCGCCCTCCATCAGACGGCTGACGGGGATGCCCGTCCACTTGCCGACGATGTCGGCGATCTCGTTCTCGGTCACGGTGTCATGCACCATGGAGTTGTCGCTATTGTGCTTCTCGGCCGCAGCCTCGGCGTCCTTGAGCTGCTTTTCAAGCGCGGGCAGATCGGAATACTTGAGCTTCGCGGCTTTCTCGTACTCGAGATTTGCCTGTGCCCGCTCGATGTCGCCGTGCATCTGCTCGATCTCGCTCTTGAGCTTCTTGACGCTCTCCACACCGTTCTTCTCCGCCTCCCAGCGGGACTTCATGGCGTTGAACTGCTCCTTCTCGTCGGCAAGCTCCTTCTTCAATTCCTCCAAACGATCGCGGGAGAGCTGGTCGTCCTCCTTCTTGAGGGCCATTTCCTCGATCTCCTGCTGCATGATCTTGCGGCGCAGGTCATCCAGCTCAGCGGGCATGGAGTCGATCTCCGTGCGGATCATCGCGCAGGCTTCATCCACGAGGTCGATGGCCTTGTCGGGCAGGAAGCGGTCGGTGATATAGCGCGCAGACAGCGTCGCGGCGGCGACGAGCGCGTTGTCGTGGATGCGCACGCCGTGGTAAATTTCATAACGCTCCTTGAGTCCGCGCAGGATGGAGATGGTGTCCTCCACCGTCGGCTCGTCGACCTGTACGGGCTGGAAGCGGCGCTCGAGCGCGGCGTCCTTTTCGATGTACTGGCGGTACTCGTCGAGCGTGGTCGCGCCGATGCAGTGCAGCTCGCCGCGGGCGAGCAGAGGCTTCAAAAGATTGCCTGCGTCCATGCTGCCCTCGGTCTTGCCCGCACCGACGATGGTGTGCAGCTCGTCGATGAAGAGGATGATCTTCCCCTCAGACTTCTTGACCTCGTTCAGAACGGCCTTCAGACGTTCCTCGAACTCGCCGCGGTACTTCGCGCCCGCGATGAGCGCGCCCATGTCAAGCGAGAAGATGGTGCGGTCCTTCAGCCCCTCGGGCACGTCGCCGCGCACGATACGCTGGGCAAGGCCCTCGGCGATGGCGGTCTTGCCGACGCCCGGCTCGCCGATGAGCACAGGGTTGTTCTTGGTTTTACGCGACAGGATGCGGATGACGTTGCGGATCTCCGCGTCGCGGCCGATGACGGGGTCAAGCTCCTTGCTGCGGGCGCGCTCGACAAGGTCGGTACCGTATTTCTTGAGCGCGTCGTAGGTCTCCTCGGGATTGTCCGAGGTCACGGGAGCGGTTTTGACCTTGCTCAGCTCGTCGGTAAAGCGGCTGCGCGTGATGCCGTGGCTCTGGAGCAGCTGCTTGACGTCGCTCGTTCCCTCGGAGAAGATGGCGAGCATCAGGTGCTCGACGGAGATATAATCGTCGTGCAGCTTCTCGGCGGTCTTTTCGGCAAGGTTCAGAATTTTGCCGGTCTCCGGTGAGGCGTACACCTCACCGCTGCCGCCGGAGACCTTCGGCAGACGCCGGATCAGCGTGTCCAGCTCGGAGAGCAGGCCGTCGCAGTCCACGCCCATCTTGCCGAAGAGCGACGCGATGAGTCCGCCGTCCTGATCGACAAGGGCATAGAGCAGATGCTCGGGGGTCAGATATTGGTTGCCGTTCTCCTGCGCCATGCTCTGCGCGGTCTTGACGGCGTCCAGCGTTTTCTGGGTATATTTTTCAGCGTTCATATAAATTCACCTCTATTGACAAAACTGCGAATCGCTTAAATCAGAAGCCCGCGGCCCCGCAGGTCGCCGCGGTAGGCCAGCTCCACGTCCTTGGCGCTCAGATCGCCGCTCAGATAGCCCTTGAGCAGGCGGTCGAAGAGCTGCACATAGGCGCTGATGGCGCCGGCGATGTCCTCCGCCGAGCGGGCGTGTCCGCGCGGCATGGCGAGCGGACGGACGAAGCGCCCGTCGTAGAGCGAACAGGCGATCGTGCCGCCGAGCGCCGGCGCGAGACAGACATTCTCGATACGCGCCCACAGACGGAAGAAGTCCGTCAGCGCGGCGATCAGCTCCGCCGACTGCGTGCGGAACACGACGTTGAGCGTGCCCAGCGTATCCTCGCCGCCGCCGAGATCGACCTCATACTTGACCGTCGGACGGTACTTGTAGGCGAGGCTCGATTTGAGCGACATGGACTGCGAGTTCGGCGCGACCAACGGCAAGTTCGAGCTGGCTGCCTGCGCGAA
>ERZ780218.509-NODE-509-length-35231-cov-4.446128_pt1 | contig 35231 bp, 28 predicted proteins | sample MGYA00510975_ERZ780218 | MGnify/ENA primary metagenome ERZ780218 (study PRJEB29588, sample SAMEA2152063) | human gut metagenome | biome: human gut; feature: human-associated habitat; material: faeces | place: Denmark | collected 2008/2010 ... | reverse complement strand
CGGGCCACAAATATTTGATTTATCTCTGTTATAAAACAGAATAGCTCGTAGGGGAATCGAACCCCTGTTTCCGCCGTGAGAGGGCGGCGTCTTAACCGCTTGACCAACGAGCCGAACTGATACTTATTATAGCATGCTTTTTTTTATTTGCAAGCCTTTTTTTGAAATTTTTTTATTTTTTTAAAAATATGAACAATTTACACAATTTCATTCTGCTTTTCCCACCATTTTCATGGCATTTTTTCCTCTTTTTCATACATCAGATCCTCTATTACTTCACGCACTGTTGAAATCCGATCTATTTTTCCAACATTCGAGCCGCAAAATACAAGTCCGTTTTCAACGTCTCCATGCACAGCACGGATCAACGCCTGTGTGATGCAGTACGGAATCTGCGCCGGTTTACAGTTTTTAATGCAGTGATAACAGCGTTCCACGCTCTCCGGCGCCCGTTCTGTCTTTTGGATAAAAGCATTGTTTAACGCACGCCCCGGCATGCCGACCGGACTTTTGATGATTTTTACATCAGTTTCTTTTGCATTCACATATGCTTTTTTATATCCTGAGGAAGCATCACACTCTTTTGTCGCAACAAATCTTGTCGCTGCCTGAACTCCGTCTGCTCCGAGTGCTTCGATCCGCTTTGCATCGGATGCATCCCAGATCCCGCCTGCTGCAAAAACAGGTATCTGCTTTCCATACTTCTCCTCGTACTTTTTCTTTTCCTCCATGATCCCCGTAAGCTCTTCCTCAAAACGGATCTTTGAAATATCATCTAACTGCTCCCTCGAAAATCCAAGATGTCCGCCCGCCTCCGGCCCCTCTGTGACAATAAAGTCTGCTGTCCTGCCGTATTTTTTATCCCAGGTTTTTAAAAGCAGCGCCGCCGCGCGCCTTGACGATACGATCGGTGCAATCTTTGCTTTTCCTGCTTCTACCAGCTCCGGCAGATCCACTGGAAGCCCGGCTCCGCAGATTACCGCATCCGCCCCGGCACGCACCGCCTCTTTAACATGCTCCCTGTATTGCTGTAATGCCACCATGACGTTGACTGCTATCATTCCTTTTCCAGATGCCAGTTCTTTTGCACGCACGATATGCTTTCGGATACTGCGCAGATTGCACGCTTCTTCATTTCCCACAAAATCCGGTTCCTCAAATCCGATCTGTGCCGTGGAGATCACGCCCATGCCTCCCTCCGATGCAACCGCGCCAGCCAGGCCGCTTAAACTCACACCAACTCCCATGCCGCCCTGGATCAGCGGCAGACTCAGATTCCATCCTTCAAAACGATTCATTGAAAAAATTTTCTTCATTGCATTCTCCTCTATTATATATAGTTTTTATTACTACATATAATGGTATCATTCAATATATAATATGTCAACAATAACCATATTATTATTTGTAAAGAAAAACGACTGTAAATTTTTTACGTTTACAGTCGTTTTTCGTGTTTTTATCATTTATAAATTATTTATTCCTGCGCAAAGACATCGACCTCTTCTATCGTAAGTCCTACACCGTCTGCAATCTCTTCCTTTGACAACTTTCTCTGTTTCAGCTATGCAGATCAATCGTCATATCCGTTCGGATTGTTCTTCTGCCATCTCCAGGAATCTTCGCACATCTCTTTGATACCATACTGTGCCTTCCAGCCAAGCTCACGCTCTGCCTTCGAAGGATCACAGTAACAGGTTGCAATATCACCTGCACGTCTCGGTTTGATGGAATAAGGAATCTTCACGCCGGTTGCAGCTTCGAAGTTTTTGACAATGTCAAGCACACTGTAACCATGACCTGTTCCAAGGTTATAGATTGCAAGTCCGCATTTCTCATCGATCTTCTTTAATGCTTTTACATGACCGAGCGCAAGGTCAACTACATGAATGTAATCTCTGACACCTGTTCCGTCCGGCGTGTCATAATCGTCACCAAATACGCCAAGTTCTTTTAATTTGCCGACTGCCACCTGTGTAATGTATGGCATCAGGTTGTTCGGGATACCGTTCGGATTCTCTCCCATGGTTCCACTCTTATGAGCACCGATCGGGTTAAAGTAACGGAGTAAGATCACGTTCCACTCCGGATCTGCTTTCTGGATATCCATCAGTACCTGCTCTAACATGGATTTTGTCCATCCATAAGGATTGGTGCACTGACCCTTCGGGCAGTTCTCTGTGATCGGGATTTCTGCCGGATCACCGTATACGGTTGCTGAAGATGAGAAAATAATGTTCTTGCAGTTATGCTGACGCATTACATCCACCAGAGTCAATGTTCCTGAAATATTGTTGTTGTAATATTCCCAAGGTTTCTGCACAGACTCACCAACAGCCTTTAATCCTGCGAAATGGATACAGCTATCAATTTTTTCTTTTTCAAAAATCTCATTTAAAATTGTGCGGTCTAAGATATCGCCTTTATAAAAAGTCACTTCTTTTCCTGTGATTGCTTTTACACGCTCTAATGATTTTTCAGATGCGTTTACCAGATTGTCAAGTACAACAACCTCATAACCCGCATTTAACAGTTCTACGCATGTGTGACTTCCAATGAATCCGGCACCGCCGGTAACTAAAATTGCCATAGTTTTTTCCACCTTTCCATAACAAATCTTTTTGTTTTCCTTCAACGTTATGGGTACATCTTACCCCATTCTTTGGAAAATGTATAGCAAAAAATGTGTATATTATATGTAAAAATGTTGCATGTTGACTGAGTGGCCGGTATAATTATTTAGTGCAGAGCCGTGGGGTTGTGGCCGTCAGGCCGTGTGAAGCCGCTGGCAGTGGATTACCAGAGAATAATGGAGGATTACCATGTACGAAAAATATAAAAATTCTTACAAAGTAACAGAGAAAGAACTGGTTTCACTTTCCGTCTATAACGTGGGATTTCAGAGATGTGACTCGCTTTATCAGTGGGGACCGGGAATCCGGGATCATTATCTGATCCATTATATTATTTCGGGGAAAGGTTTTTACAAGATTGGAAAAAGAACTTATGAATTACAGGCTGGGGATTCTTTTTTGGTGTATCCAAATACAGAGGTTGTCTATTACGCTGCAGAGACTGACCCGTGGGAGTATGCATGGGTGGGTTTTACGGGCAGTGACGCTTCCATGATCTTAAAGGCAACGGATTTTTCGCCGGAAAAACCGATCATACGGGAGACACCGCACGGAAGTGATATCCACCGCCAGATACTCCATATTTACGATGCCAGAGGAAATGAATTTGAGCATGCCGTGGAAATGACCGGACGGCTCTATACGATGCTTGCCATGTTTTTACACGGCGCCTCCCATACGACGGAGCAAAATTCCGCCAACAGTTATGTGCAGAAAGGCATCGAGTATATCTCTTCCAATTATTCTTATGCAATTACTGTGGAGGATATCGCAGACTATGTCGGCGTCAGCCGCAGCCACCTGTTCCGTTCTTTTGAATCGGTGCTTGGTCAGTCGCCAAAGGAATATCTGACTGATTTTCGCATGAAACAGGCGTGTTATCTGTTAGAACATTCCAGCCTGTCCATCACTGCGATTGCAAATTCACTGGGTTTTGACAACAGCTTATATTTTTCCAAAACGTTTCACAAACAAAAACAAATGTCCCCAAAAGAATACCGGACACATTCCCGTACTTCTTAACCATAAAACTCACTGCCGTTCCAGTATGCTTTTGCCTCCCCGGCAAGCACTGCCCTGCAAAAATCTTTTTCATCGGAGAGCTTCCGGTCAAACAGCATGCCGCCACCGATCATTCTGGTGGTATGCTGATCCGAGCCAGCCGTAATCGGAAGTCCATATTCTTTCGCATAGGCGATTGCTTTTTCATTATACAGGATATTTTTATGCGACATGCTCGCAGGGCTCTCATGTGTAGCATTGATTCCCTCCACTGCATCTACACAGTCCGGGAAAAGGCGGATTTCCGGAATATAATCCTCCTCACGAAACGGATGCGCGTGGCTGACGATACCACCACCGGCATGTACCAGTTCATACTGTTCTTTCACATCTGCGTCTTTGATCTCGGGATGTTCAAACAGCCATTCTTTGTTTAAGCCATAAATTAAAAATTCTGTTCCGTGATATCCTGACTCCCATCCGAAAAACACCTGCAGTCCGATCTTATCGCCTTCTTCTTTCGCATGTTCATAGCCCTTACAGAACTGTTCTACCCAGTCTTTCCATGGAAGGCTCCGGTCCGCCGCCGTATTTCCATAAAAGAAATGATCTGTTACGACGATGCCGGCATATCCCGCTTTCTGATATGCTCTCGCCATCTCTGCTCCTGTATTCTGTCCACATGCGCTTCCCTCTGATGTGTGCACATGGGTGTCATATAAATATCCGTTTATTTGCATGATAAACCACCAATTTACCTTTCATAAGCGAAAAAAGAACTTACCCCGGGGTTGTCCCACCGGAATAAGTTCTCCCTCATCTTGTCCTATAATTAAGCAACTGCTTTCTTTGCGATCTCAGCTAATGCTGCAAATCCTGCTGCATCGTTTACAGCCATCTCTGCTAACATTTTGCGGTTGATGTCAACACCAGCTACTTTTAAGCCATGCATCATCTGGCTGTAAGAGATTCCATTCATTCTTGCTGCTGCATTGATACGAGCGATCCATAACTGACGGAACTGTCTCTTTCTCTCTTTTCTTCCTGCGTAAGAACTTGTTAAGGCTCTCATAACAGACTGTTTTGCAACACGGTACTGTTTAGAACGAGCTCCTCTGTAACCTTTTGCTAATTTTAATGTTCTATTATGTCTTTTTTTAGCGCCTAAACCGCCTTTAACTCTTGCCATGATCTATTCCTCCTTAACAACTTTCTTACATGTATGGTAAAATCTTCTTCATATTCTTAACGTTTGTAGCATCTACGATAGCCGGTTTTCTAAGATTTCTCTTATTCTTTGTTGTTTTCTTTGTTAAGATATGTCTCTTGTAAGCTTTATTTCTCTTTAATTTTCCTGTTCCTGTTACTTTGAAACGTTTTGCAGCTGCTCTGCTTGTTTTCATTTTTGGCATGATATATTCCTCCTTAAAATTATGATTTTTTTTCTGCCAACACCATGCTGATGCTTCTGCCTTCAACCTTTGGTGCTTTTTCCACTACTGCAACCTCTGCAAGACTCTCAGCAAAGTCATCCAGAATATGCTTGCTGGCATTCATATGTGCCATCTCACGTCCACGGAATCTTAAAGTGATTTTTACCTTATCACCTTTGCTTAAGAATTTTTTTGCAGCATTCATTTTGGTGTTCAAATCATTTGAATCAATATTCGGTGACAGGCGAATCTCTTTTAACTCGACCACTTTCTGTTTTTTTCTGGCTTCTTTCTCTTTTCTCGCCAATTCATAACGATACTTACCGTAATCGATAATCTTACATACCGGCGGCTTTGCGGTCGGAGCAATCTTGACCAAATCAAGCTCTGCTTCCTCAGCCAGCTTCATTGCTTCTCTCACTGACATAATGCCAAGCTGTTCTCCGTTTTCTCCGATCAGACGAACTTCTCTGTCTCTGATCTGTTCGTTAATCATTAACTCGCTAATGGTATTGCACCTCCAAAATATTATTCTTTACTTGCATTAAAAAAAGTGGATAGGCAGACTATCCACTTTTAATACTCAATACTCGCAAGGTGCGGTACTTCAAACAACAGGAATATTCCCGATGCCTTGAATATAAAACCATGAGTCACACGAATGCTGGTGCTCCGGTGAGAGTGGATACTCTACTTTGTTTTCAACAACTATTAAACTATACCACTTCAGAAAATTTCTGTCAAGTACTTTTTAAAGTTTAAGAATGTCTTAGCAGGGGATATTCTTAAACTTTCTATCCTGATATTAATTATTCCTGTGGAAGAATGTATTTACTGATCAGTTCATCTAAGGATACTGCCTGAGCAGAAAGCTCTTCACTGGTAGCAGAGGACTCCTGTGCGGTTGCGGAGTTTGCCTGAACAACCTCCGAAATCTGGTTGACACCCTGTTCTGCCTGATCCATGGCAGTTGCCTGATCTCTGGATACCTGGCTGATATTTCTGGAAGACTCTGCAATCTTGCCGATTCCTTCTACAACCGTTTCAATGGATGCTGCAGCTTTGTCTGCCGCCTTGTTTCCTTCTGCGATCTCCTCTAAGGATCCTTCGATCAGTTCTCTGGTATCTACTGCAGACTTTGTACTCTGCTCTGCTAACTGACGGATCTGGTCAGCAACAACCGCGAATCCTCTTCCTGCCTCTCCTGCTCTTGCTGCCTCAATGGAAGCATTTAAGGAAAGCAGGTTTGTCTGGGATGCGATATCCTCAATCTCAGAAATGATGTTCTCGATATTTTTGGATGTCTCGTTGATGCGTGTCATTGCATCTACCATTGCTGTCATCTGCGCACGGCTGTTGTCAGCTTCGTCTGCATACTGTTTTGCCTGTACATAGGACTCATGTGCCTGATCTGCTGCTTTTTCAATGTTCTCTGTGATGCTTGTGATCGTAGCCTGTAACTCTTCTACTGCACCTGCCTGCTCAGTAGCACCCTCTGCAAGACTCTGGGATGCCTCTGCAAGGTTTGTAGAACCTGCAGATACCTGGCTGGATGCATCTTCAATAGAACGTAATGTAACGATCATCTGATTCTTCATATCACGCATGGCAAGAAGTAATTTTTCAAATTCACCCTGATATACTTCCGGACAGTCTGATTTGATATCAAAGTTACCGCTTGCCATATCAGCAAGATGTTTGACACAGTCAGCGATAACTATATTTAATGTTTCTTTCATCTCATTTGCTGTCTGGATTATGTCAGCCACCTCATCATGCGTATCTACTATCGGGAATGGATCTGTGAGGTTACCTTTTGCAAATGTTGTAAAACGGTCGCTTAACGCACCAAGAGGTACTGCGATTCCTTTTGCAATGGAACTTCCCATTCTCATTGCCTGTGCAAATGCAAATACAATACTTGCAACAATCACAATAAGGAAAATAATACTAATGGCAGAAAGTCTTGCCGCAAGGGAGTCTCCTTCGTTTACGTTTGCATCCAGCAAGTCCGCTGCAAGGCTGTAAACCTGCTCATACAATGGATCTACGGTATCGTTCATCATTTGCTGGGCTTTGATGCTGTCTTCTTTGTCCGTGGAAGCGCCGATCTCCATCGCTTGGGCTTCTGCATCCCAGTACTGCTGAACAAGTGTGTTCACCTGCTCATAGAGATCTTTCTCAGTGCCTGTCACACAGGTGTTCGCAACTATAGCCCAGTAATCATCAAACTTCTGTTTCTTTTCATCATGTATCTGTTTCATGGTTGCGATCATATCAGTATCATTGTAACCAATCACACCGCGCGCTGCCGATCTCGCATCTGCAAAAACGATCATTGCCTTTCCGATATCACCCTGCGAAAAACCATAATTAGTAAGTGCATGTTTATACTGCGTAGATATAATAAGCATCATAATTGCTCCAATAACACCTGCAATGGATGCAAGCAGTGCAACGACTGTGAAACATTTTTTCAGCCGTTCCTGAATTTTTAGATTCTTATACATAACCTTTTCCTCCTGTTTGTACGCTTTATTTACTATGTGTGTCAGGTATTGTCATCGATAAGCTGCTTTATCCCCTGCTGCTCGGACTGTGGCATCAGTTTTGACACCTCAAACATCACGATCAGCTGCTTATCATAGGATGCCACATCATTAAAGCAGCTCTGATTGGCATTCATGATTGTCGGCATCGGAATCACCTGTTTTTCATTTACATCAATGATCTCACGGACACTCTCTACTTCAAGACCAATCTTCATGCCATTCATACTTGCCACAATAACATTTTTTATATCCTGTTTTGGATATCCGAAATAGTCAGCAAGATTACATATCGGAACGATATCACCATGCAGATTCACGATTCCTTCGATATGCGCAGGTGCATTTGGAACACCTACCACACTCATTCTTGTTTCAATCGACTCGACATCATCCACTGGTATTCCAAACCGGACATTATTGAGCATAAACGTCAGTAATTGCATTCTCTCACCTTCTTTGCTGTATTTTTGCCTATAAAAAACCATCTTATGGTTATTGTACCATTTTAGTAAAATATGTAAACTATTTTTTTATACTTTTTTTAATTTTTTGACAAATATATTTCATTCATGCTACGATAACACCATCTGCTGACTGTTTTTACAGTCACTTATTAATAATATGAAAGGACTTACAGACTATGGATAATAGAATTGTTGACCTGCACGTACATTCCACGGAATCAGATGGCACCTTTACTCCCACTGAGGTTATCGCAGAAGCCAAAAAAGCTGGTCTTTCCGCTATCGCCCTGACTGACCATGATACCGCCACAGGTATAAGAAAAGCTATGGGCGCCGCAAAGGAAGCCGGTATCGAGCTGATCCCGGGCATTGAGCTTTCCACTGCTTACACGTTTCCGGGAAAAAAACAGGAAAAGGAAATCCACATCGTCGGTCTCTACATTAACCCGGATGACCCGGAACTCTTAAAAATGACTGCTGAATTCCGCGAATGCCGGGATAAACGCAATGAAAAAATGATCGCTGCCCTGCAGGAAGAAGGATTTCCAATTACTATGGAAGCCCTTCTGGCAGAGAATACAGACAGTGTCATTACGCGTGCAAACATCGCACGTTTCCTTTATGAACATGGATGGATCAAATCCGTTTCCGAAGCCTTCGACAAATACATCGGCGATGGCTGCCGCTGCTATGTCGGACGTTTTAAAGTATCTCCCATGGAAGCCGTTTCCCTTATCAAAAGAACCGGAGGGATTGCCATCCTTGCACACCCGCTGCTTTATCATCTGGGTGTAGAACAGCTGCAGCTGCTGATTGATGACTTAAAAGCTGTGGGACTTGATGGCATCGAGGCAATCTACTCTACCTATACCACCGGGGAAGAACAGCTTGTCAAACGCATTGCAAAAGAAAACGACCTGCTTATCAGCGGCGGTTCTGATTTCCATGGTGAAAACAAACCTGCCATAAAGCTCGGAACCGGACGTGGGCATCTTTATATTCCATATTCTGTCCTGACCGATATCAAAGCACGCGCCGGGAAGTAACACCATTTCACGGATTGCAAAAAATGTCTGTCCTATAAAATAAATTTCTCGATCACCTCGGCAATGGCGTCATGATTATTGTCATTTACTGTGACATAATCCGCTGCCGCCTTTGCTTTTTCGGTGGCATTCTTCACTGCGACCCCGATACAGGCCGTCTTTATCATCGGCACATCATTATCCTCATCCCCGACTGCAACCGTCGCATCCATCGGCATATTAAGGATCTTTGTCAGTTCTAAAATACCGGTTGCCTTGCTCGTATTTTTCGGACTGTACTCTAAATACTGACTGCTGGAAAAAAAGCTGTTACATTTTCCCTTTTCCCAGTTCAGATTTTTCTTTTGAAAACGTTCTAACTTGTCTCTCTGATCTAATGAGATCAGCATAACCTTCTGTGGTTCTTCCTCTAAAGCATCCAGGATATTTGGCGATATCTTATAAGAAATACGCGCCTGTTTCACATAGTAATCCAGTTCTTTCGTATGCTTTGTGGTAATAAGATCCGTGCTGTTATATGTCTGCACATACAGGCCCGCACGTTTTGCCTTATCAAAAAGTTCCTGCACAATCTCAATCGGCAGCGAACGCTTTAACAGTACACGGTCTGCTGCGCAGTCATAAAGTACTGCGCCATTAAATGCGATCATATAGCAGCCCGGTGTGTTTAACCCCAGTTCTCTTGCAACTTCTCTTGCTGTTTCAACCGGTCTTCCGGTTGCAAGTGCTATGTAATGCCCCGCCTCTAACATTCTGTGGATAGCCTCACGGTTTTTTTGCGTGATGCTTTTATCATCACACAATAATGTGGCATCCAGATCCACACATAAAATTTTGTGATTCATAAACCTCTCCCCTTCTTATCGGTAAAATACTGCTATTCTGCAGGTTCCGCCGGAATAAATACCCGTTCCCGGTACACATGATCCTGTTTCGGAACTGCTGCAACCGCTTCCTCACAGAACTGCATCTGTGAATTGACTAAAACTTTTCCTCTTTTATCAATTTTCTCATAATTTCCATCTGATTTCAAGAGATGAGCCTTTGTATTATCAGATAATTCAACTTCGAGAATGTGTTTTGCAGATTTTTTTGCCTCATCATCCAGAACAGGGAACAATATTTCAACACGGCGGTCCAAGTTACGCGGCATCCAGTCCGCACTTCCCATATACACCTCGTCTGCCCCGTTATTCTCAAACCAGAAAATTCTGCTGTGCTCTAAAAAATTTCCGACAATCGAGCGCACTTCTATATTTTCACTCACACCCTTGATGCCAACCTTTAAGCAACAGATACCACGCACAATCAGCTGAATTTTTACCCCTGCTGCCGATGCCTCATAAAGTGCCGCAATGATCCCCGGGTCACAGAGCGAATTCATTTTCGCGACAATGCGTGCCGGCTGTCCGCATTTCGCATGTGCTGTTTCTCTGCCGATCAGTTTCATAAATTTATTACGAAGCCAGATCGGTGCCAGGGAAAGTTCATTCCAGGAAAGCGGCTCGGAATAACCGGACAGCATGTTAAATACCGCTGTCGCATCTTCGCCGATCGCCTCGTTACAGGTAAAAATTCCACAGTCAGTATATAATTTTGCCGTCGAATCGTTATAGTTTCCGGTTCCAAGATGAACATATCTGCGGATACCGTCCTCCTCCCTGCGGACAACAAGCGCAATCTTACTGTGCGTTTTCAGACCCACCAGTCCATAGATAACATGGCAGCCTGCCTGCTCAAGTTTTTTTGCCCAGACGATGTTATTCTCCTCATCAAAACGTGCTTTTAACTCCACTAAAACCGATACCTGTTTACCATTTTCCGCTGCCTGTGCCAAAGATGCAATGATCGGCGAATTGCCGCTGACACGGTAAAGTGTCTGTTTGATTGCAAGAACATCCGGGTCTGATGCCGCCTGACGGATAAAATCAACGACCGGATCAAAGGTCTGATAAGGATGATGTAAGAAGATATCGCCCTTCCGGATCAATTCAAAGATATTTTCTCCCGGTTCGATCTTTGGATTTTTCTGCGGCGTATACGGTTTATAGCGCAGATGATCACAGCCGGGAAGTCCATACATTTTCATCAGAAATGTCAGATCGATCGGCCCCTGGATACAGAAGATATCTTCTTCTGCAACTTTCAGTTCATCCTTTAAGAAACGCAGCAGGCGTTTGTCAATTCCACTCTCCACCTCAAGACGGATCACTTCTCCCCACTGTCTCATTTTTAACTGTTTCTGTATCTCTTTTAACAGATCCTCCGCCTCGTCCTCATCGATCGTCAGATCGGCATTCCGCATGATACGGTACGGATAAGCACAGAGCACTTCATAATTTAAGAACAGTTTGTCAATATTTTTCTCGATGATCTGCTCTAACAGAATAAAACATTTTGCATTTTCTTCCTCTGACGGGATCTGTACCAGTCTCGGAAGGACCCCCGGAACCTGTACCGTTGCAAAATCCAGTTCCTGTTTTTCGCTCTTTGTATTCTTTTTAGAAAGAAGTGCCGCAATATTTAACGTCTTATTGCGGATCAGCGGAAACGGACGCGATGCATCTACCGCCATCGGTGTCAGTACCGGATAGACATTTTCCTCAAAATAACGGTCCACAAACTTTTTCTGTTCCTCAGTCAGATCTTCAAACGCATCTATAATATGGATCTGTTCTTTCTTAAGTAACGGAAGCAGCGACCTGTTATAAGTGTTGTACTGCAGATCTACCATCTCCCTTGTTTTTTCGTTGATGGCAGCAAGCTGTTCTGAAGCCGTCATTCCGGCAATGTCTTTCTTCTTATAGTTAGCATGTACCATATCTTTTAAGGAAGCAACACGCACCATGTAAAATTCATCCAGATTTGAGGAAGTGATACTGACAAATTTCAGGCGTTCCAAAAGCGGGATACTCTTATCGCGTGCTTCATTTAATACGCGGTTATCAAATTTTAACCAGCTTAATTCTCTGTTTTCGTAATACTGTGGATTTTTAAAATCTTTTTCTTTTTCCATAGTGTCCTCCATTTAATACACACGTTTCTCCTTTACCACCGGTTTTATGCTGAATATGTTTTCAAAGTAAGAAACCTTCGCATCAAACAGTGCTTTTTCCAGTGCGATATCATCATCTGTCTCGATTGTGATCACCAGTTCTTTTCCTTTTACTGCTGCACGCACATTTTTGAATTTCTGCTTATGGCTGCGGTCCATCGCATTGGATACGCGTAAAATTGCAGAAAGTTTTGCAATGACAACATAACTCTCACGGCTGATATCACTCTCAAAATCTTCATAGGCCGGCAGCGGATAGGTATTGTATAAAACCGTATACGCCACGATCTCACGTTCCATATGTGTAAGACCGATGATTTCCGACGCCATAATAATGTCATAGGAACACAGCGGTCCGTTTGCAAGACTGATATACTTTCCGCAGTCATGCAGGATTGCTGCCACCTGAAGTAAAAGCCGCTCTCTCTTTCCCAGTCCATGGATTTTTTTCATTGTGTCAAAAATCAGCGTTGCCATCTGTGTCAGTGCATCAATATGCGGTGAGTAGCTCATATAGCGGGCGGACAGATTCCTTGCAGCCGAGATGACATCTGCATCAAAATCATGGACCGGTTTGCATAGCTTATGCTTCTGTGCATAATCATATGCAATACCATCGCTCACAATGACACCCGGTGCCCAGATTTTTTCGGCTTTCATTTTGCGCGCCATGCATTTAAAAATGATCATGTACGGAATGATCAGGGAATCATTTTCATTTGATAAATTTAATTCTTCCGAAATCTGTTCCACAGTTTTTTTGTCAAGATCATCCAGAAATGCCAGAAAATCATTGGTTTCCATCAGATTTTCATGTTTCTTCCCGGTGACTTTTCCGGCAACCTCCATGATATAATCTCCGATTATGATCAGATTCTTCACTTTTACCTGTTCCGTGAACATTGCCATAAACACATTTAACTCTTTTTCTACCAATTCTTCAATCTGCAGCTCATACTGCTCTAAGCTGCAGCTTTTTTTTGCAAGCTGTTCCTGCATGCGTATGGTGCCAAGTCCAAGATGCTGTGTCGTAATGACTTTGCCCTTTGAAAAGATTGTGATCTGCATGCCGCCGCCACCGACATCCACGACTGCTGCCCCCGTTTTGATCAGTTCCTCAAACTCACTTCGCATCGCAACCGATTTGTAGCTGATAAAGCGGTGTTCCGAGTTGCTTAAAACATGTACCGTCAGTCCGGTACGGATGCGGATCTGGTCTAAGATGAACAATTCATTGCTCACATCGCGGAGTGCTGCAGCCGCATATGCCTCGTAGCCATCCACCTGATACTCTTTCATGATCTTCGTGAACTGCTCTAACGTGTCACAGAGTGCTTCCACCAGCTCATATCCGATCACACCGCGTGAATACGCATCCCGCCCAAGCTCGATCCTGCTTCTGATATAATCAATTTTGCGGATGTTTTTTCTGGCAGAGATCTCAAAAATTTTCAGGCTCACCTCATAAGAGCCGATATAAATCGCTGCAAATGTATGAATTGCCATATTTTATCCTCCTGCTTCATGCGTACATGTTATTCCTGTTTTCCAAGCAGATAATTAATAAACTGCTGTGCTGTTCTTCCGGAGAGTCCGCCGTGGGCAAGTTCCCATTTATTTGCCTCGGCAAGAAGTGTCTCCTCATCCATGGTGATACCGTTTTTCTCTGCAAGGGATACCACGATATGCTGGAATTCTTTTTTGCCCGGCGCGCCAAAATAAATGGAAACGCCAAATCTTGCATACAGAGACAACTTTTCCTGTACGGTATCGGAAGTATGCATGTCCTCTCTCACTTCCTCTTTGTCGGAGAATGTCTCGCGGATCAGATGACGTCTGTTTGAGGTCGCATAGATCAAAACATTGTCCGGTTTCTTCTCAAGTCCTCCCTCGATCACTGCTTTTAAGTATTTATACTCGATCTCAAATTCCTCAAATGACAGATCATCCATATAAATGATAAATTTGTAATTGCGGTTTTTGATCTGTGCGATCACATCATTTAAGTCGCAGAACTGATGCTTGTACACCTCGATCAGACGCAGTCCCCTGTCATAATACTGATTGGCGATTGCCTTAATACTGGTGGACTTTCCGGTTCCTGCATCTCCGTAAAGCAGGCAGTTATTTGCCTCCTTTCCGCGGACAAAGCTCTCTGTATTGTCGATCAGTTTCTGTTTTGCGATCTCATATCCAACCAGATCATCTAATTTTACATGTGCAATGTTTGTGATCGGTACGATCTGTGCTCCATCCTCTTTATGCAGCACACGAAATGCTTTATGTAAGCCTAATTTTCCAACACCAAATTCTCCGTAGAACTCTGTAACAGCATCCTTAAAATCACCTGCATCTGCCGCCTGCTCTAATTTTACTGTCAGTTCACAGATACGGTCACGGATTCTTTTATTAAAAAGCTTTCCGCTGTCGCCTGCACTCTCATAATGAAGCAGTGCATCCATGCAGTCGATCTCATAATCTTTTGCCAGCTCTGTAAAATCAAAATCAAATAAATCTTTCATGATCTTAAAATCATGCAGTGCAATCTGATTGACGGAGCCTTCCATACCACCCCGGATCTCACATCCACGGCTGTATGCGTTCTCGTTATTGACCAGAATAAATGCAATAAAATTATGCCAGAGATTTCCTTTAAATCCATGACTTACTGCAAGTTCGGACAACTGGTTAAAACATTCGTAAAGCAGTGCCTCGATATCCTCTCTGTTATAATATTCATTCTCATAGTTTTCCATGATCCATGCCATGTTATAAAATAATTTTCCATTTTCAAAGTTTTTATATAAGATCAGGTTTTTTGTACTTTTCATGTTTTGCTCCATTTCTTCGTGTGCAAATCTTATTTCCACACATTTCTTTCGTTCTAATAATTTCCAAGAATCTTAAGTCCAAGCGTTTCCTCTGCCAGACCTCTTAAGGCATTCTGCACTGCTGCATCATTTAAATTACCCTCAAAGTCGACAAAGAAACGGTACTCCCAGTTTTTCCCCTGTACCGGTCTTGATTCAATGTGGTTCATGTTGATGCCATTGTAAATAAAATGGGACAGCATATGGTAAAGGGAACCACTCTCATGCATACCTTCAAAGCAGATACTGATCTTTTCCGCCTTTGAAGTGAAAACGCGTTTGCCGGATACGATAATAAAACGGGTTGCATTCATCTTATTATCCTGAATACATTCATCCAGCACTTTCAGTCCATAGATATCAGCAGTCAGGCTGCTTGCGATCGCCGCCTTATGTTTTTTGCCGTCCTCTTTTACTTTTTTTGCCGCCATGGCAGTATTTTTCAGACTATGTTTTTCCCATTCCCGGTGGCTCTCAAGATATCTGCCGCACTGCATCAGTGCCTGCGGGTGGGAATAGACATCCGTGATATCGGAAAGTTCTGCATCCGGAAGTCCAAGCAGTGCATGATTGATCTGGATAATCTGCTCCCCGACGATGCAGTTATCGTATTCTACCATCAGGTCATAATTTTCAGATACGATGCCCGCTGAAGAATTCTCAATCGGAAGCACCGCATAATCTGCCTCTCCGTTTTTGATCGCCTCCATGGCATCACGCCAGGTTTCCACATGATAACTGTCCGTCTGCTCTCCAAAGTACTCTCTCAATGCAAGCTGGCTGTACGCACCCTCTGTCCCCTGAAACACAATACGCGCATTGTGATAATCTAAACTTTCCACTTCTGTAAAATCCGGTTTTTCATACATTCCATGCGCTGTCAAAAGCTGATACTGGCGTTTTCTGCTCATCGACATAATCTGCTCAAACAATTCACGGATCCCGTGTTTATTAAAATCTGTTTTGCCAAGTGCTGTCAGCGTTGCAAGTTTTGAATCTTCGCGTTCTTTATCAAATACTTTTTTGCCGGTATTGATCTTATATTCTGCAACACCCGCAGCAATCTCCATTCTCTCCTGATATAAATCTACGATCTGTCTGTCAATGACATCAATCTGGTCTCTTAATTCTTTTAAATCTTTCATGGATTCCACCTTTATTTTTAGTATTACTTCTACTATATTACATTAACGTAGCAAAATCAAGGGCAGAAAAAGTCATATTCCATATGAAAAATATAGTATTCGTGCTCTGAAAATGCTATAATAAACACAGATGAGAAGCAAATCAAACACATTGTCACGTCAGCATAAAATGCTCTCAGAATGGAGGCCTTATGAAAAAAGTTATCACGATTCTCTTAATTATCCTCGTACTCGCCGCCGGTGTCGGTTTTGGTGTCTACCACCACAAATCAAACGAGACAAAATTCAATGACGATTACATAAACGGCAACACGGCTGGCAATCTCTACAATGCCGGCATCTTCTGCACGGCAGCTGATGGTACGATTTATTTTGCAAACCCTTCCGACAGCAGCAAACTATACTCAATGAACAGCGACGGTTCAGACCTTACAAAGATTTCTGATGATGTTGCCACCTTTATCAATGCAGATGACAATTATATTTACTATGTGCGCAACAATCCGGTTTTTACCGAACCGTTTTCATTTTTGACGATCAATACAGACAGTCTCTGCCGGCTTGACCGCAGCAAACATAAAAAGAGCATTCTCCTTGATTCTTCCGCGAGTCTTTACGCCTCTTTAGTCGGAAATAAAATTTATTACCTTCACTATGACGACAAAGACTTTACCACTTTCTATGAAGTCGGCATCGACGGGGCAGACAGTCATCAGGTAGACAAGACACCGTACCGTCCATGCTCCGTCGTCGGACAGTACATTTATTTCAATGGCGTATCAAACGATCACAATATCTGGCGTTTTGACACTGTTACTGACACCTCGGAGCTCGTTCTGAAAGGCAATTATTACATGCCAGCCGTAATCGGTGATACGATCTTTTTCTTGGACAATGAAAACAATTATACACTTGCAAGCACAGATCTCTCCGGCAGTTCGGCCATCACAACACTCAGCGACGACCGCATTGACTGTTATAACATTACAGGAAACTATATTTATTTCCAGCGCAACAGTACAAGCACTCCGGCACTCTGCCGGATGAAAACCGACGGCAGTGATTACACCGTGATTGCAGAAGGCAATTATACCAACATCAATGCGACGGAAACAGATGTCTATTTCAGGGATTTTGCTTCCGGCGTTATGTATAAGACACCGATTGCTGATCCGTCTGATGTTGAGATCTTTAATCCGGGAACTGGTTCTTCTGACAAATGATCCTGCACCGGATCCACAGTTTCGTTTTATGTTCAAAAAAACACAGGGGACTTCCGTTATCCCCTGTGTTTTTTCTATGCAAAATCAAACAGTGAGAGCTGATTGGACTCCGGCATATCACCGAGCAGTCCTAAATCTCCCATCAGATCAATGACCGTCTTAGTTGCCTTTGTTCTCTGTCTGAAATCGTCTCTGGATAAGAATTTTCCATCTTTTGCCGCTTCCGCCACAGCGATCGCAGCATTATCTCCCATACCGTCGATCGTATTTAATGCCGGCATCAGTTTTCCGTCAATGATCTGGAAACGGTCCGGTTTTGCACGGTAAATATCGATCGGTGTGAAATCAAATCCCCGCGCATACATTTCCTGTACAATCTTCATGTCACGGTATACATCCTGTTCCTTCTTGGAAAGCGAATCTTTTCTGCGCTCATAATCTTTCTGGAAATAAGTAAGGCGCTCTCTTCCCTGACACATGATCTCATAGTTGAATCCGGTCGCACGGATTGAGAAATATGCCGCATAATAGGCAAGCGGATAATATACTTTACAGTATGCGATACGCCATGCCATCATAACGTAAGCCGCCGCATGTGCTTTTGGGAACATGTATTTAATCTTTAAACAAGAATCAATGTACCACTCCGGCACGTCATGTGCACGCATCTCTTCTTTCCACTCTTCCTTTAGTCCTTTTCCTTTTCGAACCGACTCCATGATCGTAAAGGACTGCTCACTGTCAAGTCCCATCTGGATCAGATAGATCATGATATCATCTCGCGTACAGATCGCAGTGGAAATCGTTGCCAGTCCCTGTTCGATTAAAGTCTGCGCATTGCCGAGCCAAACGTCTGTACCGTGGGACAGACCGGAGATACGGATCAGATCCGAAAACTCCTGCGGCTTGGCATCGATAACCATCTGCATGGCGAACTCTGTACCAAACTCCGGAATACCGAGACATCCAAGCGGGATCCCGCCGATATCCTCCGGCGTAACACCAAGCGCTGACGTATTTTTAAACAAAGACATGACCGCCTCATCATCAAGCGGGATCGTAACCGGATCGATTCCCGTTAAGTCCTGCAACATACGGATCATGGTCGGATCATCGTGCCCGAGAATATCGAGTTTCAACAGGTTGTGGTCGATCGAGTGGTAATCAAAATGTGTGGTGACTGTCGCAGTCGTCATATCGTTTGCCGGATGCTGTACCGGGGTAAAAGTATTGATCTCCTCTCCCACCGGAAGTACAACGATACCTCCCGGATGCTGTCCGGTCGTTCTGCGGACGCCGACACATCCCTGTACGATACGGTCGATCTCACAGTTTCTCTTGTGGATGCCGCGCTCCTCGTAATAATTCTTGATATAACCAAATGCCGTTTTATCGGCAAGTGTACCGATCGTACCGGCACGGAAGGTCTGTCCGTAACCGAAAATAACCTCACAGTACGCATGCGCTTTACTCTGGTACTCACCGGAGAAGTTCAAGTCGATATCCGGCTCCTTATTTCCCTTGAATCCAAGGAATGTCTCAAACGGGATATCAAATCCGTCCTTGACTAGTTTTTCGCCGCAGACCGGACAAATCTTATCCGGCATATCACAGCCGCTCCTGCCGGAAAATGCCTTGACCTCCGGCGAATCAAAATCACTATATTTACAATTTGGGCAGCGATAATGTGCCTGGAGCGGATTGACCTCCGTGATACCGGACATTGTCGCCGCAAAGGACGAACCTACTGAACCACGCGATCCTACCAGATATCCATCCTCGTTTGACTTCCATACCAGTTTCTGTGCAATGATGTACATAACCGCATATCCGTTGGAAATAATAGAGTTCAACTCACGATCCAGACGCTCCTTTACGATTGCAGGAAGCTCTTCGCCATACATACTGTGTGCCTTGGTATAACAGATATCACGCAGCATCTGGTCAGAATTTTCGATGACCGGCGGACATTTATCCGGGCGCACAGGTGCGATCTTCTCACACATATCCGCGATCTTGTTCGGGTTAGTAATGACGACTTCCTCCGCTTTTGCCGAGCCAAGATATTCAAATTCCTTTAGCATCTCCTCTGTCGTCCGAAGGTAAAGCGGCGCCTGGTCATCCGCATCCTTAAATCCTTTTCCCGCCATGATGATACGGCGGTAAATCTCATCCTCCGGGTCAAGGAAATGCACGTCACAGGTCGCAACAACCAGTTTTCCAAACGTTTCTCCCAGTTTTACAATACGGCGGTTGATATCCTGCAGTTCCTCGATCGTGCTGACGGATTCTTTGTCGCTTTTTAACATAAACTCATTATTGCCAAGCGGCTGGATTTCTAAATAATCATAAAATTTTACCAGTCTTATGATTTCCTCCTCCGGCCGTCCACCCACGATTGCACGGTAGAGTTCTCCCGCCTCACATGCTGATCCAAGCAGCAATCCTTCACGGTATTTTACAAACTCACTCTTTGGAATACGCGGTCTCTTGTTATAGTAGGTCAGATGTGACAGAGAAATCAGACGGTACAGATTGATGCGCCCGATATCGTTTGTCGCAAGAATGATCGCATGATAAGTGTTCATTTTCATGATGGTCTCCGGCGAAGCCTGTCCCATCTGGTTGACCTGATCTAAGGTTTCCATGCCGCGGTCGTGAAGCATCTTTACAAATTTTACAAAGATCTCCGCCGTACATCCCGCATCATCCACGGCACGGTGGTGATTCTCCAGAGAAACTCCCAGCGCTTTTGCTACAGTATCGAGTTTAAAACGGTTTAACTGTGGCAGCAAAATTCGTGCTAAAGCAACCGTATCAATGATCGTAAACTCTTTCTCGATTCCCTGTCTCTCACAGTTTTTGATGATAAAACTCATATCAAAATCTGCATTGTGTGCGACCATGATTGCATCCCCACAGAACTCCATAAACTGTGGCAGAATCGTCTCTATCTTCGGTGCATCGATCACCATATCGTCTCGGATGGAAGTCAGTTCCTCGATCCGGTACGGGATCGGCACTTCCGGGTTGACGAACGTAGAAAAACGTTCTGTGATCTCGCCGTGCACCACTTTCACTGCACCGATCTCTATGATCTTATTTTTATCCGGCGAAAATCCGGTCGTCTCAAGGTCAAACACCACATAGGTATCATCGAGATTCTGGTTTTTTGAGTTGGTGATGATATCCTTTAAATCATCCACCAAATATGCCTCCACACCATAGATCACCTTGAAGTCATCATCCGGTGAGATCGCATGGTTTGCATCCGGGAACGCCTGTACATCCCCATGGTCGGTGATAGCAATCGCCTTATGTCCCCATTTCATCGCACGCTTTACGATATCTTTTACCTCAGAGACACCATCCATATCGCTCATCTTGGTATGACAGTGAAGCTCTACGCGTTTCTCCGGGCTCGTATCCATACGGACTGAGGTAAAATCCGGGATTTTTTTGATGCCGACGATCGAACCTATCGTAAGCTCACTGTCAAATTTGTCGATGGTCGTGACGCCTTTGATCTTTAGGAAAGCACCTTTTTTCACCCCCTCAAGCAATTCCGGAAGCTGGTCATTTCTGGTAAAAATCTTTAAAACAATGGAGTCCGTGAAATCCGTGACTGACATGATCACGATCGTTTTTTCATTACGGATCTCTCTCGTCTCAAGTGTCATGACCTGACAGCGTATCGTAACCTCTCCCATCTCCCCGACAATCTTCTCGATTGGGATCGTCTCATCTTCAAAATCTTTTCCGTAGAGCACATCCGGGTTATCTGATTTTTTATATCCACCGTAGGATCCGCCATCATATTTTTTGCGGAATTCTTTTTTACCAAACGAATTTTCTCCCTTTCCGTTCGCGTTTCCTGCATTATTTCCTGCAGCAGATTCTTTTGAATGATTTTGTTCCTTTGTGGCAGTTTTCATGGATGTATCAGCCGTCTGTACTTCTTCCGCCTTTGCCGGTGCACTCTCCTCATGAAGCTGTACACGTTTTAAAATATTTTTGATTTCAAACTGGATCTGTAAATCACTGTTTTTCTTGTGTTTGCTCTCTTTCGGTTCCTCAAAAGCAAGTTCTACGGAAAGGTCAAGTCCACAGCGTTCACACACCACTTTCTCTAAAAATTCAACGATCTCATGTGATCTGGTCTGTGCAATGATCGTGTTTTCAAGAGTCAGGAGCAGATGGGAATCTCCTGTAAACTCCATTTTGGCGGAGCGCAGCAGATTATATTCCATCAGACTGTAATTTTTTAATTCCTCTAAAATACTGTCCTTATACAGATCCATCAGTTTTTCTGCAGTATACTGCTCTGACAACTGGTATTTTTCAATGACTTTAACGTCCATATGCCGGTTTTTAAAAATCTGATCATGTATGTTTTTTTCCAGCTGATAGATATTCTTTTTATGGATAAGACGTGTTCCATTTAAATAGATACGGATATGATCTTTCTCATGATTCATTCCGACCTTGGTAACTTCCGTCTCTGATAACAGTTTTTTCATATCTCCATTCACTTCCAGTGTCGGAAATACATCAAAAAACATTTTTGTCATGTTTTACCCAACTCCAACTTACTTAATTGTTGCTTGTTCACACATTCCGTGTGACCAGTAACACCTAATTTTCATTCCAGTGCAGCAGTTCATAGCGAAGGCTCTCTAACAGTTCGGATTCCGGCACTTTCTTGTAGACCTCTCCATGTTTGATGATCAGTCCTTCCCCGATACCTCCGGCAATTCCGATATCCGCCTCTTTTGCCTCACCCGGTCCGTTGACCACACAGCCCATAACGGCAACTTTGATGTCTAACGGGATATCGGCAACCATATTTTCGACCTGGTTTGCAAGTCCGATCAGATCGATCCTGGTTCTTCCACAGGTCGGACAGGATACGACCTCAATACCACCCTTGCGCAGTCCTAATGTCTTTAAGATCAGCTTTGCGGATTTGATTTCCTCTAACGGATCTCCGGTCAGTGAAACACGGATCGTATCACCGATGCCCTGATGTAAAATCAGTCCAAGTCCGATTGCGGATTTGATATTTCCACTGATGATCGTTCCGGCTTCGGTGATGCCTACATGCAGCGGGTGATCAGTTTTTTCTGCGATCAGCTCATGTGCTTTCACACACATCATAACGTCCGAGGATTTGATGCTGATAACAAGGTTATCGTATCCCATATCCTCAATCATTTTTACTTTATCCAGCGCACTCTCAACGATTCCTTCTGCCGTCACGCCATGGTATTTTTCTACCAGATCTTTTTCTAAAGAACCACTGTTGACACCGACACGAATCGGGATCTGCCGCTCTTTTGCCACATCCACGACCGCCTGTACGCGCTCTCTGCTTCCGATGTTTCCCGGATTGATACGGATCTTATCTGCACCGTGCTCGATTGCTGCGATCGCCAGACGGTAATCAAAATGAATATCTGCCACGACCGGGATCTCCACCTGTTTTTTGATCTCTGTCAATGCTTCGGCAGCTTCCATTGTCGGCACTGCACATCTTATAATATCACAGCCTGCTGCCGCAAGTTTATTGATTTGTGCCACTGTCGCAGCGATGTCCTCTGTCTTTGTATTTGTCATTGACTGAATCAGGATCGGATTACCGCCCCCGATCACTTTCGAACCGATTTTTACTGTTTTTGTTTTCACTGTACTTTCACCTCTACATGAAAATTTTTCGAATATCGTTAAACATTACAACCACCATCAAAAGCATTAAAAGCATAAGTCCTATAAAATGCACCATGCCCTCTTTGTCCGGATCAACCTTTTTCCCCCGGATCGCCTCAACGATCAGAAACACCAGTCGTCCACCGTCCAATGCCGGAAGCGGCAGCAGGTTCATAACACCAAGGTTTGCCGAGATCAGAATACAGATATAGAGCATCTGTAAAAATGCCGCATAATAACCGTAGGAAACACTCTCCTCATAGCTGTCACCGATCGCATCGACAAGCCCGACCGGACCACTCATATCATTTAAGGTAACACCGCCTGTGGCAAGCATTTTTAAGCTTCCAAACGTCGTATCGATCCAGTATTTTACCTCATATCCACTGTACAGAAGATTCTTAAACACATTTCCTTTCTCCACTTCACCGCCGACAAAACCATAGCGGTATCTGCCAAGTTCTTCATCATACAGCGGTGTCAGCTCTGCCGTATATCTTTTTCCGTCACGCTCATAAGTCACTTCCACGGTCTCCCCCGCATGGAACATGGCGTAAGAACTGACTTCCCGGTAAAAATGAATATGTTTTCCGTTCATTTTTACAATGACATCCCCCGCCTGCATACCTGCCTGTTCCGCTGCAAAGCCCTCGCTGACCTCTGTGATCTTAGGGACATCATATCCATTGCAGGAAAGAAGGATAAAAGAAAAGACAAATGCCATGATAAAGTTAAACACCGGTCCGGCGGCAACCACACTGATCCTTGCCCAGACAGACTTTTTGCCAAATGCCCGGTCATCTGTACTCTCGCCGTCTTCTCCCTCCATCATACAGGCACCTCCAAACGGAAGCAGTTTTAAGGAATATTTCGTTTCTCCCTTCGTCACGCCAAAAATCGTCGGTCCAAGTCCGAGACAGAACTCATTGACACGGATCCCATTTGCCTTTGCCAGTGAAAAATGTCCAAGTTCATGAAATATAATAATGATACTGAAGATCAATAATGCGATAATAATTTTCATCCGTTTTTAATTCCTTTCCATTCTGCCTCTAAGCCCATTTCTGCCCGATATATTCGTATACTGCCTGCTCTGTTTCTAATACCTGATCTAAAGTCGGATCGCTGATATATGCCACATGCTCCATGCAGTCCTCAATGATCTCCGTGATCTGCGGATAGCTGATCCTGCGGTCTAAAAACATTGCCACTGCACGCTCGTTCGCCGCATTAAATACGGTTGGCTGACTGCCACCCTTTCTCATTGCATCGTATGCTAACGCCAGTCCCCGGAAGGTCTTTGTATCCGGCCGTTCAAACGTCAGACTTCCCAGTTCAAAAAGATCCAGTCTCTTTCCTGACATTTTTCTGCGCTCCGGATAATAGAGTGCATACTGGATCGGCAGACGCATATCCGGTGTTCCAAGCTGGGCAATCACTGCTCCATCCTCATACTGCACCGCAGAATGGATCACACTCTGCGGATGAACGACCACTTCGATCTGATCTAATTCCACACCAAAAAGCCATTTTGCCTCCATGACCTCAAGTCCCTTGTTGACCAGTGTCGAGGAATCAATTGTTATTTTTCTTCCCATCGACCAGTTCGGATGTTTTAAGGCGTCCTCCACTTTCATCTCTGCAAGATCCTCCGCGTTTTTTCCACGAAATGGTCCGCCGGATGCCGTCAGAAGGATTTTTTCAATACGGTTGCTCTCATTGCCCTGCAGTGACTGGAAAATCGCGCTGTGTTCACTGTCCACCGGAAGGATCGGCACATGATATTCTTTTGCCAGCGGAATGATGATGTGTCCTGCCGTCACTAGTGTCTCTTTATTTGCAAGTGCAATTTTTTTGCCAGCCTTGATTGCTGCAACTGTCGGACGGATCCCCATCATGCCAACGATCGCGGTAACTAAGATCTCACTCTCCGGATGAACTGCGACTTCAATCAGTCCTTCCATCTTTGAAACCACTTTTGTGTCCGTATCCGCAATTTTAATCTTTAATGCTTCTGCGGCTTCCTCTTTGAAAACACATACCAGTTTCGGGGAAAACTCCCTGATCTGCTGCTCTAATAATGTAATATTACTTCCTGCCGCAAGTGCAACGACCTCGATATCTTTCTGTTCTCTTACGATATCAAGTGTCTGTGTTCCGATTGAACCTGTCGAGCCTAAGATTGCTATTTTTTTCATACAAATCCTCTTTTCTAAGCAACTTGTTGCGAAGAGGCGATGAGAAATTCGCGCAGGCGATTTCTCATCTGCCATCATAGCTATTTGTTTTATTTTATTTTTCATCAACTTACCACATCTACTTCCGATTTATCTCCAAATATTTTAATGACTGTTTTATTAGGAAGACAAGTAATTGTTTCACCAACTTTGGAAATACTTCTTTGTCTTACACAAATTTGATCAGGACAACTAGCACTTTTTATACTAGCCTTACCATCTTTTATTACTAAAATATTATATTTATCATCGCCAAAAGAAAGTTTTACCTCTAGATCTTCATCAAGTAAATACCGACTCTTTTCAGTTTGATTAAAAATAACAACGACATATTTACCTTCTTTTTGAGTGAGTTTAATTATTAAAACAAAAATGAAAGCAAATAGTAATATTGAACCAATTATAATAAAATCTAATCGATGTTTTCTAATCATTATTCTTCTATATTATGCATCCCTGTTAAATCAGCTTTAATAATACACTGTGTTGGACAAACCTCGACGCACTGTCCACAATTAATACACAAACTATAATCAATTTGAGCAAGATTATCTTTTACTGTAATAGCCTTAGTTGGACATATATTTTCACATTTTTTGCATTTAATACAAGCATTTGTACATTTTTTTCTTGCAACTGCACCTTTTTCATGATTACTACAAGTCACAGCCACTTTTTCTTTATCAGCAAATAACGTAATCAAATGATTAGGACAAGTTTTTTCACAAAGACCACAGCCAATACATTTTCTTTGATCAATATGGGCAATTCCATTCTCTATGCAAATAGCATCAACTGGGCAAACTTTAGCACAATCACCAAATCCTATACATCCATATGTACAATCCGCTTCGCCACCATATAAAGATTTTGCCGCAAGACAACTTTTTAAACCCTCATATTCATTTTTTTTGGTTCTTTTTGTACAATCTCCAAAACAGTGAATAAAAGCTACTTTTTCAACAACATCTAAAGCCTTAACGCCTAACACTTCAGCAAGTTCTTTGGCTACTTTATCAGCTCCTGGAACACATAAATTTGTTTTAATCGTTGAATCTTCAGCAAGTGCTTTAGCATAACTATCACAGCCACTATATCCACATGCACCACAATTGGCACCAGGAAGGCAATTTCTCAATTTTTCTTCTTTTTCGTTTTTAGGAACCATCATAAAATGAGATGCTACTACTAGCATTACACTACAAAGAAGTCCTGTTAATGTAACTAAAATAATTGCAATTACAATTGACATAATTTACCTCTTACATAAATAAATTTTCTATAATGCCAGCAAATCCAAAAAAGGCACAAGAAACAATAGCAGCTGCAATTAATGTTATTGGTAAACCCTTAAAAGAGTTTGGTGCATTAGATGTTTCTAAACGAGATCTTACTCCAGCAAATAAAACCATTGCAAGCAAAAACCCAAGTCCACATCCTAGAGAACTAACCATTGACTCAAGAAAATTGTACCCATCATTAATATTATTAATTGTAACACCTAAAACAGCACAGTTAGTAGTAATAAGTGGTAAATATACCCCAAGAGCTTTATGCAAGGATGGCATATATCTTTTTAAAATAATTTCTACTAATTGAACTAAAGCGGCAATTACTAAAATAAAAATAATTGTTTGCATATAACCAAGATCATTTGGTTCAAGCAAAAATCTTTGAATTGGCCAAGTAACAAGTGTTGCAAGTAACATTACAAAAATTACCGCAACCCCCATTCCAACCGCTTGATTTAATTTTTTAGATACACCAAGAAAAGGACAGATACCTAAAAAACGATTTAATACATAGTTATTTACTAAAACCGATGTCATTAAAATAACAATTAAAGTTTTAAACATTATTAGTTAGCCTCCTTTTCCATATCCATTTTTTGGTTAACTTCTTCTTCGCATACACCTTTTTTACAAAAATTTGCACTTGGGCAACCATTGCAACTAAAATCTTTCTTTTTAATTGCCTTCCCTTTGGTTATTTTATTAACAAGAGCAATCATACAGCCATAAACAAAGAAACCACCAGGAGCTTGTGTTAAAATAGCAATTTTATAATTTTGTAAAAATTTAATTTCTAAATTGGCAAAACTAGCATTACCAAATACTTCTCTAATTGTTGCAATTACAAATAAAGCAAGAGTAAAACCAATTCCCATTCCAAGACCATCTAAGGCTGAATTTAAAACATTATTTTTACTTGCATACATTTCAGCTCTACCAAGAATAATACAATTTACAACTATTAAGGCAAGATATACCCCAAGCATTTGATAAAGATCAGGTAAATAAGCATGAAGAAGCATTTGTACCATTGTAACAAAACCAGCAATAATAACGATATAACTAGGTATTCTAACTTGATCAGGAATGACTTTTCTAAGTAGCGAGATTACGACATTTGAACAAAGTAATACTAGAGTTGCTGAAACTCCCATAGCTAAAGCTGAAATTACATTTGATGACATAGCAAGAGTTGGACAAGTACCAAGAATTAAAACAAGTACAGGATTTTCTTTAACTAAACCTTTTAAGAAAACAGAAAGTTTATTTTCATAATTCATTATAATGTACCTCCATTTATCATATGAAAGGCAGTAAAAGCATCAGAAATTGCTGCTTTATATGCATTAGACGTCATCGTTGCACCACTAATACCAACTATTCCATTTAGTGATGAATCTTTACCAATATATTGATTAGTATAAGAATCTTCCTCAGTTTTGCCACCAATACTTGGAGTTTCATTACTAGATACTGTTGTAACCTTGGTAATTTTTCCATCTGAAGTAATTCCACACATAATAACAAGACCACTACTATATCCAGTTGTTTCCATTTTAAAAACATATCCTTTTCCTGTTGTCTCTTTATAAACATTAGTTACTGTTTTAGGTAAATTATCAACATGAACTTCTTCAAAAGTGCTAGCATCAGGCATTACTTTATAACATGCCTCATATGCTACCCTACTTTCATATTCTTTAATAATTGGACCTGTAAAAAAGTTTATTCCTGCTAAGATTCCTGAAACAACTAAACATATTAATGTTAAAACAATAACACTTTTTATACTTGTTTTCATTATTTAACACCTCCAAAAGGTCTTTTTCTAGTAAGTTTATCTATATATGGTGTCAATATATTCATAAACAAAATAGCAAACGAGACACCTTCTGGATAACTACCCCACATTCTAATAGCTACTGTTATAATGGCACATCCTATTGCAAAGATTACTTTACCCCAAGCTCTAGATGGTGTTGTTGAGTAATCCGTTGCCATAAAAATTGCTCCAATTAATAATCCACCTGATAATACTTCATATAAAGCAAATTCTAAACTACCATTTAAAATAAATGTAAATAAGAAGACAGAACCGACAAAAATGACTGGTGTATGCCAAGTTATTACTTTGCGAATCATTAAATAAATGCCACCTAAAATCAAAGCAAGTGAACAAGTCTCACCAATTGCACCACCTCTTAAACCTATCATCATTTCAAAAAGTGATGGTAAGATACCATAATCTAATTTTAAAATTGTAAGCGGTGTAGCAGTTGAGGTAGCATCAACAATAACTGGTTGAACAGCAGCACCAACTGATGCACTAAAAGCTAGTAACATGATAATTCTAGCAGTAATTGCAGGATTAGCAAAATTTTTACCAATTCCTCCAAATAAACCTTTTACAACTACTACAGCAATTACACTACCAATTATAGCCTGCCACCAAGTTACTGATGCTGGCAAATTTAAAGCTAGCAACAGGCCAGTAACTGCAGCTGATAAATCAGAAATAGTAATTTTTTGTTTACATAATGCTTGAAACCCCCATTCAGCTAAAACAGCTGAAACTGTACAAACAACAACTAAAATGAAAGCATTAAGACCAAAAATAATAACTGATGCAATTGTGGCAGGTAATAGTGCAATCAAAACATCTAACATTATTTTACTTGTGGTATCTTTACTAAAAATATGAGGCGAGGACGAGACAATCAAATTATTCTCTATTTCTTGAGTTATCATTTTATTTTCATTTAAATTTTTAGTTTCTACCATAAAAGGAAAACTCCTTTCTTTTTGAAAAAAGAATTGCCATTATATTTTTTATTTACTTTCATTTTGTTTTTCCTCTTCTTTCTTCTTTTTACTTGCTAAAACATTTAAATATTTTTTAAGTTCAGCTTTTGCTAAGCGATTATTTTGAACAAGAGGTCTTTTAGCAGGACATACATATGAACATACCCCACATTCCATACAAAGATTTATTTTTAATTTTACTAATTCTTCGGGATTATTTAATTCAAGAGCTTTAGCAAATGCTGGTGGATCTAAATGCAATGGACAATGATTAATACATCTACCACAACGAATGCAATTAGATGCCTCTGGTAATCTTGATTCTTTTTCATTCAATGCAAGAATTGCATTTGTTCTTTTTGTGATAGGCAAATCAAGACTTGGGACTGCAACGCCCATCATCGGACCACCATACATTACTTTAAAAGGAGTTTCTTTAAACCCTTCACAAAAAGCAAATACATCTTTTATTTTAGTACCAATTGGTACTATAACATTTTGAGGTTTTCTCACACAAGAACCATCAACAGTAACTACCTTTTCCACAAGTGGCATACCTGTTTTAATATATCTAGCAATCCATGCAAGAGTTGTTACATTGATAATCACAACTCCTACATCAAGTGGAAGTTTACCTTCTGGAATCACTCTTTTTGTAGTATTATAAATTAATACTTTTTCACCACCTTGAGGATAGATGGCAGGAAGAACTTTTATTTCAACTTTTTCATTTTGCATAGCCAACTTATTTAAGGATTGAATTGCTGCTTTTTTATTGTTCTCAATGCCAAAAATAATATGTTTTACATCTAAATATTTCTCAATTAATTTAATTCCTTCTTCAAGATCCGAAAGATTATCAATCATTGTTCTAGTATCACTTGTAATATATGGTTCACATTCAGCACCATTAATAATTATAGTATCAACCATTGATAAATCTTTTATTGAAAATTTAACATACGTTGGAAAACCTGCACCACCAAGGCCAACAATACCACTATTTTTAATAGCCTCTACAAATGATTCATAACTATTTACATTAACTGTTTTTACATCTTTAGATACTTCTTGTAAACCATCTGTTTCAATAAAAATAGCCGGTACATATGTTCCATCAGATTCGAGAACATTTTCAATTTTTTTTACTACTCCTGAAACCGAAGAATGAACAGGAGCAGATATGTAACCTCCTGCTTGGGCAATTTTTTGACCAACTAAAACATGATCACCAACATTTACAATAGGTTTTGCAAAAGCACCAATGTGCATATTCATTTGCAAAATAACTTCTTTAGGAATAGGCATTCTCACAGCCTTCATTTTATCAGTATTTTTATGATGGGGAACATGTATACCAGGTAACTTAAATAATGGCATAAATTATACTCCTTTTATGAATTAATTATGTTTATAATTTATCCATATTTTACCACGTTATACCCTTTTTTGTCAAATGTATCACAAAATCTCTTTATTCATATTTTTGATATGGGTATGTTTCAGTTATTATTTAAATATATTATTAAACGAATATTTCACCAATTATTTTGCAATTTAGAAATATAAATACAAATAAAACCTCATCTACTTACTAATAGCAAATGAGGTTTTTATTATTATACTTATCTAATTATTCAGCAAAATTCATTGATAGATATCTTTGATAACTCTTATATCTTCTTTGTGCTTCTTCTTTATTTTTAGCAAGAAGTTTTTCAGCTTCTGTAGGATTGATATTCTTTAATTGTGCATAACGAGTTTCACTCATTAGATATTCATCATATTTATCCCAATCTGGTTCTTTAGAATCAACTTGAAGAGGGTTCTTTCCTTCTTGAGCAAGACGAGGATCATAGCGAAGAAGAGTCCAATATCCGCATTCAACTGCAAGTTTAGCTTGTTCTTGGGCTTTTCCCATACCACGTTTTAGACCATGATTAATACATGGAGAATAAGCTATTACAATTGAAGGTCCATGATAACTTTCTGCTTCTCTCATCGCTTTTAAAAGTTGAGCTTGACTTGCACCATGCGATACATAAGCAACATAAACATGACCATAACTCATAGCAATTGCAGCTAAATCTTTTTTCTTTCCGTGTTTTCCAGCAGCAGTAAATTTAGCAATAGATGCTGTTGGTGAAGATTTAGAAGATTGACCACCTGTATTAGAATAAACTTCTGTATCTAAAACTAAAATATTAATATCTTCATTGTTGGCAATTACATGGTCAAGGCCACCATATCCAATATCATATGCCCAACCATCACCGCCGAAAATCCATTGTGAACGTTTAACAAGATGATCTTTAAGATCTAAAATAGCTTTTGCATGTGGACAATCTTTACCCTCAAGAAGCGGTACAAGTTCATCAGCAACTTCTCTTGTAACCTTATAATCCTCTCTATTTTCAAGCCATATTTTAAAGAGTTCATGCATACGACCATCAGTATTTTGACATTCTTTTAAAGCCTCTTCCATATGAGTTGCAATTTGATCACGTAAAGCAATACTTGCGGCAACCATACCAAAACCAAATTCAGCATTATCTTCAAACAATGAATTAGCCCAAGCAGGTCCATGACCATCTTTATTTTTTGTGTATGGTGTAGCAGGGAAACTACCACCATAAATTGATGAGCATCCTGTAGCATTAGCAATAACCATATGATCACCAAATAATTGTGTTGCAAGTTTTACATATGGTGTTTCACCACATCCACCACATGCACCAGAGAATTCAAATAGAGGTTGAGCAAATTGACTATTTTTAGGATTTGCCATTTTGTCTACTAAATGATCTTTATAAGTAACTTCATTAAAGAAATATTTTGCTTCTTCTGCTTGTCCTTTCTCTAAAGCTTCACTAATTGGAACCATCTTAAGGGCTTTTTCACCTTTCTTACCAGGACAAGTATTCACACATACTTCACATCCTGTACAATCAAGAGTTGAGATTTGAAGAGAATATTTTAATCCTTCAAAACCTTTTCCCGTTGGTGTTAAATAAAGAGTTCCCTCAGGTGCTTTTTTAACTTCCTCTTCATTTACTAAGAATGGTCTAACTACTGCATGTGGACAAACAAATGAACATTGATTACATTGAATACAATTTTCTGGAATCCACATTGGTACAAAATTTGCTGTACCACGTTTTTCATAAGCAGCACTACCGTTAGGCATTGTACCATCTTCATATCCAGTAAAAGCTGAAACCGGTAAATCATAACCTTTTACTTTATTGACTGGATCAGCAATTGTTTTTACAAAATGAGGACGATTTTCATCAACTGCTACTTCTTCAACAGGTAAATTCTTCCATGCTGATTTTACTTTTACTTCAACCAAACCTTCAGCACCTTTATCAATTGCTTGATAATTTAATTGAACAATAGCTTCACCTTTTTTACCATAAGTTTTAGCTGCATATTTTTTCATTAAATCTTGAGCAGTCTCATATGGCATAATTTGTTCATTAAGTTTAAAGAAAGCTGATTGTAAAATTGTATTTGTTCTATTACCAAGACCAATTTCTCTTGCAAGATGGACAGCATCAATAATATAAAATTTAGCATGCTTTTGTGCAAGTTGTTTTTTAAAAGCATTAGGTAGATGTGCTTCTAATTCTTTAGCATTTCTTACTGTATTCAAAAGGAAGGTTCCGCCATCTTTTAAACAACTAAGCATATCATACTTTTCAACATATGCCTCTAAACTACAACTAACAAAATCAGCATGACTTACAAGATATGGAGCTGTAATTGGTTTAGGACCAAAACGTAAATGTGAACGTGTTACTCCTCCTGATTTTTTTGAATCATATGCAAAATAAGCTTGTGCATAAAGATCAGTATTATCACCAATAATTTTAATTGTGTTTTTATTAGCACCAACAGTACCATCACTTCCAAGTCCAAAGAAGACAAGTTCCGATGTATCTTCTAATAATTTAAGTTCCTTACCAACAGGTATACTTAAATGTGTTACATCATCTTCAATACCAACAGTAAATCCATCAAAACCATTTTTCTTTAAATGATCAAATACTGCAATCATTTGAGCAGGAGTTGTATCTTTACTAGATAAACCATATCTACCACCAATAATAATAGGAGCACTTTTTACACCATAATATGCTGCTTTAACATCTAGATATAATGGTTCACCTAGAGCACCTGGTTCTTTAGTTCGGTCTAATACTGCTACTCTCTTCACAGTTTTCGGCATAACATTAAATAAATATTCTTTCGCAAAAGGACGATACAAATGAACAGTTACACAACCAACCTTTTTACCTTTTTTATTTAAATAATCAACGACTTGTTTAACTGTTTCTGTAACTGAACCCATTGCAACAATAACATCAGTTGCATCTTCCACACCATAATACACAAATGGAGCATAAGTTCTACCTGTTACTTCGCTGATTTTTTTCATATAGTCAGCAACTACACTAGGCACTTCATTGTAAAATTTATTTTGTATTTCTCTTGTTTGAAAATAAACATCATCATTTTGAGCAGAACCTCTTGTTACAGGATGTTCAAATGTTAATGCTCTTTCTCTAAAACGTTTTACAGCATCTTTATCAAGTAAATTTTCAAATACTTCATAATCCATGACTTCAACTTTTTGAATTTCATGTGAAGTTCTAAATCCATCAAAGAAATGCATAAATGGTACGCTTGTCTTGATTGCAGCAAGGTGTGCAACTCCTGCAAGATCCATTACTTCTTGAACGGATGAAGTTGCCATCATCGCAAAACCAGTTTGACGACACGCCATAACATCTTGGTGATCACCAAAAATTGATAAAGCTTGTGCCGCTAAACTTCTTGCTGAAACGTGAATTACTCCTGGTAATAACTCACCAGCAATTTTATACATGTTAGGAATTTTTAATAATAACCCTTGGCTTGCTGTAAATGTTGTTGTCAGTGCTCCTGCTTGTAATGATCCATGTACAGAACCAGCCGCACCAGCTTCTGATTGCATTTCAACAATCTTAACAGGCATACCGAAAAGATTCTTTTTTCCTTTTGATGCCCATTCTTCCGCATACTCAGCCATTGGTGATGATGGAGTAATTGGATAGATACCAGCTACTTCAGTAAAAGCATACGCGCAATGAGCCGCTGCTTGATTACCATCCATAGATTGGAAAACTTTTTTAGACATAAATAATTCCTCCTATTTATCTTTCATACTTATTTATTATACCACATTATGTTAATTTGGTAAACAAAATAACATAAATTTTGTTTTAATACTTCAAAAACTTTGTTAATATTGCTAAAGCGGTTGAAATTATAAAACCAATACCACAATAATAACATACAGATGTACCTTTGACATTCATAACAAAAATGCCAACAAAATCATTGATATTAGTAACTTCTGAAGCATTGATATTTGTTTTAAAGATAACTGGCATTAGAAGTAGTACGGCACTAATTGCAATCCCAAAAACACTAATTCTAAAAAGTTTATTTTTCTTCTTTTCCAAAATACCCTAAGTTGTTTCCCTTTCCATGTGCAGTAAACCAGTCACTCGCTATTGCAACATTTGGGTTTTTTTCTATTTGTTTTATTTTGTTAGAAAGTGCATATGTAATAATATAAAATGAGCCATCCTCATAATAAGCATTTACATTCCGCACATATGGCATTTCTTGTTCCACCGTTGCTAATGCAATCACCGTGTCTTTTCCAAAACGTTCGATCATTATTTTTTCAGCTTCTGAGCTTAATTTTCTCATAAGGTTAT
>ERZ780218.508-NODE-508-length-35257-cov-5.106954_pt1 | contig 35257 bp, 30 predicted proteins | sample MGYA00510975_ERZ780218 | MGnify/ENA primary metagenome ERZ780218 (study PRJEB29588, sample SAMEA2152063) | human gut metagenome | biome: human gut; feature: human-associated habitat; material: faeces | place: Denmark | collected 2008/2010 ... | reverse complement strand
CCTTTTCCGCTATCTTTTTTTGTGAATTGTTATGCTTCTATTGTAAACCTACAATTATTTCTGTAAAACATTCGGATGCGAACTTGACTTTTTCAGAAAAAGATGATATACTGTATAAAAAGTGAATATTCGGATTTGCAGGGGGACTGGCGCTTGTTACGGCGGCTGAGTTGAGAAGGTAGAACCTGACCCTTTGAACCTGTTGGTTAATACCATTGTAGGGAAGCAAAAGGCGTACTGAACGCATTTGTATAAGGACTTTCGGATAATGGGAGTTCTTTTTTGTTATGCTATATATAAAAGAACAATTGGTTTTCGGATGTTATCTGAAAGGAGATTTTATATGAAAAACTGTCTTACCATCGCCGGCTCAGACTGTTCCGGAGGAGCGGGAATACAAGCCGATCTTAAAGCGTTTTCCGCAATGGGGACGTTTGGAATGAGCGTCGTTACTTCGGTGGTTGCCGAAAACACATCAAGGGTAATTTCAATTCAGGATATTGACAATAGTATTATCGCCGATCAGTTAGACGCTGTTTTTGAAGATATCGAGGTACACGGAGTAAAGGTGGGAATGCTTTCAAATGCCGGTATAATGAAAACCGTTGCAGAAAAGCTGAAGGAATATAAACCGTGTTTTGCGGTCATAGATCCTGTGATGGTTGCTACGAGCGGCGGAGTTCTTTTGAAAAGCGACTCGCTGGACACTCTGGTAAACGAGATCATTCCGTTGAGCTTTGTGCTTACTCCGAATATTCCGGAAGCGGAGGCTCTTGCCGGTATGAAGATATCCTCTGTCGATGATATGAAAAAGGCGGCTGTCAGGATACATGGCTTAGGAGCGAAAAACGTTCTTGTAAAGGGCGGACATCTTACCAGGGAAGCGACGGATATTCTGTACGACGGAGAGAATTTTCACAGCTTTTCTCACGAGAGGATTGATTCTAAAAACACCCATGGAACAGGCTGTACGCTGTCTTCGGCTATAACCGCCAGGCTTGCTCTGGGCGACGATATTATCAATGCGGTTCATACGGCTAAGATATATCTTACCGAGGCGATAAGCAATTCCTTCAGTGTGGGTAAAGGAAACGGACCGGTAAATCATTTTTATGAGTATTATAATATGAAAGGATTTTAATCATGAGAAACTATGCAACTCAGATGGAAGCGGCAAAAAAAGGTATCGTTACTCCGGAGATGGAGGTTGTTGCCAAGAAAGAATATATGGACGTTAACAGGCTTATGGAGCTTGTTGCAAAGGGCGAGGTATGTATTCCGGCAAATATCAATCACAAGTCACTGTCAGCCGAAGGAATCGGAACGGGAATGAAGACCAAGATAAACGTAAATCTGGGTATATCGGGCGACGCCAAAGATTATGACCTTGAAATGAAAAAAGTTGATATGGCGATAAAATTCGGCGCCGAGGCGATAATGGACCTGTCAAATTACGGCAAGACGAATAAGTTCAGGACTGAGCTGATAGAGAAATCGCCTGCAATGATCGGAACCGTTCCGATGTACGACGCAATCGGATATCTGGATAAGGATCTGCTTGAGATAACCGCAGAGGACTTTCTGAAGGTAGTGCGCGCTCACGCTGAAGAGGGAGTTGACTTTATGACTATTCATGCGGGTATCAACCGGCGCGCAGTCGAGGCTTTCCGACGTGAGGGAAGAAAGATGAATATCGTTTCCAGAGGCGGATCGCTGCTGTTTGCCTGGATGATGATGACGGGAAATGAAAATCCGTTTTTCGAGTATTACGATAAGGTGCTGGATATTCTCCGTGAGTTTGACGTTACCATTTCGCTGGGCGACGCTCTCCGTCCCGGCTGCCTTGCAGACGCTACCGACGCAGGTCAGATATCTGAGCTTATAGAGCTGGGAAATCTGACGACAAGAGCGTGGGAAAAAGACGTTCAGGTAATGGTTGAGGGTCCCGGTCATATGGCTATGGACCAGATCGCCGCTAATATGAAGCTTCAGAAGAGGATCTGCCACAATGCGCCTTTCTATGTTCTCGGACCGTTGGTTACGGATATTGCTCCGGGATATGATCATATAACTTCTGCGATCGGCGGAGCTATTGCCGCGGCAAGCGGAGCAGATTTTCTGTGTTATGTAACTCCTGCCGAGCATCTTCGTCTCCCCGATGCGGACGATGTTAAGGAAGGTATCATGGCGAGCAAGATCGCCGCTCACGCCGCAGATATTGCCAAGGGTATCCCTCACGCTATGGACAGGGATAATGCTATGGCTGAGGCAAGACACAGGGTCGATTGGGACGAAATGTTCAAGCTTGCTATAGACCCGGAAAAGGCGCAGAGATTTTTTGAGCAGACCCCTCCTGCGGACAGGCATACCTGCTCGATGTGCGGAAAGATGTGCGCGGTACGGACAACTAATATGATACTTGAGGGCAAGGAAGTTAAGTTCTGTTCGGAAAAATAAGCCTCACGACTTTTGAATTTTCAGCGTAAGCAAGCCTATTCTCTCCGTTCCGACGGGGGTGATATAGTTTTTCTCCGCATGAGGAGCGTTTTGCGGAGTTTTTGCGGATAACTCCAATCCGTATAAAAGGGCGATGCCCATGAGTATTCAGCGAGGGAACCCGTGTTTCGGGGTGAGAGGGCGCTAGCGAGCGCCGACCGAAAATATTTTATATTTTCATGCTATTGCTGTACGATTTTTAGTACAGCAGTGTGCCGCCGCTGGATATTTAGCTTGTACCCGGCGGACTGCCGCATGAGTACAGGAGGTTTTCTATCATGAAAAAAACAAACATTCACAAGCTTACATTCGCAGCGGTTCTTACCGCTCTGGCAGTTGTGGGATCGCTGATCTCATTCCCTATCGGAGCGTCTAAATGTGCGCCGGTCCAGCATCTTGTAAACATAATCGGAGCAGTTTTCCTGGGACCGGCGTGGAGCGTGGGCATAGCTTTTGCAGCTTCTCTGCTGAGAAATCTGCTGTCGCTTGGTTCTCTAATGGCATTTCCCGGCTCAATGGTGGGAGCGCTACTTGCAGGTCTGCTTTATAAGTACATAAAAGCGCTGCCTGCGGCTTACATCGGCGAGCTTTTCGGGACTTCGGTCCTTGGCGGACTTTTAGCGTTCCCGGTTGCAAAGTATATTATGGGTACCGATGCGGCGGCTTTCGGTTATATTCTGCCGTTCTTTGTAAGCTGTGCAGGCGGAACGGTGCTTGCCGTATTTATTGTTACCGCTCTTAAAAAGGCTAAGGTATTCGACAGATTCCTCGGAATAGGAAAAACGGCAGGGGAGGTCAAGGCATGATCGCTGAAGAAATTTCCGGGCAGTTTGCTCTGGTAAGAGAAAAGTGTCCTCTGGTTCACTGCATAACAAATTACGTTACCGTCAACGATGTTGCCAATGCCATTCTTGCGATAGGCGCGTCGCCGATTATGGCGGACGATATTAACGAGGCTGCGGATATTGCTTCGATCTCTTCGGCTCTTGTTATCAATATGGGAACGCTTAATCAGCGCACCGTAGCGTCTATGCTGGCGGCGGGAAAGGCGGCGAACAAAAAGGGAATACCAGTTGTTTTCGACCCGGTAGGCGCAGGAGCGTCGGCTTTCAGGAACGAAACCGCAAAGGCGGTAATGAAAAACGTCAGAGTTGATATTTTAAGAGGAAATCTTTCTGAGATGTCCTTTATGGCAGGTCTTGAGGTTTCAACAAAGGGAGTAGATTCGGCGGCGGAGGATGAGAAAAACGACGCTGTTTCAGTTGCAAAGACTGTTGCGGAAAAATTCGGCTGTATTGCCGCAATAACCGGAGCGGTCGATACAATAAGCGACGGCGGACGGGTAATACGAATTTCAAACGGACATTCAGCGCTTTCAAAGGTAACGGGCACAGGCTGTATGACCTCGGGGATCGTAGGAAGTTTTGCAGGAGCGTCCGACGATATGCTGCTGGCAGCTGCGGCAGGTATCTGCGCTATGGGAATAGCCGGTGAGATTGCTTATGAAAAAGCCGGAAAGATCGGAACGGGAAGCTTTCACATTGCGATAATCGACGCGCTCAGCAGACTTGACGGAGCGCTTGCAGCAGAAAGGATCAGGGCAGATGAAAAATAAAATCGACTATACGCTTTATCTCTGTACGGACCGGGAGCTTATGTCCTGTGAAACGATAGAGGAATCGGTGGAGGAGGCTGTCAGAGGCGGAGCAACTGTGGTTCAGCTCAGGGAAAAGGACTGCCCCAGCCGTGAGTTTTACGAGCTTGCGTTAAGAGTAAAGCGGATAACCGACAAATACAGCGTTCCGCTGATAATCAATGACCGTGCGGACATTGCTCTTGCGGCAGACTGCGCCGGAGTTCATGTGGGACAAAGCGATCTTCCCTGCAAGGAGCTGAGAAAGCTGATGGGAGATAAGCTTATAGGCGTTTCGGCGGCTACCAGGGAGGAAGCTTTGCAGGCGGTAAAGGACGGAGCCGATTATCTCGGAGTAGGAGCAATGTTTCCTACCGGTACAAAAACCGACGCCAGACACGTTACAAAGGAACAGCTGGCGGAGATAAGAGCAGTCGTTGATATACCGATCGTTATAATCGGCGGAGTAAATAAAAATACTCTGGGCGGCTTTAAGAATATGGGTATTGACGGAATAGCGGTTATTTCTGCTATTGTGGCTCAGCCTGATATAAAGGCGGCGGCAGAGGAGATAAAGAAGCTGTGGACGGAAAATAATATTGCCAGATAATAAAATGCCTGCTGAACTATAAGATTGGTTCAGCAGGCATTTTATTCAATTAAAAGCGCTTGATTTCAAAGTTTTTACATAAACCAGTAAATTGCACAATAAAAACACGGCAATTAAAATAAGTATGCTGAGGTTGCCTATTCCCTGAATTATGTTTACAGACGAGGCGGTGCCGTTGTAATTATATATTTTCAGAGAAAAATAGCCGATTATATTGGATAAATCATATTTTCCTAATGTCGGAACAGCAAAACTGTAAACTGCCGCCAGAATAACGCCTATATATGCGTTCTTTAAAAATGCGCCCAGCAAAAATCCTATTGAAGCAAAAATAATGCTCAGAAAATACGCAAACAGTATTTGCAGCATAAAGTCGACTACCGTAAATTCAACAGAGGATAATTCTATATATTCATTACTGTATTCGGTAATATAACGATAGGCGAAAACGTCCGCCAAGCATGATATTAACAGAGAAACCGCCAATATAAAGAAACAGCCGATAAACATAGATATTTGCTTAGAAATAATATAGCGGCTTTTACCCATATAAACTACTTTAAGTTTGCAGGTTTTATTGCGGATTTCATATGTTGCCGTTAAGCTCCCCAACAGAACAAATATTATGGGAAAATAAAGAGATGAAGTTTCAAGATACATTGAAACGGAGTTTGAAGGGTGCATATTTTTAAAATTACTTTCAGCAACAGCTTTTGTATACCCCAGGGCGTTTTCAACCAACGGATCTTCTCCCTCTTCAAGAATAATATATTTACCGTTCAGATCAGGTTCTATGTCGATATCATTTTGAATATAAAAATTAAGACTGTTGTTAAAATCCTGAACACTGTATTTTGTGTTGGTGTAATTTACATATAGAACCAACATAAAGCAAAGCGTAAGCAAAAGAATAATCAACGCATTAATGTGCGATACCATATTGTAATATAGTTCTTTTTTAATAAATCTGAGAATCATAAATATCCTCCAGACTAACTTCGGTATTGTGCTTATGAACGTCTGATTCAGTCAGCGAATTGTCTTTCAGCAAAAACAGATCGTCAATAATATCATTGTAAAAGCTTAAATTGTGACCGGTCATTATAATGGTTTTGTTTTTTTTCCATTTAAGAAGGATTTGTTTGAGCAGCTTGGTGGTTTCATAATCCAGACCGTTGGTTATTTCGTCCATTACCAGGTAATCTGGATCCGATAGCTTGACTAAAACAAGGGCTAGCTTTTTCTTTTGACCGTATGAATAATGCTTTACTTTTGTTTTTAAAGTTTCAACGTTCAAAAGCTCGGAGGAAATATTAATTATTTCTTCTGATTTGTAATTGCTGTTGCTAAATATTTTCAGATTTTCAATTCCTGTCAGACCTGAATAAAAGGGGCTGTCGTCCCAGACAACAAGACATCTGCGGCGTATGCTGCCATTTATTTTTTTACCGTCAAACAAGATTTTTCCGTCATATGCCTCCAGATCAAATAAGCATTTGATAAGAGTTGTCTTTCCGCTTCCGTTCCTTCCCATCAAAAATGATATTCTATCGTTTTTGAAATTACAGCTCACGCTGTGCAGAATGGATTTTTTTCCGTAACTCTTGCTCATATTTTCTAATGAAATCATATAGAATTATTACACATCCTTTGTGACCCAAAAGTTACCGGCACAATCAAAACGTAGCTGATCGGTCCATGTTCTTTTTAAACCAAATGACAGAACTTTTGAAATAGAAGCGTCAAATTTAGTTTTGGCATTTAAGTAGCACATCATATCGGATGATCTGCTTAATTTCTTGACTCCTCCGGCTGAAACGCCAATACCGCCGCAATCCTGCCACCAATCCTTTTTAGTTATTTTGGAAGAGTTTTTTGCAGTGTACTGGACTGTAGTTCTGCACCATGAAATAGGTTTTTTTCCTCTTGTGAAGGTTTTAGTGTAGGTCTTTACGGACGCGGATGAAGTGATACAGCAGCTGGAGGCCATAACAACCGAAGCTAAAAAGCATGAAATTACATTTTTGATTGATTTTCTCATAAAAAACTCTCCTTAATTTTAAGATATTACTATATTATCATATTATTTATTTATTGTCAATAGATTTACAAAAAAATATTTTTGGTTATATTTATTTGTGATTATCCGCATATTAAAAAACGGAGAACCGTTCTAATCGGTTCCCCGTCTTGAATTATATATTTTATTAAGCATTTCCGAATGTTCTATGAGCCTGCCTTTATGCAGGTCGTCCAGACTTCGGAAATTTTTTATAAGCTGATTTTCATCGGAGCTCAGGTTTGATTTTGTAAGTCCTATTTTATCGTTGGTAAGTCCTGCGATGTAGTCTATAGATACCTTGTAGAAATTTGCAAGGGTTATTATGTGATGAAATGGGATTTCACGGTTTCCGCTTTCATATCTTTGATATTGCGTTTGATGCATACCAAGAATTTTTGAAATTTGCTCCTGAGTAAGGTCATTATCTTCACGCAAATCTCTTATGCGTTGGTAAATATACATGAAATCACACCTCGCTTTGATATAAAATTATATCAGATTATTACTTTTCGGTATTGATTTTATTAGCGTCTAGTGGTATAATATAGTATGTATATTATTAAATGGTTGTGCAAAAATGTTATAATAACTCTAAAAGGTGGTATATGTATTGAAAAAGAAAAAAATAATAATTGATGTGCTTATATGCATTTTCGGAGTATTTTCTTCGGCGTCGCCTTTTTATAATTGCTTTATTGTCAAGCATATAGTACCTGACCTTACCAGTGAAAGCATACAGGTGACGGAACAGACCTGCGAAAATATATTCGGAGCCGCAGCGGCGGCGGTCGTCAATTATACCTATGATTACATATATTTGTCGGAGCTTATTTTCCAGCTGGGGATTTTCAGCTTGTTTCTGGTAACGTGGTTCAAAATGACGCTTATGTTCTTCAGATTCCTGAAGAGAGGATTCTCCCTGAAGCTGGACGACTGCAATCTGTTCTTAGGATTTATGCTCGATTTGTCCATGTTCTATCTGTCAGTTATTATTATGTCGTTTTCTGTTAGATATATATATGTAAACAATGCGTTTCTTCTGGCAGTTCTTTCACAGACGGGCTTTGCTCACTTCATACGGAAGGCGGATGTTGTTGTAAAATTCTGACCTGCCGTTGAGGCGCCGGATCGGGCGGGTACGTGTTTGCTTATGAAAATTCCGGTATTTTTGCGGCGGCACTTGACAAGCATGGGTTTTGGGTATATAATATATTACAAAAGAGTAACAACCCAAGAATTTTCGGAGTCGAATTATGTATATATTACCCAGAATTAAGAAAGCTGCGGCAATATGTTTGGCAGTTTTGATAGCAGCCGCAGTCCTAGGCACGTCAAATGGTGAAAATTTGGTTACAACCTCTGCCGCTCCCGAAAGCACCGATTATCAGCAAAGGCTGAAGGAGATCGAGGAGGAGCAGAGCGAGCTGGATAAAAAAATCGCCGCTGCGGACGAATCCATAAACGGCGAAAAACAAAAGCTTGACGCTGTCAATCAGAAAATAGAAAACGTCAAGGAGAAGATTGCTGCGGTTGAGGAGCATACCAAGGAGATCGAGGACGAAATGGTGGCTCTCGATGAAGAAATGCGGGAAACCCAGTATGCTCTCAGCAGTCAGGAGGAAGCCATAAAGTCGGGAGTAAACGATTTTATGGAGCGTGTAAGAATAATGTATATCGCAGGTACCGATACATATACAGACGTACTGGTCAATTCCTCTGATTTTTATGATGTTCTGATGCGGCTTGAGCTTGTAAAGCGCGTGGCGGGACACGATAACGACGTTATATCTTCGCTTATGGCTCAGAAAGACGAGATAGAAAAAACGAAATCTTTGCTTGAGGAGCAAAGCGAAAAGCTTAAGGCTAAAAGCAAGGAGTATTCAGAACAGCAGAAGTCGCTTTCAGAGGAGCAGGCTGAACTGTTGAAGCTTCAGCTTGAATATGATGAAAAAATATCGCAGCTTGAAAGCGAGAAATCCGGCTATGAGAACGAGTCGGACAAGCTTTCGGACGAGTACGGAAAGGTTTCCGGAAATGCGGCAAAAACCTCGACTTCCGCCGGAACCAAAACCGACGGCGCCGCTTCTACTAAAAAGACCACTGCTGCGACTGATAGCGGAAGCGAAACGGAAAAATCAACGACCACCAAGAAAACTACCGTTACAACCGCTCCTGAGGACAGCGGCGAGCCTGAGGATACTACTACCACTAAAAAGCAGACTACAACTGCGAAGCCTGTTACAACGACACAGGAAAAGCCGGTTACAACAACTACTACAGGCTCTTCCGGAGGCGGAGATTCTTCCTATGACCAGACCAAGATAGACATAGTTGTAAGCTATGCCAAAAGCATGGTAGGAGGAAGATATGTTTTTGGAGGTTCAAGCTTCGGAGCGACCGACTGCTCGGGACTTGTAATGCTTTCCTACGCTCAGATCGGTATTTCCCTCCCTCATAAAGCATCGTCACAGGCCGGTTACGGAACATCGGTATCCTATGATAATATGAAGCCGGGCGATCTTATTTTCTTCGGAGGCAGTTCATATTCGTCAATTTATCATGTTGCAATGTATATCGGCGACGGAAGAATGGTTCATGCGGAAAATGAAAATACAGGTATAGTTATTTCAAACGTAGCGTCGTTCTCAAAGTATAACAATATCACCTGTATCAAGAGGCTGATTTAGGCGGATTTTAATTAAGTTGTACATAAAAGCGGCTGGAGAGATTCCTGCCGCTTTTTTTTGAAACGAGAAAATCCGGTCCGCACAGAAGCACGACCGGATATAGCAGCAATCAATATTTTTATCTTTTCTCTCCCATAAAGAACAGCGCCAGTGTTCCCGGTCCCGAGTGGGAGCCGATGACGGTTCCGGTATAGGATATTATCACCTTTGTTTTCTTGCCCAGTTTTTTTCTTGCCAGCTCTGCGACATATTCGGCGTCCTCCGTACAGTCACCCTGACAGATAGCAATAACCGGATTATCCCAGCCGTCAACTCGTTCTTCCATCATTTCAACCAGTTTGTTAAGGGACTGCTTTCTTCCCCTTACCTTTCCCAGCGGAACAAGACGACCCTCGTCGTCAACGTGAAGAACCGGCTTTATTCCGAGAAGCGTTCCGGCGATAGCGGTAGCTTTTGAAACTCTGCCTCCCCGGTGGAGATATTTCAGATCGTCTACAGTGAACATATGGCAAAGGTGCAGCTTATTGCTTTCAAGCCATTGGGCAAGCTCGTCGATTCCCATTCCTTCAGCCTTTTTCTCGCAGGCTTTGTAAAGCAGCAGACCCTCGCCCGTTGAGGCGCAGAGGCTGTCAACGCAGATTATTTTAGCGTCGGGATACTTTTCAAGAACGCTGTCCCTTGCGATGCAGGAGCTGTTGAAGCTTCCGCTGAGCCCCGATGAAAAGCCGAGATACAGAATATCATAGCCGTCTTTTACAGCGGCTTCAAACTCGTTCGCATAAACGTCGGGCGGTATCTGAGCGGTTTTGGTAGAACTTCCGCTGCGCATTCTGTTATAGAAGTCCTTGAAAGGCAATTCGCCGTCCTTATAGGATTTACCGTCTATCTCAAAATTAAGCTTGAATATTTCAGCTTTGAATTTTTCTATATATTCCTCCGGCAGGTCGCAGGTGGAATCGGAATAAATTTTATATTCTCTGTCAGTCATTATAACGCCCTTCGCACAGTTTATAGGCTATGCCGGGCCGCCCTCCGTTCCCTTTTCTGGCGGCTGGATTTTCAGAGGCAGGAAGCCAGGAATACCGCACAATTATTATGCAGTATTACCTTGTTGTTATTCTTGCTTCTGTTTTCTAGCAGCTGATATTTATTTTTGTTTCTGATTCCCGAAACGATTATTACTTATGAAAATATTATATCACAATAAGTCTTGAATGTTCAATAATTTTTTGACATTTGTCGCAAACACATTGTAAATAATTTTTTAATTAAACCGTCTGATTTACAGCATGCTCCTTTACGGCAAATTTTCCGTCGCACAGAACTACGGAAAAGCAGGAGGATTTGCAGGCGCCGTTTACTATCAGATCACTTACGAGGTTTTCTATTTCAGAGCATACTATTCTTCTTACTTCTCTCGCTCCGGAGGATTTTCCTTCGCTTTGCCGTGCGATCTCCTCGGGTATCTCGCATCTGTATTCAAAGCCGTAGCCAAGCTTTTCCAGACGTTTTTTAAGACTGTCCAGCTCCGATAAAGCGATTTCGCAAAGCTGAGTTCTTCCCAGGCGGTTAAATACGATAGCTTCGTCTATCCTTCCCAGAAGCTCCGGAGAGAGAAATTTTTTCAGTTCTGACGTCAGTTCTTTTTTCATGCTTTCGTAATCATCTGCGTCGGAAATTCCGTCTGCAAAGCCCATATGCTTCTTTTCCTTCAGCTTTTTTACGCCTATATTGGAGGTCATGATTATTATGACATTTGAAAAGGACACCCTCCGTCCTGACGAATCGGTTAAAAAACCGTCCTCGGTAATTTGCAGCAGCAGATTGAATACCTCAGGATGAGCCTTTTCTATTTCGTCCAGCAGAAGTACCGAATAGGGCTTTTTTCTGACTGCCTCGGTAAGCTGTCCTCCGTTTTCAAATCCGACGTATCCGGGAGGAGCGCCTATAAGCTTTGAAACGTTATGCCGCTCCATATATTCGGACATATCTATTCTGATAAGGGCGTCGTCACGGTGAAAAAGCGCTTTGGCAAGGGATTTTGCCAGCTGACTTTTTCCTACGCCGCTTGTTCCCATAAAAATAAAGCTGCCCATTGGTCTGCCATCGTCCTTTAAACCGGAGCGGCAGCGCCTGATTGCAGCGCAAAGCTTTTCTACCGCCTGATCCTGACCTGTGACGTCCTTTTTCAGCTGCTGCTCAAGATTTTTCAGAAGCTGAGATTCTTCCTCGGTAAGAGCAGAGCAGGGGATTCCGGTCTGCCTGGAAACGACTTTTTCCACATCGTCCTTGGTAAGCTTCGTTTTTTCTTCGCCGCCGTTTCCCGTAATTGCATTAAGGTAGTCCTCGCGTGAGATTTTCCCTATTACATAGTCGTTGAATATATCGGATATGCTGCGTTGGCCGGAACCTTCCGCCGAAGCGTTGATTCTGGCGCAGGCGCAGGCTTCGTCAAGAATATCGATCGCTTTGTCGGGAAAAAAGCGGTCGGTAACATAACGCTTTGCAAGGCTTACGATATGTCTTATAATGTCCTCCGAAACCGATACCTTATGGTGCTCTTCGTATTTTCCGCATATCCCCTGCAGAATCTCAACGGTCCTTTCAGGAGAAGGCTCCTCTATTTTGACCGTCTGAAAACGCCTATCCATTGCGCTGTCCTTTTCAATGTTTTTACGGTATTCCTCAAAGGTGGTGGCGCCTATTATCTGAAGCTTTCCTCTTGCAAGCTGGGGCTTCAGAATATTTGCTGCGTCTATTGCACCCTCTGCTGCTCCGGCTCCCATTATATTGTGTATCTCGTCAATAAACAGGATCACATTTCCGGCAGCCTCCGCTTCGTCCATGCAGTTTTTCAGCCGTTCCTCAAAATCTCCGCGGTATTTGGCTCCGGCGAGCAGCAGAGTAAGATCAAGAGCAAAAATTCTTTTTTTGGAAAGCGCCGCAGGAACCTCGCCGAGCATGACCTTTGCTGCTAGACCTTCGATGACCGCAGTTTTTCCCACTCCGGCTTCGCCTATAAGACATGGATTGTTTTTTGTGCGGCGGCATAATATTTCCATTATTCTCTGAGTTTCCTTTTCCCTGGCTATGACCGGGTCAAACTGTTCGCACGCCGCTTTTCTGGTAAGCTCCCGTCCGTATCTTTCGAGGTTTTTAAGCTTAACGTAGTTCTGTTCCATAAAAACAGTTCGGTCGTTTCCGGCGGAGGTGCAGTCGGCATACATACGGGTAAGGTTGCAGTCAAGCTCCCGCAGTATTTCGGCGGCACAGGCGTTGGACTGTCTGAGAATAAGCGCCAGAATGTATTCGGAACCGGTTTGCTTTGCGCCGAAGCTTTCGCTTAGATTACAGGCGCCTTTTAATATAGTAAGCGCAGTAGGAGTAAAATCGTTCTGAGTAAGGCGGCAGGGCGTACCTCTGCCGATTATTCTGAGCATTTGTTTTTCTACTGCTTCGACCGTAACGGAATGCTTAATAAGAACGGCACAGGCAGTAGAAGCGCCCTCCTCCATTATTGAAAGCAGAATATGTTCCGAACCGATATAGGTGTGTCCCCATCTTCCGGCGCATACCACCGCGCCGCGGATAATATCCCGTCCTTTTTTTGTAAACCTGTCAATTTCAAAGCTGTGATTGCCTGCAGCCAAAAAAATCACCCTTTCGTTATAGGCAGCCCTGACATGAGTTACCATTATAGTAAGCATTGACGCTTTTTGAGTTTTTAGACATTCGGTCAATAAATTTCAGGATTTGACAGAGAGCAATATATGCCGTTAAAACCGAGTATGTCCGTTTTATATCCGAGTCTTTGCAAACCGCTAATATTATCTTATGCGCAGGACAAATTCAGCTTTCCCAAAATTTTTGTAACACAATTTTGCCGGCTTCATAAACTGTAATATAAAGCAAAGGCAAACAGCGAAACGCTTGTTGCCGCTTTATAAAATACACAGTAAAAGGAGAATGTTTTATGAACGGTTGTGGATTTGGCGGATGCTGGTGGATTATTATCCTTATCCTTATAATCGCTTGCTGCTGCGGTAACGGCTGCGGCAATACCTTCAGCGACAACGGCTGCGGCTGCAATGGCTGCGGAGGCTGTGGCTGCTGATTATTCAAAGCATAATGCAAAAGAGGTCGCTGTAAAAGCGGCCTCTTTTGTTGTTTGGATGATAAATTCACATGGATCTGTCATGATTTAATATAATCATAATAAAAAATCGGACGGTCACAGACCGCCCGATTATATTCACAAAGTATTAACACACAGCGATTGCCTTTATGGTTTTATTATAACGCACAGATTCATTTAGCTTTGATATTTTCAAGGTCAATCCTCGCCAAGCTTCAGAGCCTGTGAGATCTTTATTTTGGATATAAGCCGACCGAGAACTGCAAATCCTGTCAGAAGCATTATAGCTATAACGGCATAAAGCTTTAGGTAATCGCTTCTCAGAGGTATAACAGCAAATCCCGGAACCTGTTCTGAAGCGTCGTAAAGCGACTGGAAGAGAGGAACGAACAGGTCGCTTGCGATTCCGCCGATAAATATAGCCGTAAAAATCGAAACGCCTGAAACGAGGAGCTGCTCGTAAATGATCATTGCAATTACTCCGCCGTAGCTCATACCCATAGCCCTAAGTATTCCGAACTGGAGAGTGCGGCTCTTTATGGAAAGAATCCAGTATATAAGGAAGCCGATAATGCACATGATCATAATTATTATAAATCCCAGGGTAAGCGCGCCGTTCATACCCTGAAGCATAGGATCGGTCTTTTCGCTTATTATCTCCTGACTTTTTACGTTCAGCATTGTAGGAGTAATGTCGCTGTCCTCTATGGAATTGTAGAATTCCTGCGTAGTCGTATCGTCGTCAAGGTCGATCCATACCTGATACGGTTCAACTGTTGTCTGAACTCTTACATAATCAAAATTCATTATTGCAAAATCCTTGTAATTTCCGTTTTCATCGGTTTCGTAAGGATTCATTGCAGGCCAGTAATCAACAAAAGCAAGAATGGTAGTTTCAAATTCCTCGTTGGAACCCCATGAGCAGTTTACTGTATCGCCCAGCTCAAGTCCGTATTTATCTCTGAATGACGATGAAAGGATAACGCCTGCGTTGTATTCGCTGAGAGCGTTGAGGTACTCGTTGATGTGCACCGGAAGAAGTCTGTCCTCAAACCAGCATACTTGGGAAAATTCACTTGGAATTACAGTCATAAGCTTAACGTTGTCGGAGTAATCGCTGGTCCTGCTTGCCGACTGGTAATCCTGCATAAAATCTTCCGGGCTTCTTTCGTCGTCGTTTTCTGCCGAGCTTTTAGTGACCTTCATTTTGCTGCTTTGAATAGTAACTCCGTCCTTGATAAATACTTTAGTAGCGGAGTTTACCCCTGCAAGGTTTTCAAAACGCTCGAAAACAGGTTCTATGTATTGAATGATCTCATCGCTGTCTTCTTCGGTCTCCTCTTCGGTTTCCTCAGAAGGAGTAATGTTGCCGGAAGCCGACTGTGGCTGTGAAGCGGCAGCGGTCGTCTGGCTGCTTTCCCATTCTTCGGCCATTGTAACGTCTGCACCTATCGAATAGGAAACTCTTTCCTCGGCGTTTCTGTTAAGCGCTCTTGCGGTATTAGCAAAGAAAACGCCCAAGGAAACCGTAAGTATAAGGAATATCATAAGAAAGCGTTCTCTTCCGTTGGCGCATCTTCCTATATTGTTGAGTGAAACGTATGCAGACGGGGACCAGAAGCGCTTTCCTATTCTGGAAACAAGCCTTATCAGTGCAGGGTAGATTCTTATAAAGAACAATCCAAGTCCCAGGATAAATGCGGTAGATGCTATAAACATAAGAGGGTTTACCGTAGCAGTAGTATCGGTAAGACCTTCGGAAATCAGCTTTTCCTGCTGATCGTTGTAAAAATAGAGCCAGGCTATTGAACCTCCGGTCAGTATAAAGTCAAGGCAAAGCTTTTCCCAAAGAGGAAACTTCTTCTTTTTGGCCTTTGACTGCTTATGCTCTACTATAGTGGTTTTTGTTGCGGGAACGATAGGAACCATCGTTGTTATAAAGAATACTATTACGGCGATACCGGCATAGAGAAAAGCGTCCTTTGTCATTGAGATAGGAAGCGATTTTCTGTTTACAAATTCAAGGAAACCGTTAGAAGCTCCGAGTATTCTGCAAAGCCCCATTCCAGCAAACGGTCCGGTGACCGCCGTTATTATGCCAAGAAACAGTGATTCCATTGCATATATAAGCATAATCTGAAATCTGCTTGCGCCGCGGCTTTTGAATACTGCTATCTCGTTCTTTTCCTGTTCAACGTTAAGCTGCGAGACCATAAACAGATATACCAGTATCATCATTATGACCGGAATCTGAAGCAGCCAGAGGATAAGGCGGAGCCTTGAAGCCCTTTCACCGTAATCTTCTAAAATTGAAGCAGCAGGCAGATTGAAGGTAATATTGTTATCGCTGTATACAAGCGCCTGAGCGTCGGTTTTTTCAAGCATAGAGGACATATTGTTCATATTCATATGCTGATAATCCATGGCATAGCGCTGGGCGAAGGTATTGATGCTGACCGCTCCCGTATCAAGCACGCTGCCGTAAAGCAGATCGTAGTCCATAAACATAGTGTTGAGATACTCGCTGTCAAGTCCCTCAGCCCAATAAGAATCGTTTTCATCGGCAACGTCGAAAATTCCGACGATTTCAATTCTGATCGAGGCAGACGGATCGAAAACATTGGCTATCTCATAAACTGTTCCGGTAACAAGTCCCGACACTTTAAGCGCCCGCTCAGTGGTGATAACCTCGTAGACACCGTCGCTGCGCTGACTGCTTTCGTACATTCTTCCGGAAGTGATTGAGACGTGATCTTCAATTCCGGTCATTGCACCTAAGGTCAGACGGGAAGCTGATTCACCCGGAGCGACGTCGATCGTAGTAACGTAAAGATATTCGTCGGCTATGTATTTTTTTTCGGTAAGAGCAGGGCAGTCAAGGTCGTTGTACGAATCGGTGACAAGCTCAGATACGCTGTCTATCTCTTTGCGCTGTTCTTCTGCTGAGATATCGAGCGTGACCGAGTAGGAGGTATTGTAGGCACCGGGATAGATCTCGTTTTCAAGCTGAAACGCCTCCATATCCTTTACCAGCATACGCTGGAGAGAGGCGTTCATGTATATAGGAATGGTGCTCATCATAGCGCTTGCCATAATAAATCCGATCAGCAGGCACAGCACCATCCATTTAGTGTTCCGCATTTTGCGGAAAAGCAAAGTAAACATCTGTCGTTAATCCTTTCAATAAACTGCTTATGAGAAATTATCTGAGAACAAGCTCATCGCCTTCGCTGATTCCTGAAATTATTTCGGTCTGTGAACCTGTTTCCAGCCCGGTTTCAACTTTTACAGCGGTCTTTTCACCGTCCTTAAGGACGTATACCACCTTTTCTCCGTCAACAGTTTTTATGAGGTTATTTGATATTACTATTGCGTCCTGAACACTGTCCTGAATAAGAATACAATCAGCAAGCTGACCTACGGAATCGGTTGGGATCTCGTCGGTAAATCTGACATAGACAGTTTCAGCTTCAAACGCGATACCTGTATCGTCAAGCTTGTCGTGGCTCTGCGACTGTTCCGCCTGATAGTCTGCCAGCTCGTCTGGCGTCATAAACACTTCGCCCTTATAGTAATTCTCATCGATCCTTATCTGAACCTCTGTGCCCATTTTATATACTCTTGAATCGGTTGGCTTAATAGCTATGTAAAGTTCTGAGGTATCAATAACGGTGGCGATGGTCTGTCCGGTGTTAACGTTGTCGCCTACCCTTACGTCTGCAAGGGAGTAAACGGTTCCGTCTACGGGAGCCTTAAGGGTAGCGGCTTCTTTCTGCTCATAAAGCTTGTCAAGCTCGTGGTTGAGCAGTTCTACGTCTACATAGGCCTTATCTATTTCAGACTGTGTTCCGCCGTTTTCATAAATAACGTCTACGTTAAGCTGAGCTCTTTTGAGATAAAGCTCTTTTTCTGCTATCTGATAATCCAGGTCCTGAGTATCCAATTCGCATATCGGATCTCCGCTCTTTACTGTATCGCCTGCATGAACGTAAAACGTGCTTATGGTTCCGCCCTGTTTTTCATAGACAAGATTATACTGTTTTTCCGCAGTAACGGTGCCGGAATTCACTACCTTTTTTTCAAGATCTTTTTTCTGAGCAGTTACCGTTGTGTACTCTACCTCACTTGCCTTGACGGTAGGTGCAGGAAGAACTTCCTCCTCGTCCGGGAGCAGATAGCAGCCGGTAGAAAGGCAGGCTATTGCCGCAGCCAAAGCAGAACAAGTTATTGTTTTGTATATTTTTACAATTTTCATAATTATGCTCCTTAAAACTATACGCTTATATTTTTATTATACCAAAATACTTGTTCTTTTTCTATATGTGAATATACAAATTTTTAATGCATTTTCTGTGACTATTGCCCATATTTCAGCGTTGTTTTAAGACGTATGATTTATAAAATATGCAATTGTGATTTATTAAAAGCAATAAAATGAACTAACATTTAATGAAAAAAGTTATATTGTCTGGAACGAAAACGTTATTTTCATATAAAATAAATAAAATTGTGAAAAAACTATTGCATTTTGAGAAAAAGTATGCTATAATGTGCATAACATTTGTAATATGTTATTAATTTTTATTATAAGCTTTTATTTCGTAGTCTGGGAGGTAGCCGTTATGAATGACAAAACAGGTTTGAAGCTTACTTTTAATACGGTGGAATATTTTGATATGAAGGAAAACCGTAATGTAAAATATGCGGAGATCACGGGATACAGCGGTTGTGCGGAAAGGCTTGACATTCCGGGCGAAATAGACGGTATTGAAGTAAAAGCGGTTGCGCATGGAGCGTTTTACGGATGCAAGGATTTAAAATCGGTAAAGCTTCCTGATAGTGTACGCGATATATGCTTTGACGCATTTTACGGCTGTTCAGGACTTGAATTTATCAGAATCCCTGAAAGCGTCACATATATAGGAAACAGAGCATTCTGCGGCTGTACGGCTTTAAAATCCGTATCGATTCCGCAGTCGGTTGAAATTATAGGAGATAAGGCAGTAGGATACGACGATATAAACACTAAGACAAGCGGCTTTACCATAAAAGGAAAAAAGCTGTCGGCAGCATATAAATACGCATCGGCAAACCGTTTAAGTTTTGAAAAAAACGGTCAGTCGGATATTCCTTTTACTTATTCAGTTGAGGAGATTTACGATAGATCAAGCGATAAATACGTAAAGGCTGCTTGTATAACCAATTACTGCGGAGACGACGACAATGTAGCGGTTCCGGCTGAAATTGACGGATACGCTGTAAAAATAATCGACGGCTGCGCTTTTGCACAGGCTTCGGTGAAAACGGTTATTATTCCGGACGGAACGGAGAAAATACTGTCGGGAGCTTTCCGAGGCTGCAAAAGGCTTGAAAGTATATTGCTTCCCAATACTCTTGAGTTTATAGGAAGCTATGCTTTTTCCGGCTGTGAAAGGCTGAACAGCGTTTCTATTCCTAAAAATACAAAGGTTGGAGCAATGGCGTTTGACATCTGCGCATAATGGTACCTCAGGCTGAAATTCAAGCTCCGGATTTTAATGTATTGTGTAAAAAGAAATGGGAATATTGTACAGTGATTCAATTGTTATAAAAGCATGCGGATACTGTTTGATAACGCCCATGTTTTTTGAGTTGTTATTAAACTTCAGTGGTGTTATAACCTGGGAATGTGGTAAGTCAATAATTTGAATAATCAGACGGCGGCAGCTTTTCCTTCTTACAGGAGAAGCTGCCGCCGTGTGTGCTGTTGGATTATCTGAATCCTTTTCCGCCTCCTCTGCCTCCTCCGAAGCCGCCTGCTGAGGTGCTGTTGGAAGTGCAGATTCCGTCTATTGTAACTGTTTCGGAAATACTTCCCGCAGAAATGGTATAGGTTTCGCCGTCCTTAATATCAGGCGAGCTGAAAACTATCGACTGCCAGTCTTTTTCGGGAGTATACGACAGTATGATGTTTCCGCTGCTGTCCGTTATCACTGCTTCCGTGCCGCCTGAAACGGTGGAGCTGAGATTATAGAGAACCGAATACTGAGTGGAATTGTTTTCTCCGAAGCCCTCTTCCATTCCTACGCTTCCGAAAGCGGCTATCGTTCCTCCTGTGATCCATGCCGAGGCGTTGTCACCGTAGTCGATCGCACCGTTTCCTCCGTTGGTCGGACCGTTTACATAGATTGCTCCGCCCTCTATAATAAGATTTCCGTTAGAATCTAGACCGTCGCCGGACGCATTGACTTTCAGTGTTCCGCCGCTGATAGTCAGCAGGCATTCCGTACCTGATCCGGTATTGAATCCGTCCATGCCGGGGCGGTCGGAGCTTCCAGTGTCGCTTCCGCCGCCGGCGTTCAGCCCGTCGTCGCTTGCGGTAACGGAAATATCTCCGCCTGAAATTGTTACGTTAACTCCCTCAAGTCCCTCGTAGCTTTTTTCGATATTAATTGTTCCGTCGGTTATAATAAGCTCTCCGTCTGCATGAACTCCGTCGTCACCTGACTTGGCGCTGATCGTTCCTCCGGAGATATTTATGTTTCCGTTGCAGTGTATGGAATCGTCGGAGGAATCAATGGTCATTTCTCCGCCCTTGATATTCAGCTCCGAGCCGGCTTTAACGGCTTTTGCCGACGTACTTTCCGATGAGCTTTCATCCGACGATTCGGAGGCTACGGCAGTAAAATATTCCTCCGATGTATTTGCAGCGGCTGTTATTTCGGTGTTCTGACGGTCAGGGGGCGTCATTTCTCCGGCGTTTTCGTCGGGAGCAGTCATTCCGTCCGGAGGAGTCGTATTGTTATTTCTGCCTCCCCAATTTCCCCAATCGTTGTTGGGCTGACCGTCAGATGTCATGCTTGCGTTGTCGCTGCCTCCGCCGGTTACTATATTAAATGTACCGTTCTCGATCGAAAGAACGCTTTCGGCTTCAATTCCGTCAGTTCCGGCGGTTATATCGAAAGTTCCGCCGTTGATATAGATATAGCCTTTGTCCGCGTCTTCGGTATTGCTGGATTTTATTCCGTTTGTACCGGCGTTTACAATAAAGTTTCCGCTGTTGATTTTAATGCTGTCCTTGCCGTAGATTCCCCCTGACGCAGAGTTAACGGTGTAGTTTCCGTCTGCAATAACAAGATCGTCCTTGCAGACGATTCCATGCTTGTAATTTGCCGTTATATTAAGGGTTCCCGACCCGTTGAGGGTCAGATCTGAACGGCAGAATATCGTGCCGTCTACATTTGAAGTATCCTCGTCAAGGCTGTATTCTTGTCCGTCAGAAAGAGTATTTTCGCTTCCGTTTTCAAGAGTAATAGTTACCTTGTCTGCTTTGTTTATAAAAAGCGCGGCATTGTCCGAGCAGGAAACATTTATACCGTTGAAAACCAGCTTTATGTCGCTTTCTTTATCGACGTCCACTATTATCTGACCGTCGGAGATAGTTCCCGAAAGCACATAGGTACCGGCGGCTGAAATAATAAGATTTCCGTCTGAAATTTCCGCTCCCGAGCCGGAGATTTCTGCGCTGTCACCGTTAAGCAAAACAGTGCATGAGGAACTTTCGTCGTAGCCTACGTCAAGATCGGCGGCATCAAAGCTTGTGTCTATCATCGATTCGGTAGCCGAAGCGTTCTGGCTTTGGCTTTCCGATGAGGAACCTTCGTTTTTCGAGCATCCGCTTGCTGCGGATAGAACAGTTATTAACGCCAGCAGCATAGCTAAACGTTTTTTTGTTTTGCATTTCATTTGAATAACAGTGCCTGCCCTTGCAAGCACGCCTCCTTTCAATATTTTGGAAGAGAATTGGTCAGCTGTTGCAGCTTGTTTCCCTTTTTAAAGCTGCTCATACGGCTGGGTGACAGCCTGACCGCAGGATATTTCAAGATTGCCGTTACGACATCTGAGCTCGTCTATCAGAGCCTTTTCAGAAGCTCCCTTTTTCAAGGTTATCTTATAGGTAAGCTTAAAAAGACTGCCCATATTTGTGGTTTTAACGTTAACAAGCTCACAGACTGAGGTGTATTTTTCAAACAGATCGCTGAATATATCGCTGTAGTCCAGCGATTCCGGAATAGTAATGATTAGCTGTTTTTCTCCGCTTTTTTCTCCTATTGGGATGGATGAGTATATAATGTTTGCCGCACATAGTATTGCGGTAAAAATAACTGCAATAAGCGCATATCCGGTTCCCATTGCAAGGCCGACAGCCATTGCCAGAAAGATACTGCATATATCGCGGGCGCTTCCCGGAACTGAGCGGAACCTTACCAAGCTGAACGCTCCCATTACCGCTACTCCCGTTCCTATATTTCCGTTAACAAGCATAATAACTACCTGAACTATTGCCGGAAGCATTGCAAGAGTAATGAAAAAGCCCTTTGAAACCTTGTTTTTGTATCTGAAAACCAAAGCAATTACTGCTCCCAGCGCCAGGGATATAAGGGTATACAGAATAAATTCGCTCGTTGATACGCCGTCGGTCGTTGAAATTGAAGCCGAGACCGAAATTAAATTATGCACAGTAATTCACCTTTCCTTTTTCCGCTTTGCATTTCATTTCGTTCTGATAAGCCGTTCCGTATTTGGAGTATGAACACGGGAAGATTTCAAGTTCGTCCAGAATATCGGCCAGCCACAGCGGCATTGCTCCAGGTATCTTGATCTCCATAATGCGTTCTCCCGCTTTGAGCAGTTTTTTGCCCCATACGCCCTTTTCAAGCTCCAAGGCCTCTTCTCGGTAAACGATATTGCTGTCAAAGGTAATACGTAGATTAGGATCGTCCTTTGAGTAAAGAGCGGTTCTGTCATATGAAAGATACATGGCCGGCGCAAGTCCTGGGTAAAAATTCATTACCCATTCAAGCTCGTTTTCTATCTGTTTGTTTTTTCCGGTTCCGCCCTGACCTTTCATAAAGGTTTTTGCAGTTTGCAGAGGCATATCTATGCGCCGCTTATAGACAACGCCCTTGTATTTCTTTTTCAATTCCAGAAAAACAGTATCATCGGCTTTCGGGACCCCGTAGCTTCTCAGTCTCATTTTTTCTTTGTATACCGGTTTTTCCAGAGATGTTCTGATAAGTCTGTGGTCCGGAGTGTCAAAATAAATGTTGCAGATCGTGCTTTCGCCGTATTTATCGGGAACCATGCGATCCTCTATCCTTTGCCTGAGTAGTCTGTACTTTTTTTCGTCAAGCAGATATTTCTTTTCGACCCTTTTGAAAATTTCCTGGAAATTGCTCATATATTTGCGCCCTGATATACGGGCTCCTCCTTTTAATGTATTTTACGGCGTTTATCCTTGCGTTTCAAAGCAGGTGTATCATAACTGCTGATTTCTTTGGAAACGCCGGTTTCTTTAACTGCTATAAGTATAGCTTTCTTACTTAAATTTTACTTTAGGATATAAATAAATTTTACTTTAAATTACCGCAAAAAAATAAATGGACGCTGCGTATTCGGCAACATCCATTAAAAACCAACAAACCGATCGGCACAACTCTGCCGACCGGTTTGACTTTTTATTGCGGGAAAATAACTATCCCGTAAAGTTATTCTACAGATATTATATAATAGTATACAGGCTGTCCGCCGTTAATAAGGTTTACGTCGATATTTTGATATTTTGACGAAACCTGATTGCAAAGCGCCTCTGCCGCTTCATCGGATACATCGGCTCCATAAAGAATGGTGATGTATGAACTGTCGCCCTTCACCAGACGTTTTGTAAGCTTGTACGCTGCTTTTGCAACGTCTTTGTCGACAAATGCCAGCTTGCCGTTGTCAAGACAAAGTATCTCGCCCTGCTTAATCTGATGCCCCTCATAATCGGAATCTCTGGCGGCAAATGTAACCTGACCTGTTGAAACGCGCTCCAAAGCTCTCGTCATTTCAAGTCGGTTGGTGTTGAAATCATTATCCGGGTCAAATGCAAGCATCGCGCTCATTCCCTGAGGAATAGTCCTGGTCTGAAGCACACAGACGTTTCTGTCTGCAAGCTTGACCGCCTGTTCTGCTGCCATGATAATATTTTTATTGTTAGGAAGAACAAAAACCGTTTCGGCAGGGCAGGACATGATAGCCGCAAGGATATCCTCCGTAGACGGATTCATTGTCTGTCCGCCTCTTACAACGCAGTCAACTCCGACGTCCTTGAACATAGCCTCGATGCCGCCTCCTGCGGCAACCGCAACAAAGCCGTATTTCTTTTCGGGCTTAGCGGGAATAAATTCCTGTTTGGATTCCTTCTGTCTTTGCTCGTGCTGCATTTTCATGTTCTCAACCTTTGGCAGATTGATATATCCGAACTCAAGCCCTTTTTGAATTGCAAGTCCCGGATCGTTTGTATGAACATGGACTTTTATTATCTCGTCGTCGTCAACTACTACAACGCAGTCTCCGATCGTTTCGAGATAAGCTCTCAGCTTTGAAGGATCGTCGCAGTCCCTGGCTTTCGTTATCAGCATTTCAGTGCAGTATGTGAAATGGATCTCCTCATCAAACTGTCCTACCGTATCGGCAAAGGTTTCTACTGTAATCTTTTTTACATCCGAAGATTCAGCCTTTACGATGTTTCCTCCGTGAAAAACGTCTTTCATCGCTTCAAAGATTATCAGCAGTCCCATACCGCCTGCGTCTACAACGCCCGCCTTTGCAAGGGCAGGAAGCAGCTTAGGGGTTTCGTCAAGCGATATCTTAGCCTGACGGCAGATCTCATCCCATATCATCAGAGGATCGTTGGAAGAAAGTGCAAGAGCTCTGGCCTTTTCCGCTGCTTCTCTCGCAACAGTAAGGATTGTACCCTCGGTAGGCTTCATTACCGATTTATATGCACCGTCTACTCCCGTTTCCAAAGCGCGTACCATATGCTCGCTGTCCATTGACTCCTGTCCGTCCAAGGCCTTTGAAAAGCCTCGGAAAATAAGCGACAGAATAACGCCCGAATTCCCCCTTGCACCTCTCAGCAGAGCAGAGGCGGCCGTTTTTGCAACGTCGCATACGCTTACGCCGTCATCCATATTTTTCAGCTCCGCTACTGCGTTGCCGATAGTCATTGACATATTTGTACCCGTATCTCCGTCCGGAACGGGGAAAACGTTCAGCTCGTCAACTGATTTTTTCTTATTTGAAATACTGTTAGCTGCGCTGATAAAAGCGTCCCGCAGTATTTTTCCGCTTATCACCAGAAAAGTCCTCCTATTTAGTTAATTTACCATTCCGTCAACATAAACGTTTACCGATTCAACGCAAACGCCCGCCTGCTCGGTAAGAATATAGCCAACCTTGTGGGCAATGCTTTCGGTAATTGCTTTTACATTGACGCCGTAGGTCACGGTAATATGCAGGTCGATAATCAGCTTGTTATTATTCTGCCTGATAATAACCCCTTTATTTTCAGATTTGTTCTTTTTTATCAGAGCGTCGATGCCTTGCAGAGCGCCGTATGAGTTCATTCCCGCAACTCCGAAGCAGCTTTGGACGGTGCCGTATATCAGTGTTCTGAGATACTTCATTGAAACGCCGATCGTTCCCAGATGATTGCAAGCCTTTATCATCAAGATCCACTTCCTTTCAGACTGTGTTGTATCGTATTAAAACTGAACGCGCAAAATCCTTATGAGGTATAGATGCAGCCGTGAACAAATCTGTAATTGGCTGTTGGATTCATCTATGCGCAACGATTGATTTATCCGGTACAAACACAAATGGACAATCATATTATATTATTCAAAACAATGTCTAAAATATTATATCACATTATAAATTTGTTTGCAATAGCTTTAATAAAACTTTTCTCGCTTTTTGAACCGCATAATTACGAGCAAAGTCCCTTGTAGCAAGCGGTCTGAAATACCGTCAAATACGTTGTTATCATAATTTGTTGCATACTATTCTTGCCGCACTGCTTACTGTAACTGCCATGTTAAGACAGATTACGGATGCGGCAAAGCCGCATACGGCGTAGGTTTTTTCGTATACCGAGGAAAATATCTGAATCGCCGGCAGCGGCTTTATTTGCTGTTTAACCGAATTTTCATGTATTTGTTTTCAAAATCGCTTACGGAAAGCGCCTTGTCAAAAAGCCATCCCTGTGCCATTTTGTGACCGCATCTGCATAGTATATCCGCCTGGAGCTCTGTTTCAACGCCTTCAAAAACAATATCCTTGTTTGTGGAATTGATAAGGCTGCATATACGGTTTACATATTCCCGCGCCTGTGAGCTGGTAGCTATCTTGTCTATAAACACTTTATCCAGCTTTACAATATCTACAGGTGCGTCCAGCAGAACGCTCAGTGACGAATAGCCCATTCCGAAATCGTCTATATCAATTTTAAAACCGTTCTTTCTCAGCTTTCTCATATTGCTGAACATTATATTTATATCTTTGCTGAGACTGCTTTCGGTAATTTCTATTTCAAGCAGACCGCGATCGATTCCGTAGCTGTCGGCCATGTCGGTGATCTTTTTTACAAACGAGCTGTAATTGTTATGCTGTCTTGAGAAATTAACCGATATCGGAAGCATTCGTATGCCTTCCTTTTTCCAGCGCGCAAGAGTAATGAGCACTTGTTCGTAAATAAAGAAGTCCAGCTCCGTTATATAGCCTACGTTTTCGAGTATTGTTATAAATTCAAACGGAAGCTTGTAAGTTCCGTCAGGGTTGCGCCATCTGCTGAGAGCTTCGGCGCCTATTATTTCTCTGGTGTCAAGAGAAAATTTCGGCTGAAGAAATAGCTCGATGTATCCGTTTTTGATGGACGGAAGAAGCTCGCTGGCGATAGCCTGTTCATAGCTTCGCTGTTTTCTCATTCTTTCGGTATAGATTCCGCATGGAATATCTTTAATTCCTTTTACGCTTCTGCGTGCAAGATTTGCATTGTCCATAGCGATAGTAACGTCGATATCGGATGAGTCAATAAAATACAGTCCGCTTGAAATATGTATGTCGCTGGCGGGATATTTTTTCTTGTGGAATTCGGTAAATCTTGCGTTCCTGAGTTTTATGCTTTCAATAAGACTGTCCCGTGATTCCGACTTGTATAACCCTACATAGTAATCGGAATGGATACGGCAACCGTATATATTGGTTTCGGTATTTCTTATAATATCGGCAAAATCGAACAGCATCTGATTTCCAGCTTCCGACCCGAAGTTGTCGTTTACATATGAAAAATCATTTATATCGGAATATACTATACCATAGCAGAAGCTTTTGTCATAGCTGCTTTTCAGATACGACGAAACTCGTTCCTTGAACGCTTTTCGGTTCAGCAGTCCCGTAACGGAGTCGGTTGTGGTAAGCCGCTCGATTTCGGCACGGTCGCTGTCTATCGTCTTTTTAAGATCCTTGACATGTTCGATGCTGAACAGTCTGCCGTACACGTTTGTAACCTCTCCCTGTTCGTTTGCAACGCTGACATACGGAAGCTTATACCATGTGTAGTCGTCATCATATGCCATGGTTCTGAATTCTATGCTTCCCTTGTGAGGGTAAGAGCATATATCGATCCATGAATCAAGATAGGCTTTGAAATCGTCGGGATGAACAAAAGGCTTACACTTCAGCTCGTTCCAGAAATTATTTATTATATTGTTCTCTTCGTCGTATCTGTTTATGCAGTTTGCAAGAAACATCTTGTCCTCAGTAACGTTGTATTCAAAGTAAACCTCGTCAGTATTTTCGGCTATGATCTTGAAGCGTTCCGTCTGATTAATTATTTCTCTCTCCGCCTTTTTTGCGTTGGATACGTCAAGAAGAATAGCGTATATAAGGTGAGAACCGTTTTCTGATGTGTCAAAATACTTGCCTTTAAGGCACATCCAGGCAGGCTTGCCGTCATATTTCGTTATCCTGAATTCGTATGAAAAATCACTGCGGCTTTCAACACATCTGTTCAGAGTTCTGAGAAAATCAGGAATTTCCCCTTTCTTCAGCAGATGTCCTCCGACTCCCGGATGAAGATTTTTGTCGGAATACCCCAGCATGGTGTAATAATCATCGTTGGCGTCGGCGATCTTCACTGTGTTCCCGGTCACTTCATAGAGCACAACTCCGCCCGGAACGTTATCCATCAAAGCGTCCAGCTCCATTTTTGACAGCCTGTATTTTTCTCTGAGATTTATATTTTCGGTAAAATCGCAAATAGTGATTTTTGAGCAGAAATGACCGTTATCGGCGATATAGTCTTCCGCAAGGCACATAACGTGAATATACCTGCCGTTTTTGCATTTGAACCGATGCTCTAAAAAGCCTCCGCGATTATTTTTCTGAAGCTCTGTAACTTTTTTTATATACTCGCTGCGGTCTTCATCCGGAATGAAATTATAAAAGCACACAAGACCGTTTTGTATATCCTGCTGAGTATATCCGGTTATTTTGCAGAACCCGTCGTTGGCGGACAGAACGATACCTCCGTCCGTAAAATCGGCTATATATTGTCCGTATAATATTTCTGATACTGCCGGCGCTGTTTTTTGCATTTTCCCACCTCCTGAAATTGAATAATAATTATTTAATATTATACTCCATTTTTCATAAAATTTCAATATTTCATTTGTATTTCGTCAGAATGCATATTTTTTTTGACGTTTTTTACAAATATAAAAATATATATTAAGGACTTTGAATAAGGTTGATTTTTCTATTTGTTTGTGCTATTATATAAAGGTATTCTCAAAAAAATATAGAATTTGTGAAATTTCCGGCGAGCGTGTCGGCATGTGGCGTTTTTGAGGCGTTTCAAAGGAAATGGTATGCGTTTTTGTATAACGGCGCTGAAAAAGAAAGGAATGTATGCAATGAATAATAAGAAACCGCTTATTATGCGTATCGCTGTGCTTGCGATTGCGGCAGTAATGGTTCTCGGACTTGTAATAGGAACAGTCGTAGGAGTGTATTAATATGGTGCATATAGGAAACAGCTGGGATGAAATCTTAAAGGATGAGTTTAAAAGCGAATACTATCTTCGGCTCAGAGAGTTTCTGAAAAGAGAATATGCGTCGTTTAATGTATATCCTGATATGTTCGATATTTTCAATTCTCTCAAATATACGGACTATTACAGCGTTAAGGCAGTGATAATCGGACAGGATCCGTATCATGGTCCAGGACAGGCTCACGGTCTTTGCTTTTCGGTAAGAGAAGGCGTAAATCCGCCTCCGTCGCTTCAGAATATTTTCAAGGAGCTTCAGGCGGATCTTGGGTATCCTCCTCCTGAAAGCGGAGAACTGACAAAATGGGCTGAAAACGGGGTGCTTATGCTTAACAGCGTACTTACGGTAAGAGAGGGACAGCCCAATAGTCATAAAGGAAAGGGCTGGGAGCAGCTTACTGACGCTATTATAAGAAAGCTTAATGAGCGTGATAAGCCGATAGCGTTTATTCTCTGGGGTGGAAATGCAAAAGCAAAAGCGGGATTGATAACAAATCCGATTCACGGAGTTTTTAAAGCGGCGCATCCATCTCCGCTTTCTGCATATAACGGATTTTTCGGATGCCGTCATTTTTCTGCGGTAAATAATTTTCTTGCCAATAATGGAATTGAACCAATAGACTGGAGACTGTGATTGCGGTCCATTAAAAATCGAATACGATATCTATCAGGATCTGACGGATGCAGTAATATATGCCCGTCAGATCTTTGTGTTTATCCGGTGTCATATTGCTGTGAAACAGCCTCTGATGATTATGGTGAAAATTGCATTTTTTTCAGCGGCTGATTTTATGCTCAGAGCAGGAGCTTCACACATAATATTTTTAATTAACAAGCTTGAGCGTTAAGGCATATAGTAATAGTGTCCGTAGTATTATTGCTTCGGACAAATTATATAAAGGTGGAAATTATGATGGGGAAGTATCTTATAGCGATGACTTCGATCACCTACGCTATGAAAGCTAAAGCCTTGCTTAATGAAAGCAGGCTTTACTGTGAAATACAGAGAACGCCTGAAAATATTGGTTCGGGATGCGGCTATTCGCTCAGGATTCGTGACGATCCTGATAAGATAATCGCATTTCTCGACAGTTTTAATATTCCTCATAAGGACGCCTACGAATATGAATAAACAGGCGGCAAAGTTTGTAAAAAATTAATGCAGGTTTTGTGCTTTTCAAATTGTCAATTAAAAACATTGCAGTCGCAGAACCGGCCAAAACACCGAAAGGAGGTATGCTCCCTGTAAGGAGCATGGTCATAAAAATGTGAAGCAGATAATAAATTTCGATAATTCAGCTACCAGCTTTCCAAAACCGCCCGGAGTCAGAAACGCAGTCTCGGAGGCGGTGTCAAGGTACGGCGGGAATCCGGGCAGAAGCGGTCATAAGCTGTCTATGCGTGTTTCTCAGAAGATTTTTAATGTAAGAAGCAGAGCGGCTGAGATGTTTGGGGCTCAGCCGGAAAACGTTGCGTTCACTCCCAACTGTACTTTTGCCGTAAATATGGCAGTAAAGGGAATAATGCAATACGGCGGGCATATGATCATATCGGATTATGAGCATAACGCGGTTTCAAGACCTGTATATGCACTTTCGCAGATGAGGGGAGTCGAATATTCGATTGCTCATGTAACGGACAGCGACGAGGAAACCGTCAGAAATTTTGAAAGGCTTATAAAAGCCAATACTAAATGCATATGCTGTACTGCGGCGTCAAATGTTACGGGAAGAATCCTTCCTTACCGTCAGATAGCTCAGCTTTGCAAAAGCAAGGGAATTTGTTTTATTGCAGACTGCGCTCAGGCATGCGGACTGCTGGATATTTCCCTTGACGATGGTATAAATTTCATATGCACCTCCGGTCATAAATCGCTTTACGGACCTACGGGAACCGGACTTCTGATCACAGACGGCGAATTTGCGCTTTCGACGATTATTGAGGGAGGAACAGGAGCAACCTCATCCGAGCTTGCCCAGACGCCGTTTCTTCCGGAAAGGCTTGAAAGCGGAACCATCAATACAGTAGGAATCATAGGCTTGGGGGAAGGGCTGAATTTTGTCAAAACCAAAACGGTAAACAGGATATTTTCGCATGAAAGCGAATTGTGCAGTCAGTTTATAGAAGGAATAAAAAATGTCCGCGATATTAAGATCTATCGTTCGGACTGTAAGTATGTTCCGATTGTTTCTTTCAATATCGGGGACGAAAATTCACAGCAGGTGGCTAGCTGGCTGTCCGACAGAGGCTTTGCCCTCAGAGGAGGACTTCAGTGTGCGGCTCTTGCACACAATACCTTGGGAACAATTTCACAGGGTACAGTCAGATTTTCTCCGTCTGCCTTCAACAGCAGACAGCAGGTTCGCGCTCTGATCGACGCTGTAAGAGCCTATTGATACAGTTATTTCAAAACGTTTACAAATTTCCGCAGACATTGGCTTGCCTGCGGATTTTTTATTTAAGGCAAGGAAATTTTTTTGAAATTGGTATTGTACTTTTGATTTTTATATGGTAAAATAAAATATATAAATGTAACCATTGCGTCAGTTTTGAAACTGATTTGTAATATATAGCAGCATAACTGATTTACTTTTGGATATATCGGTTCAAAAGGTTATTGCACAGTGCTCCGGTTTCGGAATGGGGATATAAGGAGTGCGGCAAAAATTTTGCTGCGGCCGTTAAATATATCTGCAGAATATTCGGAAGTATTTAAGTACCGCAGCTAATATGTAAAGGGTGTGACATATGCTGACAGCAATTACCGACGGAATCCTGGCTATATGGAGCGTATTTAGATCCATTCAGATAAGCGATATTATAGATATAGCCATTCTTTCATATCTTATATTTCATGGAATAAAGCTGATAAGGGAAACAAGGGCTCAGCAGCTGGTAAAGGGTATAATAGTTCTTATAGTTTTTTATCTGCTGGCTGTTTTCTTTAATTTACAGACCATGCGTTTTCTGCTGAAGACATGCTTTCAGTGGGGAATTCTTGCTATCGTTATCGTTTTCCAGCCGGAGCTTCGGCGGATACTTGAGAAGATCGGACGGACCAAGCTTACCGAGTTCAGTTTTTTCTCAAACAACGACGGAAACGACAGCACGGAGCACTGGAAGCATTGTATTGACGCAATATGCGAAGCGGTTCAGAATCTGTCTTCTACCTGTACGGGCGCGCTCATTATATGTGAACGAAAGACCAAACTAGGAGAGCAGATCGACACGGGAACGATTCTTAACTGTACTCCGTCGGCGGCGGTGTTCGGAAATATATTTTTTCCTAATACCCCGCTTCACGACGGCGCAGTAATCATACGCGACGGAATGATCCTTGCCGCAGGATGTTTTCTTCCTAAGCCGCAGAAAGAGGAGCTTATTGCAAAGCAGCTTGGATCAAGGCACAGGGCTGCGATAGGAATGAGCGAAATTTCAGACGCTATAGTAGTTGTTGTTTCGGAGGAAACGGGCACGATTTCAGTTGCTGAAAACGGAGAACTGACAAGAGGTTTTACAAAAGAGAGTCTTAAAAAGCTGCTCACTTTAAGACTGATTCCTGTAGATGAGGAAAATTCGGGTAAGGAAAATTCGCTTGCTGGAAGGGTGATTTCTAAATGGAAAAAATAAAGGCAAAAAAATCGCCTAAGAAGCATGAAGCCGATTTTGGTCTGCGCATTCTCGCCGTTATTATCGCAGTTATTATATGGTTTATTCTTTCAATAACCCAATATCCTACAAGAAACAAAACAATAACCAATGTCCCTGTTGTTTTTTCAATGGACGGAACTACGGCTGAAGAAAGAGGACTTTCTGTTTTAAATTACAAAGATATAACGGTTGACGTTGAAATAAGGGGAATGAACTATGAGATAGGAAACTATTCCGCAAATGATCTTGTCGCTACGGTAAATCTCGACCAGGTTACAAAGGAGGGAACCTATCACCTGGATATAGATGTTAAATCGGCGCATTCTTCAGACAAGGTAACGATAGTATCCGTTTATCCTGAGACGGTAGAGGTTACTTTTGACAGAATAAGTACAGCCAAGTTTGAGGTAGGAACCGAGGCTCCGCTTATAAATGCTGCCGAGGGCCTTACGCTTAAGGAAACTTCTGTTTCGCCGGCGGAAGTAGAAATCGAAGGTGCGGAAAATGAACTTAAAAAAATAGAAAGAGTTGCGGTGAGCGTATCAAAATCCATGACGATATCCGAGGATACAACTATCTCCACAAACGACGTTATATTCTACGATGCGGACGACAACGTTCTCGACGCTTCAAAATATACTATAAAGGATACAAAATCTTTTGACGTTAATTTTGTTATATACAAAAAGAAAACGGCTAATTTCAATGTTGAGTTTACAGACTGTCCGCCTGGCTTTGATGTTTCTTCCCTGCCTTATTCGCTTTCGGAGGAGAGCATTCAGGTTATTTCGCCGAAGCTTGATGATGCGGATACCGAGAATGTAAAACTTGGAACCATCTCTCTGAGCAGCGTTGATCTGGTAAAAACTTTTTCATTTGAAGTCGACAGCGTGCTTAGTTCGGGTGAAATAAATCAGACCGGAATAGGAACGATCGAGGTGTCTTTTGATTCTGAGGGATATACCTCGAGAAAATTTACTATTCCTCAAGATCAGATCACTATACAGAATATTCCCGCCGGCAAGAATGTGACGATTGAAACAAAGCAAATACCCGATGTTACGATTTACGGACCTGAGAATATAATGAACAGTATTTCAGCAGATGATTTTTCTGTGATTTTGAATCTTTCCGATGTGGTTAATTCCGGTTCAATAAATCACGCTGTTACTGTTTATGCGCCTAAGTACAATAAAGTATGGTGCTATGGAACCAACGAGGTACAGATCGAGATAGAGGACAAAAGTTCATCAACGAATTCAGAGTCTAAGGATTAAGGAGGAACAATCTGAAATGATTGTGATGGACAATTAAGTTCTGGCAAAGCCATAGTGTCATCGGGCGACTTCAAAGTCGCCCGATAATCATTATAAAAGCGTTTTACAATTGCAGGAGGTTGGCAGATGCCGGTAATTATAAATCAGATAAAAAGTCCGCTTGATGCTTCAGAGGCGGAGATAATTGAAAAAGCGGTAAGGCTGACCGGAGTGAACAGAAGCGATATAATATCCGCTCAGATCCATAAAACTTCTCTTGATGCGAGAAAGCAGAACGATATATGCTTCGTTCATTCGGTTTATATCAGCCTTGCCGACGCTGACGAGGAGAAAAGACTTTGTGAAGGCAGCAGCCGTTTTTCATATGCCGTTCAAAGCGAATTAAAGCCGAAAATTTCACGTGTGAAAAAAGAGGGCAGAGTTTGTATAGCGGGCTTTGGTCCTGCCGGAATTTTCTGCGGTCTTGTACTGGCTCAAAACGGATACAGGCCGCTGATCCTTGAAAAGGGAGAGGATATCGACAGCAGAACAAGAAGCGTTTATACGTACTGGAGCGGGGGCTCTCTTAATACCAGTTCAAACGTTCAGTTCGGAGAGGGAGGAGCGGGAACCTTTTCTGACGGAAAGCTTACGACCAGAATAAAGGATCCGCTGTGCAGATATGTCCTTGAGCAGTTTGTCAGGTTCGGCGCTCCGGAAGAGATACTTACCAGGGCAAAGCCGCATATCGGCACCGATAAGCTGAGGAGTATTATCAAAAATATTCGCAGACATATTATTTCTCTGGGTGGTGAGGTGAGATTTTCAAGCGAGGTGAACGGCTTTTCAGCCGACAGCGGCAGGATCGTATCGGTTAGTTTCGGCGGCGAAATTGCGGAATGTTCCGCACTGGTGCTGGCAACGGGACATTCGGCAAGGGATACTTTTGAAATGCTTTTCCGAAAACAGATTTTCATGGAGCCAAAACCTTTTTCCGTCGGCGTCAGGATCGAGCATTTTCAGGCTGATGTAGAGAAAAGTCTTTACGGCAAAAGCGCCGGTAATCCTCTTTTGCCTAAGGGCGAATATCAGCTTTCCTACAGACGGGAAGACGGACGAGCTGCGTACACCTTTTGTATGTGTCCGGGCGGCACGGTAGTTCCGGCGGCGTCGGAGGAGTATACGGTTGTAACAAACGGGATGAGCGAGCATGCCAGAAACGGAGCAAATGCAAATTCGGCGGTAGCAGTTTCGGTAACTCCTGCCGATTTCGGAAGCGCTCCGCTTGACGGAATGTATTTTGCCAGACAGATAGAAAGAAACGCTTTCAATGCGGGCGGAGGGCTGAAGGCTCCGGCATCGACTGTCAGAGGTTTTATAGACGGCAGGCCGAATCTTGACACGCCGATTGATCCAAGCTATGCAAGGGGAGTAACGCCGTGTGAATTCCGCAGCATATTTCCTGAATTTATTACTGATATGCTGATAGAGGGTCTGGGAAATTTTGCAGGAAAAATGAAATGCTTCGGAGACGGCAATGCCGTCCTTACCGCGCCGGAAACACGTACCAGCTCTCCGGTGCGTATAACAAGGACGGAAAGGCTTAATTCCGTTTCAATTGAGAATCTTTTTCCGTGCGGAGAGGGGGCCGGTTATGCCGGAGGAATTATGTCTGCGGCCGTAGACGGAATAAAAACGGCTCTGGAAATAATGAAAAGACAGGCTCCGTAAGTCTGACAGGCAATAAAAAAACAGCATCCTATGTGCTGTCTGAGTTAAAAAATAATTTATATATTTTAAATCGATAATAACGGG
>ERZ780218.503-NODE-503-length-35650-cov-5.206855_pt1 | contig 35650 bp, 33 predicted proteins | sample MGYA00510975_ERZ780218 | MGnify/ENA primary metagenome ERZ780218 (study PRJEB29588, sample SAMEA2152063) | human gut metagenome | biome: human gut; feature: human-associated habitat; material: faeces | place: Denmark | collected 2008/2010 ... | reverse complement strand
AAGCAGCGACTTTTTTGTCGCCCCTGCCTCTACCAGGTACCACGGAGCATACGAAGGAGGTTTATGCGAACATTCCATAAACGTTTACGAATGCCTTAAAAATTACTGCGAACGCGAACGTGTAAAGGAAAACTACGGTCTTGACTTTTCAGATGAAAGCATAGCGATTGTCGCTTTGCTGCACGATCTGTGCAAGGTAAACCTGTACAGGATAAGCTACCGCAACGCCAAAAACGAAGACGGTGTTTGGGAAAAGGTCCCTTATTTTGAATTTCACGACCAGCTTCCCTATGGCCACGGTGAAAAATCGGTTTACATAATAAGCGGGTTTATGCGTCTTACCCGCGAAGAAGCCTTTGCCATACGCTGGCATATGGGCTTTTCCGGAGAAGAAAATAAAAACACGATCGGGAAAGCTCTTGAAATGTTTCCACTGGCGCTTGCAGTGCATATCGCCGATATGGAAGCTACTTTCTTAATGGAGGGCGGAAAGCTCTGATATCCCGTTTACCGGACATTTTCTTTGCCGAAAAAATTTTTGTTCTTTGAAACCTTTCGGCGTTTTATTAAGTGTTATTTATATAAGCCATTGATCCTATGCGGATCTGGAAAGGAACGGCTTTAAATTATGCGGAAAGAAAGTTTTGTACAGGAACTTCCCGCCGCCAAGCTGCTTGAAATGTATTCGGACAGCGTCTATCGCCTCGCTTTTCTCAGGACACAAAACGTAAGCGATGCACAGGACATTACGCAGGAGGTTTTTCTTAAATATATCAAAAGCAATAAAAAATTCAACGACGAGGAACACAGAAAGGCATGGCTCTTAAAGGTAACTGTCAACGCCTGCAAAACGCTTATGACAAGCGCATGGCGCCGACACTACGCTTCGCTTGATGCCGCTGCCGAGATAGCGGCTGAAATGCAGCCGGATCTCAGCGAGGTATACTCGGCTGTAATGAAGCTGCCTGATAAATATAAGACAGCAATACATTTGTATTATTACGAAGAATATTCCGTAAAGGAAATCAGCGCTATCGAAGGCTGTACAGAATCAGCTGTAAAATCGCAGCTTTCCAGAGCAAGGCAGATGCTTAAAACTATACTAGAGGAGGAAGACAGCTATGTTTAAGAACCGTTACAAAGCCGCAAATGAAAAAATAAAGCCGGACGCTGAGTTTCTTTCCTCTCTTGAAAAAGCAATGGAGAACCAGAGGCGCACCTCAAAAAAAGCCATATTTATCAGAATAAGCGGATATGCAGTTTCCGCCGTTGCCTGCGGGGCAATGATTTTTCTGGGCATATCAGTATTCAGCGGAGAACATAAGGTCGTTACCTCCGATTCATCTGATACCTTATCATCATCCTCGCAAAGCGAGCTTCATCAGCACGGAAACAATGCATATAACCCTCCGGTCAACCAAGGGGTTTTTGCCGATAGTGAATTGTATTCCACGGAAACCGACGATCCGGAAAAACTGGCACTCCTTGCCGAAAGAATGAATTCAGAAGAGCTTAAATATGCGTATTCCAACAACGTCGACCGATTTGACGAAAGCAATATTATGGACTCTGACGCTCTTGAAAGTCTTGTGTCCCTGCTTTCGGCAGGAGGTACGGAAACGGACGATTCACCGTCCGGCAACGCGCAAACCGTATACTATATGGCTGTTTTCACCAACGGAGATATAGTTAAATTTTCAATATCCGATTCGCGGTTCTTTATATGCAAATATTTTGACAAGAACATTTATCTGAACAACAGCTGATTGCGGGCTTACAGAAAGGATGCTTAATATGAAATTCAGAAAACTATTTACGGCGGTATTGCTTACAGTATTATTTACAGGGTGCGGCGCTGACGCTTCGAAAGACGAGTCGCAAGAAGAAATCTCATCCAGTATAAGACCAGATTCGTCAACAAGCTCTTTGTCGAAAGACGAATCGCAAGAAGAAATCTCATATACTCCGATCGTCTGCAGATATACAGTCACTCCTACCTGCTGGACGGCCTTTGACTGTATATCCTTGAATATAGAGGTCAGGGATAACAACACCGTCGAGGTCTACTGCAGTAATTTCAGCTACACAATCGATCCTGAAACGACAGTGACCCTTGATTATATTTATGGTGAAACCTTTGATATCACCGAGGAGCAGAAACAGAACATCATTTCCGTAATAGAAAAGAACCGTATCAACAAAATTAAAAACTGCGGCGACGACGATTCCTGCGACGGAAGCTACCAATATATTTCTTTGTGCGATTCAGACGGAAAAACCGTTCATAACTGCGGCGGACTTAATCCGTACGACCAAAAATTTGAAAATACGGTTGACGAAATAATGAAAGTTCTGCCCGAAGATACAACCACGGATATACGCAGCAAATCGGAGGATGTTCTTAAAGAATATCTGACTGAAAACTATCCCGAGCAGTAAACCGGCTTAACTAGCAATGGCAAAATTCTTTCCTATACAATAAAGAGCTTTCGAGAAATCGAAGGCTCTTTTTATTGCGGTCAGATCAAGTAATGAGAGCCCGTCGCAACAGATTGTAAAAACTCAGAACAATACTCGCAACCCGCTTTTGCCAGAAATAATGTGACAAATGTAATATAAAAATCCTTTCAAATGTAACTTACTCTTATTGCGCAGGTGTGATATACTTAAAGTAATGAAAGGACGGATCAGCATGAACGAATTTGTATCGGTTAAAAACTTGGTAAAAAATTACGGGGATTTCTGCGCAGTAGACAATCTGAGCTTTTCAGTGGAAAAGGGCGAGATATTCGGACTGCTCGGACCTAACGGCGCCGGAAAATCAACCACCATAAATGTTATCACAACTCTTGACGGCTACACTAAGGGTACGATCGAGATCGACGGAATGAATATTGAAAAACACCGAACCGAGGTGAAAAGGCTTATCGGAATGGTACCGCAGGATATAGCGGTTTATCCGTTCCTGTCAGCAATTGAAAACGTCAGGTTTTTCGCCTCGCTTTACGGTATAAAGGGCAGACAGCTTGAAAAAGCTGCGAAAGAGGCGCTTGAATTTGTGGGACTTTCCGACAGAGCTTCCATGAAACCCAAGCATATGTCGGGAGGAATGAAACGAAGACTGAATATTGCCTGCGGCATCGCTCATTCACCGAAACTTATAATAATGGACGAACCGACGGTGGGCGTAGACGCACAATCGAGAGAACATATTCTTGATTCCATTAAAATACTGCGTGACCGGGGCGCTACGGTAATATACACCTCGCACTATATGAACGAAGTAGAGCAGATATGCGACAGAATAGCAATAATCGACAAAGGAAGGCTGGTTGCGTGCGGAACCGAGCAGGAACTGGTTTCCATGGTCACCGAATACAAAAGCTTTAAGCTAAAAACGAAAATCCCTGTCGGCTTTGACGAAAAGCAGTTTATCAAAAATACAATAACTCTTCCCATGGTTCATGCTGCGGCTGTAAACGGAGATGTAATAACGATTGAAACGACTCTTGAATGTTCGGACTTTTCCGATATTCTGGAACATATAAGGAAATTCCGCCTGCCAATAGTAAGTGTCGTTTCGGAAATCCCCGACCTTGACAGCGTGTTCCTGACTCTTACAGGTCATGAGATGAGATAGGGGTGTGATACGAAATGCTTGCAGTAATTATAAAAGAAATCAAGGAAATGTTCAGGTCCGGCGATCAGTTGTTTTTCGTAATATTTTTTCCAAGTCTTATGGTGTTTCTGCTGGGTACCCTCCTTGAAGATCTAAACATTGCGGATTATAATATCGGCGAGATAAAGCTGGGCTATTGCTCAGACGGCGAATCCGATACCGCCGAGCAGTATTTTAAAAGCCTTGAGGAAAAGGGCATAATCAGCCTTGAATATTTCGATTCCACAGACGAAGCGATAGAGGAGATAAAAGCTGAAAGACTTACCGCCTGCGCAGAATCCGGCGACAGCGAAATAACGCTTTATCTCGGTGACGAAGGCGTAAAAAACCGCTCTCTTACAGCAATGACTCAAGGCTTTCTATATATGCATCAGACCTATACTGCCTGCGCTGCGAATATGGATGATCCCATGCGACTGATAAAAATGCAGCCTTCGGAGCAGGACTATACAAAGGCCAAAGAGCTGGGGATAGAGCGTTCAATGATAGACTACTACGCAATCGCAATGACTGTAATGATAATGTTTATGGGTTCGCTTGTAGGAGGCGGCGAAACATTTTTCAACGAAGTTAAAAATAAAACAATGAATAAGCTCTATATCTCTCCCTTGAGCCGGAGCAAAATTTTTCTGGCTAAGGTAATAGGCTGTCTGCCTATGGCGGTTATAGAGGTAGCCGTAATAATGATCGTAAGCACGGTGTTTTTTAAAGCTCGCTATGCCTCTAATGCCGCTGACAACCTGCTGCTGTTTGCCATGCTGCTGTCGGCCGCGCTGGCTATTTTCTCAGTAGGCATATTTGTGGGCCTGTCCTTGAAAAAAATCTCACCCGCCGCTTTATTTCAGTTGCTTTCATGGATAATGCTGTTCTTTTCGGGCTCTTTTTCAAAGGAAATCTATATTGAAGGCTTTTCAAATTACCTTCCGCCCTATCTCATCCAGCAGGCAGCTTTTGAACTGACGCTGTTCGGAAACAGAACTGCTGCGGCTCAGGTCATAGCCGTCAGCTCAGTTATCCTGGCAGTATTCACTATTCTCGGCGCCGTTAAATTCAACCGAAAGGAGGCGGCATAAATGAGCAACATTATCAGGATATTTAAAAACTCGCTAAAAAGGAACCGCATGTTTATTTTTATCACTCTGATTGGAGCGGTCATGCTCTGCTTCTGCCTTGAAGCATTTAAGATGTTAAATGCCGGAGCTCTTTTCAACGGCAGTCAAAGGATCTCCGTAGGGGTTATAGACAGTGACGACAGCGCGATCTCCGAAAATCTCGTAAGCTATCTGACTGAATATCTGAATATGGAGGTCATAGACGATCATTCCTACGATAAACAGTCAAGACTATTGATTAATACCGATATTTCTGCTATAATAGAAATACCGGAAAGCTTCTGTTCAAAAGCTGTAGAAGGCACTGTTCAGCCGCTTACCTTAACTACGCTAAATGATTATGAAAACGTCGCTTTCATACAGTCATATCTGGACGTATATATGGAAAGTCTGTCTGTAGCCGTTCAGTCGTCCGACGGAGATAAATCAGTTCTGGAAAGTATATTAAACGAAAGTATGCAAAATGAAATAAAACTTAAGTCAGAAAACGTAGCCGAAAAAAGCGCCGACGATATCACCGCCTACGCATTTGAAACTACCTCCGGCTTTTTTCTGATGCTGGTAATGTCGATATGCATATTCGTTTCATATACCGTGCTTAACGATAAATCCACCAAGACCTATGAGCGCATGCAGATATCTAATGTAAAGCCGTATGAGTATATAACCGGAACCATTCTATTCGGCACAGCATTGTGCATTATATTCGGAGCGGCGCCGCTGCTTTATGCGGCGATACGAGGTTATTCGCTGGGGATAAGCTTCGGTCTTGCAGCCGTGCTTTATATGCTTTTCATCTTGTTTGTAATAGGCTTCTCTCTGCTGCTTTCAATGACTGTAAGGTCGCGTGCTGCGATATCCACTATAGTTATAAGCTTCTCCTCAATAGGATGTGTTCTTGGCGGAGCTTGGTTTCCTATTCCCGACAGTGCAGGCGTAATAAAGAATTTTTCGTATATAATGCCGCAGTACTGGTTTATGGACGTTATAAAAACGAAAATAGAAGATTCCGGCGCCGTCTGTCTGCCGAACCTGTGCATACTTGCGCTTTTCGCTTTGCTGACCTACCTTATATCAGCAACGGTATATTCACGGAGGAAAAGCGACGATTAAATTCACGGAGTAATTGTTGATATGAACAAAGCCATGCTCTATCTCGCATTTAAGCTTACAATGCTTGCCGCTTCGGCGGGCTATTGCATAAAGACAAAAGCTGATATTTCCGTTACGGTCATATCGGCTCTGTTCTTATGCTGCTTGTTTTTTACCGAAGCTTTTACGTCGAGATACCGCCACGGCAGAAAAGCGTCCCTGATATTGTCGGCGGCTGGAATGGCAGTTTGTTTGTATACCGATAAGACGTTCTTTTTTCCTGTGCTTATTGCAATTATATTATGTACCGCAGACCTCTTTACCGACGGTTCTTCATTCCTAACGGTTTCGGGAACGGCTTTGCTTCTGCTTGGAATGATCTTCACGCCGGATTTTTTCTCCACGATAATCACAATGATCGGCATTACCGGCTTTCTCTCACAAAAACGCCTGATTGAAAAGCTTTCGTACTATAAAGAACTTTCAGGCGGCCAGCGTAGGGAAATTGCTGATTTAAAGCTTAAAATATCAGATATGAAAAGTTATGCGGCGGCTCTGAAACATTCGTCAGCGCTGGAGGAAAGAAATCGGTTTGCGGCAAGGATTCACGACGAACTCGGACACGGAATTTCAGGAAGTATAATAATGCTGGAAGCCGCTCGTATAAACATAACTGCAAATCCGGATAAATCCGGTGAAATAATAGACAAGGCAGTAGAAAATCTCCGAAACGGAGTGGACAGCATACGAGCTTCGCTCAGAGAGGAACGTCCGGACCGGCGCACATTAGGTCTTTCCGAAATTGAAACTATCATGAAGCAATTTTCTGTAAGCTACAATATAAAAACTGAAATAAACGCTTCCGACAAACTTGACAGGATTACTCCGCAGATATGGCTCTGTATACGCGATAATCTTACTGAAGCCCTTACCAATACCCTTAAACATTCAAAAGCCGATCTTTTTACTTTCAGTCTTCATTCCTATAACAAGGTCATAAGAGCCGAATTCCGTGACAACGGAAAATGCGACGGTAACTACAGCAAAGGACTCGGTCTTGAGGCAATCGAGGAACGCACTGCGCTTTGCGGCGGAAAAAGCTTGTTCAGAAGCGGTCAGAACGGCTTTTCAATCACCAATATATTTATCTTGAATCAGGAGCTGCAATTATGATAAACATACTTATAGCGGACGACGACGCATTAATACGCGATGGCTTGAAAATGCTGCTCGAGTCTCAGAGCGACTTCAATATAACCGGTATAGCCAAAAACGGCAAAGAAGCCGTTTCGCTCTGCCGGGACCAGAAAAACGACGTTGCTTTGCTTGACATCAGAATGCCTGAGATGGACGGCATAAAGGCGGCCGAATTTATGATAAACGAATCGCTCTGTTCTCCCCTGCTGCTGACTACCTTTGACGAGGAGGATTTTATTATAAGGGCTTTAAGGCTCGGAGTAAGCGGGTATATTCTCAAAAACAGTCCGGCGGAAATGATATTCAGCGCAATAAGAACGGTAAGTGCCGGAGGGACCGTCTTTCAGGAGGATATACTTAAATACATCCGTGAACGCATCAGTTCAGGAGGAACAAACAGTGTGTTTTCACTCTTATCAGCAAGAGAAACCGACATTGTCAGACTTATAGCAAAAGGCCTTTCAAATCAAGAAATTGCCGACAGTCTTTATATTTCAAACGGAACAGTCCGCAATTATATAAGCGTTATTCTTGAAAAAACAGGACTTGAACATCGTACGCAGATAGCAGTAGAATACCTTACAAAATAAGAAACGGCGCGGCAAGTATCTTTTGTACCTGCTCCGCCGTTTTTATGTAATATTTCCGGACAAATCTAATATAAATAAAAACAGAGCGAACACTTATCCGCTCTGTTTACCCAAAAATAACTATGTAAAATTACTTTTCACCCTTAAGCTCAGCCATACACTCGGAGCAAACCGTCTTGCCCTTGTACTCAACTACGTCCTCTGCACTGTTGCAGAATACGCAGGTGCGCTGGAATTTCTTAAGGATTATCATATCGTTATCTGTATAGATCTCGATAGCGTCCTTAACATTAAGGTCGAATGTTCTTCTCAATTCGATAGGAAGAACGATTCTTCCAAGCTCGTCAACTCTTCTTACGATTCCTGTAGATTTCATAAATCTAGCCCCTTTTCATCAATAATTAACACGCCACGCCTGTGTGTGTACCTTTATTATACAATGAATGTCGATTAATGTCAATACCTATTATGGAAAAAATCTTGCAAAACGTTAGAATTAAGAAAACCGTAATAAATCTTTATGTTTATTTATACCTGAGAGGTGAAATATTTGCTTAATTGCATAATTATACTTTTTATTTTTGCGGCAATATTGTATTCTATGTTTACCGGAAGCATTTCAGAGGTATCAAATGCTGCTATTAATTCCTCTGTCGACGCAGTTCAGCTAGTTATACAGCTTGCCGGAACCATGGCATTCTGGGGAGGAATCATGGCTGTAGCCGAAAAAAGCGGCTTGACCAATAAGATAAATAAGATAGCCGGATATATACTGCATCCGTTTTTCAGTAATCTTGATAAAAACGGCAAAGCAATGCGGGCGATAACAATGAATGTGACCGCAAACCTTCTGGGCATAGGAAACGCCGCTACTCCTTTGGGTATTAAAGCAATGCAGGAAATACTCAGCGAGGAAAAGACAACGTACACCACCCGCAGTATTGCAATGCTTATCCTGTTGAATACTGCGTCAATTCAGCTTCTTCCGGTGACTATAAGCACATTAAGGCTTAAGTACGGAGCTGCAGCGCCTTGGGACTGTACAGCTCCCATACTACTTAATTCTCTGGTTTCTTTAGCTTTCGGTATGGCGGCAGTCTACATCCTTTTCGGAAAGAAAAAATCCTTAAAATATCCGTCGTCAGTCCTTCAGACAAAAATGCAGTAAAGGAGTATGCATAAGCAATGCTGATATCAGATCTTGCAGCGCCGATTTTGATTCTGTCAGTGCTGCTTTACGGAGCGTATAAAAAAATCGACTTGTTTGAAGTTTTTAGCGAGGGCGCATACATAAACCTTAAAACTGCTGTAGATATACTTCCCGCTCTGCTTCTGCTTATGACTGCAGTAGGCATGCTTTCGGCCTCTGGTGCGCTAAACGCCTTTTCAGAGCTTATTTCTCCTATACTTGATAAAATAGGCTTTCCTTCTCAGGTGCTTCCCCTTGCTTTAATACGTCCTGTATCCGGAAGCGGTTCTCTGGCGGTTCTGGATAACATTCTATCTGTTTTCGGCGCAGATAGCTTTTCCGGCAGAGTTGCCTCGGTTCTCATGGGGTCCACTGAAACCACCTTCTATACTATAGCCGTATATTATTCCGCCGTAAAAATAAAAGCCGAATTACCGGTCTTTATCTCATCGCTTACCGCTGATTTTGCAGGATTTATATTCTCGGCGCTTATCGTAAGGCTGTTTTATTAAAACGTGCTGATTAAAAGTTTAAAGGCAATACTGTATTCCTCATACGGTATTGCCTTTACAAATGAAACAGGCGACCGGATATCCCGGATAAAACTGCGTAAACAGCATTTTATCCACAAGAACATTGCGTTCGCCTGATTTTACTGAATGATTTTCAACATCAAAACAATGCAAAATTATTTCAGCTCAAAAGATTTGACCCATTCAACAAGAGCGTCCTCATATTTTTCTTTATCTTTGGACAAGCAGTAAGCGTTCACACTCCATATTGCGTCATCGCCTTTAACAAGTCCCTCAATAACGTAGCAATCCTGTTTATCGCCCAATGTACCTACGGCAGAATCATTATAGCAAGCATAAATAAGATCTCCGTCCTTCTTGAATTCACCGTCAAACCCGCCGATCTCAGCATACTGCTGATATTCATCCAAAGAAACAAGCTCCAACTCAGGATTTTCGATATAATCATATTTTACAATATTTACAGCCGCTTTTTCACTGGTATAAAACGCAACTGAATCCTGTTCGCTGCTTGACTCCTCTTTTAGAGTGCGCGGAATCTTCATGGTAAATCCACTTCCTGACACTTCCTTATAACTGCCGGAATGTGTAAGACTGTACACATTTTTGTAATAATAGTATCCAAAGCCGCCAAGTATTATAACCAGAACTACTATAATACTTATAAGCGAACTCGTCGATTTTCTTTTCCTTGCCGACACAGCAACAGCCGGAGCGGCGTCCATAACGCTGTTATCTCCGGGAATGGAATAGGCGCTTCCGTCATTTTCATATGTAACCGGATTGCCACATGAGGAGCAGTAAACCTCGGCCTCAGCCACGTCGTTTCCGCAAAATTTGCATTTCAAGAGAATTCCCCCTATAATTATTAAATAACATATTAATTATACAATGTTTTTCGCATAATGTCAATAGTATCGCATAATAATTTTAACAATTATCAGAAATTATAATCTTATCATTTTTTTAATCAAAATAAAACAATAGATCCGTCATGAAAAAACAAGACGGATCTAATTTAACTAATTATCAAAACTGATAGACTCTGCCCATTTCTCAATCTTGCTTCCGAAGATAGGCTTGTATCGTTCAAGGCACTGAAAATCTAAAATATAATACTTGGAGCCGTTTTTTATGCAGGTCATGTAGTTATAAACATCATTTCCCTTGTTGTTCTCAATTGTTGCCTTTAAAACATTGCCGTTAAGGCTCTCCTTTTCATAGCCGTTGGATGATTTCTTCTGCTCAAAAGCTGTATCCATCAAGGACATAAACATATCCTCTGTCATGTACTCCATCTGATCCTCGGGAATATCCTTAAAATCAACCATTACATAGCCGAATAACACAAAGCCGTTTTCATACGCCTCAGCCTTAGCGTCAAACATACTGTTTGTATCGCTCATGGCAGACAAAACTCCATTGTCATCAGATTCTTCCATAACCAGCGGAAGCTTAATGGAAAAATCGTCAAAATTATAGGTTTTTGTAACAAGATTTCTCACGCAGAAATACCCGATACCGACAAGCAGGATCACTATCACAGTAATAACTGAAGCAAGAGCTTTATGACTTTTTTTCGCCGGCTTAACAGCTGCTGAAGCTTCGTTTACTGCGTTCGGATTTGAGCCAAACACCGATCCGTTCTTTGACATTCCCGGCATTTCTTCAATACGTGTTCCGCAATTTAAGCAGAATTTGTCGTTACGTCCCAGTTCTGTTCCACACACAGTACACTTCATTTCAAATACCCCCTATAAATTTTACCTTTAAAACGAATAGGTTTTATGAGTCAGCTCTTTTTTTTGCCTCGATGTCGGCAAGAGCGTCCTTCCTAGAAAGATTGATCCTTCCCTGCTGATCGATTTCCATAACCTTGACAACTATTTCATCGCCGATAGAAACAACGTCCTCTACCTTTTCCACCCTTGATTTATCAAGCTTGGATATATGAACCAGTCCGTCCTTTCCGGGAGCGATCTCAACAAAAGCGCCGAAATTCATAATGCGTACAACCTTACCTTTATAGATCGCTCCGATCTCAGGATCATTGGCAATAGTGTTGATAATTGATATAGCCTGTTCAGCCTTAGCCTTGTCAAGCCCGGAAACAAAAACACTTCCGTCCTCTTCAATATCAATTTTAACATCGCACTCAGCAGATATCTTCTGTATAACCTTTCCGCCCGAACCGATAACCTCTCTGATCTTGTCAACAGGAACCTTTGTAGTAAACATTTTAGGCGCCCATTTGTTCACTTCAGGTCTTGGCTCGGAAATAGCCTTGAGCATTACCTCGTCAAGTATATAATTTCTTGCCTTGTGAGTTTTTTCAAAAGCTTCCTTGATAATATCCGGAGTCAGACCGTCTACCTTTATATCCACCTGGATTGCCGTGATACCGTTCTTGGTTCCGCCTACCTTGAAATCCATATCTCCGTAGAAGTCCTCAAGACCCTGGATATCTACCATCGTCATCCAGCTTCCGTCCTCCTTGGTGATAAGACCACAGGAGATACCTGCAACGGGAGCCTTAATCGGAACTCCGGCGTCCATAAGAGCAAGAGTGGAACCGCAGATGGAGCCCTGCGAGGTAGAACCGTTTGAGGAAAGAACCTCCGATACCATTCTTATAGCATACGGGAACTCATCTGTACTGGGGATTACAGGAACAAGCGCCTTTTCAGCAAGCGCGCCGTGACCTATCTCACGTCTTCCGGGACCTCTGGAAGGTCTGGTCTCTCCTACGGAATAGGATGGGAAATTGTAATGATGAATATATCTCTTGCTGTCCTCTTCGTCAAGACCGTCAAGTCTCTGTGCGTCGCTTACGGGACCAAGAGTACAAACTGTCATAACCTGAGTCTGACCTCTTGTGAAAAGCCCCGAGCCGTGTACTCTCGGCAGCAGTCCAACTTCTGCGGCAAGAGGTCTTATCTCGTCAATTCCTCTTCCGTCAACACGTTTGCCTTCATACAGCCAGTCTCTTACGATAGTTTTCTGAAGTTTGTATACTACTTCGCCGATTATTTCAGGAAGCTGAGGATACTTTTCGCTGAAGGTTTCAACGATCTCGTCGGTAACAGGCTGCATTCTTGCATCCCTTACATTCTTATCGTCGGTATCAAGCGCAAGTTTTATCTTTTCGCCCACTGCTGACATTATTTCGTCAAGCATATCATGGTCAAGCTCCATAGACTCGAATTCAAACTTGGGCTTTCCGATCTCAGCCTTGATTTCATTTATGAAAGCAACCATCTTTTTGATTTCCTCATGACCTTTTAGAATAGCCTCAAGCATGAGGTCGTCGGGAACCTCGTCGGCGCCGGCTTCGATCATAACGATCTTCTCCATAGAACCGGCTACGGTAAGGTTGAGATGATTTACTGCTCTCTGCTCCAGAGTAGGATTGAGCACTATCTCTCCGTCGACAAGACCTACACTGATTCCGGCAATCGGACCTGCCCAGGGAATATCGGAAATAGAAATCGCAATTGAAGCAGCGATCATTCCCGCAATCTCAGGCGAACAGTCCGGATCGACAGCAAGGACTGTCATTACCACCGAAACGTCATTTCGCATATCCTTGGGGAACAGCGGTCTGATCGGACGGTCAACCATTCTTGAAGTAAGTATCGCCTTTTCTGTAGGCTTGCCCTCTCTCTTCATGAAAGAGCCGGGAATCTTTCCTACCGAATAAAGTCTCTCCTCATAATCTACCGAAAGAGGAAAAAAATCTATTCCTTCTCTTGGCTTCTCAGAAGCCGTAACGTTGGCCATTACAACGGTTTCTCCGTATCTTACCCAGCAGGAACCGTTGGAAAGCTGACAGGTCTTCCCGGTCTCAACGATAAAAGGACGTCCTGCATATGTGGTTTCAAATTTTCTGTAGTTTTCAAACATCTGAATACTTCCTCCTATTAATAATCTCTATTGACAGGCGAAGCATTAGCAATAAACAGACCCCGCGAAATATTCACGGATTCTGTTTAATGCTAAAATACTTTCGCCTCTTCAATAATTTCAACGCTGAAATAAACACCAAAAGGCAGTGACAAATAATGCCTCTGCCTTAGTGTTACTCTTAAAATTACTTACGGATTCCGAGCTTTTCAATTGTAGCTCTGTATCTCTCAATATCCTTTCTCTTCAGATAGCCGAGAAGATTTCTTCTCTTACCAACCATTTTCAGCAAACCTCTTCTTGAGTGATGGTCCTTCTTGTGAACCTTAAGGTGCTCAGTCAGATCGTTGATTCTTTTGGTAAGAATAGCGATCTGAACCTCAGGAGAACCAGTATCGGTTTCGTGAGTTCTGTTGGCTTCGATAACCGCAGTTTTTTCGTCTTTTCTAAGCATTTTTCGTACCTCTTTCAAAATATTTCCGATGTAAAAGAATATGGCGGGTAACCTTCCCTAACGGGCTTAACCCATATTCTGTTGCATGGATAACGCTGTGATAAACACAACAACAATTATTATACAACAGTTTAGATAAATTGTAAATAGTATTAATACAAAATTTACATTATTTTATTTTTCACCTTAGCGGCAGTCAGAGTATTCTGCATAAGCATTGCAATAGTCATAGGCCCTACGCCTCCGGGAACCGGAGTAATATAGCCCGCCTTATCCTTGCAGTCGTCAAAATCCACGTCTCCGCAGAGCTTGCCGTTCTCGTCGCGGTTCATGCCTACGTCGATAACCACTGCGCCCTCCTTTATATAGTCGGAGGTTATCATTTTAGCTCTGCCGACTGCGGCCACCAGAATATCTGCTCTCTGACACACCTCTTTCAGATTTACAGTCTTTGAATGGCAGATAGTTACCGTTCCGCTCTTATGCAGCAGCAGCATTGCCTGGGGCTTGCCGACAATATTGCTGCGTCCGATAACAACGCACTCTTTTCCGGCAATTTCCGTGCCAGTAGACGCAATAAGCTCCATTACTCCGGCCGGAGTGCAGGGCAGAAAGCTGTAATCGCCTATCATTATCTTTCCTACATTTACCGGATGGAATGCGTCAACATCTTTTTCAGGCAGAATATTGTTTATGATGACCTTATCGTCAAGATGCTTCGGAAGAGGAAGCTGTACCAATATTCCGTTCACCTTATCGTCGGCGTTCAGCTGCTTAACCAGCTCCAGCAGCTGCGCCTCGGTAGTATTCTCCGGAAGCGCATACTCATATGAATTAAAACCTACCTCTTCACATGCGCGCTTCTTGTTTCTCACATAAACCTTTGAAGCTGGATCTTCGCCTACTATAACAACCGCAAGCCCTACCTCGATCCCCTGCTCTTTAAGCGCCGCCGTTTCAGCCTTAATACGCTCCTTAACCTGTGCAGATACTGCTTTTCCGTCAATAATCTTACTCATTCCTGTCATCCTCCGCTTCAGTATTGGTTTTATCGTCAGAGTCCCGCGCTTCTTCGGTATCATTATTTGAAGCTTCTTCCTCTGTTTCATCGTCTTCCAGAATAGACTTATATCCGTTGCTTTCATCAGAAGCTTCACTGTCTTGGGTTTGCGGCAGCTCCTGCTTGGCATTTTTTCCGTACTTTTCGTCGTATTCCTTCTGCAGCTCGGCAAAGCTTTCGCCCTTTGCCTTTGCTTCCTTTATCTTAGCCTTAAGCTCTTTCTTGCCCTTTCTTATCTCGTCGTAATTTTCATACTGAGCAAGCTGAGCTTTGGAAAGTTCGGTATCGCAGAAAAGCCTGTAATCATCACGTCTTTTTACCATGCTTCTAAGTACGATGATAAGCACTATTGAAGCAAGCACGCAGGTTCCGGCTACAAGCTGGGAAACCTTTATGTTAGCAAGATAAAGCGAATCGGTTCTGGTGGCCTCGATAAAGAATCTTCCGAAGCCATACCATCCGATATACATAAGAAAGACCTCTCCGTCAAATTTGCGGCGTTTCATGTACAAATGCAGCAAAACGAAACCTATAATGCAGCAGATAGATTCATAGAGAAAGCATGGATGAACCGGCGCATATGAAGATACAGTTCCGCCAAGATCGTCGTAGTGATCGGCTATATAATTCATTGTGGTGCTGCTCATCATTCCCCATGGAAGGTCGGTATTTCCTCCGAACGCTTCCTGATTAAAAAAGTTTCCCCATCTTCCTACTGCCTGTCCTATAAGAAAACACGGAGCCACAACGTCCAGCAGAGCCGTAAGCTTTAACTTCCTTAGCTTTGCAATTATTCCGCCTACAATAACAGCGCCTATAATGCCTCCGTAGATTGCAAGCCCTCCGTCTCGGAAATTGAAAAACTGGTTCATTGACATTTCCGAATTAAATACAATATAGTAAAGCCTTGCACCGAATATTGCTCCTACCAGACCTCCTATAACCGCATCGGTAGCCCTGTCAGGATCGATCCCTACTGATCTCAGCTTTTTGAAGCCGTAGATCATAGCCAACAGAATTCCGAGAGCTATAAGAAAACCGTACCAGTAAATACAAAAATCCGTTCCCGGAATCTTGAACATTACTCTGTCAATGGAAAATCCCTCTTTAAAAATACTGTCTTCATTTCCCAGGTTAGGAAAAAAGACCTTATCGGGGTTATCAAGGATCTTTTCCCTCATTTCCTCGCTTACGTCTTTTGCGAGAAGCTGTAAAAGCTGCGTCATAAGTACGCCCATGCTCATAATACGCTGTCGCTGCCGAATTCCTACGGCATGGGCTTTCCTCCATTCTTAATATGATTTTCAGCAAAGGGGCGTCGCCCCGGAAATTTAAACACAACCGTCTCCTTTTCAAGACGGAGTTTATCTGTATCTGATTACAGCCGATATCGCACACAGCCGCAGATCAGCTTGTGCAGCACCGCACTAATCACCCGGCATGATTATTGATTACGGAGAGAGCCGCTTTCGAAGCGTCGAACAGCACTCCGAAGGCTTCGCAAATATCCTCAAAGTGCAATTTAGCAAGTATGTCTGAAGCAGTAAATGCATCGGTTCCCTGCAAATGATTCTCAAACATCGTTTCAGCACAGTTCTCAACGTTATTGAAGCCTCTTATCATCGAGCCATAGCGAGATTTCTGTATAATCTCAAACAAACGACGATCAAGCCCTCCGTTCCCGGCTTTTTCTATCCTCTGCAAACAGCGCTTAAACACCTCGTCGGGATCTCTGGACTCTCCGCTGCATATACAGCTGAAAAAGCCCTCCTCAGCATTGAACACCTCAAAAGAGAAAGAGGAATTTATAAGACCCTCTTCAAAAAGTTCCTTATACCAGGTCGTCAGAGAACCGAAAAGCATCTGAAGCAATATTCCCGCGCAGACTTCCATCTTAACCATTTCAGCGCCCTTAAAGGCAGGACATTTAAATCCGATTGAAAACAAAGGAGTTCCTACTGTATATTCTGCACTGACCCGTCTTTTCACGATTTCCGCCGGTTCCTCCGGAAAAGTAACCTCAAGTCTTTTATCCTCGGCAGGAATAAGGCATCTGTCGCATAATTCGATCACCTTGTCCTCGTCAACGTTTCCTGCGATACACAACGCCATATTATGCAGATTATAGAATGTATAATAACATTTATACAGCAGCTCCGGAGTTATCTGTTGGATAGAATCCACAGTTCCTGCAATATCGATTTTCACGGGATGATTGTGATACATTGCTCCGAGAAGATTGAAAAAACAGGCTCTGTCGGGTGAATCGCTGCTCATTTTGATTTCCTGAGCAATTATGCCGCGCTCCTTTTCTACGTTTTCTTCAGTAAAGTAGGGCTTCTGAACAAAGCTCAGCAATATCTCGAGAGATTTCTCGTAATTTTCGGAACAGCTGAAGGTATACGCCGTTTCGCAGAACGATGTGAAAGCGTTGGCAGACGCCCCCGTTTTTGCATAGAGTTCAAAAACATCGCAGTCCTCGTTTTCAAAAAGCTTGTGCTCAAGATAATGGGCTATTCCGTCCGGCACATTTATGAAATCGCCTGTATCCACGGTCCTGAAACGATTATTTACAGAGCCGTATTTTGTTCCGAACAAAGCTTCCGTAGTAGTAAAACCGTCCATTTTCCATACAAGAACGTCAAGCCCTGATGAATGATGAATAAGGGAATATTTATCTCCCGTTCTTTGACTTGAAATTATTTCTTTAGTATAGCTCAATTACCGGCACCTCCCTCGTTTGGTTTAAGAACATAAACCGTATCAAGTTCAAAACGCTTGGCAGAATTTATAACATCCTCTCTTGTAACTGACATTATCAGTTCAGCCGCATTATCAGGAGAGTATGAAGTTCCTCTTACAAACTGATAAAAATACCAGGCATTCATATCGCCCACCGAATCGTAATTTGAGCGGAAAGCTCCCGAAACATACAGCTTTGTATTATAAAGCTCTTCATCGGTAAAATCACCGTTTTTCATAGCTTCAAGCTGTTTTATTATCTCTTTTTCAGCTGTCGGTATCTTATCCGTATCTACTCCGCTGTCTACAAGCATTGTGTTTTTTCCTTCAATAAGTCCTGCGGCGCAGTAGTAGCAAAGCGAAAGCTTTTCACGAACATTCACAAATAGCTTTGAGGTAGGCGAGCCACCGAACATTGCACACATAACTTTTTCGGCGTAAATGTCGGGCTTAGCTGCTCCGGATTTAAAAGCCATTACCATTTTGGCCTGCGATATATCCATAGCTTCCTCCTCAGAAGCAGGTCTGTTCTTGCATGGCGAAGGAGCGTAAAATACAGGCTCACACACATGGCTCCTGTCAAGTCCGGCAAAAGCTTCAAGCACTCGTTCTTCCAGCTTTTTCGTATCCTGACCGCCGCAGAAGGTTATGTCTACAGCCGCCTGAGACAACATAGCCCGATATGCTTCAGACAGATCCTCAAGCGTAACTTTCTTCGCAGTTTCAACCGTTCCCATCGCCGGATAAGCGCAGGGTTCGTTTTCAAATATTTTCTGCCCGGCTCTCCACAAAGCGTACTGCCGCTTGTTGTTGACCGAGCTTTCAATCTGATCTATAAGCTCCTGTCTGCGAAGCTGAAAATATTTTTCGCTGAAATGTCCGTTTTCAAGGTGAGGATCAAATATACAGTCAAGCAGCAGCTGAACGGCGGTCAGAGAAATTACCTCACCGCCGATAGTATATTCATCTCCTATAAAATTTATCGAAAGACCTGCAGTCTGATAATCTCCGACTCTGTATGAAAATGCGTTGATAGACGAGCCGTAAAGCTCTGCAGTCCTTTCGGTAAGCTGTTCTCTGGAGGGATATCTGCGGTTGGAGGTTGCAAGCAGATCCACCAGGAGCGAATAAGCCGACGAAGTTTCTTCCCTCAACGGAAGAATAAAACGTATAACGATACAGCCGGATTTGAATTTCCTGTCTTTTATAGAGGAAACAGTTATTCCGTCCGGGCAGCTCTTATGTTCAAATAAATCAGACATAAGCTAATCTCCTTAATTTTGATTCTGCAATACGCAGTTACAAACAAATAATATTATAGCACATCCATTTAAAAATTACCACAGTTTTCACAAGAATTTCATTCTAATTAAATTGGTCGTTACTCTTTAACGGGCAAAAAGTACGTTTTTCTCTCCCGCCGCCTGCTGTAATCCTTTCAGCATATCCTTTGTAAGATTCACGAACGGAGCAGATTTTAAAGCGGTAGTTTTGTTCAGGTCGGCAAAATATACAGCAAGCCTGTTTCTGCCCTCACCGCCTGAAACTGCGATCCTTTTGATTTTTTCTATCAGCGCTTTGTCGCCTGAATAAACTCTCACGCAGATATTCCTGCTCATAGCCTGCTCCTCAAAACGCTGTACGGTTTCCGCAAGCTCGCATATAAGCTTGGGATTCTCGTCCTCCTTAACTGAGATCTTTCCGGATATATGAACTACCGAGTCGTTTTTCAGAATCGATGAAGCGATCTGATAAACATTCGGAAAAACTATTATCTCCACAGAACCCGTTCTGTCTTCCGCCTGAACAAAGCACATTATTTCGCCTTTTTTTGTTTTTAAATTCTTGACATGCGTTATCATCGCAACGATATCCACCGTATCTCCGTCCAGGTAACCTTTGACGTTTTCAGAGGAATATTGGTGAATATCGGAAATCTCAGAACACTTTGAAGCATATGCAACCGGCATATACTCGTCAAGGGGATGTCCGGAAATGTACATTCCCAGCGCCTCATGCTCAAATTCCAGAAGAGTTGCATGAGAATACTCCTCTGCCGGCTCGATAGTCTTATCCGTATATCCGGCAGTTCCCATTCCGAAGAAATCAAGCTGTCCTGCAAGATTGGCTCGGCTGTCCTGTGCTGCCGACTGCATAAGTCCCTCATAGGCGTTTATCATTTCATGACGGTTATTCTCAAAGCAGTCCATCGCTCCGCTTTTTATAAGCTGCTCCACGCCCTTTACTGTTACTTCCTTTCCGGTCATACGGGTACAGAAATCCTGAAGGCTTCTGAAATCGCCGTTTTCTTCCCTTTCCCTGACTATCGAAGCGATTGCTCCTTCGCCGAGACTTTTTACCGCAAGCAAAGCAAATCTGATCCCATCCGGCTCGGCGACAAAGCCCCTAGAACTTTTATTTATATTGACCGGAAGTATTTTAACTCCGTTTTTTATACAGTCATTCACGTAACCGTTAAGTTTGTCCGAGCTTTCAAGCAAGGTAACGGTCATAAGCGCCGCCATATACTCGTTATAATAATGATATTTCAGATAAGCGGTCTGATAAGCGATAGTAGCATATGCCGCAGCATGGGATTTATTGAATGCGTAGGACGCAAAAGAGGTCATTTCGTCAAATATCTCATTGGCAGTATTTTCGGGAACTCCTCGTTTTACGCAGCCGTCGCACTGCCCCTCTTCGCCCCAGATAAATGCCTTACGCTCATTTTCAAGAACTCCGTGCTTTTTCTTAGCCATAGCGCGCCGCACTATATCCGCACGCCCGTAGGAATATCCGGCAAGCTCCCTGAATATCTGCATCACCTGCTCCTGGTATACGATACAGCCATAGGTAACGTCCAGAATTTTTTTCAGAAGCGGATGCTTATAGGTGACAAGCGACGGATTATGACGGTTTCTTATATAAGTCGGGATCGAATCCATCGGGCCGGGACGGTAAAGAGAAATAACCGCAATAAGATCCTCTATCCCCGTCGGACGCAGCTTCATGACGGTCGCGGTCATTCCTGCGCTTTCAAACTGAAATACGCCCTCCGTTCTGCCCTGAGAAAACATTTCATATACGCCCTTATCGTCGAGAGGAATCTTTTCAGCGTCAAAATCCGGTTCCTTTTTCCTTACGGCAAGCTGACAGTGATTTATAATAGTCAGGTTTCGCAGCCCCAGAAAATCTATTTTCAGCAACCCCAGGCTTTCCAGTACCGTCATAGTATACTGAGTTGAAACCTGTCCGTCCCTGGCGTAAAGAGGCACGTAATAATCTACCGGCTCCTTTGTAATTACAACTCCCGCCGCATGAGTAGAAGCGTTCCTGGGCATTCCCTCGACCTTTACGGCGGTATCGAGCAACGCCCTTATTTTTTCATCGCTCCTATACATTTTTGAAACCTCGGGAACGTTTTTTATAGCGTCCTCAAGCGCAGTTCCTCTGGGTATAGCTTTTGCAACGATATCTCCTGTCTGGTATGAAAGTCCCATTGCCCGCGCAACGTCCCGCACCGCCGCCTTTGAAGCAAGGGTACCGAAAGTTACGATCTGCGCCACATGATCGGAGCCGTATTTTCTGACTACATAATCTATAACCCGCTGTCTTCCCTCCATGCAGAAATCAATATCAAAATCCGGCATTGAAACTCTTTCCGGATTCAGAAAACGCTCAAACAGCAAATTGTACTTCAACGGATCTATTCCCGTAATTCCTATGCAGTAGGCGCACAAACTTCCCGCTCCCGAGCCTCTTCCGCAGCCTACCGGTATTTTCTGAGTCTTTGCATAGTGAACAAAATCCCACACTATAAGATAATAATCGGTATAACCCATCTGAGTTATTACCGAAAGCTCATACTCAAGCCTTTCCTCAGCTTCCTTTGAGGGATTTCCATAACGCTCCAGCAGTCCGCGCCGGCACATATCTCTCAGAAACTTCTCGTTGTCCTGCACTCCGTCGATATGAAAATACGGAAGCTTGGTTTTACCGAATTCAAAGCTTACATTGCAGCGCTGCGCTATCTTTGAGGTATTTGTGACCGCCTGAGGCGCAGACGGAAACAGTTCTTCCATTTCCGACTGGGATTTTATATAAAACTCGTCCGTAGGAAACTCAAGCTTTGAAGGCTCGTTTATCGTAGTTGCAGTTGAAATGCACATCAGTATACGCTGAGAATATGCGTCGTCTTTTCCGATATAATGAGCGTCGTTGGTTGCGGCAAGGGGAATTCCGGTGTCGTGCGAAAGCTTAATAAGATATGGTATTATTCTTTCCTGATCGGTAAATTTATGATTCTGGATCTCTATAAAATAGTTATTTCTTCCGAAGATCTCACGGTATTTAAGCGCCGTTTCCACCGCTCCGCTGTAATCCCCGTTGGAAAGCTTTCTGGGTATTTCACCAGCCAGACAGGCGGACAGGCATATAAGACCCTCGTGATATTTCTCAAGCAGCTCGATATCTATTCTCGGACGACTGTAAAAGCCCTCGATATAGCCTTTGGAGACCAGCTTTATTAGATTCTGATATCCGGTATTATTTTCACACAGAAGCACAAGATGATACGGCGAAGAGTCGATTTTAGGAAGCTTGTCAAATCTGGTTCTCGGCGCCACGTAAACCTCGCAGCCGATTATAGGCTTTATACCCTGAGCGATACATTCATTGTAAAACTCCACTGCCGCAAACATATTGCCGTGGTCGGTTACGGCGCAGGCAGTCTGTCCCAGCTCCTTTACTCTCGCTACAAGTTCCTTTATACGGCAGGCGCCGTCCAGAAGAGAATATTCACTGTGAACGTGAAGATGAACAAATTCCTCCATAACGGCGCCTCCTTTTTAACTATGTTTTTGAATTTTCTCCTCTTATCTCCTCGGCTATGCGGGCTATTCGGGCAAGTCTGTGATTCGCTCCTGATCTGGATATAGGCGGATCAAGCGCCTGACCAAGCTCGTTCAGGTTAAAATCGGGATTATCGTATCTGATTCTGGCTATTTCCTGAAGGCTTTCCGGAAGTGAACAGAGTCCAATCGTTTCATCGATAAGCTCAATATCCGCTATCTGTCTTTCAGCCGCCTTCAGTGATTTCTCAATATTGGCGTTATCACAGTTAACAGCACGGTTTATTTTATTCCGCATATCCTTCATTATCTTAACATTCATAAGCTCCAATGACGAATTGGTGGCTCCCATAAGCGTAAGCAGATCAATTATATTTTCAGATTCTTTTATATAGACGATCTGCGAGTTCTTGCGTTCCGTCTGCTTTGCAAGTATTCCGTAATTGTCAAGCAGCAAAAGTCCGAAATCGTTGCACAGCTGAATATCGGGCATAACAAATTCCATATGATACTTCTTCTCAGGATTGTTGACGGAGCCGCAGGCAAGAAATATACCTGCGATCAGCTGGGGATAGTATTTCTTTTTCGGAAGATCAGCTTCGGTAAGCCGCCTGGAAGAATCCATTCTGAAATATTCAAGCAGTGCAAGTCGGTTATCCTCCTCAGCTATCTCCAGTCTGTAAAGAGTAACTTCGTTTTTCTTTCCGGTCCGGGAAATTTCAACTGCGTTTTCATCGCCGCATATCCTGCGGCAGTTTAGCGCAAAAAAATCGGCGACGGATTTATGCTCCGTAAGAAACACTATCTCACGGTCGCTCAGAACATTGCAGAAAACAAGTATTCCCATCAGGCATACGTCCGCCTTTGCCTTAGAATTTATTTTTTCAAGTATTTCTTCCTTTGCATGATATGAAAACGACTGCTTTTGCATTATATAAATCTTACCGCCTTAATGTTTATCAATATCTCTGTGCGATATCCTTACTTTGTGTCCGCTCTCCTTCAAATGCTTTGCCATAGCCTCGGCAAAGGTTACGCTTCTGTGCTTTCCGCCCGTACAGCCGAAAGCTATCACCAGCTGGGATTTTCCTTCACGTTCATAAAGCGGAATAAGAAAATCCACAAGATCGGCAAGCTTTGCATAAAGCTGTTTCGCCTCGTCGAACTTCATTACATATCCTGATACTTCGTCGGACAGACCTGTTTTATCCTTAAGCTCCGGTATGTAATAAGGGTTCGGCAGACACCTTACGTCAAATATAAGATCACCCTCGCTGAAAGAACCGAATTTGAAGCCGAAGGAACGCACGTCTATCCTCATGTAATCCTCCCCTGGTTCAAGGAACATAGAATACATTCTTTCCCTGAATTCGCCCAGCGACGTAGAGGAAGTATCAATATAATAATCCGCCACTGCCTTGACCGGTATGAGAATTTCCCGTTCGGTTTCTATTGCCTTTCTGATGTTGCCGTATGAAACCTCATCCAAAGGATGCTTTCTTCGGGTCTCCTTATACCGCCGTACGATTACGTCATCCGCCGAATCGAGAAATAGTATTTTAAGATTGACATGAGCAGCTTTCAGCTGGGTTATAGTATCGTTCAGCTTTAAAAACAGATCTCCGCCTCTGATATCGATCACAAATGCAACCTTTTCGATCTTTCCGTCAGACTGAGAGCATATGTCGGCAAACTTTGTTATCAGCTCCGGCGGCATATTATCAATGCAATAATAGCCGATATCCTCCAGAATATTGACCGCGCTTGATTTTCCCGATCCCGATAAACCCGTTACTATTAAAAACTGCATACGCTTTTCCTCCAGTTTAGTCAGTTTCTTTGCTGTATGGAATTATCCTTACTTCGCATTCAAGAAAATATCCGGTTTTTTCAAGAACTGTCTGCTGTACCTTTTCAATAAGCCGCTTTATATCGTCGGAAGTAGCATTTCCCGTATTTATAACAAATCCGCTGTGCTTTTCGGAAACCTGTGCTCCGCCTATACTGACTCCCTTTAGTCCGCAGTCCTGGATAAGCTTTCCGGCAAATTGTCCCTGCGGACGCTTAAAGGTAGACCCGGCATTAGGATATTCAAGAGGCTGCTTTTCCTTACGCCTCGCCATAAGCTCGTTCATCCTCGCCTCGATTTCGGACTTTTCAGCCTTATGTAGCTTGAAAACGGCTTTCGTTATAATACTGTTCCTGCGCTGAAAAACGCTGGTTCGATAGGAAAGCTCCATTTCTTCCTTTGAAAATTCCGAAATATTTCCGTCAGAATCAGCCGCTCTTGCAGACTGTATCACATTCTTTATTTCACCGCCGTAGGCTCCGGCGTTCATATAAACCGCTCCCCCTACCGTACCTGGTATACCGTAGGCAAACTCAAGTCCGCCCAGAGAGTTCTCCAGCGCAAAACGGCACAGCCTGATGAGCGGACATCCGGCCTCGGCTTCAACGGTAACGTCATCGATCAGGCGTATCTTTGAAAATTCGTTTCCCATAAGAAAGACAGCTCCGTCAAATCCCTTATCGTCGCACAGCATATTTGAGCCCTTTCCGATAACCATAGTGCGAAGCCGGTTCTGATTGCTGAATTTTACCAGCTCGGCAAGGGAATTTTCGCTGTTGATCTCTATTATAACGGGACATTCTCCGCCTACCCTGAAGGTAGTGAAATCCCTTAGCTTTCTGTTGATCAGTATTCTGCACCCAAGCTTACGCGCAAGGATACAAAGCTGTTCCGTATTCATCTGATTGACCAAACCCTTCTTTTTACAGATACAGCGTATCCGGAATAATTTAATGACAATAAAGTCGTCAGATACCAATATCTCCGCGCTTGGATGTTATATATTCCCTTACGCGCCCCCATTCGGCATTTATTACAAGCTTCTGAGGGAAATCAAGCTCCTCCAGGATCCCGGAGGCAGACGGAATCTGACCTATCGACTGACAGAAATGACAGTCTGAGTCCACAGTAACGGTAACCTCGTATTTTTTACAAAGCTTTAACAGCTCATAACTGTTGCGTCGGGAGCCTTTCTTGTTGTTTATCGAGCTTTCGTTTATTTCAACCAGCTTGCCGTACTCCTTGAATTTCTTAACGCAGCGATCCATATCAAAAGGAAACATATCTGTGGTGCAATGACCTATAACGTCAACATAGGGATTTTCACAAATGGCAAGATAAGCTTTTGTGTGATTTTCAGCTGTTGTCGGTTCATAGGTCCACTTGTGCATTGAAGCGACTACCCATTCAAGCTTTGAAAGCAGCTTTTCGTCAACGTCAAGATTTCCGCAGTCGTCAATAATATCCGCTTCTATTCCTCTCAGAACCGTAACGCCGCTTATCTTTCTCGGAAGCGCTTTCAGGTTTTCAAAATGCCATACATGAGGTGAGTCAGGCATTTTCATTGCATGATCGGTCATCGCAACTGCTTTAAGACAGTGTTTCTCTGCCCAGGCGCAATTTTCCGAGATAGTGGAATATGCATGGGTAGAAGCTATTGTATGTGTGTGAAGATCCGCTTGAATTATCATTTGTCTTTCCGCTCCGTTATTTGAAATTTCCATCAGACAGTGTCCCAGTTTTTAACGGTATCCTTATTGTCCATCTGAAGTCCGAGGTTGTTCAGCAGCTCCTGAGCCGCATTGTAACCCATCTTCTTCTGACGGTTGTTCATTGCGGCAACCTCGAGAATAACTGCAAGGTTACGACCAGGCTTGATAGGTATAGTAAGACTCGGAACCTTTACGCCCAGGATGGTTGTATATTGATTGTCTACTCCCATTCTGTCGTAAAGCTTTTCGCTGTCCCACGGCTCAAGCTCAACGATCAGATCAATCTTTTCCGTAACCTTAACAGCTCCCATACCGAAAAGACGACGGGTATTTATTATACCTATTCCTCTCAGCTCCAGAAAATGCCTGATATTGTCAGGTGAAGAACCTACAAGGCTGTAACTTGATACTCTGCGTATTTCTACCGCGTCATCGGCAACAAGACGATGTCCTCTTTTTACAAGCTCGATAGCCGTTTCGGATTTACCGACGCCGCTTTCTCCGACGATAAGTATTCCTTCGCCGTAAACCTCGATAAGCACTCCGTGGCGAGTGATCCTCGGAGCAAGCTTAACATTGAGAAACGATATAAGAGCAGCGACAAACGCAGTAGTACTGTCCTCAGTACGCGCAATAGGAACCTCGTATTTTTGAGCGATCTCCAGCATTTCCGGATAAAGCTCATGACCTCTCGCCACAACAAACAACGGTATTTTTGTTGCAAAAAGCGCGTCTATACGCTGACGGCGCGTCGCTTCGTCAAGAGATGCCAGATATGCAAATTCCATATTTCCGCAGATCTGAGTACGCTCCGCATTGAAATACTCGTAAAAGCCCATAAGCTGAAGTCCCGGACGATTGCAGTCGTTATCCGAAATCAGCAGTTCTGCCGGATCTTTAGGAGCATAAATAATCTCAAGCTTCAGTTCGTCTGCGATCTCAGCAATTGAAACGGTAAAAATCTCTGCCATGATTTTCATTCCTTTCGGTATTATATTATATGTTTATAAGTCCTTTTTTAAACATTTCCTGAGCGGCAAGCATTACGCCCGCCTTTCCGGACGGATAAGTTATTCCGCCCTGGAGCCATGCGGCAAACGGTTCTCTTATCGGTGCATCCGCTGAAAGCTCTATTGAAGCTCCCATCGTAAACGCTCCCGCAGCCATTATAACTTTACTGTCATAACCCGGCATATCCCAGGCCTCGGGAGTAACATAGCTGTCTACAGGAGAGCCTTTCTGGATGCCCTGACAGAAAGCCGTCAGGTTCTCCTCGTTTTCCAGCAGTATCGAGGCGATAATATCAGTTCTCTCCTCTCCGCTTTCTGGAAGCGTCCTATAGCCCAGCTTTTCAAAGAAGCGGCAGGCAAAAACAGAGGTTTTCAACGCCGCCGCAACGGTCTGAGGAGCAAGGAAAAAGCCCAGATACATCTCCCGGTTCTGCCCCAGAGAACAGCCCACCTCTTTGCCCATTCCGACGCAGGTAAGTCTGTCGGCACATTTTTCCACAAGATCGGCTCTGCCGCATATGTATCCGCCTGTAGAAGCTATCCCGCCGCCGGGATTTTTTATAAGCGAACCAACGATCAGATCCGCACCGACAGAAAGGGGCTCCCGCTTTTCAACAAATTCTCCGTAGCAGTTATCCACCATAACGATTATATCAGGGTTTGCACTCTTTGCCGCCTCTGCCATTTTTCCGATAATATCCACAGTAAGCGACGGACGCAAAGAATATCCCCTTGAACGCTGAATATACGCCACCTTAGCCTTAGGCGCAAGGCGGGCTATAGCGTCGTAGTCAGGGTATTTATCGTCAAGCAGATCCGCCTGAATATAATTTACTCCGAAATCCTTTAACGAGCCGTTGCCTTTCTCTCCCCTTATGCCGATCACTTCCTCAAGGGTATCGTAAGGCTTTCCGGTCATTGCAAGCAGCGTATCCCCCGTTCTTAGAACCCCGAAAAGCGCAGTTGAAAGCGCATGGGTTCCATTCACGAAGGTATGCCTTACTATTGCGTCCTCGCCGCCGAAAGCGTCGGCGAAAACCTTGTCAAGAGTATCCCTTCCCATATCTCCGTAGCCGTAGCCTGTCGTTCCTTTAAGACAGCCCTCGCTTACTTTATTTCTGATAAACGCAGACAGAACCTTTCTGCCGTTATATTCGGCAATTTCGTCAATTCTGTCAAACATTTTTGCACATTCATCCTGCGCTTTTCCGGCAATATCCAGTATTTTTTCGTCTATATCAAAAAAGCTATCTGTCATTATCAGTTTTCCTCTCTAAAACATAATCTGCGGCAGCTTCCTTAAAGCCTATTTCTTCATAGTAGCTTACTCTGTGAGGACGGGCGAACAGCCGCACTGATAACCCGTCTGCGGTAAGTCTTTCCCCTATCCAGTACAGAAGGCTTCTTGCGTGAAGCTTTCCCCGCTCCGACGGGATTGTAGCGACGTGTCCCACAAGCGCAACGCCGTCTATTATATACTGTATTGTCGCAGTAGTATAATTCCCGAGCAAAAACGATTGTGACAAGCCTCTTCTAACCCTATGCGAGGTATCGGTCAGCCAAAGCTCATAAGATCCAGCAAGATCGGGAAAGCTCTGCCGCAGGATTTCAAAAACGTCGTCAAGCCTGGGAAGCTCGTCCACCTGCATATCGGGCAGGGAGTTCGTTGCCGCAAAATGGAATTCAGTGCGTCTATCGGCATAATAATCGTCCGAAATATATCCGATAACCTTTTGCGCCAGATCCGGCTCAAGCTCCACTGAAAACGGCTTGTTCAATTTAATAAATCCTGAAATTTCCTCCGCAGTTTCCTCATCTGTCCCGGAATTCAAACAGGTGGAAATAAGCATTGAGGAATTAAACACGCATATCAGACCTATATATGAACCGCTTCGACTGATATTAAAAAATCGCAGAAAATCATACTTTGTTCCGTAAGCCTGAAAATGAGATTTTATTCTTCTGGTGTAGTGATTTGGTTTCAGCCTGTCAAGCAGCGCTGAATTAACGTCATATGTCCGTTCTATCATCTGTAATGGATCCTGTCGATAAAATTTTTAGCCAACAGATATGAATTCTCTAAATCCTCACGTGCTATTACACAATAGGGAGAATGAAGATATCTGCACGGAAGCGAGATTGCCGCCGTTCTGACTCCCGTACGGGACACATGGATCGCCCCAGCGTCGTTTCCTCCGGCAATCATGGATTTGGTCTGACAAGGGATTTTAAGTTCCTCTGCGGTTTTGAAAGCAAGCGCATAAAGCTCTTTGTCATAGATAGTATGCCTGTCCATAAACGATACTACCGGGCCGCGTTTAAGAGCGCATACTCTTTTTTCCTCAGCCGCAGACGGCACATCGGCGGCAGTGGTAGACTCAAGTACCAACGCAGCGTCCGGATTTACGGCATACGCAGCGCAGGCCGATCCTCTCAGCCCTATCTCTTCCTGGACCACGAAAGTAAAATAGGTATCGTATTCAAGCTCTTCTCTTATAAGCTTCAGCATTATTGCACAGCCTGCACGGTCGTCTATAGCCTTTGAAGCCAACAAACCGTCGCCGAACTCGGTAAACTTTGAAACAAAACACACGCTGTCTCCGACGGAAACCAGCTTTAAGGTTTCTTCGCTGCTGTCCGTTCCGATATCCACGGTCATTGAATCAAAAGGCACTGATTTTTTTCTTTCCTCGGCTGTGAGATTGTGTACCGCCTTTCCTCCCACAACGCCGCATATTCTGTCTTTTCCGATTTCGACTCTTCTGCCGAAAACAACTCTCGGATCGATTCCTCCCACCGGGGAAATTTTTAACGTTCCGTCGGGATTGACGTAAGTAACTATCATTCCGACCTCATCCATATGAGCGGAAACCATTACTCTTTTGCCGGAAGCTCTCCTTCCTTTCTTAAAAGCTATTATGCTGCCGAGATTATCAACCTTATATTCTGCAATACCGTCCAGCTGGGAGCATATATACTCCGCAACGGATCCCTCGTCACCGGAAATACCGTTTATTCCACACAGTGTTTTGAGTTCATCAATCATTCATATCACCCGCGCTTTCCAAAAATTCCGCTATAAGCGCCGCCGAGTTTTCGATGTCGGCAATATCAACGATCTCTACAGGAGTATGCATATGCTTTTCGGGTACGGATACAGTTACGGTCATAACTCCGCCCCGTGAAACCCCGATAGCATCCGCATTGGTACCTGTAGTCCCGCTCATGACCTCAAGCTGATACGGAATATCCTTTTCCTTTGCGATTTCTATCAGCCGCTGTGACATTTTCGACGAAAGCGACGGAGAAATACCTATCATCGGACCTCCGCCAAGAACTCCGCAATCCTCATCCTTTTCACCGTTGGTTTTTGCAAACGAAACGTCGATAACTACAGCCATATCCGCATTGACAGCATACGCTCCGGTTTTCGCTCCGCGCTCTCCGGTTTCTTCCTGAGATGAGAGCATTGCGCATACGTTAAACGCAGTTTTCCTGTTTTTTATAAGCTCCATCGTTTTCAAAACAACAGCCGCACCGGCACGGTTATCAAGAGCCTTCGATGTGACTCTTCCGGTCCGCAGCTCCTTCATTCCTGTTTCGATAAGCACACGGTCCCCGGGACTTACCAGCTTCTCTGCCCGTTCCTTTGACATACCTATATCAATATAAATATCGTCAACTGAAACAGCAATTGTATTATCCTTTTCAAGATGCGGCGGCGTTGATGATACGATTCCTGTCAGCTTTTCACGACCGTAAACCGTGATCCGCTGAGCCTGAAGCACCCGGCTGTCGATACCTCCGCAAGCGGAAACCTTTAAAAATCCATCATCGGTTATATAGGTAACGACCATTCCTATTTCATCAATATGAGCGTCCAGCAGCAGTGTCGGCTTGGTTTCGTCAAAGCTTCCCGCCTTGCAGAAAACCGTACCGGTAACCGGACATACCTTTACCTCGCCGTATTCTTTTAAAAGTCCGGCGGCGGCTTCTGCAGCCTGCCGTTCCTCGCCCGAAACTCCGCAGGCGGAGACCAGACGTGATAAAATCTCAACAGTATCCATCATAAATACATTTCCTTCTGATCAAAGTTCATTTACAAGCTGCTTGAAATGATTTCCTCTGTCCTCAAACATTCGGTACATATCAAAACTTGCGCAGGCAGGGGAAAGTGAAACGATGTCTCCGCTTTCCGAATAGTCTCTGGCGGCGTTTACTGCCTCTTGCATATTATTTACCCTTACGATCTTAGGCTCACCCTTCTTATAGAGCGGAGAAGACATCACTGCATCCTGAATCTTCTGGGCGGTCTCTCCCATCAGGATCAGCACCTTGCACTTTCTGCATATCTCATCAGCCATCGGCTCAAAGGAAATACCCTTGTCGGAGCCGCCCTGAATAAGTATCTGCTTCTGGTCGAATGAAGCAAGACAGGCAAGAACCCTTGTAGGGCTGGAGGCGATTGAGTTGTTATAATACTTCACCCCGTCAAGCTCTCTGACAAATTCTATGCGGTGTTCAACTCCGTTGAATTCCTTTGCCACCTTTCTGACAGTCTCAGGCTTTACCTCTCCCCAGACTGCCGCTATAGCCGTAAGATAATTTTCAACGTTATGCATTCCCGGGATACGAATATCATTCATATCCAGAATCTCCGTTATTTTTCCGTGATCGTTGTAACAGAGTATACCGTTTTCATTTAAAAAGCTTCCGTTTTCAATCTTTTCATGCCTGCTGAAATATGCAAGATTTCCCCTTACAAGCTCACTCAGATTTCTTGCAGTCTCATTGTCCCAGCTGAGAACGGTTCTTGAAAAGGCGTTCTGATGCCGTATAATATTGCACTTAGCGTCTATATATTCTTCCATAGTGCCGTGAACGTTAAGGTGATTGGGAGTAATATTGGTTATCACCGCTACATCAGGTGATTTTCTCATGGAGATAAGCTGAAAGCTTGAAAGCTCCACAACGGCAGCATCCGATTCTGAAATAGTCTCAACTATAGGAAGCAGAGCCTTTCCTATATTTCCGCCTATATGCACCCTTCTGCCTTCCGCTTTGAGAAGCTCGCTGATAATGGTAGTGGTAGTGGTTTTACCGTCTGAACCGGTCACTCCATAAATTCTGCAGGGACAAAGCTCGAAGAAAACCTCCATTTCAGAAGTTATGACAACGCCTGCTTTTCTGGCTTTTGTAAGAGTTTCATCATTGTAATACATCCCCGGTGTTCTGAAAACAATATCGCAATTAAAAATTTCATCAAGATACTTTTCTCCCAGAGCAAACTCTGCTCCTCTGGCAGAAAGCTCCTCATACAGATCGGGATCAAAATGATCCTCGTCCTTTTTGTCGCATACCACAACGCTTATTCCCTTGGAAAGAAACAACTTTATAAGCTCCGTATGACTTACTCCGACGCCTATAAACGCTACTTTTTTATCTTTAATAGATGTAAAAAATCTCTGTGCTTTTGTCATAATCCAATCTCCTAACAGTTACATACTGAATTTGACGTATAGTGATTTGCTCTGAAAATACAGAGCGCACACCTATACTATTTTATTATATAACAATTCCAAAGAAAACGCAAGGGTTTTTGAATGCAAATTCGCAGAGATATGTAAAACCGATGTGCAATATGGTCATGCAGGATTTTAAAAACACAAAAAACCGGGGTACACTGTCATATACCTCGGTCTGTGTATAATTTATTAACACCGGATCATGAACCGCATTTCCCTTCGCCGCAGGAATGAGAACCGCAATCGTGATTTTCTCCGTGGGCGTGAGAATGGTGAGTGCACATAAAATCCGGATCAAATATAAGACTACCTGCCAGCAGATCGCTTACCGCCTTATCGCAATCCCCGGAAACTCCGCAGTACAGAGTAATTCCGGCCTGTGCCAAAGCCGTTTTGGCTCCTCCGCCGATTCCGCCGCATATAAGGACATCAACGCCGTTCTGAGCAAGAAATCCCGCCAGAGCTCCATGACCGCTTCCGTTTGTATCCGCAATTTCCGAAGCTATGATCCTGTTATCTTCAACCTCATAAATTTTAAACTGCTCCGTATGACCGAAGTGCTGGAATACCATTCCGTTTTCATAGGTTACCGCAATTTTCATAACAACATTTCCTTTCGATTCGCTATAATTTTCTGCGATGACAACAGCTTTTTATTCTGCATTCGGGTCTGAGCTTCGGACACACAGTTACGTCTCCGCCGTCGATAACAATACTTTTACCGTTTACCAGCGCATCGGCGATCTTTTTTCTTGCCGATTCATACATTCTGGTAACTGTAGGTCGCGACACCTTCATCCTCAGAGCGCATTCCTCCTGCGACAGACTTTCGTAATCAAGCAGCCTCACGGCCTCATATTCGTCATATCCTATCACAACGGATTTTCCGGTACTGTTTCCAATCGGTTCAAATCTGCAGATACCGGGTTTTGAGCATATATGTCTGCACTTCTGCGGTCTTGGCAAAGCAAATCCCCCTTTGCAATCATCAGATTAATTATAGCACTGTTTTGAACATATGTCAATAACCAAGGCATCTTCTTCACAAATTTCTCTGAACTGCACGAAAATCCAAGTAAAAAGGAGCATATACGATTCTGCTCTTACTATTATATCAGGTATATATTTTTCGTTCAAAAAACTCGGTATTAATTCTGCCAAAATAATTTAATAGGTATGGTTTATTTGTAGCTGCAACAAAAATCGCTGAACCTTGCCGAATTCTCACCTATGCTGTACAGTCCCAGCATAACGCCGGTAAATCCTCCTGAAACCTCGCTGGTAAGATATTTGGTATTGCCGCTGCCCATATATGTTTCCGAACCCTGGTTCTCTATATAGAAATTATATCTGAAATTATCTCCGCGTACTATAAGCACAGCCGAATCGGAACTGAGCTTCACGGTATTTTGAATATGCTTAATTCCGCCTATATTAAGCTTTAAAACCGCTTCCGTTTCGTCCGGCTTTTTACGCAGCGCAATATCATAGTGCTCGTCCTCGCACATATAGCAGGTTACTCCCGCCTCTCCGCTGTCGATGCAAAGCTTTACAGAAAGCTCAAATTCAAAATCACGCTGTCTCATTGCTATAAATACCGGAGAATCAATATCGTCAAGGGTAATCCCGCTGCCGTGCAGTACGATACTATCGTCATAAAACTCGTAATTGTCAAAATCCGGACGGCGAAGATGGCACCAGTCTATTTTCCACGAAGTGTTCTCAAATGTATACAGCTTTTTTTCACGCTGCTCAAAGTCGCCTTGTATTTCATACTCATATTCGGTAGTACCGTCTCTTCCGGCAGTAAACCATCCATCTGTACCGAATTCTACCGGGATCAGAAAAACCTCTCTGCCCAGATTGTGATACGGCATCCACATATGTATCTGACGGAATCCGAGACTTAGAATATGCCAGTCTCCGTTTTTATCCTTAATCAGATCACCGTGTCCTATTCCCTGAATCAGATAAGGCGCTTTGTTGCGGTTGGTAAGCACGGGATTTTGCGGATACCCAATAAATTCGCCCCAAACCGAATCAGCACGGGCGTAGGTAATCATATGACCGTATTCGGTTCCGCCCTCCGCCGCCATAAGATAATAAAACCCGTCTATCTTATACATATGCGGACTTTCAAGATAACGGCCTCCAGAGCCCTGCCATATGCATACGCTCTTGGACTGCTTTTCGCCCGTTTCAATATTTATTTCGCATTGAACTACTCCGCTCCTGCCGTCATCGTCGCTGCCGTTACTCATAAAATACGCTTTTCCGTCTTCAAAGAAAAGTGAAGGATCTATTCCTCCCTGATCAACATAAATAGGGTCAGACCACTCCCCGTAGATATCATCCGTATAAACATAAAAATTCTGATGTGTCGTATCGTTGGTTGTAACCATGTAAAAACGTCCGTCATTATACCGTATAGTAGGAGCAAAAACTCCTCCTGAGCTGTTGATCTTATCAAGCATTACCTGATTTTCTCTTGTAAGAACGTATCCTATCTGTGTCCAGTTTATAAGATCGGAGCTTTCAAACAGCGGAACTCCCGGAAAATACTGAAACGAACTGCATACCATATAATACTTATCATTGGCAAAGCATACACTTGGATCAGGATAAAAGCCTTTAACCACAGGATTTGTATATTTCATAATTATTACCGTTCCTTTCCTTGCGGCATACTGTGAAACCGCAGATTTCTTATGTATAAGTATATACTATCGCTCTGATTTTATCAAGCTTTTTATTTATATATTGCAGTAATTAATTGATCTGAAAACAGATAACCTGACAGAAGGTACAAAAATATCCGCTGCCACTATGTGACAGCGGATTACACAGACTGAATAATCGGTCATATTATGCGTATGCAAGCCATTATATCATTTGATTCATAATGCTCAGACCAAAAGCCATCTAATCATGTACAGACGTAAAAATAGCCTGCTGCTGTTTGAAAATCAATTCTGAACCATTCAGGCAGATAACAGATGATGATTATACCTATTTACGTTACGATTGGAATACCGAATTTACAACAGGCTTATATTACAAAAAGGCAAATCCTACGATTTGCCTTTTTTTCTGTGTTGCGACTATGAAATAGATGTCTTATCAGCGGGCACAAAAAATCCGTTACCACAAAGC
>ERZ780218.489-NODE-489-length-36098-cov-97.132675_pt1 | contig 36098 bp, 35 predicted proteins | sample MGYA00510975_ERZ780218 | MGnify/ENA primary metagenome ERZ780218 (study PRJEB29588, sample SAMEA2152063) | human gut metagenome | biome: human gut; feature: human-associated habitat; material: faeces | place: Denmark | collected 2008/2010 ... | reverse complement strand
AGACTTCCCATCATGTTGATTCTGACCGCGGTATAGACGGGAACAAGAAAATCAAGGGGCGGAAAGAGCACATCATTGTCGATACGCTTGGGCTTCCGTTAGCCGTCGCAATCCATGAAGCCAACCTGCATGACAGCAAGGGTGCCCCACAAGCCATAGAAAAACTCGCTTATAAATTTCCGCGTTTGATTAAAATCCTGGCAGATGGAGGCTACAGGGGAGGTTTGGTCGATTGGGTCAAGAAGAAATTCGGATGGATATTGGAGGTCGTACTCAGAGCGGATGAATGCCCATCCAAATTTCAGGTGCTGCCCAAACGATGGATTGTAGAACGCTCTTTCTCATGGCTGGAAAACTTCAGAAGGCTGACTATTGATTACGAGTTCCTTGCTGAAACTGCGGAAGCCATGGTTCAGATCGCATTCATCCAAATCATGCTTAACAAATTTATCGAATGAAATCAAAACAGCTTCTAAAAACTTAATATCTTTCATAATGGAATTTTTTCTTATACTTCGGGCTGCATTAATTTGTGCATTTTGTATATGTCATGTAGTAGAGACGATGTGCACATCGTCTCTACAGAAACAGTGCGAAATGTTCAATGAAATGCACAAATTCATGTCGTACATGGTATAATTTCGGATGCCAAGGTGCAATTGGATATCAGCTCTATCTGCTTCAACGTTCTCTTTTAATATACTAATGGGCTGTTCGCCATGTACTGGTTTAAACCAGATGGCAGGGGAATCGGAGACATTTCTCTTGAACTCCTCAATTTTTGCAGGAGAATATTCCAGCAATCCTACTACTACAACGTTTGCCGAATCAAGCACATAGCAATAGATGAAATTGCTTGCCTTGTAATCTTTATTCTTTATCATGTGGTCGGTCAGTTCATCCATTACCTGATTCAGATAATTATAAGAAAATTTGCAAGGCTTGAAAACAAGGTTGCCGGCATTTTCCGTCATCGATTTTATCTGCGCTTGCCCGCTTTCGTTCGTAGCCAACACAACCAATTGTTTTTGGTCGTTAATGAAACATCCGCCATAGTAATCGGGATAGATAGAGGTTGCACTACGGGCGGCGGCCTGCTTGAACCCTGCTATCAGCTTCGCATGGGTTTCCAACGCTTTCTCTTCGGTATTCACTTGAAGAGCAGGTTCACTCTGAGCATTGACTTCTGTCAATACTTCGTTTTCTGAACACGATATCAATTCCATCGGAATCAGTACCAACAATCCGATTAAACAATAAATTCTTTTCATGATTATTGGTTTTTATATTAAACATTCTCAAAGATAGGCTTTTTCGTGATAGTCTGTTACATCTCCCGCCTTTTTAACTTCCTCTTTTAACAATGTGAACGACGTAAAACGTTTCATAGTATGTCGTTTTTTAATGAAACAATTAAATTAATACAAGATGACGTCATTTGCGTGGCAAGTTGGATGAAAAAGCAAAAGAATTTGATAGTTTTTATAGATTTGCCCGTGTAAAATTTTGTGCCTATGAAAACAATTCTCTTTTTATTATTATCGCTTGCCCTGTTTTCTTGCCAAGGAGGACACAAGCAGGACGTCAAATCCACTGAAGAAACAAAACATCAGATTGTGGATACTGCTTCAGTCTATTATATTAACCCTTTGCCCCTCTATTTCATTTTAGGAGGCGATACGGTATATACGCTTGTTGACGGCGGTCTTGTATTTCCCATACATACCTCTGCTCCCGATGATCCAGACTTGTTTATCGACTTGAATAATTATGTGAAGAAAAAGGTGGCAAACGCACATCTTGGCAAAGGGTCAGTAGATCTCGTTTTCATCATCGACAAGGAAGGGTATGTCCGAGACGTGACTATTGAAAAATCGGCGAAAGAAAGCGGTGCCAATCCCAATGTGGCTGCCCGTATGGATTCTATAGCCTGCAAAGTAATAGCCAATCTGCCCCGCTTCACCGCTCCGGCAACAAGAAAAGGTAAGTCTGTGAATTTCTTAAAGAGATGGACGGTACGGTTTGAGTGACTGAAGTTACCCGTTCTTGCAGATTTGCAATCCGGCAAACATCTAAGCTACTGCTTTCTGGTAGGTATCTGTTAAGCGGATTAAAATTGACTTCGTCGACCTTCGGTTCAGAGCTGGAAGACGATGTGGCAACGCCTGCCTGCCAGCAAGAAGGTGAGGCGGTACAGCCCTTTTTTCACCTTGCCTTCCGTGATGTTATAGAACGGGATGTCGAACCGGACCGGTTTGCCCGGACGGAGGATTTGCCAAGCTTCTATCTTTACCAGGTTGCTGGCTTCAAGCTCTTCTTCGGATTGCGGGTTTGCCTCCACGTAGTTTCTTTCTTTTTTCTTGTGTGCAGACGGGCGGGGCAGCTTCATTTGTCCGGTCACTTCTTTCCACCCTTCGTTGTCTTGATAATAAATATAGCAAGGGTACTTCGGCAGGTAGTCGTGCATCAGCAGCGTGCAATCCTTTTCCGACTGATTGACCATCGCCACAATTACCATCGTGTCCTCCGGGCTGACGCGCCACGCCACCTTTATCCATTCTGGAAAGCCGGACGCGCCAAGGGGGTATGCCTCGGCTGTCTTTGCTTTCTTGCTTCCGCAGCTGAGGAAGCAGAAGCAGAGCAGAAGGAACAGTCCTTTAAAAGCGTTTGTTTTCATAGGAATAAGCTTTATGTGTTGAATGTCCTCGAAAGATAGGCTTTTTCGGGATAGTCTGTTACATCTTCCGCCTTTTTAACTTCCTATTTTAACATTATGAACGGATCGCCTGTCCGTGCCGGGGCATCTCTTGCGTTACACACCTAATACGATGTTTGCATCAATGCTTAATTTCCGGCTTATCTCACGGGCTACTTTCAGTGTAGGTTCGCATTTCCCGGAGATGTAATCGCTTAGACGTGAAGGGCTGACGCCAATCAGTTTAGCCAAAGACTTCTGGTTCAACCCCATTTCGTACATACGGAGTTTGAGGATGTCGACAAGCGTAGGTTCTCCCAATGCGAAATGCTCTTCCGAATAGTCAGCAACAAGGTTGGACAGCAATTCCAATTCGATGCTGCTAGGGTCATCAAGAGGCGTCTCGTCCGTAACCAACGGAAGAAGTTCCTCGACTCTTTTTACAGCCCAATCGTATTGAGCTTTTGTTTCTATCTTTGTCATAAGTTTAAATTTTAGAGCAATCAGCTATTTTGTCATATTCCGAATGAGTCCCAATGAAACGGATATAAACAAACTTTATCGTGAATTTTATTACTACAATCAGCCTGTAATTATTACCTTTGATATTGAATACGTAATGCTGGTTGCCTACGTTATCCACACTGTTAAACGATTTCTTTACATCGGCAAAACACGTCCATTGGCTCTTCTTGACTATAGTGGCCCATTCTTGCAAAGCCACTTTCGCATCGGGATGAGTCTCCGAATACTCTTTTATCGCCTGTTCTGTAAATATTCTCATTGGGCCGTTTGATTATCACAGCACAAAGATAGGAAAAGAGTTCTGATTTTCAAAACAATATTTTGATATTTATAATTATGCTATAAAAATAGCGGTACCCCGAAAGATACCGCTATATGCAACTCGGTGTTTCCGTGTTCTATTTTTAATTACAGCTCCTTAATGCTGATAGCTACGCCGCCGCTGGGTGCAAGGCGTTGCTTCAGCACGGTTTTGCTTGAGACTTTCTTGGTGGAGATGACGTAGTCTTGCGGGTTGGTTCGCCAGTCCGCTTTCTTGCCGTCGGCATAGATAGTCGCTTCGTATTTCTTGCCTTCGGGCAGGAAGCTGAGGTCGATGACGGCTTCGCGCGCGTTTTCGTCGGTGATGCCGCCGATGTACCACTCGTTCTTGCCTTTTGCCTTGCGGGCTATGGTGATGTAGTCGCCCGGTTCGGCTTCTAAGATGTAAGTATTATCCCAGTCTACCGCCACGTCTTTGATGAACTGGAAGGCATCAAGGTGCTTCTCGTAGCTTTGATAGAGGTCGGCAGCCATTTGGAACGGGCTGTACATCGTGACGTAGAGGGCAAGCTGCTTCACTAACGTGGTGCTCAGTTTCGCTTGGTTCGAGCCGTATTGCGAAAGGTCGCCTTCGAAGATGCCCGGCGTATAGTCCATCGGACCTCCCATCAGGCGGGTAAAGGGCAGGATAGTGGTATGGTCGGGACGGTTTCCTTTGAAGGATTCGAACTCGGTGCCGCGTGCCGATTCTTGCGCAATCCAGTTAGGATAGGTGCGGCACATACCGGTGGGGCGGACGGCTTCGTGCGAGTTGACCATAATCTTATATTGTGCAGCCGTTTCCGCCACGCGGAGATAATGGTTCACCATCCATTGTCCGTCGTGGTGCTCGCTGCGCGGGATGATGCCACCTACGTAGCCCGTCTTTACGGCATCATATCCGTATTTGTTCATAAAGCGGAAGGCGTCGTGCATCTGGCGTTCGTAGTCGGCTACCGATGAGGTGGTTTCGTGGTGCATGATGATTTTCACGCCCTTCTCTTTGGCATAGCGTTGCAGTTCTGCCACATCAAAGTCGGGGTAAGGCTTGTCGAAGTCGTAGATGAATTCCTTGCTGTAGGCATAATTGTCTTCCCAGCCTTCGTTCCAGCCTTCCACCAATACGGCGTCAAACCCGTGCCTCGAGGCGAAGTCGATGTATTCTTTTACGTGTGCCGTGTTGGCTCCGTGGTGTCCGTTCGGTTTCAGCTTCGTATAATCGGTCTTGCCGATAACGATGTCCTGCGTATCGGTGTATGCCCACGTGGAGCCTTGCCCCGTGAAGTATTCCCACCATACGCCGACATACTTCGTAGGATGAATCCACGAGGTATCCGCCAGCTTGCAAGGTTCGTTCAGGTTCAAGATGAGGCTGGAAGCCAAGATGTCACGGGCATCGTCGCTTACTACGATGGTACGCCACGGCGTAACGCTTCCGGTCTGCACGTAGGCTTTCGTGCCATTGCGGTCGGGCGTAAGATGCGTGCTGAGTACGAAGCCTTTGTCGTCCAGATTCAGCTGCATGGCAGGATAGTTCACCAGTGCGGCTTCGTGGATGTTGATGTATAACCCTTCAGCCGATTTCAGCATCAACGGCGATTGTACGGCAAGGTTCGGGGTAGCCGAACGGATGGCGAGCGGCTCCTGGCGCACGCTGTCAATCAGGCTTGCCACTTCCGAGAGTTTCGAAGTCGTAGTGGGATATTCGTTCGTATCATAGTCGCCCGGAAGCCAGAACGCCTTATGGTCGCCGGTCAGGCGGAATTCGGTCTCTTCTTCGTTCACCGTAAAATGGCGCAGTTCTTTCTGCACCGGGAACTCATAGCGGAATCCCAGCCCGTCATTGAACAGACGGAAACGGAGGTTCAGCAGCCAACCCGTTCCGTTTTGCTTCATGGCGATGAACAATTCGTTATGGTGGTCGCGGATTTCACTGTATTGTCCCCATACGGGCTTCCAGGTAGTGTTGCTTTCCGAAGTTTGTGTATCGGTCACCGTAAAGTTGCGGTCGAATTGATAATCGGGACGCACGCTGAATCCCAACTTGCTCTCCTTGATGACATCTTTTCCTTTGTATTGCAAGGAATAGACCGGTGTACCTTCAGCCGAAAGGCGGAACTGCAGGGTCAGGTTTCCGTCCGGCGATTTCAGTGTCTGTGCAAACATTGTTCCAGCCCAGACGAGCAGGAACAGGCAAATCATGCTTAGTCGTTTCATAGGATGATATGTTTTTTAGGTAAAGATTACTCCTTATTATATAATATGGCACAGCCCATGCGGAAGCCCGCAAGATGCCTATTGATTTATCTCCTTGCGTGACCGCCCGCATTGCCTTCCGCAACCGCCCGTGTAGACCAACGTAACCGCTTACGTCAGCCTACACGGGCGGCCGCGTTTTTAACGTTTGGCTATGCCGCTATATATAAAGAACAACCGAAAGTCCTGTTCCACTTATGCCTTTCGGAATAAAAAACAAGCCTTGTTATCCCCTATAGAAGGCGTTATAACCGCATTTCATTAAAAAATTATCGTTTTTCGATAAATTTTTCTCGAAAATCTTTGGTAGTATAAAAATAATGCGTACATTTGCATATCGATAAACGATAAATAATTATCGAATAGAGAACAAAACAAGATTAATAAAAACATTAAAGACATACGATTATGAAAAAGACATTTGTTACCAAAGCTATCGCCGCTATCTTCGCAACCGCTATGATGAGTTTTACAACCGCTACCGAAGCCAGTGCACAGAACACTTTTGTTTACGGACAAGACGGAAACACAATGACCGTTTCTACGCTGAATGCCGATGGCATCTCGATTACGCCGAAGCTGAAATACGAATACCAATACGATGCCAACGGGAACCTGGCGGAAAAGAAAGCCTATCGCTGGAATGCCGATAACCGTTCGTGGCAACCCGCTTACCTGCTGAATTACCTTCCTGGCGACGATATCTACCTGATTGACTATGCTGAATACGACAAGGCTTCGGGCGCGTTTACGCAAAACATCCAGACCAGCATCTACTACCAGCAAGCCGAAAACGGTATGTTGTTGACCGACATTCAGAGATAATCCACTTGATTCATTCACTCATATATAAAAAGGAGATACTATTATGGGACGTGTTATTAAACTTTTTATTTACTTTTTTGCTTATCAATTCCTAACAGGTGCCATTATGATAGGAGGTTATATGATAGCTAACCAAACGACAGATATACCCAGTGCAGAGCAATTTATGCATGACCATCTGATATGGATGCAACTGCTTTACGCGCTTTTATTGACGGCTCACCTTTTAGGATGGAAATATGTAAAGCGAAGCGATTTCAGCCTTTCTTTCCCTCATACGGAAAAAGTCCTGCTTACTTCTGTCGTATTTATAATAGGAATGGGATGTTGGACAAATTATCTGACCGAACTGACCGAATTGCCCGATCGCTTTGCTGATGAATTCCGAATGCTGATGAATCATCCGATAGGAATTTTCAGTATTGTCATTATGGCGCCATTAATGGAAGAACTTTTGGTTCGAGGAGGAATGCAGGGACACTTAATGCGTAAATGGAAAAATCCGCTGTGGGCTATTGTTGTATCATCTCTTATTTTTGGATTAATACATGGTAATCCGATGCAAATATTTTTCGCTTTTATTTCTGGAATAGCACTCGGCTGGATATATTACCGCACGGGCAGCCTTCTTCCGGGTATGTTAATGCACTTTATCAACAACGGTACGTCGGTATTGCTCTTTCACCTTTCGGGAGGAAAAGACGAGACTATGACCGAAGCCTTGGGCACGACCGGAGCCATTTGCCTTGCCCTCGTGGGTGTAGCATTGACCGTTTGGAGCATCTGGTACATCAAGACCCGCCTGATTCCGAATCAGATAGTATGGAAAGAAACACCCGCTCCGGTAGAAGAAGTGATTGTTTCAGAGGATAAAGAACAAGTATAATTAACCAACTGTAGGGGCGTATTGCATACGCCCGAATACATTCACATAGACGTATTTAGGGCGTATGCGATACGCCCCTACAACGAAACAGATTGTATTAGGTTTATGAAAACAGTACGCATTTTAGGGATTATCGTGATAGTGGCACTGATAGGCAACTTCATCAAAGACGGCATATCCGGATTCATAGGCGGGTGGAACGATGCCGAAGCCGATTCTCAATTGGTTTTGCCTGCCGATTTCAATTCTGTATCCTTATCGGTAGAAGGTTATAAAGAAGGGATGTCTGATAGTCTGTTCAATCAGGCTATGCAGGCGAATGTACCTTGCGAGGTGAACGGAGTAAGCACCTACGTGAAACATAATTCATGGGTGCACGCCATGGGGTTTGTTATCTTCCCCTGCGTATTGCTCGTCTTTTATGGAGTTTATTGCCTGATACGCTTGCTGATAGCGGTAAGTCGGGGCGAGATTCTGATTCGGAAGAACATACGCCGCTTGCGTTTCTTCATTTATCCGATAATGGCATTCTCCGCTTTGTACGAACTGCAGGAATATGTCCTTTACCGAACCGCCATGAACGAGTTGGTATCTTCGGATTACGTGTTCGATGAGTTCCATTTGAAATATTCGTGGACTTACATGTTAGTGATAGCCCTCTTGACCGAGATTTTCGCCCAAGCGGTCCGCATTAAGGAAGAGAACGATTTAACCATATAAATAAACACTTCCGTTCGGCCTGTTTGCTTGCCTTGAAAAGTAATATATACTTCATCGGCAGTTTCAGTACTACTGAAACTCCCATAGAAGATATATTCAATGGCAAACGCAGATATATTCGTTTGCGGAGGCATGTAAATAGGCTATAACGGGAATTTGAACAGCATTAAATAGTATATCTTATGAAATACATCAGCCTTTTAGGAATCATCACCATTATCGCCCTTTGCGCGGAGTTCGTTTTACAGATGTCTGGCGGAGATGTAATAGAAAGCTTTAATGCCGGACGTGAAACCGGAGCACAACAAGCGGAAAGCGGTGCAAGTTATGTCCATTCTTTCCTTCTTCCTGTAAAAGCCAAAGTCATTCCCGAAGGAATGGAGGGTGAAGCCACCTTGCAACTTGCGGATGGGACAAAGACCGTGCCCTATAGTATTGCCGAAGTAAAATGCGAGGTGCGCCCCAGCTGGTTCATTGCGATAGCCCTTACCTTCGGCTCTTTCTTTGTTGCCCTTATCGGCATCTATTCCATTTATTGCCTGATCCGCTTGTTGATACGTGTGGCGAAACGTGATATTTTTTCCCGTCGCAACGTATACTGGATACGCTGGTTCGCCTACGTCAATGCCGGAATTTACCTGGGATTGATGCTCTTCGAATGGTTGTTGGAGCGCGATGCGGTAAGCCAGCTCCGTATTCCGGGCTATCAGGTCATCGGCATCGAACATACCGTTTACGATTTCAGTTCCTTCTTTGTCATCGTCTTACTGGCAGAGGTCTATGCCGTAGCGGTAAAGATTAAGGAAGAACAGGATTTAACCATCTAAATTACACATTGCAAATTATTACGCCTTATGAAAAAAAGACTAAACCTCATCTGCTTGGGAATTGTGCTCGCCGTTCTTGTTTCCATGTCCTTCTTGTTCAGCACATTCTATTACGGTTTCAAGGCAGGGATTGACGCTTACAAACAAGGAGCGGCGGGAGTGGAAAAGCTTGACGTGACTTACAAGATGATTGGCACGATGCCGACCGATGTCATCACCAACGAAACTGCTACGGCTATCAATGAGAAAGACGGTTCCACCGTGTCTATTCTTCCTTTTATCAGCATGATAGGAATTCCGAACGAAAAAGCGGATGCTACCGATTCCATATTCCTTTCATTGCTGGACTGGATGGTGATAATATGTTGCATTTATGCCATAGTCCAATTCGTCAAAATGATTCGGAACATCCACCGCAACATCATTTTCGATTGGGCGAACGTGAAACGCCTGCGCCGGCTGGGCCTCTCGCTTATCCTCTGCTTCTGTTGCTCGTTGGTGACGTTCGCCATCAACAATCATTTGGTTTCTCAAGTGATAAGTTTGAAGGATTGTGACTTTTCCATTGCTTTCCAGTTTTCAGACCCGACATTGCTCATCGGCTTCACCTCCCTGTTGTTCGCCGAGATTTTTGCAATCGGGTTAAGGCTGAAAGAAGAGAATGATTTAACCATCTAAAAAACGGACCGCTTATGAAAACAAAACCCGATAAACAATTGGTGCAATATTGCGAAGCGCTGATGGTGCTTTCTGTCTTTAGCGCAACATGCTTTGGCGTATCGAACATTTTCCCAATCTGCTATGAGTTGGGCAAAGACGCAAGCGACACCTTCATTTGGTTTGCCTTGGTGCAAGGCATAAAGGCATACGCGATGTTCTTCATCGCCGTTCTGACCTACTTTCTGGCACGCAACGTACGGAACGGATCGGTCTTTACTTCCGCCAACCAGCGCATCCTGCTTGCCATTGGCGGCTCGACCGTTATTTCCGGCGCGCTTATCAATGCTATTATCAACTGTTCTCCTCTTGAGATGCCGACCGATACCAGCCTGTTGCTCATCATCATCGGATTGTTCATCGTCCTTGTCTCGCTGATGTTCAAGATAGGCATCCGCATGCAAGAGGAACAGGACCTCACCATTTAAACCCATTATGCCTATGAAACCGAAAAGCAACTATACCCGAGTAATGGCAGGATTTTACATCTTCCTGTGCCTTATCGCCTCGATGATTGTAGGCGAACTCATCTATTTTTTAGTGATAGTCCCATTGGTGCCCAAGCAGACTTGGCTTCCGCTCATGAATGTGGCTTGGGTTTATCTTGTGGTTGCTATCTATTACAAACTGACCCGCCGTTATACCAAATGGTGGAAGAAACTGGAAAATAAACAATAATGCCTATGCCGATAATAGTAAATCTTGATGTGATGATGGCGAAACGGAAGATTTCGCTGGGAGAGCTTGCCGAACGGATTGACCTTACACCGGCAAACCTTTCTATCCTGAAGACAGGAAAAGCCAAAGCGGTGCGCTTCTCTACGCTGGAAGCCATCTGCAAGGAACTGAATTGCCAGCCCGGCGACATACTGGAATACCAGGCGGAAGAATAACCGATATTCACCACAGAGGTCACAGAGTGTCACGGAGGAATAAAAAATGAAAACCCTGTATGCCTCTGTGTCCCTCTGTAGTGAAATAGCAACAGCAAGACGCTTTCCTTCCTTTTTGTCAGCAAAAAAACGGGCAAACATACGTATATATCGTTAATTCTCTGTATCTTTGCAGCCGAATTAGACAGTTATAGATAAATGAAGACATTTGAAGAACTTGGCGTAGCTCCCGAAATACGCAAAGCGATTGAAGAAATGGGTTACGAGAACCCGATGCCCGTACAAGAAGAAGTAATCCCTTACCTGTTGGGAAACGGGAACGATGTAGTGGCTCTGGCACAGACCGGAACCGGAAAGACAGCCGCATTTGGTTTGCCGCTGATACAGAAAATTGACGTTAGCAACCGCGTGCCTCAGGCATTGATACTCTGCCCTACACGCGAACTCTGCCTGCAGATAGCAGGTGACCTGAATGACTATTCGAAGTATATCACCGACCTGAAGATAATACCCGTTTACGGAGGTTCGTCTATCGAGAGCCAAATCAAAAGCCTGAAGAAAGGCGTACATATCATTGTTGCCACTCCGGGACGTCTTATCGACCTGATAGAACGTAAAGTGGCGAAACTGGAAACCATCCGTGACGTAGTGATGGATGAAGCCGACGAAATGTTGAACATGGGCTTTACCGACAGCATCAACGCTATCTTGGAAAAGGTGCCCGAAGACCGCAATACCTTGATGTTCTCGGCTACGATGAGTCCGGAAATCTCACGCATTGCCAAGACCTACCTGCGTGACGCAAAGGAAATCACCATCGGCACGAAGAACGAAGGTACGAAGAACGTGCATCACGTGGCTTACATCGTGCATGCCAAAGACAAATACCTTGCCCTGAAACGTGTGGTAGACTTCTATCCGATGATTTACGGCATTATCTTCTGCCGTACCCGGTTGGAAACGCAGGAGATTGCCGACAAGCTGATACAAGACGGCTATAACGCCGACTCGTTGCACGGTGAACTGAGCCAGGCGCAACGTGACCTGGTGATGCAGAAGTTCCGCCAGCGTCATTTGCAATTGCTGGTTGCTACGGATGTGGCTGCCCGCGGACTGGACGTGAACGACTTGACCCACGTCATCAACTATGGCTTGCCCGATGATGTGGAAAGCTATACCCACCGAAGCGGACGTACGGGACGTGCCGGCAAGACGGGTATCTCTATCGCCATCATGAACCTGCGCGAAAAAGGTAAGATGAAGCAGATAGAACGCATCCTGAACAAGAAGTTCAGCGTTGAGACCTTGCCTACGGGACAAGCCATCTGCGAACAGCAGCTGATTAAGCTGGTAGACGATATCGAAAAAGTAAAGGTGGACGAAGAAGAAATCGAAGCATTCTTGCCGGGCATCTACCGCAAACTGGAATGGCTGAGCAAGGAAGACCTTATCAAACGCGTTGTTTCGATGGAGTTCAACCGCTTCCTGGACTATTACAAGAATGCACCGGAAATAGACCAGCCCAGTGCCAACGAAAAAGGAAAAGACAAGAAAGAGAAGAAAAAAGGAGAACGTCCGGAGCGCAGAGAGCGTTCGCGCAAAGCCGAAAAGGGTTATACGCGCTTGTTCATCAACTTAGGCAAGACCGACGGTTTCTTCCCCAATCAGGTTATCGAACTCATCAACCGTAACCTAAAGAAAGAGCGCATTGAAGTAGGACGCATCGACCTGATGCAGAATTTCTCGTTCTTCGAAGTAATTGAGGCACAAGCTCCGAAAGTGGTAAGAGCCTTGAACAAGACGACTTACAACGGACGCAAAGTCGTAGTAGAAGTGGCAGAAGAAAACGAAGGCAAAAGCGATAAGAGTGGAAAGAAACGCTCCAAGGAAACAAAAAAAGTAAAAGCCGACCGTAACGGGGAGCGGACTGCACGCGCACCGAAACAGGAAGACGACTGGCGTCAGTTTTTCCAAGAAGACGGATTCTCGGATGTAGACTTTAGCGGAATGCCTGAGTGGGTAAAAAAGAAAAAGAAACGGAAATAACTTGATAACAAATCCTAACGAATAAAGGATGTGCTCAACAGTACATCCTTTATTAGTTAGGATTTATTTGATTTGAGAAGTTGGAAACTGTTTTGAATTTCTCCAAAAAGTTTTTCTCGTCTTGAGATTCGTTTTCGTGTGTGCTTTGGGCGATTCTTTGGATTCTTTCCGTTTCTGTCCTTCGCCAGATAGCCCGCTATCTGTTGATGCTTATAACACAGCATGCACAAATCTATACCGTACAGATATAGCCTGATGACGGTTGGGTAAAAACAGGAAGAAATAACTGCTTATCTTAATTTTTTTATTCTCAACTCCTTCAACAAGTCTTTTTTTACGATATAACCCGCAAAGCACAACAACAAAAGGGTATGAAACACCAGTCGCCAGATAATGTTTGTAATTGTCATTTCCCGCGCAATAATGTACAATACAGCGGCAAAAACCAGATAAACCGTCATGTCTTTCAACGGATAAACTACGGGGTATTTCTTCTGTCCTATCACATAGGAAAGCAGGGTGATAAGCCCGTATCCGGCTACCGAAGCCCAGGCGGAAGCCACATAGCCGTATTGCGGAACCAGCCAGATGTTTAATATCAGGATAACGGCACAACCGATGATGGAGAAATAAGCCCCCCACTTTGTCTCATCGGTCAACTTGTACCAGAACGACAGGTTGAAATAAATGCCTTTCAAGATTTCCGCTCCCATCACAATTGCCACGACGCCCAGTCCTTCCCAATAGTCGGGGGCAATGAGATAGCGCAAAATGTCCATGTAGAACATTACCGCAAGAAAAGCCAGAAGCGAGAAGATAAAGAAGTATTTCATTGCCTTGGCGTACATTTCCCGGTTATCTCCTTCCTTGTTCTTGCCAAAGACAAAAGGCTCGTAAGCATAGCGGAAGGCTTGTGTAAACATTGCCATGACCATCGCCACCTTACTTGTCGCACTATAGATGCCCAGCTGCACCAAACCTTCTTGCCGGTCATCGAACAAGAATGGATAAATCATCTTGTCTACCGTTTGGTTTAAAATACCTACTAACCCGAATATCAGGATAGGGAATGAATAACTCACCATTTGCTTCATCAACGGGCGGTCCAACCGATAGGAAAAGCCTCTGAGTTCGGGGATAAAGAAGAACATCTGCACCGCCGACATGATAAGGTTGGATACGAAAATGTAACCCACCAGATAATCGGGCCGGTAGAACCAGTTGATTGTTTCGGGCGACACCTTATATATATAGGGGCACAACAAGAGGAAGAAAAGGTTCAGCACGATATTCCCGATGATGTTGAACAACTTGATGGCAGCAAACTTCATCGGTTTCTTCTGATAGCGCAAATAGGCGAAAGGGATGCACTGGAACGAATCGAGTGCCACTACAATCACCATCATGGCGATATAGTCAGGATGGTCGGGGTATTCCAGAAAGGCAGATAACGGATGGATGAATGCCAGGCAAAGCGCGACAAACAACAGGGATAATCCGCCCACAAACAACAGCGCATTGGCATACACATGTTTCGGGTCGGCATCGGTCTTGTTGGCAAAGCGGAAGAACCCTGTTTCCATGCCGAAAGTCAGCAATACCAATATCAGTGCCGTATAGGCATATACGTTCGACACTACGCCATAACCGCCCGATACAGCCGGGATGACCGCCGTATAGAGAGGCACCAGCAAATAATTCAAAAACCGTCCGACAATGCTGCTCAGTCCGTAGATTGCCGTATCTTTAGCCAATGATTTCAGTCCAGCCATAGATGTCAATTAGTTTATAATCTGCGCTCGTTTTATATTCACCACAGAGGACACGGAGAGATATTTTATTTCCTCTGTGATACTCTGTGCCTTCTGTGGTGAAATCAAACACGCTCAATCGAATAATGTTTTTTGTTCATTCCACCGGCTTCTGCCCAGATGCTGGTATGCCAGTTCGGTCACTTCCCTTCCGCGAGGCGTACGCTTCAAGAAGCCTTCCTTGATAAGAAAGGGTTCGTATACTTCTTCTATCGTGCCGGGGTCTTCTCCCAATGCCGTAGCAATGGTGGTCAATCCTACAGGACCGCCCCGGAACTTGTCGATGATGGTGCAAAGCAACTTGTTGTCTATCTGGTCCAAGCCGTAACGGTCTATGTTCAATGCCTCCAATGCGAACTGGGCAATCTTCAAGTCGATGCGTCCGGAGCCTTTCACTTGCGCGAAATCACGCACCCGCCGGAGCAAAGCGTTGGCAATACGGGGCGTTCCGCGGCTTCGCGAGGCAATCTCTCCGGCCGCTTCCGTATCACAAGGCACCCCCAGAATCTTTGCCGAACGCAAGATGATTTTGGTCAGCGTGCTGTCTTCGTAGTATTCCAAGTGCAAGTTGATGCCGAAGCGTGCCCGCAACGGTGCGGTCAGCAAGCCGCTTCGGGTCGTTGCTCCTACCAGGGTGAACGGGTTTAAGTCAAGCTGGATGCTGCGTGCCGACGGACCTTTGTCTATCATGATGTCTATCCGGTAGTCTTCCATTGCCGAATACAGGTATTCTTCCACGACCGGACTCAAGCGGTGTATTTCGTCGATAAACAATACATCGTTCGGTTCCAGGCTGGTCAGGACTCCCGCCAGGTCGCCGGGCTTGTCCAGTACCGGACCGGATGTGACACGGAACCCTACGCCCAGTTCATTGGCAATGATGTTGCTCAGCGTAGTCTTCCCCAGTCCGGGAGGGCCGTGCAGCAATACATGGTCAAGTGCCTCGGCACGAAGCCGTGCCGCCTTTACAAAAATACGCAGGTTATCCACCACCTTATCTTGCCCGCTAAAGTCTTCAAACTGAAGCGGACGCAGCGCGTTCTCGAAATCACGCTCCTTTCCGGTAGGCTTATAATCGCGTATGTCGAACTGTTCTTCCATAATTTTCTTTCTGAATCTCATGCAAAGGTAATGAATAATCTGAGTTATTTTATTACTTTTGTATTATTTCAGGTGACAAGTTAACTAATCAATTAACAATATGACTACATTTCAAACCACACACATTGTTTATTTCTCGCCGACACATACCACAGAGAAAATAGCCCGTGCCATTGCCGAAGGCATCGGAATGGAAAGACGCATCGAAACCGACCTTACATTGGATGAATCTGTCTCTGCCATCGAAATCAATCATTCGCTGACCATACTTGCCACACCTGTCTACAAAGGACGCGTGGCACCTGTCGCCTTGCAACGCATGAAACGTCTGAAGGCCAGCGGCTCACCGGTAATATTGGTCGTCGTTTATGGCAACCGTGACTATGAAGACGCACTGGTAGAATTGCGGGATATGGCTATCGAATTGGGATTTACGCCTCTGTCCGCAGGTGCTTTTATCGGAGAGCACAGCTACAGCACGCCGCAACGGCCGATAGCAGCAGGCAGACCCGATGCCGATGATTTGTACCAGGCAATGCAGTTCGGCAAAGACAGTTTGTCGAAGCTGGAACGAACAAATCTGCCGGTCCCTGCGTTTTATATCAAGGGAAATGTTCCATATAAACCTTTTATTACAGGAACACCTTCGGCTCCGGTCTGTAACGAAAACTGTTTTGTATGCGGAGAATGTGTGGAAGTATGTCCTACCCATGCTATCCGTATCAGTCCGGACGGTACCAGCATCGAGACTGATGTGAATCGCTGCATCCGTTGTTGTGCTTGCGTAAAAGTTTGCCCGAACGGAGCACGTGTTTACGATAACCCCTTTGCTGCATTCCTGCATGAAAACTTCAGCGCAAGGCGTGAACCGGAATTGTTCCTATAAGCAGACGCCTGTGCAGATAGGTGCGATGACAGGTGGAAATAGTTGGAACGTCCGTTGCATATATAATCAAAAAACATCCGCTTCCGGCTTCTGACGGAGAGAAGCGGGGTATAACTCCTTAACTCCTTTAACTTCTAAAAAAGAACAAAATATGACAAAAGACAAACGGGTATTGGTGGGAATGAGCGGAGGCATAGACAGCTCTGCTGCCTGCATCATGTTGCAAGAGCAAGGATATGAAGTGGTAGGTGTTACCATGCGCACATGGGACATCCCCTCACATTTTTCTTCCCCCGATCAGGAACAACCCAATGAAATAATCGAAGCGCAACACGTGGCTGCCCGTTTGGGTATCGAGCATCATGTCGCAGACGTGCGGGAAGAATTTCGAAAAGTCATCGTACAATACTTTATAGATGAATACATGAAAGGACGTACGCCCAATCCTTGTGTGCTTTGCAATCCATTATTCAAAGAACGCATCTTGTGCGAATGGGCCGACCGTACCGGTTGTCAATGGATTGCTACAGGTCACTATTGCCGGTTGGAAGACCGGAATGGATTGCGTTACATCATTACAGGAGACGATCCGGTGAAAGACCAGTCGTATTTCCTTTGGAAGTTGCCGCAATCGATTTTAAAACGTATGCTGGTTCCTTTGGGTGGAATGACTAAGGAAGAAGTGCGCAATTATCTTGCCGGCAAAGGATTCGAAGCTAAGGCACGTGGTGGGGAAAGTATGGAGATTTGTTTTATCGACAGAGATTACCGGGAGTTTCTGCGCGAGCATTGTCCCGATATTGACGAAAAGATAGGGCCAGGATGGTTTGTCGATAGCAAAGGAATGAAATTAGGACAGCACCAAGGGTTTGCTTATTATACAATCGGCCAGCGTAGGGGATTAGGAATCGCACTGGGCGAACCTGCATATGTATTGAAGATCAATCCGGAAAAGAATACGGTAATGCTGGGAAACGTTGAACAGCTAAAGACGGAATACATGCTGGTAGAATCGCCCGAAACTCCCGATTTAGACGAATTGCTTGCCTGCCCGAATTTATCTGTACGTATCCGTTACCGGAGTCGTCCGATACCTTGCCAGGTAATCCTGTTGGATAACGGTTGCCTGTTGGTAAAATTCAATACCGAAGCCTCAGCTATCACGCCGGGACAATCTGCTGTGTTTTATGATGCCAACCGGGTATTAGGCGGAGGGTTCATCGCATCGCAACAAGGAATCCGAAAGATTTCGGCAGAAAATAGTTATAAATTCGATAAAAAGAACGGACAGATATGAAACAAAAGAAACTTTCTGTTTGTTCCCTATGTTAAAGAAAGACGATTAAATTTATAAAAAGCACCCCAAAAAAGTGCAAGCTATGCTTTTTTTTTATATCTTTACTTTCGGTAAGCAATATCTGTATAACACAAAAATAAAAAGATTATGAAACTAAGAAGAAACCTTACCGCACTCGTACTTGGATTAAGCACGATTGCAGCGTTTGCCCAAAGCGGCAACACAGAGACACGCCAGATTAAAGAAGAAGGCAAAACCGTATTTAACCCGCACTGGTTTATGCAGGTTCAGGCCGGAGCCTCACACACCGTAGGAGAAGCCAAATTCGGAGATCTGATTTCTCCGGCAGCTGCACTGAATGTCGGATATCAGTTTACCCCCTTATGGGGATTGCGTGCCGGTCTGAGTGGCTGGGAAGCTAAAGGTGCGTGGGTAAGCCCTGAAACTATTTACAAGTATAATTATTTGCAGGGAAATGTAGATGCTACACTTGACTTAAGTAATCTGTTCTGCGGTTACAATCCGACACGTTTCTTCAACGCGTATTTGTTCGGCGGTATTGGTGTGAACGGAGCATTCAACAACGATGAAGCCGTAGCAATCAACGATGCCGGACATCGGTTGGAATATCTGTGGCGCGACAGCAAAGTAAATGTCGTAGGCCGTTTCGGCTTGGGCACGAACTTACGCATCAGCGACCATGTATTCTTCAACATCGAAGTGAATGCCAACACGATGTCTGATAAATACAATTCGAAGAAGGCAGGTAATTCCGACTGGCAGTTCAATGCTTTAGCTGGATTTACATTCAAATTCGGAAAAACTTATACAAAGACAGAACCTGTTTACTACGAGCCGACTCCTGTTCCTCCAACCCCAGAACCTGTAGTAGAAGAAAAGAAAGAAGAACCGGCTCCCGAACCTGTCGTTGTTCAACCGATGAAACAGAATATTTATTTTGTTATCAATTCATCCGAAATCCGCAATTCAGAACAGAGCAAAGTCAGTGCTCTTGCCGCTTACCTGAAAGAACACACTGACGCAAAAGTTTCATTGTGCGGATACGCTGACAAGAATACTGGAAATGCACGTATCAACAAGAAGTTATCAGAAGAACGTGCAGAAGCTGTAGCAGAAGCATTGAAAGCGCAAGGCATTTCGGCAGACCGTATTACCGTTGATTATAAAGGTGATACCGTACAGCCGTTCTCTACTATGGAAGAAAACCGTGTAACGGTTTGTATTGCCGAATAAAAACTATTCATTTTCTTAATTAGACTGTATCCTGTAGAAGTTATTACCTTTCTACAGGATACAGTTTTTTTATACTTGCAGTAAGTCATGGGAATCTTATTGTGTAAAAGAAAACTGAAAAATGGGCGCATTTCGCTCTATTTGGACTGTAATGTTGAAGGAAAACGTTATAAAGAGAACCTGGGCATCACCCTAGAAGCACCTGTAAGCAAGGAAATACGTCAGGCAAATTGTGCCAAATTGCAATTGGCTAAACTTTTACGTGCACAACGTGAAATCGATTATCTCCACAATCACTATTGGGCGAAACTGCCTCCATTATTTCACTCTCAGGTTAGAGAAGATGAAACGGCAGGCGAACCTTTACCCGACTTTTTCCTTGTATCGATAGGATACCTTAATATTTATCAGCCCAAAGATAGCCGTATGGTACAGGCTGCATTTTCATACCTCCGTCAGTTTCATCCTGCTTCTTTGCCTGTGAACCATATTACACATAGCTTTTGTACACGGTTCTTTCGCTTTTTACAAGAAAGATTACATGGCAATACACCTGTCAATTACTTCAAGAAATTCAAAATGTGTCTGGATTATTGCGTAGAAGAAAACCTTCTGCCCTCTAATCCGGCAAAAGGCATCCGGCTACCTCAATATAACGATGTGACTAAACAGATTTTGTCGCCTAAAGAACTGGTAAAACTTACTCTCACACCTTGTCGCAATCCGGAAGTGAAACGGGCTTTCCTGTTTTCGTGCCAAAGCGGATTGCGTTGGTGCGATATACAAGAATTGTGTTATAAGAATATAGACTTTGCACAACGCCATCTGATGTTGGTTCAAAAAAAAGTTGCAGGTCATTCACAAAAGCCTGTCTTGCATATCTATCTGAATGAAAATGCCATGAAACTGTTGCAGGAATCACAAGGTACTCCCGATGATTTCATTTTTCATCTTCCTTCCCATTCATATAGCTTGCGTATCATCAATGAATGGACCAGGCGTGCCGGATTGCGCAAACATATTTCTTTCCATTGTGCCCGCCATACCTTTATTACTTCCATTATGGCCAGGGGAGCAAGCATCAAGACAGCAGCTTCTTTGGCTGGACATTCCAGTACCAGGCATACAGAAAAATATATACACATCATCGATCAGCAGAAACAACAAGCGGTAGAAAGTCTTCCAGATCTTCCACTTTAAAACAGATTAGGTTTTCAGTGCTATCGAAGCTTTTTCTTTGGGCAACTTTAACACCATGATAGGTAAGCCTTGTTAGAAAGTGAAGAATTTTGAAAAAAAGACATCAATTTCTCGGGAAATCAATCTTTTTTATATACATTTGTGCCATGTAATAAATAAATTTAATACGAGTTTATGAATGAACTGAAAGTAAGCCTTAAAAGAATAGCCGAAGATGGCTTTACCCGCAACGACGAAATATTGGCAGACGAATCAAAAACATTGATTCCTCAGATGGGATTCGAGTTGCTTTCTGATATTAATAAAAACATGTTGACCATTGTAGCGCATGTCGGTTATGTTACTCCTGCAAAGGAAGTTGGAGCAGCGTTACGCTTCCGATTCTCGCTAGAAGTGGACAGTTTGAGTAATCTGGAATATGTTACCAATCCGCAAAAGGGTACCCATCAATATAAGTTCCCTAATGGTTTCATCGAAGCAGTCCTTACCGATGTGTATGCTACTGCCCGTATACTGATAGCACAAAAACTGAGAGGTACACGTCTTGAAAACATTTACTTACCTTTTGGAGGTGCGGGCAGTTTGGTTCGCATGATGCAGAAGAAATAAGATAAATCTTTTTCTATAAAACAATAGCAGGAGACATAAACATTCGAATACTGTTATGCCTCCTGCTTTTTTAGCGCACCCATACTTGTCAAATTATTTTGATAAGATATCTTTTTTCTCCTACTCAACTATCCGACCATTCAATCGGTACATTTTCGGCACATTTTGTTATCAACTTCGCATGTGTAAACATCTAAACTTTTATTTATCAATTAATTAGCTCATTCCGCACATGTAGCCGGCGCGGTTACAAGCCTGAGTAGAAACGGGCAGATACAAAAGGTAAAGCAGGACTTGCAAAGACCTGAGTTAGAACGATTTGAGTTTTTTAATTTATAAATTAAATTTAATTTGTTATGAGAAAAAAGTATTTAAGTGCACTGCTGTTCGGAGCGTTATTGGTCGCTTCAACAGGAACTTTTACTTCATGTAAGGATTACGATGACGACATCAGCAACTTGCAGACACAAATCAACGATGTAAAGACTGCTATTTCTGAATTGCAGGCTAAAGTTGACGGCGGCAAGTATGTTACTGATGTTGTAAAAGAAGGTGACGGTATCAAAATCACTTGGAACGACAACTCGTCAAGCGTAATCGAAACTATCAAGGGTGCTGACGGTACCATCGTTACTATCGGTGAAAACGGAAACTGGTTCATCGATGGCGTAGACCAAGGCATTTCCGCTAAAGGTGAAAAAGGCGACAAAGGTGACAAGGGTGACCAAGGCGAACAAGGTCCTGCTGGTCCTCAAGGTCCTGCTGGTGAACAAGGCCCTGCCGGCCCTCAAGGTCTTCAAGGAGAAGCTGGTGCTGACGGTCACGATGTACAAATCATCGATGGCTATTGGGCTATTTGGGATGCAGAAAAAGGCGACTATGTTAAGACACAGTCTCTCGCTGGCGGCGTAATTGCTGTAGAAACAGCATACGGTTGGGATTTGACCATTACCGATGCTGAAGGAAATATGCAGAATGTATATGTTCCGGGTAGTGCTGGTCTGGTTAGCATCTCTACTGTAGGTGATCAGTCTTATTTGGATCGACCTATCGAAATCTATTATGGTTTACTTGATAAGGATGTTGAATGGAATGGTGCGAAAGGCAATATGAAAGCCGGTATGTATCCAGTAATGGAAGATGATATTCACATCATGCTGAATCCGACTGGCGTTGATGGTTCTGCATACAATTATGAATTCCGTGCTTCTGATAATAAAGAGCTTTGGGGATTAACCCTTGGTGAAGCAGAAGTATATGATGGAGACAAATTAACGACAGAGAATGTTCCTCAAACAAGAACTACAGTTTCATCAAGCGGTGTTTGGACTATCTCACGTGAATTGACATACGTTCCGACTAATGAATTGAATGAAAGAGCCGATTATGTCACTCAATTCAAGAGCAATGATGACGTAAACTATGCTTTCGCTTTGCAAGCAACCAATAAGATAGGAAAAGCAGTGGCAGTCAAATCACAATACCTTTATGCTTTTGATCCGATTAATGTAAACGATTTGAAACAAGATAAAGGTAAATTTGAATGGAATATTTCTCCAGACAAGAGATATTACACTTATGGTGTAGAACATACTCCTGACTTTGACGCTGTAGTGTGGACACCGACAGATGGTTCAATCATAAAATATAAGAATTTTACATTGTCTCAAGTAATCTATGACTATAAATTGTCTATTGATGAAACAAGAATGACTCAAGTCAAGATTGATGAGTACGGATTGGAAATCTCTAAAGACGGACATTCATTCATCGCTAAAAATGCACAGGCTGTAAATAATGACATTTGGTTACATATTGATTACATTTTGATTAACGGTGAGAAAGGAAGTGCTGATGTATATTATCATATCGTAGAAAAAGATATCGAGGTTGTAGAAACGACTATTGCATTAGGTACTAATGTATTCGATGCTGTATTGCAAGATGTAGATGAAACTCCAATTGCAGCACTTGACAATAAGTATGTATACTCTAAAGTCGTTGAATTTGATCCGGCTACTATATTCGGTGCTAACTATAACGAATGGGTAGATGCTATGTATACAGGTTTGAATGGTAAACCAGATGCAAGCAAGGCTACTTTCTTAAAGAATTATGCAACAATTGTAGGTGGCGATCCGATTAACAATGATGCTGAATATAATGAAGCATTGATGAACAACTTTATCTTCTTCGATTACGTAGATGCTGATGGTAAGTCTTGTATCTATGATGTGAAGTCTGGTGAAGAATTAACAAGATTGAAAGACATTAAACAATTGCGTGTCTACTTCATTGCTGCTACGTATGCAAGTGGACGTTACTACAATGATACAGATTATGCAGTTCAGACTCCATATTACACAATGGATGGTGGTGCCGCTAATTGGAGAAACGGCTACGCATTACCATTGGACAACGCATTCCGAATTAAAGTAGAGACCAAAAAGCAAGAACAAATTGTTGCAAGTTACGACTTTACTTTTGAGTTGACTATGCCGGATTGCCCGATTGCACCGGACTATAATAAGACTATCAGTGCAGACAAGTCTATTAAGTGGACAAAGGATGCTGATGAAAATGATGTGTTGAAAGTTTATGGTGAATTGGGGAATGGACGTATTTATGGTGACTTACGTGATGCATTCCTTAACGCTTTCGAAAACAAGAACGGTGCTTACACTGCTGAACCTGAAGCAAGCTTCTACACAATGACAGTGAATGAAGTAAGTCCTGACATGTTGATGGGTGCAACTAGGGATGGACAAATCGTTGATTTGGGTGATATTGTTACAAGTTCTTTGTGGAGTAACTGGAATACACAACAAATAGGATTTGTTAATGGGGCTCCGTTTGCAGACATATTGGTTAATAACATTGTTTACAATCACTTTGGCGTATATGCAGAAAACTTGGAAGACTTCAATTATTACAGATATAATGCCGGATTGGATGAAAAAGAAGCAATCCCTGGTTTCTATGTTCAGTTCTCAAGTAAGATTGAAGATAGCCAAGAACCTACTTATAAGAAAGTAAATGGTCAAGAAGGTATCGGTACAGCCGATAGTCCGTTGATGGCTCAGACTGTATACAATAATGACGGAACATTGAAGAATTATGAAGTTACTATCAGTGATGCTAATTTCGAACTGAAAGATGCATTCGGTTATGTTTATAAGATCTTTGATACGAAAGATAAGAAACGTAATGCAATCAACAATATGTGGGCTAATGATCGTGAGGGTATCAACGATAATGTTGCATGCTACGGTTTGAATCCGACTGCAAAAGTTGACGGACGTTTCAATTCTTCTCTTGTTACATTTACAGATCTTGATACTGCTGCTGATAAAACTAAACTTACAATTACAATTGATCCATCTGTAGCAGCTGCCAAGAATAATTTGGTAGAAGTAACCTTGAACATCACCGATGTATTCGGACATATTTATCAGTTGCCTATCTATATTCAAACTGTTAAATAATCAGAGCTTAATTCACACAAGAAGATAGTCCGATGAGGGCTATCTTCCTTGAAGGAATAAATAAAAAAGAGAGGCGTTCTCAATCTCGTATTGGGAAACGCCTCTCTTTTTTATGTTTTATTGAATGTCCTTAATTTGCCAATTGACCACATAAAAAACGCAATAGTACTTACTTTACCGATGAAGTATATCTTCAAAGGCAGATGCAGTATATCTTCAACTGCTCATGCAGTATATCTTCGTTTTCAAGGAATGGATATTGGCTGAATGCGGTATTCATATTATGTCTTTCATTTATATTCTGATACATCCCCTGTTTTTACTTTATACGGTATGGAATTATACATTTTCAGAAAGAAGAACAAAATTTGCAGGAACGGTATGCTTATCTGTTCTTATGTTCTTACGTTCTTTTGTCTAAAAAATCTGTGTCTCGTGACGGTAACGCAAAATGTATAATTTACTCTTCGCGTTAATCCGCGGGAATCTGCGTTTCAAGAATATAGCCGACAGTTAATCACCGATTGTCTTCCAATCCTCTACTGTCCCCGTCTCGGAAGAGAAGTTCACACCAATCTTATATAGCTTGCGCGGGTCTGCTTCGTAGGGTCGGGCATAACCTTTCGCCTCTATCTGTGCCAAAGCCTCGTCCGCCGTAGCATCGCGCTTGAATTCGAAAATATAGATGTACTCATCCGTCTCCACGATGCAGTCGGCACGCCCCTGGCTCTGCTCTTTCTCCGTATAGACCGTGTAGACGCTTATCAGGCGGAAGATGAGGTAAAGCGTATAGTGGAAGAAGCGTTCCTTCTCCGCCTCGTCCTTCTTGGCACGCATTGAGTATGGGATACTGGCGAGAAAAGAAGTAAACAGCTTGCGGAGTTGTTCCAAATCGCCTTGACGCATGGAAACAACCACACTCCGTATCCAGCCGCCCAGGTTTTCCTGAGGCTGCAAATAACTGGAAGCAACCAACGATACAAAGCCGCTCTTCACCTCATTGTTCGGGAAGTCGAGCAGGAATGTACCGAAATCACTGTCGTAGCCCTTGATGGTCAAGTATCCGCTCTGGTAAATCATCGGCAGGGGCTTTTCCACATCCGCCTTATAATCGACAAATTCCTTGTCCTCGTAATATTTGCCGGTCATTCCGTTCAGGTCCTCCTGCGTATGGTTCAGTAGGCGGACCAGATAGGTGGGTGTGCCGCTGGAGAACCAATAGTCGCGGAGTGCCTTTTTGGCAAACGCGTTCAGCAGGCTGAACGGATTGTACACATCCGTCAGGTTGCCGCTGAAGTGATAGCCGTCATACCGGTGCTTCAGCATGTCCAGCATCCCTTCTTCAGTAACCTTATATTTTACCGCCAATGCCTTGATAGGCTCGGCAAAGTAATGCTCCAGTTCTTCCTGCGTGATGCCGCAAAGCGTCTCATACTGCTCGTCCATGCTGATGTCGCTCGGCTGGTTGAACCCGCTGAACACACTCACCTGCGAGAACTTGGTCACGCCCGTCAGCAGCACGAACTGAAGGTTTTCATCCGCCAATTTAAAGGTGGAATAGAAACTCTTTAATATTTCCCTATGGATGTCTTCCAGCAGACGCTCCTTCCCGTCTATCGTGGTCGTGTATCCCGTATCCAGCACATCGAGTATCGGCTTGTCGTATTCGTCTACCAGCACCACGCACCGCCTGCCGTACCGCTGGTGCGCCTGCTGCAGCACGTAGGCGAACCGCTTGCCTATATCCTCAAATTCTGTAGTTCGCCCGTATTCCTTTTCCCATGTGCCGACCGTACCTCCTATGATATCATCCAGTTTGCCCGATCTTGTAAAGTCCGTTCCGTTAAAGTCGATATGAAACACGGGGTATTCCGCCCACTCCGTCTCCAACCTGTCAATGGCAAGTCCCTTGAACAGTTCTTTCCGCCCTTGGAAATAGCATTTCAGGGTAGAGACCAACAGGCTCTTGCCGAACCGACGCGGGCGGCTCAGGAAATAGATTTTCCCGCCTTTTACTAACTGGTAAATCAAATCAGTTTTATCAATATAGACATAACCGTCTTCTATAATCTGGTCAAAGCTCTGGATTCCTATCGGGTACTTCATCATGGCGCATGTTTTTTTGAATACAGATACAAAGAAACGATTTTATTTTGAGAATATCAACCTGCGGGTGTAGAAATGCCTGTGAAAAAAGTAATATATACTTCATCCGCCGATGAAGTATATATTACTTATGCGAATCAGTAGCTAAAGTAGTAATGTTGTATAGGACTTCCCTCTCCTTTTTAACTACAGATTGCTTTATGCGACAGCTTTGAAGAGATAACTGTTAGTTCATATAGTTGATTTTTTCACCTAATTTGCCGGAAATCATTTCCCGTTTGCTGCGGTATAGTTTTCCGTCTTTCAGATAATAATAAGTAGGATAGCCTGCAAACTCGATGTTGGCGTATTCCAGCGTATCTCCGGAACGGTGAGATGACCATTTCCCTTCATATTGAAGTGAATCTGCAAATTGGATGCAGGTGGTGGAATCTTCCCGGAGCTCGAATATGGTGCCTGTTTCGGTGATGAACTTGCCGGCATACGGATGGTTTTTGGCTTTGTTGACGCATGAAATAGCCATAAAGGCAATGATTCCGGTTGCAAAAATAATTTTCTTCATTGTTTTCCTTCGTTTAAATTAGAACAAAGGAGGGCAGCCAGCCGGGCTACCCTCCTTTTTCAGATTATTTCATTAGCTTGAAAGCTTTCGATTATTCGATACCTTCAGCCTTAGAAACCTTAACCTTGATGTCGTTCTTCGGCAGGTTACCCCACTTGTACTTAACGGTTACGTCGATGAACATTTCGTAGTCAACGTTGACCGGAGTACCAGAGTTGTTGAAGTATGCCAAGTGAGTCGGGTCAGATTTTACTACTTCTGCATCAGCTTTCGGCTTAGATTCATCCCAGTTCATTTGCTTCAACGAACGTCCGGTAGGCAGCTTACCGTCGGTTACACCATCCTTGTGGATGTAAGTGTTCGTAGCGGCATCGTATGCCAAGCTGGTTGTAGTCTGGTCGGTCAAGAAGGTTACTTCGTTCACTGCATAGTAGTCGTACAATTGGTGAGCGAATTCTTCTTTTTCGTTTGCCGGAGTAGCCGGAGTAACACGGGCTACTTTGTAACCGTTCCAGTCGGTGAATGTAAAGTTCTCAGCTACGCTCAAGAAGCTACCGTCTACCATAGCGTCTACGAAGTTGTCGCCGATAGTACCGTCGATAGCCAACGGAGTGATGAACATTACTTCAAATTCCTGAACAGGTACTACGTTGTAGTCGTTGTATGCAACTACCAATTTCACCGGAACTTTCTTGCCTACCAATGCATTGGCTGCTGAAGTACCATTCCAGTCGTCTTTTTCGTGCAGACGGATGATTGCTTTACATTCATCTTCGCCAGTACCCAAAATTTCGTCCAAATCCCATGGCAGATTCTTCTTGTTCTGAGTTGCTGTAGCACCCATGAAGTTGTTGATGGTTGCAGCCAATTTATCATTTTGTACGTAGTCGAAGATGCCCATATCCAATTCGTTGATGTTGTCGTTCGGAGTCCGGTCGTTGTCTACGGCTGTGCCTACGCTACCTTTCCACAATTGTGTGCCTTCAGCATCGGTTGTGTAGCCTGCCAGATAGTCGTAGTTAGCGAACTTATCTTTGTCGAATACGAACTTGACATCGGCGCAGTTGCGAATCTTCTGGATGAATTGTGCTACGCTGGTCGGTTTTTCTTTCGTAGGTTCATAGATGTAACCGTTAACCAAGTCAGCTTCGATGTGGCTGTAGTCTTTCAGTTCACAACCGTTAGCGGCACCCGGATATTTGTGAGATTGTTCAGCGCCTGTCCATCCGTCATTCTTCGTATTGAATACGATCGGGTTCACGTTGAATACGCCTTCTCCCTTACCGTCAGCCCAGTAAGTACCTTGGTAAGAGAAGGTTTGTGTCGGAGCTTCAATGGTCTGCTTGAAGGTTTGTTTGATGTTTCCGTTCAAACCTGCCGGGTCAATGTATTCTACATCGATTTCATAAGTAGAAGCATACTTGCCGTTGTTTTCAGCCAGCTTGCCTACAGTTTCCGGATTCATTGCCCATACCAAGTTGTAGGAAGTGTTGTCATTTGCATCATGCAACATTGCAAATACCAAGTCCTTGTCGTTCTTGATTGCTTCACTTCCGTCTACTTCCACTCTGTCTGTACCTTCATTCCAATAATTAGCATTGGTTGTATAGTTCAAAGTAGAGAGGTCGATATTCTGACCATCTTTTCTCAAGCCTGTAATCTTCATATCGGTATAGATGGTATGGAATTGAGTCTTGCTGATGCTTTGGTCGCCATCGAACTTCACTTGATGGTAAATCTTCTCGTTCATGTCTTGAGAGAAGAGTTGCTTCCACATATCGTGGCAAGTCACATCGTTGGTTCCCAAGTCTACAGCCGGAATAGTTTGGCTCTTTTCTCCGCTCCAACGTACTTTGATGTAGCGTTGTGCTACCAAGTTATTGTTATTCTTGGCATCCACCAATGATACACGTACGATAGGTTCACGGCCGATAGAAGTCTTCGAGTATTCATTATCGCCCAATTCTACATCGTAGACTTCAGATTTCAGGAAGTGACCGTTCAGAATCTTACCGAATTCCTGTTCGTTTGTTTCCAAATCACCCTGCAGGTATTTTCCTTCAGCCAATGCGAAACGGAATTCCAAACCGTAATCGGCGTAGTTGTCCAGTTCGTAATGAGTCTTGTGGTCATCCACATCTGTTGCACATACGGTAACGAGTTTGCTCAAATCCAGCGGTTCATCGTATGGAGCCAATACGTCCACCATTTCGTTGTTGCCAGAGTTGTACAGGCAGATTGAGTCGTGATAGTGAACGTAGAATTCGCCTTGTGCATCGGTTTGTGTCTCGTTGGCGAACGCATTATTCTTAGCCTTCTCAAAGTCAGTTCTTGAGTTAGCAAGATACGGTTCTGCAACGATTTCTTCAATGCGGCTGTATTCAGAATTTACGTAAACGTCTTCGCCAGCTTCTTTTTCAGCATCGGTCAGGTTCTTTTCAGCGATAGGAGTCTTCAGTGATGCCATATAGAAGCTTTCTTTCTTGTCACCAGTGTGAGCTTCGCCGGTTGTGCCCAATGTTTCGCCTAAATATTCGCTGTTCTTCTTGAAGGTAACAGTCATAACGCCGTTTTCCACTTCGTAACCGGTTACTTCAATCGGTTTATTGTTCAAGATTTCAGTAGCTCTTGTGATATTTGTAGACGTGATGCAGTCGAATGACGGAGTGTTTACATCTTCGTTCGTGATACCGATATTCGGATTCAACTGATAGTTTACTTCATTCTTTTCAGTAGAGATATACAAAGGCTTGCCTGCATCTACGTGATCCAGCCACGGGTTGGTGCTATGGTCGCCTTTCACTACATCTTTGTGTGTATTAACTTTGTAGGTTTGCGGAGTATATTGCAACGTAGTGAATGTGATAGCGGGAATGCCGTTGATATGCATTTCCGGAATCAGTGTGACGCTGGTCAGACGTGAACCGATTACGTTCATCACTTGTACGGTCAACGCTTCGACCTGTGTTTGCAGTTTTTGCATTTGCTCCTCGGTTGCGCCTACGGCAGCATCCAAAGTCTTCTGCATTTCAGCAAGTTTGGCTTCCACGTCTTCCAGTTTTGCCAATTTTTCCATTTGTTTTTCTATCTCAGCTTTAGCTGCTTCGATGGCTGCGTTCATTTCATCTTCGCTCACACCTTCGGTACCACCTTGGTTAGCCTTATCCAAAGCTTCTTGTGCTTTGTCTAAAGCTTCCTGTGCAGTAGTTTTTGCTTCGCTGACAGCCGTATTCAGCTGTTCGACTTTGGCATTCAAATCTTCAAGCGAAGCCTTTTGGTTCAGCTGCTCTTCCAGATTCTTGATGTCATCGTCATAGTCTTTACAAGACTGGAACGTTCCTGCCGAAGCGAACAAAAGCGCTCCGAACAGAAGTGCACTTAAATACTTTTTTCTCATAAGAAAATAACTTTAATTTATAAATTAAAAAACTCAAATCGTTCTAACTCAAGCCTTTACAAGTACAGCCATATTCTGGAGAGAACAGGCGGAAAGCCCCGTCAGTAGCCACGCCGGCTACTGACGGATTGTATATAAGTATTTGATTTATAGATGTATTCGTGTCTGATATTAAGGTTTGTTGGTAAAATGTTCCGTATGAGGGTCTGTTTTGTTTTATTGAGATTGGAGGCTTTTTATCAAGAAAGATAGAGGTTTTATTTCTATCTTTGTCTTGGATTTTTTATATTGTAAACTATGTTACATTTTGAAAGTGATTATCTGGAAGGGGCGCATCCGCTTGTATTGGAGCGGTTGATGCAGACTAATATGGAACAGACACCGGGATATGGAACTGATGTGTATTGTGAGGCGGCACGTGAGAAAATACGGCTTGCGTGCGCTGCTCCCGAAGCGGAGGTACATTTTATGGTAGGCGGAACGCAGACCAATGCTACGCTGATAACAGCAATGCTTCGTCCGTATGAAGGTGTGATAGCTGCAGAGAGCGGACACATTAACCAGCATGAAGCCGGTGCTGTAGAGGCTGGCGGGCATAAAGTACTGGCTTTGCCACATGCTGAGGGTAAGCTTTCTGCTACGGATGTGAACCGCTATGTTACAGATTTTTATGCCAATCCCAGTTGGACGGCTATGGTAGCTCCCGGAATGGTGTATATTTCCCAGCCTACCGAGTATGGGACTTTGTATACATTGGCAGAACTTCGGGCTTTGTCGGCTGTGTGCCGCAAGCATCACCTTCCTTTGTATATGGATGGTGCGCGTTTGGGTTATGCTCTTGCGGCTCATGGTAATGATGTGACACTGGAAACGATAGCTTCGCTTTGCGATGTGTTTTACATTGGTGGTACAAAGGTGGGTGCTTTGTTTGGCGAGGCTTTGGTGATGCCTCGTCCGGGTGCTATCCGCCAGTTGTCTTCCATTATCAAGCAAAGAGGGGTATTGTTGGCAAAAGGGCGTTTGCTCGGACTTCAGTTTGATACACTCTTTACCGACGGATTATACGAACGGATTGCCCGCAATGCCATTGTGATGGCGGACAAGATTGTATCGGCACTGAAGGAACGGGGATACCGGTTTCTGATTACTCCGCAGACCAACCAACTCTTCGTGGTATTGGAGAACGAACAATTGGCACGCCTTTCTGCCAAGGTCGGTATCGAGGTCTGGGAAAAAGTAGACGATACGCATACCGCGGTGCGCATAGCTACCAGCTGGGCGACACGAGAAGAAAACGTGGATGCATTGATTGGGAAGCTTTGAGGAATTAAGAATGAGGAATGAAGAATTCCATGCGGGCGCAGCGATTCTTCATTCCTCATTCTTCATTTATTTGTACCACGAGGCATACATCAGGTATCCGTTAGCTATCTTTTGGTTTAATTCCTTGCTTTGTGCAGGATTTACTTTCTTGATGAACTTTGCCGGAACGCCTCCCCAAAGGGTGTATGGTTCGATTATCGTGTTCGAAAGTACCAGAGCGCCGGCGGCTACGATGGCACCTTCGCCCACTATGGCATGGTCGAGCAGGGTGGCGCCCATACCGATGAGTGCTTTGTTGTGGATACATGCCCCGTGCAGGGTGACGTTATGTCCGATAGAAACATCATCGCCGATTTCTACGGTCGATTTCTCGTAAAGTGTGTGCAGGACGCTTCCGTCCTGGATGTTTACCCGGTTTCCGATGCGGATGCTATTAACATCTCCCCGCAGGACGGTATTGAACCAGATGCTGCAATCGTCTCCCATCACTACATCACCGATAATCGTGGCATTGTCGGCAAGGAAACAGTTGCTTCCCATTTTGGGAGTGAATCCTCTTACTGATTTGATTAAAGCCATATTTTCTTAAGTTTGAATGTTGCGATAAAAGGTTGTTTGCGGTTCTTCAGCCTTTTGCTCCGGCGGATGCACTTCGGCCTATATGCGATAAGATTAATAATCTTCAAGCCGTAAGATTATTAATCTTGCACGCGGAAGATTATTAATCTTGTCGGCGGTGCACTTATTTGCCTTGGCGGATGCACATATCTGCACCGCTTGGTGCAAATATGTGCATATGGTTCTGAAGATAATATCTGTATGCTTCAGGCGAGGGGAGAGGTGGCATTTTCCAGCCATGCAGCCTCTTCGGGTGCCAGCAGTGGTGCAAGTTCTTGATATACTTTCTGATGATAGGCATTTAGCCATGTTTTCTCCTCGGCTGTCATCATTTCGGGGCGGATGGGCTCTTTGTCTATCGGGCAGAGTGTCAATGGTTCGAACTTATAGAATTTACCGAACTCTGTAGTCTGGCTGGGGATGATGAGCATGGTGTTTTCGGTGCGCACACCGTACCGTCCAGACTTGTAAATGCCCGGTTCGTTGGTGAGGGTCATGCCGGGTTGGAGTAGGGCAGGGACGTGGTTCATTCGGATTTGATGAGGGCCTTCGTGAACGTTGAGGAAGTGTCCTACTCCGTGTCCGGTACCGTGTCCGTAATTGATACCTGCTTTCCACATAAACTGGCGGGCGAGTACATCGAGCTGTGTGCCACATGTGCCTTGTGGAAATTCGGCTTGCGACAAGGCGATGAAACCTTTCAACACCAGGGTGTAATCGATGCGTTGTGCGTCGGATACCGGTCCGAGGGCAATGGTGCGGGTTATGTCGGTTGTGCCGTCGGTATATTGTGCACCGCTATCCAAGAGCAGCAAGCCTTCAGGCTTCAGTGTAGATGCTGTTTCGGGGGTGGCTTCGTAATGGACAATGGCTCCATGTTCCTGGTAGCCAGCGATGGTATCGAAGCTGATGCCTTGGAACAGGTCTTGCTTCGAGCGGAATTCGTATAGTTTCTTATCAATACTGATTTCGGTTTCCGCTCCACTCTTTACGGCTTCCTTCAGCCACATCAGGAAGCGTACCATTGCTACTCCGTCGCGTTTCATTGCCTGATGGAAGCCCTCTATCTCGGTTTCGTTCTTGATGGCCTTCAACATACAGACGGGTGATGGACGGCAGATGACGGATGCGGCCGATTGTGCCGTACGGTATAGTGCGTAATTGGTCTCGGGCGAAAGTTGGATGCTCTTGCCGGTGAAGTGCCGCAGGTCGTTTTCTATTTCTCCGTAATCTTTTGCCTGTACACCGTTTTCGGTGAGATAAGCGGTCAGTTCGGGGGTAAGTTTTTCACTCATTATATATAAGGTGGCATCTTGGCGGGTGATGAGCAGGTAGCTGATGAATACCGGATTGCAATGTACGTCATTTCCCCGCAGATTGAGTGTCCAGGCTATTTCGTCAAGAGCGGACAGGAGGAGTCCGCCGGCCGGAGTTGCATCAATGCAGGCACGTATGGTTCTTAGCTTGTCGGATGCAGATGTTCCGGCATAAGTGAGTGGCAGAATAGAAAGGGGATTGCTGGGCAGGGCAGGGCGGTTTTTCCAAATGAGTCGGAACGGGTCATCGGTTGCTACCAGTTCCAGTCCATGTGTATCCAGTGCAGTGCGTAAGTCTTCTGTTTCTCCATAGCTGTTTACCCATCCGTCGATACCCACCTTGTCGTGCGGGTTCAGTACACTTCCCAGCCAGTCGGGGATAGATGGAGTTTCGGGCAGACGGTCTTTGAATAAAATGATGCCCGAGCCTTTCAACTGTTCTTCAGCCTGGAGGAAGTAACGCGAGTCGGTCCAGAGTCCTCCTTTATTATATAAGGTGATGACGGCGGTTCCTGCCGAACCTGTGAATCCGGAAATCCACTTGCGTGCCTCCCAGTATTGAGGCACGTATTCGCCCGCATGCGGGTCGGTGCTTGGGATGATGAATGCAGAAAGTCCTCTTTCTTGCATGAAAGCGCGTAAAGACGCTATTCGTTCGGTGATTCTTGTTTCCATACAGTAGCTTTCGTTTTAACGGTTAGCAAAGTTACGATTTCTGTGGAATATACAATAAAATATGGTGGAAAGTTTTGTAAATAAAGAAAGTATGTGTAATTTTGCGCTGCGAATTGACTACGCAACATTTAATAACAATATAATCTTAATTTTAAAAACATGATTGTAGTACCAGTAAAAGAAGGCGAAAACATTGAAAAAGCGCTGAAGAAATTTAAAAGAAAATTTGAGAAAACAGGTGTTGTAAAAGAATTGAGACGCAGACAGCAGTACGACAAACCGTCTGTATTGAAGAGATTGAAGATGGAACGTGCTATTTACGTTCAAAAAATGCATCAGACAGAAGAATAATTCCGCAAAAATCTTTGAATAATTGAATTCTTTTTCATAAATTCGTTGCTGAGAACAAGAAAGGCGATATTTTTATGTTGAAGGAATCTTTTCTGAGGTATCTCCAGTTCGAGAAAAACTATTCTGACAAGACCATTGTCAGCTATGGTACAGACCTCTCGGAGTTTGAAGCATACTTCAAAGCGGTGGATGAGGCTTTGGATTTTACGGCTGTCGATTCGGACATTATCCGTGGATGGATGGTTTCATTGATGGATGAGGGGTATTCGGCATCGTCGGTAAACCGGAAGCTGAGTGCGCTGCGGTCGTTTTATCGCTATCTGTTGCGGGAGAATGTGGTTTCGGCAGATCCGATCCGGAAGGTTCAGGGGCCGAAAAAGAAGAAACCGCTTCCCGTATTTGTAAAAGAAGCTGATATGGACAGGTTGCTGGATGAGGAACCGGGTGACGATTTCGAGAGTGTCCGCAACAAGACGGTTATCGCAGTCTTTTATGAAACGGGTATCCGCGAGGCGGAGCTGATAGGTCTGAAAGACGGGGATGTGGATTTGTCTGCATGCCAGATAAAAGTGACAGGAAAGAGGAATAAGCAGCGTATTATCCCGTTCGGGGAAGGTTTGAAAGAAAGGCTGCTCCGTTATCTTTCGGCAAGAGAAGAATATTGGCACGGGGAATGTGAGGCGTTTTTCGTCCGTAAGGAAGGGAAGGCATTATATCCCAGTCTTGTTTATTTGTTGGTGAAACGCGATTTGTCGAAGGTCGTGACGTTGAAGAAAAGAAGCCCGCATGTGCTGAGGCATTCATTTGCGACGGCTATGCTGAATAATGAGGCAGGGCTGGAGTCGGTGAAGGAGCTTTTGGGACATGAGAGCCTGACCACTACCGAGGTCTATACGCATACGACTTTTGAAGAATTAAAAAAAGTTTATGAACAAGCTCATCCAAGAGCGTAAAAAAAGGAGGTTTTTATGGAAGTAAGAATTCAATCCATTCATTTCGATGCATCTGAGAGACTGGAAGCTTTTATTCAGAAGAAAGCAGAGAAACTTGAAAGATTTTGCGATAATATAAAGAAAGTAGAGGTGTCTTTGAAGGTGGTAAAGCCGGAGACAGCTATGAATAAGGAAGCTGGCGTGCGCGTATTGGCGCTGAATACCGAGTTTTACGCAGAAAAAGTAAGTGATACATTTGAAGAATCGATAGACGTATGCATGGATGCATTGTCTAAGCAATTGCTGAAAGTAAAAGAAAAACAGCAAGGGAAATAAAAAAATCACGCTAAAAGTTTTGTGATTCAAAAAATATATCTAACTTTGCAGCCGCTAAGCCACGATAGATAGCCGCGTGGCTGCAAAGTTTAATCTTGCCTCTTTAGCTCAGTTGGCCAGAGCACGTGATTTGTAATCTCGGGGTCGTT
>ERZ780218.485-NODE-485-length-36206-cov-4.594451_pt1 | contig 36206 bp, 22 predicted proteins | sample MGYA00510975_ERZ780218 | MGnify/ENA primary metagenome ERZ780218 (study PRJEB29588, sample SAMEA2152063) | human gut metagenome | biome: human gut; feature: human-associated habitat; material: faeces | place: Denmark | collected 2008/2010 ... | reverse complement strand
AAAATTATTATTTTTTTTGATATTTTTTTATTAAAAAAGTGAGAAAAAATGCAAACAAAAATTCTTCCCCCGTCCATTGGAAATGCTGGCAACAAATTTATCAGGCACAAAAGCACACTGATGCAGACAAAATGTTCTGTAAAAAAATAAACGCTTGGAAAAAGCCACCAAACACCCAAAATCAAAAATGCTGACAACAAGTTTGCCAGTGGACCTGCAAGTGCGATTTTGATTTCGTCGCGAAAGTCTAGGTCTTGGCAATAATATGAAAGCGAAACGCCATAGGGCGAAAGCGAAAATTTGGTCAAGTTGTAACCCAATTTTTTTGCCACCAAAAAATGCCCAAGCTCATGAATTGTTATCGCCAAAACATAAGAGAGTGCAACAATCGCGCCAAGCACAATCCAAAGCCAGAGCCAAATTATGATGCTGATTGGATGAACAGAAAATTTTTTCATAGAGCAAACACCACAGCAAAAACAACGACCGTGGCTATGCAACAAAAAAGTGTTGCAAACAAAAATTTGTTTGAAAATCTGTGTTTTGGTTTGACTTGCCTATAATTTTCGCCATACGATTTTTGCTTGTCCATAATTTAAGATATGCTGGCAAAAAAGTTTATAAAACAAAAAAAAGTGCTTAAAGCACTTTTATGCGATTGCATCGTCGCCGCTGACATTTTCGATGCCCGTCTCTTCTTTCAAAAAGTCAGGAACTTCTTCTTCAGGAAGAGAGAACTCATTGTAAAGGCTGTCGCTTTTCGGCAACTCATCTTCTTCAATCACTCTTATTCTTTCAAGCAAACTGTCATAGTCAGGAAGTTCTGCCAAATCGTTCAAATTGAAACGTTTCAAAAAGTTTTCGGTTGTTCCAAAAAGAAGTGGCTTTCCGACGGCGTCTTTTCTGCCCACAACTTCAATCATGTTTTGGTCAGAAAGCACCTGAACGGCATAATCACAATTCACGCGCCTGATGTCTTCAATTTCAAGTTTTGTGATTGGCTGTTTATAGGCAATGATTGCCAAAGTCTCTAGTGCAGCTCTTGTCAAAGATTTTTCTCTAATAGGATTTAAAACCGTGCTGATATATTCTGCATAAGCCGGATTTGATGCAAGTTGAACCTTGTTTTTGAAAGTGATAACATGAATGCCTTTTTCGTTGTTATACTCTTTTTTAAGTTGTTCAATCACCTTGTCGATTTCACTTTCTGAAACATTCAACTTTTCGGCTATAAAGTTTTTTTCAACCCCTTCACCTGCAATAAAAAGCACCGACAAAACAATTTCCTTCAAATTTTCCATTTTTACACCTCATTCGCTGTGATAACGATATTTCCAAAAGTGCCGTTTTGGATGACCTTTATGGTCTGCAACTTCAAAAGTTCCAAAAGAGCCAAAAAGGTGTTGATAAGTTCACTTTTGGTCATGTCTTCATCGAACAGTTCTTCAAATTCAAAACGCATTCTTTCTTTGGCAAAGTTTCTTATCGAAATGATTTTCTCTGCCACAGTGAAGCGGTCTTTCATAATCTTTTTCGGCTGCTCATTTTGAACAGCTTTTTTAAGCTCTTCGCGCGTCAGAAGTTTTGCAAAAGCGTCGAGAAGTTGGTCAAGCACCATGTCTTTCATGACAATCTTAACTTTTTCCGTTTCCTTGCCTGGCGCTCGGTAAAGTTTGTTGACATCTTCAATTTCTTTCAAATTTTTGCCCACTCCTTTGAAAAGTTCATATTCTTTCAATCTTCTAAGAAGCAAAGCCTCGTCGTCTTCTTCATCATTTTCAGTTTCGTCTTGTTCGACAGGCAAAACGCTCTTCGATTTGATTTCAATCAGCGTCGCAGCCACCGTGATAAATTCACTTGCTTTGTCCATGTCGATGTTTTTGATGTCTTGCATATATTCAAGATATTGTTCGGTTATGTCGGCAAGCTTCACCGTGGCAATGTCGAGTTTGGCTTCTTTGATCAAATGCAACAACAAATCAAGCGGACCTTCAAAATTGTCGAGTTTAAAACGATAGGCGTCAGAAGAGAGAAGCATATCATTGCTTTGAGTGTTTTCAGTTTGGTTTTCTTGCAATTCTTCCACTTCTTTTGCTCCTACAAAGAAAATTATAACAAAAAAGCCCACCAAACGCAAGCAAAACAAGAAAAACGCAACAAAAAAACGCTCTGAAATTAAAGCGCTTTTTGTTTACATGGATTTTGAATTGTTAAATGTTGCGGTTGCACCTGCTTTCTTTTCGAAAACATGGTCGATTTGTTTGATTGTGCTTTCACAAGTTGCTTGAAGGTCATAGATTGTGTAAAAATCTTTAGCTTTAAGAGCTTTTCTAACCAATTTGTCGTTATATTTTGCGTAAAATGTTTTCAAACCGTTTCTGACATATCTGTCTTTGAAAAATTCTGTCGCCTGAACCTTTTTGAGAACATCTATGTTTTTTGCCACCTTTTCAAAAAACGAAGTCATTCCAACAGGCTGTTCATTTGCAGAAAATGTATAAATTTTGTTGCCATTTCTTGTGAACAGAACAGTGTCTCCCCAAACGGTTTTGCCCAAAAAATAACCTCTAAAATCTTCAGTAGGAACAATCTTGTCAAATTCGTCTGCCATAGCAAGTTTTTCGCCGTCAAAAACCATGTAATTGTCTTCAACTTTCACTGCATTAATCATCTTTTTCATCTCCTTAATTTTTTTGGTGGACTTTAATTTTAGCACAAAAATCTATCGCAGTCAAGAGTTATAATGTCGAAAAAGAACGAAAAAAGAGCACTTTTTTATGCTCTTTTTCCAAATGTTTGAAATTTTTTAAATTTACCATTTCTCAACAATTTTGTGAGCAGTTTCAAACCAAGACAAATGTTTGATTTCGTCGCGCACAACAATCGGAATTTTTTTGACAACATTGCCATTTTTTATGACGGTCACACTTCCCACAACATCTCCGCTGTGCGTTGGAGCTTTCACAGTTTGTTCAAGTTCAAGCGTTGTGTCATAGCCCGATTTGTCACCTTTTTTGACAACCGCTGCAAACGAACTTTCTGCAAAAACGTCGACATTTTCCACTTTGCCTTTTGAAACCTTCAAATTTGCGATTGGAGTTTGGCTGTCGACAAGTTTTTGACATTCGAAGTTGGCAAATCCATAGTTGAAAAGTGTGGCACTTTCGTTAAATCTTGTCTGACTGTTTGGAGCGCCAACAACAACAGAAATCAATCTCATGTCGCCGCGTTTTGCCGAAGCACCCAAACAACAGCCAGCCTCATTTGTCGAACCTGTCTTTCCGCCGTCGCAACCTTGATAATATCTGATAAGTCTGTTGGTGTTGACAAGTTCTGTTTTGCGACCTGACGGATGAACAAGCTCATCCATCCAAATTGTGCTATATTTGTGATAAACATCATGCTTCAAAATTTCTCTCAACAAAATTGCCGTATCTTTGGCAGAAGAATATTGCTCTGGTGCTGGAAGCCCGGTGCAGTTGGTGTAATGTGTGTCGCTCATGCCAAGTTCTTTAGCACGCTTGTTCATGCGATTGACAAAAGCTTTTTCGTTGCCGTTGAAATATTCTGCCAAAGCAACACTTGCATCATTTGCCGATGCCATGATGACAGACTTTAAAAGTTGCTCAAAAGAATAGTCGACATAAGGGTCCAAAAAGACTTGGGAGCCACCCATGCTGGATGCGTTTTCGGTGGTTGTTATCATTGTGTCAAGATTGACATTGCCTTCTTCAAACTCTTCAAGTGACAAAAGAATGGTCATCATTTTGACCATGCTGGCGACTGGAAGATGACTTTTTTCATCTTTTGCAAACAACGTTTCTCCACTGTCATATTCCATTAAAATGGCGCTTTTGCTTGCCAAGTCAAGGTCAGAATTTGCGTATGTAACTTGCATAACACCTTGCATACTACCACAAAATATGGCAAATGCAAGTATGCATAATACACAAGCGGTTGAAATTTTCTTCATATCATGCTCCTTTTTGCTTAGTTTTGACAAAAGCATGGTTTTTATGCAAAATCAAATGACCATAATCACTTTGCCATTCAAAATGCAAAGCAAAAGGGTTTCAACAAGGTTTATCAAAATCAGCAAAATGAGCGCAACAACAATATAGAAAAATCGGTTGCATTCAGCGCCGCCAAAACGCTTGCAGTTTCTGTTCATCTTGGTCAAGACAAAATAAAACATAATCAAAACAAAGAGCGTGAGAAGTTGACAAGGCAAAATCACAACAATCGCCGTGATGCTGGAACCTATTCCATAAAAAATGAAAATAAGTGCAAAATTGAGCCCAAAAAGATAGCCACGATAGACAAACAAAATTTCCGCCAGTGGAAAAAGATAAACCGAAAATGACAGCACTGACAAAATGACAACATTGATTGTTATCGACAAACAGCGTGAGAAAAACGCCGAAGATGAAGCCGCAATTCCGAGATAAAATTGACTTAAATCTATCTCTTGAAGTTGTCCAAGCGAATAAGAATTGTTGCTTTTGACGGCGATAAAAACCCCAGTTGAAATGGCAATCAAAACAAATGCAAACGAAAGAAATATCTTGATTTTGTTTTCTTTGATTGTGTTGACACAAGAAAATCTCAACCCATTTATGAAAGAATGCGTTTTATATGACTTAATCATATTTTATTCTATTAAACAAGCCTAAAAAAAAGAACAAGTCGCCCTGTTCTCAGTTTTTGAAATTTAAAAGTTCACAAGCCAAAATTTTGAGTTGTTCATAGGTTATTCCGCCCTGAAAATATGCTATATACGGTTTTTTGATTGGGCTGTCACAAGAAAGTTCAATCGAAGCTCCTTCAACAAAAGTTCCCGCCGCCATGATGACATTTGTCGTGTAGCCTGCCATTGGATAAGGCTCTGGAACAAAACTGCTGTCAACTGGTGAAAGCTTTTGAATGAGTTGAACAAAGCGGATGAGTTCTTCTTCAGTGTCAAAAACCACTGATTTTATGATGTCGAAACTCGTTTCGTCAGTTTCAGGAATGATTTTATAGCCCAACTTTTTCATAACTTCGCCAATCAAAAGACTGCCCTTGACAGCTTGGCAAACGACGTGCGGCGCCAAAAACAAACCTTGATAAAACAGACGATAGCCTGGCTCATAAGACCCAGTTTCTCTTCCAAGCGAAGGGCAAGTGAAGCGCCTTTCGATGTGTTCAATCGCCTTTTTTGTGCCAACAATATAGCCTCCTGTAGGAGCAAGTGAGCCGCCAATATTTTTGATGAAAGACCCCATGCAAACATCTGCGCCGACCTGTGTTGGTTCTTTAAGCTCAACAAATTCGCCATAGCAGTTGTCCACAACAATAAACGAATTTGGGCTCAATTTTTTGATTTCTGCGAAAATTGGAGCCATTTTGTCCACTGAAATCGCCTTTCTGTCAGAATAGCCGCGAGATTTTTGAACAAAAACCACTCTTGGCTTCAACTTTTTGACGGCCTTATAAATTTTTTCTTCATCAAATTCGCCATTTTTCAAATCGATAAACTTAAACTGAACACCCAAACTTTCAAGGCTGCCATTGTCCTTTCCATAAAGTGTGTCATGCAGTGTGTCATAAAGGTCGCCCGAAATTGAAAGAAGCAAGTCTTTTGGTCGCAAAAGTCCATAAAGCGCCGTGGCAATCGTGTGAGTTCCGCATGTCAAATGTGGCGAACAGAGTGCGTCTTCCGCTCCGAAAATGCGCGCAACCACCCTGGCAAAGTCATCTCTGCCCTTGTCGGTGTAGCCATAACCAGTTGTTCCAACAAAATGCGCCGTGGTCACACCGATTTCGCGAAAAGCATCCAAAACTTTTTTCTGATTGAAAAAAGCAATGCGCTCCACATCTTTAAATTTTTTCTCCAATTTCTTTTCAATTTCTTCAATAACTTTAAGTTCATTCATAAAGCCAATCTCCAATTTGTTTTGTCAATTTTTTTTCTGCTTCTTCAAAGTTTTCAACATCAACATAATGCACATCATTCATTCCGCGCAAAAAGGTCATCTGTCGTTTTGCAAAATTTCGGCTGTGCTGTTTGAGAAGTTCCACCATGCGCTCTCGGTCATATTCGCCATTTAAAAATGCTAAAACTTCTTTATAGCCAATTGCACGCATCGACTGATTTTTTTCGCTTAGACCGCGTTTTTTGAGCTGCTCAACTTCTTCAATAAGCCCGTCTTTCAACATCTTATCCACGCGGTCGTTGATGATTTCATAAAGTTTTTCACGATTTCTCGTCAGCGCCACAAGAAAAAACTCAAAGTTCACATCATTTTTGCTTTTTTCGCCGCCACCAAGTGCAATTTCAAGCGCTCTAATCAGCCTGACTATGTTATGCTTATCCGTTTTTTCTGCCATGGCAGGATTTTTTTCTTTCAACAACTCAAAAAGATGGTCGTTTCCTTTTTCTTGAGCAATTTTTTCAAGTTTTTTGCGCAAATTTTTGTCTGGATTTGTTCCGCCAAAATCATAGCCTTGCGTCAGAGCCTTAACGTAGAGCCCTGTTCCGCCAACGATGATAGGAAGTTTTCCACGTGCAGAGATTTCTTCAATTTTTTGTTTGGTATATTGCACAAAATCAAAAACCGAAAATTCTTCATCTGGCTCCAGGATGTCAATTGCGTAATGTTTGACGCCTTGCATTTCATTTTTGGTGATTTTTGCCGAGCCGATGTTTAAGCCTTTAAACACCTGAACGCTGTCAGCTGAAACAATCTCTCCGTCAAATTTTTTTGCTAAAGAAATGCTCATTTTTGTTTTTCCAACACCAGTTGGTCCCAAAATGAAAACAACTTTTGTCATCACAAGACCCTTTTAAACATTTTTTCAAGTTCTTTTCGAGTGATTTTGACGATGATTGGTCTGCCATGTGGGCAAAGCGCCACACTGTCTTGCATTTTTTCAATCAAATAAGCGATTTGTTCTTTTGAAACGCTGTCGCCTGCTCTGATTGCGTGTTTGCAAGCTGTTTGGCAAAGTTTTTCGTTGATAAGCTGGCTTGCCGTCTTTTCGGAAATCAAACTGTCATCTGCCAAAATTTCGGAAATAAACTTCTCTAAGTTTATGTTTGAAAGCACAAAAGGCACAGCCAAAATTTTGAAGTGATTGCCTTTTTGCTCGATTTCAAAACCAATTTTTGACAAATTTTCCAGCCTTGAAGCAAAAATTTCGCTATCCTTTGCCACAAGGTCAAATTCGTAAGGCACAAGCATGTCTTGTTTTGCAACATTGTTGTTTTCAATTTGCTTTTTCAACTTGTCGTAGAGCTGTCTTTCATGCATTGCGTGCTGGTCAACAACATAAATGCTGTCTTCAAATTCAGTGATGATGTAAGTTTTGAAAACAACCCCCACAATTTTGATTTCTTCCACTTTTGAAGTCAAAAATTTTTCTTCAACAAACTTGCCTTCTTGTTCGTTTTTCACGGCAAGCTCCACTTCATGCAACAAACTGTCTCCCGGTTGGTCAAAAAAGATGTTTCCGCCCGGTCTGTTTTTGTTTTTCTTGCCGTCAGATTTGACAGAAGAAAAGTTTGGCATGTTTATGATTTCAATGCCCTTTTTTGCATAGTCAGACGGCATCAAAATGCGTTCGTCTGGGTCACTGTCAACTTTTGTCTGATAAGTTCCACCTTCATCTCTTGAAACTCTGTCATAATCAGTTTTAAGATAAGAATTGAACGAAGTCGCCTGCGGATTTTCTTCGTTTTTTATGTCGAATTTTTCCCAATCTTTTTCTTCGCGGCTGGGAAATTCAAAATCAGCAATCAAATTTGTCGAAATCAAAGCTCTCTCAACCGCCCTTCTTATCATGCCCAAAATTCTGGAAGAATTTTCAAATTTGATTTCTTTTTTGTTTGGATGAACGTTGACATCAACTCTGTCAAATGGAATGGTCAAGTGAATGGCATAAATGGCATATCTTCCTTTCATCAAAAAAGTCTCATAAGCGCTTTGAACACAAGACGAAACTTGATAGTTTTCAACATATCTTCCGTTGACAAAAAGCGATTGATAGGTTCGGTTTGGTCTTGACAGCTTTGGAGAGCCCACATAGCCGCCGATTTTGACGCCGTCTTCTTCAAAATTGAGTTTCAAAAGATTGTCATAGACATCTCTGCCATAGACAAGATATAAAACTTCGCTCAAATCGCTTGATTTGTGGTCATAAATGGTCTTTCCGTCGACAACATATTCAAAATCGACTTCAGGTCTTGCCATCATAAATTTCTCCACCAAATGCGTGATTTCGGTCTCTTCGGTTTTTGGTTTTCTCAAAAATTTTGCACGTGCTGGCGTGTTGTAAAACAAATTTTGAACGACAAGGGTTGTGCCGTCAAGCCTTGCCACTTCACTTATTTTTGAGATATCTCCGCCGTCAGCCTGAATGCGATAGCCAATCTCGCTGCCCTTGGTTTTTGTGGAAAGTTCCACCATCGAAACAGAAGCAATGCTCGCCAAAGCTTCTCCACGAAAGCCCAACGTGGAAATTTCGTCCAAATCGTCTAGGTTTGAAATTTTGCTTGTTGCGTGCGGCAAAAAGGCAAGCGGCAAATCGTCTTTTTCAATTCCGCATCCATTGTCAGCAACAACAATTTTTTTGATGCCGCCTTCCACGATTTCAATTTTGATTTTGGTCGCTTTTGCATCCAAACTGTTTTCCACCAATTCTTTGACAACAGAAACTGGCCTTTCAACAACTTCCCCCGCCGCAATTCGATTGTAAATTCTTGGTGACAAAATGTTAATTGCCATGTTTTCTCCTTTTAAGATTTTGCTTTGTTTATCAAATCATTCAAAATTTCAAAGCTGTCAATCGGCGAAATTCTGTTTATGTCCAAATCTCGCAGCACTGACAAAAGTTGGTTTCCAAGTTTGATGTTTTTCTCCCGAAGCACACGCTCTTTGTCTTCTCCAAAAACGTTGATGTCAAGTTTTTGATTAACTTTTTCCAAATTTTCGCTGATCTCTTTGGCGCGGTCAACGACGGCTTGTGGAACTCCTGCCAATTTTGCAACTTCAATTCCAAAGCTTTTGTTTGCGTGCCCGCGAACAATCTTTCGCAAGAAAACCACCGTGTCGCTCAGTTCTTTGACAGTGATTTTATAGTTCTTCACGCCAGAAATGACGCCTTCAAGCTCTGAAAGTTCGTGATAATGTGTGGCAAAAAGCGTTTTGCAATTCAAGTTTTTGGCAATATATTCCACCACCGCCCACGCGATTGAAAGCCCGTCAAATGTCGAAGTTCCACGGCCGATTTCGTCCAAAACAACCAAACTTTTGTCGGTTGCGTTTGTCAAAATGTTTGCCACTTCGCTCATTTCCACCATGAAAGTGCTTTGCCCAAAAGCAAGGTCATCACTGGCACCAACACGAGTGAAAATTCTGTCAGTCAGCGAAATTTCTGCACTTTTTGCTGGAACAAAACTGCCAATGTGCGTCAAAAAAGTGATAATGGCAACTTGTCGCATGTAAGTGCTTTTGCCCGCCATGTTTGGTCCTGTGATTATCATCATTTTGTTTTCATCGCCATCAAGAAGCGTGTCGTTTGAAATAAACGAGCCGTCTTTGACAAAACGTTCAACAATTGGATGACGGCCTTCGACAATTTCAATTTTTTTGACATTTTTGCTTATTGTCGGTTTGCAGAAGTTATATTTCACTGCACAAATTGCAAGTGACAAAAGCGCGTCGATTTCAGCGACAAATTTTGCGTTATCAGAGAAAGTGGTCATATATTTTGTCAAAAATTCCAAAAGAAGATTGTAAAGTTTCTCTTCCAGCTTGATAGAATTTTCTTCCGAGTTCATGATTTTGTCTTCAATCACTTGCAAATCTTCAGTTGTGTAACGTTCTCCATTTGCCAGCGTTTGTTTTCTGATATATCGAAGCGGAACAAGCTCTGTTTGACCTTTGCTCACTTCAATAAAATATCCAAAAACGCCATTTGACTTGATTTTCAGATTTTTTATGCCTGTGCGTTCTTTTTCAAGTTCTTCCAGCTTTTTGCACTCGGCGTCAGCGGTTTCTTTGGCGTGACGAAGCTCGTCAAGCTCTTGGTTGAAGCCGTCTTTTATGTAGCCGCCGTCTCGCGTGATTGCAGGCGGATTTTCTTTGATTGCACGTTCAAGAAGCGAAACAATTTCCGAAAAATCTTGCAAGTTGTCGCGATAAAACGAAAGCTTTTTGCTCTTGACGTTTGCCAAAATTTCTTTTATGGCAGGAATGCAGCTGAGCGAAACTTTCAAGTTTATAAGTTCTTTTGGCGAAACATTTCCATAAGCGATTTTTCCACAAATTCTTTCAATGTCAAAAACTTTTGAAAGTGCGTCTTCAAGCTTATCTCGCAAAATAAGATTTTTTGTCAACTCTTCAACGCTATCCAGTCGGTCATTTATCTCTGTCGGGTTTTGAAGTGGTTGGTCAAACATAGCTCGAAATCTTCTGCCGCCCATGCTTGTTTTGGTCTTGTCCATAAGCCACAACAACGAGCCATATTTTTTTCGTTCTCTGATAGACTCCACAAGTTCAAGATTGCGTCTTGTGTTCATGTCAATCGTCATAAACTGACTGTTTTTGACTTTGTTGATTTTGACAATGTTTTTAAGCGACCTTTTTTGCGTTTCTTGCAAATATTCCAACATCGCTCCAATGGCTGGAACGTCTGTTTTGTTGGTTTTAAGCTCAAAAACGTTCAGTGCATTTTCGCCAAACTGATTGCAAACATTTTCTTTGGCTTTCTCAAAGCTGAAAGCATATTCATAATATTCTTCAAACTTTGGATAGACTCCAAAACGAAGAATTGGAAGGCTGTTATAAAACTCTTTAGCATCGGCGTTTCCAATCACTTGCGACGGCATAATGCGATTCAAAAGGTCAGAAAAATTGCTTTCCAGTCCGCCGTCAAAGAAACAAAGATTGGTGTCGCCAGTTGTGATGTCGCAATAGACCACAGAAAGCTTGCCGTCTTGCAAAAACATTGACATGAGATAGTTGTTTTTGTTGCTGTCAAGCATGCTGTCGTCTGTGACAGTGCCCGGAGTGATAACTCTCACAACATCTCTTTCGACCTTAACGCCCTTTCCCGCTTCGTTGAGCTGTTCGCAGATGGCGACCTTATAGCCTTTTGCAAGAAGTTTGGCAATGTAGCCTTCAGCCGCATGATAAGGCACGCCACACATTGGAGCTTTGTCTTCAAGACCGCAACTTTTGCCGGTCAAAGCAAGCTCAAGCTCTTGCGAAATTTTGATTGCGTCTTCATAAAAAAGTTCGTAAAAGTCGCCAAGACGATAAAACAAAATGCAGTCTTTATATTTTTCTTTCATCTGCAAATAATGCGTCATCATTGGCGAAATTTGGTTTTGTTTGCTCATTTTTCACCTGCCTGAATTTTCTTTTCCAGCGCCAAAAGTTCGTTGACCCTGCGCTGTTTGATTTCTTGCGGAATTTGTCCGTCCATTTTGCTTGCCACCGTGCCTTCGCGCGGAGAATAGATAAAAGCAAAAATGCCGTCAAATTTCACTTCTTCCACAAGGCTCATTGTGTCTTGAAATTCTTCTTCTGTCTCAGTTGGAAAGCCGACAATAAAGTCAGAAGTGATTCTGGCGTTTGGAATTTTTTCTCTGATTTTATGTATGATATCCAAATATTTTTCTCTTGTGTAACATCTGTTCATAAGCTTCAAAACGCGGTTGTTTCCGCTTTGAGCTGGAAGATGAATTTCTTTCATAACCTTTTCTTCAGTTGCAATCACGTCAATCAGCTCGTCGGTCAAATCTTTTGGATGTGAAGTCATGAAAGTCACTTTAAAATCTCCGTCAAGTGCGCAGATGTCTTTAAGAAGCTTGGCAAAAGATACAGGCTTTGGCAAATCTTTGCCATAAGAATTGACATTCTGCCCCAAAAGAGTGATTTTTTTGTATTTTCCTTCCGCCAAAACCTGTTTGATTTCTTTCAAGATATTTTCTTCGGTTCGACTTTTTTCTCTTCCCTTCACATAAGGCACAATGCAATAAGTGCAGAAATTGTTGCACCCTTGCATGATGTTGACCCAAGCATTTTCGCCGCTGGAACGCTTGTAGGGCACGCTTTCGTCGATGTCGCCTTCCGCAAAAATCTCCAGCTGACGAGAATTTTTTCGTTTTTGCTTTTTCGTTTTTTCAAGTTCTCTGCCCGCCTTGACCGCGTTGACATAATGCTCAAAATTTGGCAAATTGAACGTTCCAATCACAATGTCGACAAACGGAAAAGTTTGCAAAATATAGTTTGCTGTTTGTTCTTTTTGCGTCATGCAGCCACAAAGTGCAATAATAAGCGAAGGCTTCTGTTTTTTCAACTTTTTCAAAGCCCCAACATTTCCAAAAACCCTATCTTCAGCGCCTTCACGAATGGCACAAGTGTTGAAAACAATCAAATCGGCGTTTTCTCGCTGGTCTGTTTCGACATAGCCCATCTTTTCGCAGATGGCGGCAAGTTTTTCCGACTCATGCACGTTCATTTGGCAACCGTAAGTCACAATATGATAAAACTTCTTTTCCATGCCATAATTATACAAAAAAATCAAAACTAAAGCAAGTCAAATGTTGAATTTTTAACGAAATATGAAACATACTAGAAAAATGAAGAAAATTGTCAAAATATGTCTATTGTCAGCAATTTTGCTTTTTACCTTTGCCTGTGTTTTCTGTGGCAGTTATGTGGCTGTCAATTATTTAAAATTTCAACAAATTCCGCTCAACGCCGAAAGTCTGACGAGCCCTGCGCTTTCCATTGAAGTTTATGACCAAGAAAACAAGCCCATGAAAGAAGAAAACCAATTCAACGGCGATTTTTGCAAACTTGAAAGCCTGCAACCTTACACAGTTGACGCCTTTTTGTCGATTGAAGACAAAGAATTTTATCAACACAACGGTCTAAACAAAAAGCGAATTGTCAAAGCGATGCTCAACAATCTCAAAAGTGGAAAACTGAAAGAAGGCGCGTCCACAATCAGCCAACAGCTCATCAAAAACACCCATCTTTCAAATGAAAAGACCTTTGAAAGAAAGCTGAAAGAAATGGCACTCACGCGAAAGCTTGAAGACAGTTTCAGCAAGGATGACATTTTGGAAAGTTATTTAAACATAATCTTTTTTGGCAACAATTGTTATGGCATCGAAAGTGCATCAAAATATTATTTCAACAAAAGCGCAAAAGATTTGAATTTAAACGAAAGCTGCACGCTTGCAGGGCTTATCAAGTCGCCGACAAAATATTCGCCGATTTTGAACTATGAAAACAGCTTAAATCGCAGAAATTTGGTGCTTTCTGAAATGGAAAAAGATGGCAAGATTTCTGTTGACGAAAAAATCAAAACGCAGAGCGAGCCAATCACACTTGACATCACTCACAAAACTCATAATGACAAACTAAACTCTTATTCTCAAGCCAGCATTGACGAAGCCAGCAAAATCTTAAAACTCTCAGCAAAACAAATCGCACTTGGCGGCTACAAAATCCACACATACTGCAATGAAGAAAAGCAAACAAAACTCAAAGAAGCGCTTTCTGCATCCAAACTTGACGACATCGACAACGCTGGAATTGTTGTTGACGCAAAAACCAACGGAGTTTTGGCTTACTCTGGAAACAGCAACTTCAAACTTATGGACATAAAACGTCAGCCTGCGTCGTGTTTGAAGCCAATTCTTGTCTACGCGCCCGCGCTGAACGAAGGTGTTGTCAGCCCAGCCACTCAAATTTTGGACGAACCACTCAAAATTGGCTCTTATGAGCCGAAAAATGTCAACAACAAATTTTCTGGCTATGTTTCGGTGACTGACGCGGTCAAAAATTCTATCAACATCCCCGCAATCAAAGTTTTGAGTTACATCGGAATTGACACCGGCAAACAATATGCCGAAAAGCTGGGCATAACTTTTGACGAAAAAGATGACAGCTATTCGCTTGCGCTTGGTGGCATGACTTATGGAACAAATTTGAAAGATTTGGCGTCGGCTTACACGGTTTTTCCAAACAACGGCGAATTTGCTCCGTCAACTTTTGTGCAATATATAACCGACAAAAACAACAAGCTTGTCTACATCCACAAAAATTTGTCAAGAATGGTTTTGCGAGACGACAGTGCTTATCTTATGACCACAATTTTGCAAGAAGCGGCAAAGAGCGGAACTTCCAGAAAGCTTTCTGACATTGGCGACTTTGAAATTGCGTCAAAAACTGGAACCGCTGGCAAGAAAAGTGGCAACACCGACGCCTACAACATTTCTTTCACGCCAGAAGAAGTTGTTGGCGTTTGGTTTGGAACTGCCGACAACTCGCCCGTTTCCATCGCTGGCGGGAACCAACCAACTGAAGTGGTAAAAACCTATTTGAAAAGTCAAACATACGAAAAAACATCGTTTGACGTGCCTTCCACTGTGACAACCGCAAAAATCGACGCCCTAGAAAAAGATGAAAATCACAGATTGGTGCTTGCCAGCCCTTACGCTCCTGAAAGATACACCGAAACCGCACTGTTCTCGCGTTTTAACATGCCGAGCGAAGTCTCTTCAAACTTTTCAGAGCGACCACACATTGACGCCGAATGCAAGGTGGAAAACAACCAAATTTTGCTCAATCTCAAAGCGCAAAAACATTTGGAATACCAAATTTTTAAGGACGGAATTCCATGGCAAACTGTCAGCGAAAAACAAGGAGACCTTTTGCTGCGACTGAGCTTTCCTGAGAAAAACGCAACAATCAAAATTGTGGCAAATTACATCGGAGAAGACGACAAAACGCTTCAAACCGAAAAGGAATTTGACCTTTCAAACAAAACCACCGAGCCAACAGTCAAACAAAAGTGGTATATTTAAAAAAAGACGAATTGTTCGTCTTTTTCTTAGTCTTCATCCAATGTTTCGTCATCGTCAGAAACAGGCAAATCGGTTGTCGCCATTTGAGCTCTGATTTTAGCTTCAAGTTCTGCCATAAGGTCAGGATTTTTTTCAAGATAAAGTTTGGTGTTTTCTTTTCCTTGACCGATTTTTTCGTCGTTATAAGAAAACCAAGCTCCACTCTTTTTGATAAATCCAAGATTGAGTGCAAGGTCCAAAATGCAACCTGATTGAGAAATCCCTTTGCCATACATGATGTCAAATTCAGCGGTTTTGAATGGTGGAGCAAGTTTGTTTTTGACAACTTTGACCTTCGTTCTGTTTCCAATCACATTTTGACCTTCTTTGATTGTGTCAGTCTTTCTCACGTCCATTCTGACGCTGGCATAAAACTTGAGCGCTTTCCCGCCAGTTGTAGTTTCTGGAGAGCCAAACATAACGCCAATTTTTTCTCTAAGCTGATTGATAAAAATCACAGCAGTGTTGCTTTTTGAAGAAACAGAAGTCATTTTTCTGAGTGCTTGGCTCATCATTCTGGCTTGAAGCCCAACGTGATTGTCGCCCATTTCGCCGTCGATTTCTGCTTTTGGTGTAAGTGCTGCAACAGAGTCCACAACGATAACATCAAAAGCACCCGATCTGATGAGTGTGTCACAGATGTTCAAAGCTTGTTCGCCGTTGTCTGGCTGCGAAACATAGAGTGATTTGGTGTCAACGCCCAGTTTTTCAGCGTAAGCTGGGTCAAGTGCGTGTTCTGCATCAATAAAAGCTGCGCGCCCACCAAGCTTTTGAGCTTCCGCCACGATATGAAGCGAAACTGTGGTCTTTCCAGAAGACTCTGGGCCGTAAATTTCAATTATTCTGCCTCTTGGAACGCCACCAATCCCAAGAGCCATGTCAAGCGTCAAACATCCTGTCGGAATGACTTCCACCTTTTGATAAGGTCTGTCACCGAGCTTCATGATTGCGCCTTTTCCAAAATCTTTTTCAATCTTGAGAAGTGCCTGTTCAAGGGCTTCTTCTCTTGGGTCTTTTTTCTCTTTTTCTGCCATAATAATCTCCTAATTTATAGTTATATTTTAACTTAAAATTCAAAATTTTCAAAATGATTATTTAAAATTATTTGTCTTCTTTCAAAAATTTAAGCAAACAAAAACACGCGAAGTCAGTGATGTTTTCCATTCGCTCCGCTCTTGAGCCATAAAACATCGACGAAAAGACGTGAATGACATTTTTGTTTCCTACCGCGACAAAACTTCTGCCTGCGTCACAATCAAAACCTGTCACCGCCATTGCCAAATCGCCGTCAGTTTTTTTGAGCAGATTTTTTGCCATGGCAAAAACCATTTCCTTGCTCACCGAGCCATTTTTCTCAACAAAATCTTTGTCAATGCCAAGCTCTTCAAAGTCGTCTTCAGAAAGAAAAACAAAACTTTTTGCCAACGCACTTGCTTTTTGTTTGGTCAGTTTTGATGTGACGTTTCCGTCGGTCATAAACTCAACCACACTCAATTTTTTGTCCAATTTTTCAAGGCACGCACTTTGCAAGTCTTGCGCCTTAAACGAAACCAAGCTTTCGCCCAGCATTTCAGCAAGTTGCTGTTGGTCGACAAATCTAGAATAATAAACATTATGTAAAAACTGATTTAAAGTTATGATTTCATAATCAAAATCGTCATACTTTTTCTTGAGTTCTTCAAATTTTTCTTGCAAAAACGCCTTATTCTTTCCGAAAACAGAAATTGAATGCACGGCGTTCATTGGCAAAAACTCACTCAAAAACATCGTGGCATCAAGTTCAATCGGAACAAGCAAAAATTCTGTTTCAACTTCGGTCTCAACTTTGACCGCCTGTTCATTCAAAAGTGTAAGAAAGCTGCCATCGGTTTTCACTGAGTTTAAAACTTCATCAATCATTGCATTTGGGCAGACGATGACCGTTTTTTCAAAAGAAACATCGTTCAAAAACTTTAGGCAGTCTGACAAATTTGAACACGCAAAAAAAGAAAAGTTGAATTGCCCCCGATCGAGAAGAGACAGTTCAATTTTTCTCAAATTTTCAGATATGGAGAGTGCGTTTTTGTCGCAAATGATAACTCTATTTTGCATCTTTAAGCACCTGACGATTGTTTGAAATATATTTCCAAGCTGAAACAATGGTCATGATCACAGTGATTGCCAAAAGAACATAGCCGACAATGTTTAAAACGGTGTTTGCTGTTTCCCAAGCCTGAACGCCGCTGACATAAAACTCTTCAATGACAAAAGCGTAAACAAAATAGAAAATCAGTGTGATAAATTGAAAAACTGCTTTCACTTTTCCATAAATATCCGCCGCCAAAACGACATTTTTTGTGGCTGCAACTTGACGGAAAGCACTGATGATAAGTTCTCGCGCCAAAATAACAATTGCAGCAATGATTCCGACATATTGTGGCATAATTGCCGGATTTGCCGTTGTGCCAACATTTGGAACAATTGGATATGCAATCAGAAGCAAAAGCCCCGCCATGACAAGCACCTTGTCAGCGATTGGGTCCAAAAATTTGCCAAGATTTGTGACCAGCCCACGACTTCGAGCGATTTTTCCGTCCAAAAAGTCAGTGAAGCAAGCAATGGCAAAAACAAGTGCTGCAACAAGCTTTCCATAAGGAATGAAGTCCGCCATATAGAAAAAGATAAAAACCGGAATGAGTGCAAGTCTGACGCAAGTAATTTTATTTGGAAGATTCATAAAAAACTCCTTTAAAGTTTTCTCCGTCAAAGTCAACAAATTTCACTTTGACAAAGTCGCCAACATTTATATTTTCATTATCCATAATTTCCACGCCAAAGTCAACTGTTGGAGATAAAAATTCGGTGTGTCCAACATAAACTCCTTTGCTTTCGTCAAAATAATCTATCAAAGTCAAAAAAACTTGCCCCATTTTTGCTTTTGCCTTTTCAAGAGAGATGTTCTGTTGAAGTTTTTTGATTTTGTTGAGCCTGAAATTTTTTGTAAACTGTGAAATTTGCCCGTCTAAGAAATAACTTGGCGTGTTCTCTTCGCGATAATATGGAAAGAACCCCGCATAATCAAATTTTGAAGCCTTGACAAAGTCGCAAAGTTTTTTGAAATCTGCCCTGCTTTCGGTCGGATAGCCCACAATAAAGGTCGTTCGAAGAGCAATGTTTGAATATTTTGTTTTGAGCTTTTCAACCAATTCTCGCGTCTGTTGTTCGCCCAAATGCCTTCGCATGCTTTGCAAAATTCGGTCGTCAATGTGTTGAAGCGGAATGTCAAGATACTTACACATTTTTGGTTCTTTTTCAATAAAATCCAAAAGCTCATCTGTCGTCTTTTCTGGATAAGCATAATGCAACCTTATCCATTCAATTCCGTCGATTTTTGCAAGTTTTTTCAAAAGTTCGACCAAACAATTTTTCTTATATAAATCTTCGCCATATCTTGTTGTGTCTTGAGCGACAACAACCAGCTCTTTAATGCCTTTTGAAGCCAGATATTTAGCTTCGTCGACAATGTCTTGAATTGGATAACTTAGATATCTTCCTTTAATTCGCGGAATTGTGCAGTAAGAGCAAACATTGCTGCAACCTTCGGCGATTTTCAGATATGCATAAGAGCCGCGGCTTGTGAAAATTCTGCCGAGTTTGCTTTTGTGTTCTTTGCCTTTGATGTTGTAAAGATTTTCAATTATTGTGCAGATGTTGTCGTTGTCTTTTGCCGTCAAAAAAGCATCCACTTCAGGAATTTCTTTTTGAAGCTCTGCCTTATGACGTTGAGAAAGGCAACCGCTGACAAGAACTTTTTCCAGTTTGCCTTTAGACTTCAAAAGACACATTTGAAAGATGTTTTCAAGCGCTTCTTCTTTCGCTGGCGTGATAAATGCACATGTGTTTATCAAAACAATGTCCGCATCTGTCACATTTTCCACAATCTCGAAGCCATATTCTTTCAACCTGAAAAGCATTTTTTCAAGGTCAACACGATTTTTGTCGCATCCAAGTGAAATTGCCGAGATTTTTTTGTTTTTCAAAATTTCTTCCATATGTTCAACCTTCAACTTAATCTACATCGCCAAACAATTCTTTAAATTCTTCTTCGGTTGTGTAAACCGTTCGTCCTTTGACGCCGTCTGCACTTGAAATATAACCTGCCGCTTCCATTTGGTCAATAATTCTTGCCGCTCTAGGATAACCAATGGCAAATTTTCGTCTTATCATGGTGGCAGAAGCCTGACCGCAATCAATCGAAGCTTTCAGTGCCTGTGGCAAAAGTGGGTCCATTTCGTTGTTGTAGCCAGCGCCGCCGCCATTGTTGCCCTTGTTTGGATTGTTGATTTGTTCTTCAATTTCTTTGTCGAAAATTGGTTTGTTGTTGTCTCTGGTATAATCAACAATTTTGTTGATTTCGTTTGTTGTGATAAAGCACCCTTGCACACGCTTTGGCTCTTGAGCGCCAACAGGATAATAAAGCATGTCACCTTTGCCCAAAAGTTTTTCAGCGCCCACTCTATCCAAAATTGTCATCGAGTCCACCGCGCTCGTCACAGCAAAAGCAATTCGAGAAGGGAAGTTGGATTTAATCAGCCCAGTGATGACATCAACAGACGGTCTTTGTGTCGCCAAAATCAAGTGAATGCCTGCAGCACGAGATTTTTGCGCAAGTCGGCAAACTTTTTCTTCAACTTCTTTCTTTCCCGTCATCATAAGGTCAGCAAGTTCGTCCACAATGATAACAATAAACGGCATTTTTTCAACTTTTCCAGACAAAACATCTGGCGTTTGGTTGAACTCGTCAATGTTTTTGACTCTTGCCACTCCCAAAACTTCAAAACGGCGTTCCATTTCAGAAACCGCCCACGCAAGAGTGTTGATTGCCTTTTGAGTTTCGCAGACAATCTTTGGCATAATCAAATGCGGAAGTGCTTCATAAGAAGAAAACTCGACGCGTTTTGGGTCAATCAAAATGATTTTGACATCTTCTGGCGAAGCTTTGTAAATGATGCTCAAAATGATAGAGTTCAAACAAACGCTCTTTCCAGAACCAGTTGAGCCAGCCACCAAAAGGTGTGTCAATTTTTGCATGTTGCAGCAAATGGTGTTTCCCGTGATGTCCTTTCCGAGCGCAAAAGTCAGTGGCGACGGACTTTGAGTGAACTCTCTTGAAATCAAAACATCTTTCAAGCTGACAGTGGCAATTGACTTGTTTGGAACTTCAATTCCGACCACACTTTTGCCTGGAACTGGGGCTTCAATTCTGATTGAGCCTTCTGCCGCAAGTGAAAGAGCGATGTCGTCGGCACGATTTTTGATTTTTGAAACAGAAATCCCCTGTGGCATTTCAAGCTCATATCTTGTTACCGCTGGGCCAACCACAACCCCCTGAACTTTGGCTGGAACACCAAAAGTTTCGAGTGTGTTTTCCAGCAAAACGCGCTTGGTGGCGACATCCTCATTGAGCGTTGACAAATCGACACTTTGAGTGGCGATAAAATCAATTGGTGGTTTTTCATATTCATAAGGCTCTTTTTCTTCTGGTTCTTGTTCTGGCTCGATTGGCATTTGCTCTCTTGAAAGCATTCCATTTCTTGCAGAAATTCGGTCAAAATCACGATTGAAATCTCTTCTGGCATCAATATCTTCTTGAGTTGTCAGATTTTCGTGCCTATCAAATGACCTATCAAAAGAACGTCTTTCAAAACTTCCACTGTTGTCACGTTCTGGAAGACGATTTATGACATTGTTTTCTTTCTCTTTTTCAATGTTTTCATAGATGTCTGGATTTTCCGTCTTTTCTTCTTCAATCGCGCTCTTCAAAATGTCGTCAGCCTCTTCGACAAGCTCTTCACTTTTCACTTCTGGCAGCGTTCGCCTGATGATAGGATTGTTGTCAGGTTTAAATTCATCTTCATGATAAACTTCTGAAGGTTCCACTTCATCATTTTTCAAAGAGTTTATGTTGCTTTGAATTTCGTCCTTTGTCGGAACATCTTGCTTTCTGACATCTTTGAAATATTCGTCAATGTCAATTTGTGGCGGTGTCAAAATATATTCTTTGAGCGATTTCGGCTTTTCAGGTTCTTTCTTCTGCACCGAAACTGGCTTGTTTTCAAATTCATAAGCTTTGTCGCGCTTTTTATCCAAGCCCAAAATTTGACGAGCAGAAAGTGGTTTTTGTTGTTCTTTTTCTTGCTCTTCCTGCAAGTTTCCATTCAAAACAATGTTCGTTTCCTGCTGCGGCGGAGCATCCAAAATTTCCACCTCTTCACTCTTTTCTTTCTTCTTTTTGTCTTTTATCTGAACCGAAACAGGTTCGCTTTCTTCTTTTTGTTTTTTCAAAAATTTCAAGCTGTCAAGAAGAAGTGCAAGGCACAAAATAAATGCCAAGCTGAAAATTATATAAGCGCCATAGATGTTTGCGATGTAAAGGAAAATTGTTGTGAAAATTCCAATCAAAAAGCCGCCTGCCGTCCATTTGTCGAGATAATTTTTTGCCAAATAGTCCCAAAACGACATTCTGACACTTTCGCCGTCAACAGTGGCAACATTGTTTCCGACAATGGCAAGTTGAAGAATGCAAAGTGCAAAAAAGATTGTCAAACACAAACAAACGGTGTATTTGACAGACATAACATATTTGCGATTGTTGACAAGAGCAAGCCCGACAACAAACAAAACAATGCAAAGCGGAAAACCAAAAACGCCAAAAATGCCAAGAAGAAAAGTTTGAAGTGGTTCCACAATGCCGGTCAGAAACAAAAATATCAAAGAAGCGGCACCAATCAAAGAAAAACCAACAATCTTTTTTGTGTTTTGATTTTTTTCTTTTTTGTTTTTGGAATTGAGCTTATAAACTGCCATAAAACCCCCAAGTTTAAGGTCAAAGAAGGGAGAATTTCCCATATTACAATTTTAATTATAGCAATATTAAAGAAAAATCACAAACAGATTTGGCAAATTTTTTATAATCCCAAATTTTCACTGACTGTGCAAAGTTCAAAACCCTTTTCTTTGAGCGTTTTGATAATTCTGTCCAGTGCATTTTTGGTGGCTTCTGTTGGATGCATCAAAATCAAATCTCCACCCTTGCAGTTTTTTATTGCGCGATTGTAAATCAAATCAGCGTCTTTGTCTCGCCAGTCGATTGTGTCTCTTCCGTCCGTCCACATGATGGTTTTGTAGCCAAGTTCGGTCGCCATTTCCACCGTTTTTTTGTTGTAAGACCCGCTTGGTGGAGCAAACAAATTCATGTCGATGCCAAGCAAGCTTTTGACAAGCTTGTGCGTGTTGATAATTTCTTCATAATTCTTCTCTGCAGAAAGCTTTCCTTGGTCTTTGTGATAATAGCCATGATTGCCGATTTCGTGCCCAGCATCATAAATTTTTTGCAAAGCTTCGCTTTCTCTGACCGCCCAAGTTCCGCCGACAAAAAAGGTGGTTTTGACATCGTTGTCTTCCAAAATCTGCAGCATTTCGTCGAGATATTCCGTCCCCCAATAGACATTTATCATCAAAGTGACTTTGTTGGAACTTTGGTCGCCAGAATAATACACCCCGTTGATAAGTGTGGACGACGTGACAAAATTGATGCCATAGCCTGCGACACAAGAAAGCGCCACAAGCATGACCAAAATCAAAAGATTGACTGAAAATTTTCTGAAATTTATTGTCCAAAAATGTGTTTTCATAGTTCTAACATATTGTTGGACAAAAAGAAAAATTACAAATTTGCGCTATTCAGCTTCAAACTCGTCTTTGCCAGCCGCCAAATATTCATAATAATCATAAATCAAGTTGTTGAGTTCAACGACCAAATGTCTGATGTTTTTAAACTTTTTCGAAGCGTAGTTGAGACCGATAACAAGGCCGTTGATGACCATCAAATCTCGTTTTTCGCACGCCTGAATGATGGAATTTGTGACAAATTCAACATCGTCCAAAACATCTGTTCGGTGTTTTTCAAACTTCAAAAGTGCCAAAATTTGATTGCTGGTTTTGATGATTTCTGAAAGCAAGTCGTCAAGATGCGGAAATTGTTCTTCTTCCTCTTTTCTTTCTTCTTCTTTTTTGAAAAGTTTTTCTTGTTCTATCTGATTTTTGATGTCTTCCACTGTGATGTCAGTTTGAAGCTGAAAAATTTTGCAGATGATGTCTCTGTAAGGTTTGATAATTTTTTCCAAAAAGTTTTGCATTGGAGTTTGATTTTTGTCTTTAAAATAAGTCTCCAAAAACTGATTGGCATTGAGTTTGTCGTTGATGATGTCGTTGAAAATGGTCACAGAAAGTGCCAATCTTTTTTTGTCGTCTGTCGGAATGGCAACTTTTGCGCTCCCCGTTTTTTTGTCCACAGAAAAAGCTTTGGCAAACTCAGCTTCTTCGTCAAAATCTTCAAGACAATCAGAAAGCAAGTCAATGATGTCTTCGCTTTTGGTCATAACAGACAAAAACTTGTCCAATCTTTTGTTTAAGTCAAGAAATTTTCCCGTCAGCATGTCATTGCAAGCGACAACAAATTTTTCAACATCCATAATGTTTTTGGCTTCCATCAAAACCTCCATAATCGATTTTCATTTTAGCATAATTCAGAGAAAAAACAAATTAATTTGCAATAAACCCTAAAAAAAATTGATTTTTTTTGTTATTTTATATAAAATGTTTGTGTTATGACCTATGACGCAGTGACAAACAAACTGATAATTCTCTTCTGTCTGGACAAAATGGAAATGCCATTGACAGAAAATTCTATCATTGAAATTTGTTCTGTCAAAAACAATTGGATAAATTATATGGACTGCCTTGACCTTCTTTATCAACTTTCAGAAGCCAAACTTATCTACAAAACCGAGTGCAAAGAAGGCGAAATGAGATATAATCTCACTTTTGAAGGCAGAGATTGTTTGTCTTATTTTTATAAGCGCATTCCAAACGACTTGCGAGATGAAATCACAGAATACGCCAAAAACAACCGCCTTTCCATCAAACAATCACAAGAATATTATGCCAACTACACCGACGCCGACGACGGGTCTTATCTTGTGACCATGCGAATTTATGAAAGCTTGATAAACACTCCGCTTTTTGAAATTCAAGTCAAAGCACCCACCCGCCAGTCCGCAGAAGAAGCCTGCAAAAAATGGCGTCAAAATGCACCAAACATATATGAATATATCTTTGATAATTTGATAAACACAGATTAAGCAAAAGCCCTTTACTTTTGCTTTTTTTCTTGTTATAATAAAAATATGAGTAATTTAATTTTGGAAGTTAAAAATTTGTCCGTTTTGATCAAAGAACGCTTTTTGGTCAAAAACATCAGTTTTTCGCTTGACGAAGGCTGTTGCCTTGGCGTTTTGGGAGAAGATCAATCTGGCAAAACCAGTTTGATAAAAGCGATTGGCGGAGCGCTTCCAATTGGCGAAGGGCAAGTTTTTGTCGACGACATCGACATAAAAGCAAATCCAGTGGAGTTGAATTCTGTCAACCTTTGCCTTGACCCGCCGATGTTTTTCAAGTTTCAGTCGGTTTTCGACAACTTCAAATATCTGACAACTTTGAGCGGAAATTATGACAAAGAAAAAATCATAAAAATTTTGGAAAAATTCGGCTTGTCGGGAAAAATTTCGACAAAAGTTTTGTTTTTGTCTTATTATGAGAAAAAACTTATGGCTCTTGCACTTGCTTTTTTGAACAAGCCTAAACTTTTGCTTTTGGACGAACCTTTCAAAGGAATGACAAAAACCAGCATTTTGAAAATAAAAAGTTATATAAACCAGTTGAAACAATCTGGCACTGCAATCATTGTCACTTCAAGAAGTTTTGAAGTTTTGGAAGATTTTTGCGACGGCTTCATTTTTATGGAAGACCGAAGCATTGTCAAAGTTTTGACTAAGGAAGAATGTGACAGGCTGAAAGAAGGCCCAACCTATGCCTTTGTCGAAGTGAAACAACCAAATTATGCGGGAAAACTTGTCAGCGAAAACTTTGATTTGAAAGTTAAACTCTATGAAAACAAAGTTTTGTTTGACGCAAACGAAGACGAAACCGCAAAAATTGTCAGATTTTTGTCAAAAAATCAAATTGAAATCTATAAGGCAGGCTTTTTTAACAAAAAAGCGGAAAAAATTTTTGCAAATTTGGCACCTTATTTTAAGGGGGAAGAAGAATGAAAAAAGTTTTAAAAATTGCCGCTTACGACTTCAAACGATTGGTCTTCAACCCGATAACTGTCATAGGATTGGTCTTGGTTTTGATTGCTTGTTTTGTGACTGGGCTGGCTTACAAAATCGAACCTACTCCCGCCTATAGTGCCGTGACAAGTGGAGAATACACGAGAAGAGTTTATCAAAATTTTCGCTCGACTGATGCTTCAATTGACACAGAAAACAGTTTAAACAACATCTTAGCCGAAACAAACGACATCTTAGCAACAAATCAGACGTGTTTGGACTATGAAATTTTGGAAGAGCTGAACGCCACTTTTCAAAACATCAAAAATGAAGTGGAAAAATTTAAACAATTTGGCGAATGTGCTTATTATGAAAACGGAATTTCTGACATAAGCCCTGTTCAAGAAGCAGCTGAAGATTTGAATGCCTTCACGACCAGAATATCAGACCTTAAAGCGTTTGAAACAAATGTCATTTTCACAAATTCCGAGTTTGAAGATTTGGTTTCTGTGACAAATTATTTCAACGAAATTGATTACAGCGCAAATGTGGTCGAAATTTTGGAAAATCTCTACGAAAATTCTGCCAATTTTGAAAAATTGAGTGCAGTTGCGCAAAATGTTTTGGATTGGAACATCTCCGCCGAAACCGCAAACGAATTGCAAACCAAATACATCACAAAAGCAGAAGAAAAATGCACGCAAATTTTGGCTGAAATGGAAACTTTAAACAATTCCATTGAAGAAAGCGACGTTGAGCATTTGCAAGACATGAAAAATTTGATAACAAACTTCAAACTCGTGTGCGAAAGTGCAAAGGCTGGCGTGGAAAACGAACTGCGATTGCTGCTTGAAAAAAACTTTGAAAATTTGATAAATTTATATCATTTTGAACAAATCAAGACTGAAAACATCGAACAAGCGCTTGTTTTGTGCAACTATTTTCTTGAAAACGACGAGCTTTATTTTATACAATATCAAGTGCCACTGAATTTCAACACAGGCTCTTATGAAGTGACCGTTTATGACCACGCCTATTTCTTGATGAGCATTGTTGGCTTTTTGACGATAATTTTTGCCATTTTTTGTGCCTACAAATTGTTTGGAAGAGACCGCAAAAGTGGAAAGATTGACACCATTCTTTCTCAAAATGTCAGCTTCAACCAAGTTTACACGGCAAAATTTTTGGCAATCGTCTTTTCAACTTCATTCATCTTGGCAATCTTTTCGATTTTGACCTTGCTTGGTGGCAGTTTGCTTTATCCAAGCTTGGCAAACGGAATTTTGGCAGTTTTCAACTTGTCATCTGTCTACATCATTCATCCGTTTTTGTTCTTTGTTATCAAAATTGTCGGAATCGAACTTCAAGTGATTTTCTACAGCGTGTTGACAATCTTTCTCATGAACATTTCGCGAAAATTTGATTTGTGTTTTGGAATTGCGCTCGCAATTTTTGCCATTGCCACAATTTGCAACATCTTTTTAAACGGAAGTTTTGTCTATTGCTTGCTGCCGTTCATTCACGCAGACCTGACATCGTTTTTGGGTGGAGCAACCATGGAAACCGGTTTTTTGAGAACATCTCTCTACGCCTACGGAAACTTCTTTGTTTCGCTGGTTTACTATCTTGTGTTTGTTGTTTTGCTCTACAACCTGACCAAACAAATCTTCAAAAAGAATTAAAGCAAAAAAACTAGAAATCGTTTGATTTCTAGTTTTTTATTGCACTAAAATTTATTTTTGCTCAAAATTTTCACTGTCAGCATTTGAGCTTGTCGACATTTTCTTGCGTTTTTTCTTTCTGTTTCTCAACGCAAGCAAAATGACAAACACAACAATTATCAGCGCAAACAAGCAAATCGCTCCGATAATTATCCACATTGTGAAATCTGAATAAACTTCCAAAGCAAGAATAATGTTTCCATCAGAGCCAAAATTGATTGTGCCTCCGCTGACATCCAATTGAACAAGTTTGCCGTCCTCAAGAGAATAATAAACAAAATTTCCTTGAACTGTCGCCGTGTCAAACGTCACAACAAGCCTGTCGTCTGTGTAAGCCTCGCCGTCTTTTGTGAGCGTTGTGACAAAAATCTGCTCTACATTGCCATAGTTTTCATAATACTCGCCGATAATTTCGTAAATTCCAATAAGGTCGTCGACAATTTCAACCTCAAACTCAACTCCTTCGTCAATTCCGATGTCGGATGAAACTGTGAAACCATTGTTTTGAATGCTGTCTCTCAAGACAACAAGCGTGGTGTCAAAGCCAGCATATCTTATCGTGACATTTTGCCCATAGGCAAGAGTTGAGCCGCTTGGAATTGAAACTTCGCACTCAGTGATTTGAATTTCTAAGCGAGCGCCGTTGTTGTAAAGCCCAAACACTCTCACAAAAGATGTGTCAAAAACATTTCCGCTGACCAGCCTGCCACTTTCGGCTTCGATGTCCACAAGTTCCACTGTGTTGACCTGAATTTCAATGCTGCCAGTTGTGATTTCATAGTTTTCTGTGTCGGTCGGCGTGAAAGTGTAATTATAAGTTGTGGTGCCAAGAATCAAACTGTCTTGTTCAAAAGTGAGAACTCCTTCGGTGCTGCCTTCGCCCAAAACGGTCAATTCATTCAAATTGTCGCCGTCAAAACCGCTGAGATTTTCCACAAAGTTCAAAACTGGGGCCGCCTTTTCAATGTCAAAAGTTCGAGAAATTTCGCCTGTCAAGTTGGCATTTGACGGAGTGATGTAAAGCTCTGCCGTTTCGCCAGCGTTGATGTTGTTTTGATAAGAAATCACATAGTTTTCGCTGCCAATCACATTGTCGCCAAGTTTGAGAACCAAGTTTTGCATCACGCCGTCTCCGTGATTATATGGCAAGCTCTCTTCAAAGCCTTCAATCGTCAAGCTTTCAATGTTTGTGGCAACAATTTCAAATTCCACCGAAGTCAAATAGCTGAAGTTATTTATGCCGATGATTGTCACTTCTTTAACTCCGACATTTTTGCAATCGTCTTGATATTGAACTTCAAAATCAACTCCATTTACAAGGGTTTTGAGTGTTTCTTGGTCTTCTTCAAAATATCCTGCAACTGTTATTGAAAACTCTGGCTTGATTTCGGTGTCGTTGAAGTCATATTCTGCCAAATAGCCGCCAACCTGAGCGTTTTCAAGTGAAAGTCTTGTGATTGAAAATGTTGCTTCAATTGAACCGCTGTAGTTTCCGTTGTCAACCGCAGAAATTGTGATTAAAGCGTTGTCAGAAGCGTTCAAATTGTTGCTGTAAGAAACCGAAAAATCGATATCTTTTTCCAGCGGCATGTTGTTGTAAGTCAAAACAACTTCTGGCTCAACATCAAAGCCTGTGTAAGAATAAGTGCCAAGCTCGCCCAGCATTGAATATTCAAGTTCTTTTGGCAAGATTGTGAAAGCCTGGCTCAGACTTGAAGAATAGTTGGAAGATTTTGCTGTGATTGTGACAGTTGCTTCGCCTGCCATCTCGTTTTCAGAATAAGAAACATCAAAATCAGCGTCGCTCAAGAAAATGTCGCCATAAGTCACAATGATTTGTGGTTTGATTTCTTCGCCCGTGTAAACAAGGTTTGACTCAACAACTTCAATCACAACATTGTTTTCTGTGTTGTCAGTGTTATCAAGTTTTTTAGCCAAGATTTGATAGGTCGTCTTTCTGCTGCCTTCAAAGTTTCTGACGCCAGTGATGGTTATAGTGATTGTCTTTACGTCAACAAAATTGTTTGTGTCAAATTCATAAGAGAAATCAGCCGAAGTGAGTGGTCTTCCGTTAAAAGTGAGAGACGGATTGACAATATGTCTTGTGCCGTCATAGACAAATGGTTGAATTTCATCCAAAATGACATCTTCGTCCGAAATGTTCTTAGCCAAAATTTCAAATTCTTTGACTGCCGTGCCAACGTAATTTCCGCTGAACACCACAAAAATTGAAGCAGTGCCGACATTTGTGTTGTTTTGATAAACAATCTCATAGTTTTCACTTGGAAGCACAGTTTCGCTGTCTGCAAACTTGACTTGAATGTTCTCGAAAGTAATTTCGTTTCCAGTGTAAGTCACGCTTTCTTGCGGCAAAATGATGTCAAATGTGTCGCCCGAAACAACTGTTGTCACAATTGTGAAGAACACTTCTTTTGTTCCAGAAAAATTGTTTATGCCAGAGATGATAACCTTTGCCTGCGATCCGATTTCGATGTTGTTGTCATAGTCAAGCGAAAAATCTGTGTCTTTTTTCAGTGTTATGCCATTGTAAGTTATGTCCACATCTGGCTGAACTTCTTCGCCTGTGAAATGTTGGTTGGAAATCTGTGCAACAATCACATCTTCGTCGCTTATTGATTTTTGAGTGATGTCAAATTTTTGCGTCACCGAGCCTTCATAGTTTCCAATGCCTGTTATTGTCAAAGTCGGAGCATCGGCGTCTGAGTCGTCTCCAACATTGAGATTGTTGACATAATCTACTTCAAAATCGGTTTCTTCAACAAGAAAGGCATCTTTTGTCAAATCTTCAATTGTGAAGTCAAGAAGGATGTCTCTTCCAGTGAATGTTTTTGACAATTCTGCGAAAACAATTTCAAACCTTTCGCTCAAAGTGGAAATGTTGGCTTTGAGGATGGAATAAGAATTTGAAATTTCGCCTGTGAAATTGCCCTTGCCTGTGATCGTCAAAGAAATGTCATCTTGTGCATCAACCAAATCGTTTGTCGAGAAAACAACGTCAAAATCTTCGCCTTCAATCAGTGCTTTATCGTTGAAAACAAGGTTTGGAAGATGTCGTTCAGTCTTTCCAGAATAGGTCACATCGTCAAGAGCTTCGTTTGAAAGCGTCGAAAGGTTGACTGGAATGATTTTGAAGTTGATTGTGTAAACCTCAGAATAGTTTTCGCTGCCTTCAATCAAAATGAGCGCTCCGCTGATGATTTCGCCGTTCTGATAAATGACATTGACATTGTTTTGATAAGAAATGTCAAAGAAAGAAGTCACGTCGTTGTTTTGGTCTAGATTTGCACCTTTGTCGATGATTGTGACAGTTGGTTTGATTTCTTCTCCAGTGTAAGTTGCGCCCGCTTCAGGCACGGAAATTGTGATTTGAAATCTTTCGTTGTCGACAACGCTCGCTGGCAAAATGTTGTAAACAAATTGCAACTGTCCTTCAAAATTTCCAATGCCGTTGACCGTCAAAATGATGTTGTTTTGTGCGCTTGTAAGGTCAACAACCGAATACGAATTTTCAAAGTCAAAATCTTCGCGAAGATTTGTGCTGTTGAACACCAAAGTGAGCGTCTTTTCTTTTGGCGTGCCGTCATAGACCTCGTCGGAAAGCACATATCTTCCGCCGCTTATTGCGCCCGGCTTGGAAACTTGATTGCTGCCAAGGTCAACCTTGGTGATGTTGTAAGAAACTTCTCGGGTTCCTTCAAAATTTCCTGCGCCAGAAAATCTTATTGTGATTTCGCCAACATTGACAAAGTCAGTCGTTGTTGTTTCATCACGGAAATATGAAATTAAATAATCATCTTCGCTGTCAAGTGGAGTGCCATTAAACAAAATTTGTGGTGAAAATTTTTGTTCTGTGCCAGTGTAAGAAACATCTTCAACAGAAGAAATGACAAATTCTTCTTGGTTTGAAATGCTGCGCTTTGCGATTGAAAAAGTTTGACTTGCAGAGCCTGAAAAATTGTTCCTGCCATAGATTGTCACACTTGCACCACTTCCTGCATTGACATTGTTTTGAAATTCTGCATAAAAATCTTCGTCAATCACAAGGTTTTCAGCAAATCCGTCAAGCGTGACAGTGAATGTTGGTTGTTTTTCAGTGCCGTCATAAACAAGTGCGCCGTCATCAACCGAAATGGTTGCGTCTGACAAGTCTCTTTGCTGAATTGTGAATGTCAAGCGAGCCACGCCGATATAATTTCCAACGCCTTCAATGAAGAGATTTGCAAGACCTGCATTGACGTTTGCAAAATAGCCGCCGTCGACAAAGATAACTCCTTCGCCTTCGCTCGTCTCGTCAAGTGGAGTGTTGTTTGTAAGGTCATAATAGCCTTCATAAAGCGTGAAATCTTCTATGTAGTCAAGGGTGATATCTCCTGCAAGTTCGTCGTGATAAGAAATTGTCAAGCCTGTTGAAATGTCGGCAAAAGTTTTTGCTGTGCCGTCATAAACAAACGTTTCATTGACCACATAGTCAAACTCTTGATTTGTAAAGTCAAGGTCTGCAGCTACAACCTTATAATTTTTGACAATTGTGCCTTGATAGTTGTCTTGTCCAGTGATTGTCAAAACATAATCGCCTGCACTTGAGTGTGCACCAGCGACTTCTTCGCGAGAAGCCGTTGTGATTTGATAAGAATAATCAAGCTCATTTTGAAGAGTGTAAGTTCCATAGACAAGTCTTGGAAAAACTTCTCGACCGACATAAGTCATGTCGCCAGTCAAAGGATCTTCCAAGTCATCTTCGCCGATTGTGTAATAAGAAACCACAATGCTTGAATTGATGTTGCGTTTTTCGATCACAAAATCAGCATAAACGCCACTTGCAAGGGCAAAGTTTTGGTCGTTTGTGAGCTCAATTGTCACTCTGATCGTGCCAGCAGAAACAAAATCGTCTGTTTCAACATAATCTTCTCCCTGCAGACGAGAATGGTGCACAGTGTAGCCTTCTGTGACATAAAGCCCATTCTGCGTCCAAACTTCAGAAACTGAAATTGATTGCGTTTCTCTGTTATAGACAGCAGAAGTTGCTGAAAGTGAAAAGCCAGAAATCACTGCCTTAGAAATTGTGAAATTGGCGGTCGTCGAACCAGTGAAGTTGCTGGTTTCTTTTGCTGTGACAGTGACAATTGCTTGACCAACATTGATGTTTTGGTCATAGCCAACATCATATTCACTTGCAAACAACGAAACATTTCCCGCTTTAACTTCGCTGACACCAACAAAAATTTGTTCGCCAGTGTAAACAACATCTGTTTCAAACAAAGTTGCTGACAAAATTGTTGCCTTTGAAATGACAAACTGGGCTTGTTTTGTGCCGACATAGTTTCCGCTTGCTCTCAAAGTCAAAACGCCTTGCCCTGCGTTGATGTTGTTTGAATAAGTTGCATAAAAACTTGAATTGCTCACCTGTGTTTCGCCGTCAAAAACTGAAAATTCCGGAGTTTTTGCAGTGCGGTCATAAGTTATTTGTTCATCCAAAATTGTGATTGTCAAAGTGGACACATCTTTTGGTTGAATTGTGTAAGTTGTGCTTGCCTGACCAGAATAGTTTCCTTTTCCTGTGACAACAACCGTCACCACGCCAGCGTTGACAAGGTCTCCTTGATAAGAAACAGAAAAGTCGTCGTCGGTCAATGGCTCGCCGTCGAGCAGAACAGAAACGCTCGCCCTGTTTTCGGCGCCCGTGTAAGTGACATTTTCAGCCGAAACAACTGCATCAGAAATGCTGCGACCTACAATTTGGAAGTAAAAAGTTTTTTCTCCAACAAAATTTCCTTTGCCAGTGACAACAGCTTCTGCCACATCGGTCACGTTTGTGTTGTTGAAAAATTCCACCGAATAATCTCTGTCTTTCACAAGTCTGACATTGCTTCCGTTGACAAGATCAGTGACATCAAATTCAGGTTCAATTTTGTCGCCAGTAAAGGTTTGATTTTCGATTGTTGCGGTCGCTGATGAGATGTTTTTCGGTTCAATTTCAAAAGTTTGTTCTTTCGCACCCGAATAATTTCCAACAAAATTGATCTGCACTTTTGCGTTTTCGCTTGCGTCGATGTTGTTTTGATAAGAGACAGTGAAGTCTTGCTCTTCAACAAGGTCGACATCGCCAAACGCCAACGAAACAGTTGGTTCTTTTCTGGTTCCGTCATAGACAAAGGAATTTGGTTTAAGCGTGATTGTGACAGTTTCATTTGTCAAATCTTTTTGAGCGATAGTGATTGTTCCAACCGCAGAACCAATATAGTTATATCTTCCGCCGTTTTGTTTTGGAGTGACAGAAACATTTATGACTCCCACATTTTCATAGTCGGTTGAAGAGAACGAGAGAGAATAGTCAGCCGAGTTTATCAAATTGCCGTCAGCGTCTTTGACAACAACACTCGGCGCCGCAAATGCGCTGCCACTGTAAACAACTTGCACATTTGCGCCGGTTTGTCCGCCAAAAGTTATTTCAAGTGAGCCAACAATCCCCTGTTCGATTGTGAAAGTCTGTTGCAAAGTTCCGGTGAAGTTTCCCGTGCCTCGAACGGTGACATAAGCCGTTCCGGCGCCGTTGTTGTTTGAATAAGACACCGAATATTCGCCTTGTTGCAGCGTCAAAGAATTGTTGTCGAAGTTGGTCGAAACGCTTTGAACCTGTGGCTCGACGTCAGTTCCGGCGTAAACAAAACCATCGCCCGCGTCAGCGAGAACCAACGTTCCGCCAGCGACGCTCGCCTGATTTATAACAAAAGATTTTGTGCCATAGCCGGTGTAGTTGTTGTTGTTTGCTCTGACGGTCACATAATACGTTCCCGCATCGACAATTTCAGTCGGCTCGACAATTTCTCCGCTTGTGGAATTCTTTCGAATTTCGAGTGAATATTCATTTTCGAGCAAAATTCTGCTGTTGACGCGCACAGTGATGTCGAGAGTGACGTTTTGCCTGTCAAAAGTGAATGAATTTTGCGCGAGCGTGACGGCATCAGAATTGATTGTGCCTTGTTTTATGACAAAGCTTGTTGATTTTACGCCGCTATAGTTGTTAATTCCCTGAAGAACAATATAATAAGTTCCCGCGTCGGTCGGGTTTTCGACAACTTCTCCGTCAGCAGTCGTGCGGTGGAAAGTGATTGAAAAATCTCTGTCGCGTTGAAGAGTGACGCCGTCGAGCCGATAAGTTATTGTCGGCGTCTGCGTCTGACCATTGTAAGTGAACGAATTGTTGCTCAGAGAAAAACTTCCGCCCGACAAATCTTTTTGAGCGATGTTGAAAGTGAAGCTGAGCGTGCCAGAATAATTTCCTCTGCCCGTCAAATTGAGCGTTGCAGGTCCGGCGTTGGTGTTGTTTGAAAATTGGTAAGTGAAATGCGTGCCGCTTTGAAGCTGCATGTCAAGCTCGGTGTCGGTGACAGTGAACTCTGGCGTCAGCGCGCTGCCGGTGTAAGTCAAATTTTCCAAACCCGAGACTTGAATACGATTTTCAGCGGTCATTGAGCGCCTTACGATTGAAAAATATGTCGTCTGAGCGTTTTGATAGAATCCCAAACCCCTGATGTTTATGGCTGCGGTTGTGCCGATGTTTGTGTTGTTTGAAAAAGACAAAACATAGTCCACGCCTTCTTGCAAAGACAATCCGTTATAAGAAACCGAAACATCTTTTGTGACTGCCGAGCCTGTCCATTCGACCGCGGTTTCGTCGTAAGTTACTTCGGCATTTGCCATGTCAGGCAGATTTTCGCCGATGACAAACGCAAAGGTCTTTTCTCCGACATAGCCGCCGCCTTCGACAGCCGTGATTGTCAGTTTTCCAACGCCTTCTGCGGTGTTGTTTTCATAACTTGAAATTTCATAATTCTCGCCAGCCACAAGCAGAGTGTCGCCAAAATAGATGTCTGGCGTCGGCGTCACCGCCTCGCCCTCAACAACAGACTGATTTTCGATGTATGCATGAGTGAGCGCCAAATCATTTTCAGTGCCAGAAAGTGCACTCACAGCCACTGCATTCAAATTCAAGTGAAGTGCTGGACGCACGGCGTTGGAATAGTCGACAAAATTGGCAGAGGATTCATTACCGGACGGAATGAGAATGCATGTACGATAGGCACCTTCGCGGAAGCCCGAACGCAGCCAGGAATAGTTGCGCACATATGTGCCATAACTATTATTGTCACTGCCCACCCCAGGCGTTATTTGAGAAGTGGAAGAATTATAGTTTTGACGTTGTGTTTGAGATGTCTCCCACAAGCCCAAATTTGATATGTCATATCCCGTCTCTGCCATGCTTGGCAACCACAGATAGTCATTCGCCCAAGCGCCATAGCCTGCCTTAGAGTGGTAATTATATGAAGATGAATAATAGTTTCCTTCAAGAATGCCTGTAGGGTCGTTTAAAGAGTCGTTTGGAAAGAAATAAGTTTCACTTGGATTGTTTTCTGGTGAGCTTTGCAAAAGCTGCCAAGAGACATCTCCTGGCACAGAAAAAAAAGCAGTCAAGCTTCCTCCCACTTCTTCCATTGTGAAACGAGCAAAAACGCTGCTGTCTGACTGTTCAACAGTCGTTGAAGCAGAAGTGCTTGTGGCATATGTCCCGCCGTTATTCAGCGTCACAGCTCGAATATATGATGTTCCATACATATGCGACGGATAGCTTACACCTGTTGAACTTCTTTCCCAGTCAGCAGACCAATCGGAGTAAAGCGAGCCATTGATAAAACCATAATATAGACCTTCATCAGCCGCCCTACCTTCCCAAATCCCTTGCTTGCTGGAAGAGAGCCAAAGAGTGAGAATGTCGTTTCCGTTGTTGTCTTTTGAAAGATAAACCACCTGCCAGTCCAAGCCGCCAAGTGTCACAATCACATCTTGTTCAGACGATTTTTGTTGAGGAGTTGTTGTCAAAACATTTTGTCTTATTTCTGCGGAAGTTGTCTCAGCTGTCGCGAGATTGTCAAGCCCTTCCATTGTTGTTCGCAAATTTGTTTGAATGCTGGCATTTTCATTGCCCGTTATGTATTTCAAGAGCGTGTCGACGTGACCAGCGTTCATCTTTCCCGCCGCGTCGTCGTAAAGTTCGTCGACTTTCACATAGCTTGTTGTGTCATTTTCATAGATTCGAGACGAGATTTCAGAATCGGCTGGCGAAGCAACCCCCTCCCCGAAAATATTAAGGAGCGGAGCTGCGGTTGTTATGCCCGCCAAAGCAAAAATTATTCCACAAATCAAATATCTAACTTTCATTTTTTCGCTCCTATTTCTTTATATTTAATATAAGCCAAATCCGCACAAATTTACAAACAATTTTTCGCAAATTTTTTAATTTTTTTTAATCACAGTTCACTCGTACTTTTCGTGAGCGGCTTTTGTGCTTGCACAAAAATCTGCTTGCGAAAATGTACGAAGGGAGCGCCGCTCTATGAGCAAAAATGAGCT